>Ga0302322_100004176_pt1 | contig 12506 bp, 10 predicted proteins | sample Fen_T0_2_FD_203757 | JGI IMG/M metagenome (GOLD analysis project Ga0302322, IMG submission 203757) | Peat permafrost microbial communities from Stordalen Mire near Abisko, Sweden - Fen_T0_2 | ecosystem: Environmental > Terrestrial > Soil > Wetlands > Permafrost | place: Sweden: Abisko...
CACGTCCTCTACGCCTGGCGCCACGGGGGCTCGCTCTACACGATCAGCGAGCACGTCGCGCTGCCGCTGACGTACGCGAAGGTCGTCGCCAACCTGAAGCGCATGCTCGACGGGCTCGTGCTCGTCCGCCCGGCCTGATGGCCCTCACCCGCCGCCAGGCGCTCGTCGGCTCGGCGGGCGCGATCGCGGGCGCAGCGGGGATCTACGCGCTCGTCGACGAGCACACGGGCGCGCCTGCGCGCCCACCGGCGCCCTCGACTCTGCCACCCGAGCAGCACCTGCTGAGCGGTGTCCAGGTCGTCACCGACAACGGCGCCGAGGTACTCGTGCCGCCGTTGCACCATGCCGTCGTCACCGCGAAGGTGGCGACGGGCGACCTGGCCACGGCCCGTGGCCGGCTGGAGGACGCGCTCCGGCAGCTCGAATCGCAGCACCCCACGACCCCGGCGGGGCTCGGGGTCACGGTGGCCTGGGGTCTGCCGTACTTCCGCCGGCACGTCCCCACCCAGTGGGCGCGGCTGCAGCCGGTGGACACCCGGGCACAGAAGCCGGCGCTGCTCGACGCGACTCGCTTCCAGAGCGATCCCGCCGAGACCGTGCTCGAGCAGAACGATGTCGCCGTGCTCCTGCGGAGCGACAGCCTCCAGACGATCGACGGTGCTATCAAGGCCCTCTTCGACGACCCCGACGTCCTCGAGAAGACCACGATCCGCCGAGGCTTCGCGGGCGGCGGGCTGCCCGCGAAGCTCGCGGTCGCGGCCGGCGTCCCCGGAGCCGACCTGATCCCGCCGCAGGCCGAGCTCTTCCTCGGCTTCACCTCGACCCTGCGCGAGAACCTCGGCCCGTCGCGGATCGCGAACCTCGAAACCCTCGGCCTCGCCCGGATCCCGCAGGGGTACTTCACCCACGGGACGCACATGCACGTGTCCCACATCGCCGAGAACCTCGAGGCGTGGTACGTCAACAGGTCCTACGCCGACCGGGTGCACACGACCTTCCGCCCGGGGCTCGAGGTGCCCGTCGGGACGCTCACGGTGCCTCAGGGGCCGGCGGCCGTCTCGACCGCGGCCGACGTGCGCCGCTCCTACCGGGTGCACGGCGCGATCGGTCACAGCGGCTCCCTCCAGACGGCCTCGCGTCTCGCGCGCCGCCACGTCGGGCCGGACGGCACCGTCTACGCGGCGGGCGTCGCGATCCCGCAGCGGGCCGACTTCAACACCCTCGACAACCCCTTCGCGTGGAGCGCCGACGGCTCCGTCTCCGCCGACCCCGCCGCCGGCGTCCACTTCGTCGTCTTCAATCCCACGAGCGACGACTTCCACCGCGTCCGCCGCGCGATGGACGGCGCCCTGCCGGACGGGACGACGCTCGCCTTGGATGCGAGGTCCGAGGGCCAGGGCTTCAACAGCATCCTCACGACGACCCGGCGCCAGAACTTCCTCGTGCCGCCGCGCGCCCACCGCTCGTTCCCGCTCTCCGAGCTCCGGGCCTGACCTGCCGGCCGCGGGGAGGGCTAGGATCCAGCCGGGCCGAAGTGGCGGAACTGGTAGACGCACCGGACTCAAAATCCGGCGCCTGAAAGGGCGTGGGGGTTCGATTCCCCCCTTCGGCATCCCGCCGTTCGAGCACCCGTGACGTTGGCTACGCCTTCGGCGAGCGCCAGAGGACGGCGGTGCCGATCGCGATGAATGCCACTCCGACCACGTCTCTGATGTGGATGCCGTGATCACGGGGGAGCGTCAGGATGACGAGATCCCAGCGGTTCGGGTTGAACCCGACCAGGGCCGTTCCCACCACGATCGCTGCCACGGCCCATACCCTTCCCAAGCGCGGAACCCTAGCCGCGCGGGCAACTCGCGGGCAAGGAGACCTGCTGCGACGCCGGCGGCGACTCCCGATTCGGCGCTTGAAAGGGCGTAGGGCTCGACTCCTCTGCGGCATTTCGCGGCGGAGCCCCGTTCGTGGCTGCATCGCTGCGGCCGGGTGACATCTCGCCCTCGCCTTCGTAGACTCGGCGGGTGGATAGCTGTTCGAGTTGTGGCAAGGAGTTGCCGGGCGCGTTCCCGTTCTGCCCGTTCTGTGGCGCGCCGCTTGTCGCGCCTGCCCGTCAGGTGGCGGAGGAGCGGAAGGTCGTGTCAGTGGTGTTTTGCGATCTGGTCGAGTTCACGGCGGCGTCGGAGCAGGCGGATCCGGAGGATGTGGACCGGATGCTGTCGGCGTATGCGGAGATGGCGCGGGTCAGGATCGAGGCGCATGGTGGGGTGGTGGAGAAGTTCATCGGGGACGCGGTGGTGGGGGTGTTCGGTGTCCCTGCTGCGCACGAGGACGACCCCGAGCGCGCTGTGAGGGCTGGCCTTCGGGTCGTGGAGGGTGCGGAGGAGCTCGAGGCTGTCGGGGGAGCACCGTTGCGGTTGCGGGTGGGGGTGAACACGGGTGAGACGTTGGTGCGGCTGGGGGCGAATCCGGGGTTGGGGGAGCGGGTGCTGGCGGGGGATGCGATCAACACGGCGTCGCGGTTGCAGTCGGTGGCGCCGGAGATGGGTGTCGCCGTGGGCATTTCGACGTTCGAGGCGACCCGGGTGGTGTTCGACTACGAGGAGCTGGAGCCCGCAACCCTGAAGGGGAAGGCAGAGCCAGTGAGGGTGTTCCATGCGAAGAGCGCGCGGGCGCGGTTCGGCACCGATCTGACCCGAACGCACGCCTCACCGTTCGTGGGTCGCGAGATCGACCTGGCGCTCCTCAAAGGGGTGTTCGACAAGACCGTGGCCTCCAACTCCGTCCAGTTGGTGACGGTGGTGGGTGAGCCTGGGTTGGGCAAGTCGCGGCTTGTGGCGGAGCTGTTCGCGTACATCGATGGTCGGCCGGCGCTGACGAGCTGGCGGCAGGGCCGCTGTTTGCCGTATGGGGAGGGGGTCACGTTCTGGGCGTTGGGCGAGATCCTGAAGGCCCACACCGGGATCCTCGAGTCGGACGCGCCCGGGGTGGCGCAGGAGAAGCTCGACGCGGTGCTGCCGGAGGGGGATGAGCGGGCCTGGTTCCGGCAGCGCCTCCTCCCCCTGCTCGGCATCGAGGCAACCTCGAGCGCGGAGCGGGAGGAGCTGTTCACGGCCTGGCGCAGGTTCCTGGAGGCGATCGCAGAGGAGCGCCAGACGGTGCTCGTGTTCGAGGACTTGCACTGGGCCGATGAGGCGATGCTCGCCTTCGTGGAGCACCTGGCCGATCTCGCCGAGGGCGTTCCGCTCCTTCTCGTCTGCACGGCTCGCCCGGAACTGTTCGAGCGGCACCCCGACTTCGGGATGAGGCTTCGCAACTCGACCGCGATCAACCTCGTACCGTTGACGGAGGAGGAGACGGCCCGCCTCATCTCCGCGTTGTTGGACGCGGCAGTGATCCCCGCCGAGCTGCAGCAGCCGATCCTCACGCGCGCCGGGGGCAACCCGTTGTACGCGGAGGAGTTCCTCCGCCTGCTGAAAGACAGGGATCTGCTGACCAGTCGGGGACAGAGCTGGGAGTTGCGGGAGGGGGCTGAGGTGCCGTTCCCCGACTCGCTGCAGGCGTTGATCGCCGCCCGCTTGGACACCCTGGAGCCGGAGGTCAAGTCGTTGCTGGCCGACGCTGCGGTGATCGGCAAGGTCTTCTGGGCCGGAGCCGTCGCTGCCATGGGCGACCACGACCCGCAGTACGTCACCACCACCCTGCGAGAGCTGTCACGAAAGGAGCTCGTGCGCCCCTCTCGGCAATCGTCGATGGTGGGAGAGGCGGAATACTCGTTCGGGCACATCCTCGCCCGCGATGTCGCCTACAACCAGCTCCCACGAGCATCGAGGGCCGCGCGTCATATCGCCGCGGCGGGGTGGATCGAGTCCAAGGCGACCGAGCGGCTGGAAGACCATGCCGACGTGCTCGCCTACCACTACGCGACTGCGCTGGAGCTGGCCCGGGCTGCCGGCCAGGACGAGCAGGCCTCCAGCCTGGAAGCACCGGCGCTCCGCTTCCTCGGGCTCGCCGGGGAACGTGCTCTCGGGCTCGACACGGCAGCTGCGCTCGCGAGCTTCGAGCGGGCACTCGCGCTCACCCCACCCGGGCATCCCGATCGCTCTTCAGCACTGGCTCGTTTCGGCGAGGCTGCCGAGCACTCCGGACGCCTTCTCGAGGCACGGGCGGCGCTTGAGGAGGCCGTCGATGGCTTCAAGGCGGCAGGCGATCGCCTGGGCGCCGCCCGCACCGTGGGCCTGCTCTCGACGGTGCTCCGGGAATCCTTCGATCCGCGGTGGATGGAACTGGCCGGCCAGGCGGTCGCGTTGCTGGAGTCACTCCCGCCGGGACCCGAGCTCGTGGTGGCGCTCAGCGGTCGGGCCAGCGCGGACCTCTTGCGTGGCCGAAACCACGACGGACTCCGCTTCGCCGAGCAGGCACTCGTTCTAGCCGATCAGCTCGGCATGGAGCGACCTGCCCGAGCCCTCGGTTACCGCGGGATGGCCCGCGGCGCCCTTGGCGACCCGGGCGGGCTGGACGACTACCGGGAAGCGATCGCGCTGGCCACCCAGGCCGGACAGGGCGAGGCGGCCGCCGCCGTCTACAACAACCTTGGGGTAGTGCTTCGTACGTTCGAGGGGCCAAGTGCATCCCTGGAGATGCTCGACACGGCCATCGTGTTCGCACGCCAACGTGGGCTGGCCCGTTGGGTCGAAACGGCAACGACCAGCAAGCTCGATGCGCTGCTCGACGCCGGCGCGTTCGACGAGGCACTGGAGCTGGCCGCAGGGCTCGCCGCCCACCTCCGGGACGACCACCGCTGGAACCTGGCCTGGGTTCAGGCCCTCACGACCCACGTCCTCGCGATACGCGGCCAGGCAGAGGAGGCGGAACGCACGCTCGACTGGCTCGAGAGTGCCACCCGCGACAGCGGATCGGCGCAACACATCACCTTCTGTCTCGGCGCTGCTGCCCTCGCTCGCGCCGCCCTGGGACAGAACGCGGAAGCCCGCGATTTGATCGCCGAGATCGAGGCGAGCCTTGCCGCGCGCGAGGACACCAATTACGTCAACCTCCTACCCGCACTCGTGCGCACCGCAGCCGCCCTCGGCGATCACGGGTTGGTCCTGCGGCTGGTCGCTGGAGTAGAAGCCACCAACCCACAAGCCGAGCACGCCCTCACCGCTGCGAACGCCGTTCTCGCCGAAGCGCGCGGAGCCCTCGAGGCGGCCGCCGCCGGCTACGCGGACGCTGCCACCCGCTGGCAAGCGTTCGGTGTCGTTCCCGAGCACGCATTCGCCCTGCTCGGCCAGGGCCGCTGCCTCGTCGCCCTCGGCCGCACCGGCGACGCGGTCCCCGTGCTCCAACAGGCCCGCGAGATCTTCCGGCAACTCCAGGCGGCCCCCGCACTGGCAGAAACCGACCGGCTCCTCCAACAGGCAACCGCGCTGAGCGGCTAGCGGTGGAGAGGCAGAGGGCAACGACAGGGGTGTAGGTCGCTCGTCACGTGCCGATAAGGACCGTGACATGCGAGGACTCTGGATCGTCGGTGTTGCAGCCGTCGTAGCGGCCGTGGTCGTCTCGGGTGCGGCCGGTGGCTCGTCCTCGGCGGCGCGCTGCAGTCTCTGGGCGGCTCCGTCCGGTGCCGACACGAGCCCCGGCACGCAGGCTGCCCCGTTCCGGACGCTGACCAGGCTCGCGGGTGCTCTCACGCCGGGGCAGGTGGGCTGTCTTCCCTCCGGCGCGTCCTTTGCGGCCCGGGAGCTGATCACCGCCGTCGGCACGCGGGCGGACCGGATCACGATCACGACTGCGCCGGGTGGCGCCCGCGCGATCCTCGCGGACGGGATCGAGACGACGCAGGCGACACGCTTCCTGACGCTGACGAACCTGACGATCGGAGCCCTCGAAAACTCTGCCAGCAAGGACGTCCCCGGCACCGTGATCCTGCGGGGCTACTCGACCGCCTTGACCCGCTCGGATGTCGGGCCGGGCACGCTGAAGGAGGCCGGCCGTTCGTGCGTCGTGCTCGAGCACGCTGGCGCCACCCTGATCGACGGCAACGTCCTGCACGAGTGCAACGGCGCCTCGCCGGGCCAGTACGGTGCCGGCGTGCTCGCCTCGGTCTCGACCGGCGCCCGCATCCTCGACAACGTCATCTACGGCAACGCCGGTGGCGATGCTATCGCGCTCTCGCCCGACGCCCAGGTCTCGCGCGTCCGCTTCAACCTGATCGTCGACAACCTCGGCGGGATCTATTTCGGCGGCGGCACGAAGGTTGCATCGCGCGACACGCTGGTCGAGCAGAACGTGATCACGGGCAATAGCCGTTTCGACGTGCACAGCGCCTACGGATCGAACAGCCCCGTCGGCAGCGGGAACCTCGTCCGGAGGAACTGCATCTGGAGCCTCGGCGCCGTACCTGCGCCCGGAGCAGGCTTCAGGATGGGGGTGAACCGGAAGGTGACCCCCCGGGTCGTCAAAGGCCAGGGCACCTACCGTCTCGCGGCGACCAGTCCGTGCCGCGCGTACCGCCCCCGGTCGTAGTCGAAGGGAGTCGATCATGTCGGCTTCGCGCAGCCGCGCCATTCCCCACCGCTACCGCCACCGGCCCAGTTTCCCCGCCAGGTCCTTCGAGTTCCTGATCGTGCTCGTCATCGTGCTCATCCTGCTGTTGCTCGCCGTACCGACCTACCTCGGCTTCATGAGTCGCGCCGACAGCGCAGCCGCCCGGACGAACCTCCGTTCTGCGGTTCCGGCCGTCGAAGCCTACTTCCTGCTTCACAACAGCTCGTACGCCGGGTTGGATCTGCGCTGGCTTCAGACCTTCGACCCGGGCGTGAAGCTGAACGACCCCGGGGCGACTCCCTCGAAGCAGACGACGACGACCTACTGCGTGTCGGCGACGGTCGGCGGGAAGAGCTGGTACCAGGCAGGCCCTGGAGCGCCGCTCACGAGCGCGGCCTGCTGACGCCGCGGCCTGAACGGCTCCGGGCGTTGGGCCCGCCGTGAGGCTGACCGACCCGGCCAAGGCCGTGGCCCGCTGAAGCTCGGTTCCCGGGCGCGACGCTGCATCCGACGACGGCGCCGGTGGTGCGGAGCGGCTCCGCTTTGATCTCACCGCCGATTGGCCTAGACTGGCGCAACTCAGACGGAGGGATCGGCTCGCGCCTCGGCGGCGGGCCGGCGGTCGGTCAAACAATGGAGGAGGAAAGCTTGTCGCTCAAGAAGACCAGCCTGTTCCTCGTCGGCCTACTGATTGCCTTGGTCGCGCTCGTCGCGGCCGGGTGCGGTGGGGGCGGCGGGAGCAAGGCCCCGGAGGCGTTGCCGTCATCTTCGTGCACCGCGATCGAGTACGGCGGAGACGGGAACCCGGACTACCTGGTTGTCTCCGACCTGCCGCTGCAGGGAGCCTCGCGCACCCAGACGCTGCAGATCAACGACGCCGTCCGCTACGAGCTGAAGCAGGCGGGCTACAAGGCCGGCAAGTACAAGATCGGCTTCCAGGCGTGCGACGACTCGACCGCCCAGGCCGGCAAGTGGGACTCCGGCAAGTGCAGCCAGAACGCCAACGCCTATGCAGGCAACGACAAGGTGCTCGGGATCATCGGCACGTTCAACTCCGGTTGCGCGGCCATCATCATCCCGGTCGTCAACCAGGCGCCGAACGGCGGGATCGCGATGGTCTCGCCCGCCAACACGTACGTCTGCCTGACCCAGGGCGGCCCCGGCTGTGACAAGACCGAGCCGGACAAGTACTACCCGTCGGGGACGCGCAACTACGTGCGCGTCGTCGCCAACGACGGCTACCAGGGTGCGGCCAATGCCGAGTTCGCGCAGTCGCTCGGAATCAAGAGCGTCTACGTCCTGAACGACAAGGAGGCCTACGGTCTCGGCGTCGCGACGAACTTCGAGAACGCCGCCAAGTCGCTCGGGATCAAGATCGCGGGCTTCGAGGCCTTCGATCCGAAGGCGTCCTCGTACGAGTCGCTGTACAAGAAGATCCAGGCGACCGGCGCCGACGCGGTCTTCATCGGCGGCCTGATCTGCGAGAACGGCGCCCAGCTGATCAAGGACAAGGTGTCCGTGCTCGGGCCGAACGACGGGGCCGTCAAGCTCCTCACGCCTGACGGGTTCGCGACGCAGCAGACGATCGACGACGCAGGCTCGGCCTCGAAGGGCATGTACATGTCGGTCGCCGGCCAGCCGATCAACCAGTTCCAGGGAGTGGCTCGTCAGTTCGCGACGAACTTCTCGAAGCAGTACCTGAACGGGAAGACGATCGATCCGTACGCGATCTACGGCGGCGAGGCCGCCACGGTCATGCTCGACGCCATCGGCGCATCCGACGGCTCGCGCAGCGACGTGATCAAGCAGCTGTTCGCCACCACGGTGCAGAACGGCCTCCTCGGCTCGTTCACGTTCAACGCGAACGGCGACCCGCAGGGTGCGAGCGGTGCCGTCGTCGCCATCACGGTGTACAAGGCGACGGACAAGCTCGAAACGGCGAAGGTGATCTCGCCGAAGCAGTCCACGGTCGACGCAGCGCTCGGCAAGTAGGGAGCGTGGTGTCGGGGTCGAGGCAACCCGACCCAGACACCGCCGGCGGGGGGGGGGGGAATGCCCCCCCCCCCGCTTTTCTGTTTTAGTCACCCGGCGATGGGCGGCACCCTGACGAGGCTCCGTGGCGCGAGTGTGACCGACCTGATCGGGCTCTCGCTCGTCGCCCTCGTCGTCTTCTGGCTCGCCGTCAACTTCGTCAAGGCGCCGGCCGAGTTCATCGACATCGCGCTGATCGGGCTTACGAACGGCCTGATCTACGGCCTCGTCGCGCTCGGCTACACGCTCGTCTACGGCATCCTGCAGCTGATCAACTTCGCCCACGGCGACGTCTTCGCTCTCTCCGGGCTCGTAGCGTGGTCGGTGATCGTCAACGTGATCGGCCTCGACGAGGGCTCGAGCGCCCTGGTCGTCGTCGGCGGGCTCCTCGTGACGCTGGTCGTGATCATGACCGGGTTCGCGCTCTTCAACGCCTCGATCGAGAAGGTCGCCTACCGGCCCCTGCGGAACGCGCCGAGGCTCGCTCCGCTGATCACCGCCGTCGGCATGTCCTTCATCGTCCAGAACATCTCGCTCGCCATCTACGGCGTGAACTACCGGAGCGTGCCGAACTTCATCCCGCAGACGGACGCGATCCACATCGGGAGCGTCGAGTACTCGTGGCAGAAGGCCTCGGTGCTGTTCATCGTGATCCCGTTGCTCGTGATCCTCTCCTGGTTCGTGCGGTCGACGAAGCAGGGCAAGTCGATGCGAGCCGTGGCGCAGGACACCGAGGCCTCGGCGATGATGGGCATCGACGTGAACCGCACCATCTCGGTCACGTTCCTCCTCGCCGGCGCGCTCGCCGGGGCGGCCGGGATCGTCTACCTGCTGCAGTTCAACATGCGCTTCGACACCGGCTTCGAGCTCGGGCTGATCGCCTTCACGGCCGCCGTGCTCGGCGGCATCGGGAACCTCACCGGAGCCGTCGTCGGCGCCCTCCTGATCGGTTTCATCCAGGCCTTCAACGAGGGGCTCGGCTGGCACGCGCCGGGCAGCGACTGGACCCGTTCGATGGTCTTCGGGATCCTGATCCTGATCCTCGTCTTCCGGCCCGAGGGTATCCTCGGCGAACAGACGCCGGAGGGAGCATGACCGACCTCGGGACACGTGCGCGCTCGGCCGCGGGCAATCGAAACACGATCGTCGTCGCCGCGCTGATCGTCCTCGCGCTGATCTATCCGTCCATCGTCAGCTCCCTGCAGTCGCTCCCGGTGATCGGCGACTTCGTCCCGGCCACGGACTCGATGGTGGTGATGATCGTCTTCACGACCATGGCGATCGGCCTCAACATGGTGGTCGGCTATGCGGGCCTGCTGGACCTCGGCTACGTGGCCTTCTACGCGGTCGGCGCGTACACCGCAGGCTGGTTCGCCTCCGAGCAGTTCTCGCAGGTCTCGATCAACATCGGTGCGGTGGGGATCCCGGCCGACCTCCCGGGCATCCACGTCTCGATGTGGCTGATCCTTCCCCTCGCGGGCCTGCTCACGCTCTTCGCCGGCATCGTCATCGGCTTGCCGACGCTGCGGCTCCGCGGCGACTACCTCGCCATCGTGACGCTCGGCTTCGGGGAGATCGTGCCGCAGTTCGTGCGCAACGCCGACAACCTGGGCGGCTTCGACCTCACCCACGGCACGTTCGGGATCACGCCGATCGACTCGATGGGGTTCGGCGCCATCGGTGCCAGGCTCGGCCTGCCGGAGAGCTTCCGCCAGTCGTCGCAGCGTTCGGAGTGGTACTTCTGGGTCGCCGTGGTGATCCTGCTGATCACGGTCTTCTGCAGCGTGCGCCTGCGCGACTCGCGGCTCGGGCGCGCCTGGATCGCGATCCGTGAGGACGAGACCGCCGCCGCCGCGATGGGCATCCCCCTGATGCGGACGAAGACGTGGGCCTATGCCCTCGGCGCCTTCTTCGGTGGCGTCGCGGGCGCCTTCTACGCGAGCTTCAAGGGCGGTGCCTTCCCGGCGGACTTCTACTTCAACATCTCCGTCTTCCTGCTCTGCATGGTCATCCTCGGCGGCATGGGCAGCGTCTGGGGCGTGTTGCTCGGCGGCATGATCCTCGGCTACCTCAACGTCGAGGGTCTCGCGACGATCGGCTCGAAGATCCAGTCGACGGGGCTCAACTTCGACCCCACGAAGTACCAGTTCGGGATCTACGGGATCATCATCGTGCTGATGATGCTCTTCCGGCCGACAGGCCTGATCCCCGAGCGCCGGCACAAGATCGAGATGGCCGAGGGCGTCCACGATACGCCCTTCTACGACGTGCAGCTCGAGGGGACGCTGACGGACCGGGACCAGACGAATGACTGACAACCTGATCGAGGTCGTCAAGCTGCGCAAGGAGTTCGGCGGTCTCATCGCCACGAACGACATCGACTTCACGATCCCGCGCGGCTCGATCGTGTCGCTGATCGGCCCGAACGGCGCCGGCAAGACGACCTTCTTCAACCAGCTCACCGGCGTCTACAAGCCGACGTCGGGCTCGATCGTGTTCGACGGCCACGACGTCACCGACAAGCCGCCGCACGCGATCACCGCGCTCGGGATCGGCCGCACGTTCCAGAACATCCGCCTCTTCATGCAGATGACGGCCCTCGAGAACGTGATGGTGGGCATGCACTGCCGCCTCCACAGCGGCATCGTCGGCTCGATCGTCCGCACCCCGAAGGTCAGGCGCGAGGAGGCTGCGGCGCGTGACAAGGCCCGTGAGCTGCTCATCTACGCCGGCCTTCCCCGCCGCCACCAGGAGCAGGCCGGGTCGCTGCCCTACGGCGACCAGCGCCGGCTCGAGGTGGCGCGCGCGCTCGCCACCGACCCGAAGCTGCTGCTGCTCGACGAGCCCACCGCCGGCATGAACCCGCAGGAGACCGCCGCGTTCACGGCGTTCGTGCACCGGGTGCGCGACGAGAAGGGGCTCACGGTGCTGCTGATCGAGCACGACATGAAGGTCGTGATGGGCGTGTCGGAGCGCTGCACGGTGCTCGAGTACGGCGAGAAGATCGCCGAGGGGACTCCCGCCGAGGTGCAGGCGGACGAGCGCGTGATCGAGGCCTATCTGGGCAAGGGAGCGACCGCGTGAGCACCAACGGCGACGTCCTCGAGATCAACGACATCCACACCTATTACGGCGCCATCCACGCGCTCAAGGGAGTGTCGCTGCGCGTCGGGGCCAGCGAGATCGTGACCCTGATCGGCGCGAACGGCGCCGGCAAGTCGACCACGCTGCGCTCGATCAACGGCCTCAACCATCCGCGCGAGGGCACGATCATGTTCAAGGGCGAGGACATCACGAATGCCTCGCCGCACACGATCGTCAAGAACGGGATCGCCCAGAGCCCGGAAGGACGGCGGCTGTTTCCCCGCATGTCGGTGACGGAGAACCTCGAGATGGGCGCGTTCCAGCGCACCGACAAGGAGAACTTCAAGGACGACATGGACCGGGTGTTCGAGCTCTTCCCACGCCTCCACGAGCGGCGAGCCCAGAAGGCCGGCACGATGTCCGGCGGCGAGCAGCAGATGTGCGCGATCGGACGTGCGCTGATGGCGCGGCCGAAGCTCCTGCTCCTGGACGAGCCGTCGATGGGCCTCGCCCCGATCTTCGTCGAGAAGATCTTCGAGATCGTGATCGAGATCAACCAGCAGGGCACGCCGGTGCTCCTCGTCGAGCAGAACGCGCTGATGGCGCTCGACATCGCGAGCCGCGGCTACGTGCTCGAGACCGGCCGGGTCGCGCTCGACGGGCCGGCCGCCGACCTCAAGGTGAACGACCAGGTCCGGAAGACGTATCTCGGCGAGGGGTAGCCTGACCGCAGCTCAGCTGACGATCAGCGGGGCGTAAGGCGGCGCGAGCAGCACCCCGGCGCGGTGGCTTCCGCCCGCCACGCCGCGGGCCATCTCGAGCGCGGTCGGGATGTTGTGGGTCGGGAC
>Ga0302322_100004180_pt1 | contig 12501 bp, 10 predicted proteins | sample Fen_T0_2_FD_203757 | JGI IMG/M metagenome (GOLD analysis project Ga0302322, IMG submission 203757) | Peat permafrost microbial communities from Stordalen Mire near Abisko, Sweden - Fen_T0_2 | ecosystem: Environmental > Terrestrial > Soil > Wetlands > Permafrost | place: Sweden: Abisko...
GTGATCACGCCGACTCCGGCGCTCTCACCGGCGCGTTTATTGAGTACGGATGAGTTCGGCTCGCTGTCGACGGATTCAGACTGGGTGCCGAAGGAGATCATGAAGCTGAGTTTCTACGGGAAGTATCCTTCGCAACCACCTTGCCGGTCGCTCGACCACATGGTGTCGGGGGAAAAGGAACCACCGCCCGGAGTGTACGACGTGGTGATCGATCTGCGTGGTTTGCGCGAGATGACGGAGTAAGGACGCGAAGAGATAACCGCGTTGGGATCGAGGGTAAGGCGTGCAACCTGCTACTGCATTTTACTGGAATTCGGTTGTCGTTGATAACCGCAAGTACGCGTCGCGCCCGCGGGTGTTTTGGACGTTGTCAGGGCGGCTGTTTCTGGCGGTGGGAGCGAGGACGGCGATAGCGAGCGGGATATCGACGACGCCGGCGTTCACTCCAGTTCGTGAAGTTTCAGGGAAAACCTTACCCCTTTTTACTTGTCATTGGAATATTTCAAAGGGTTAGCTCTGGCGACGGATTTCTACAGAAAGAATCTACCCAGGCGGCGAGAGAGTCAGTGTTCACCCCGTTTCGTAGTGCCAGCCTCCTGCAACCTGCCAACGCAGAGCCAACCCCATGAGCTATTACTTCCTTGAGACCCCGAGTGCGGACGTCGCGTACGAGCAATATACGTTGGCGCAAGCGCCGGGTATGTTTGATCGCATTGGTATGGTGGCCTGCGCAGACGAACGCTGCAAGGCCCTCGTAACGTCGCAGGTTAGCTTTTGTCAGCAAGCACTGAGTATGCTGCAAACCCTCAACGACTTCGATCTGAAGATGATCCTATTGGACATTCTGCATCTCGCAGAGAATCCAAACCAGCCGTTGGCGCAACGGAACAAATATCACTGCTGGCAGGCGCTTTGGCGGAGCCGATACCCGTTTGATCGGTACCATTACATGATTCAATATCTTCGCGATCCGGCCGGGGCTGGCATCGTGATCGAGGATGTGTACCTGGACTCGGACCTTCTGAAATCGCAGGAAAACTCCCGTGATGAGCGCAACGCGCTTTATCAGGTGCGCGCGAGCAAAGCAGTGAACCCTAAAGTGGCAAAGTCGCAATATCCAGGAGTTAGGACTCGTGAGCAGGCTGAAAATATCCCGAGTTTCTGGCAGAGTCCCGAACCGGTCACCCAAGTCCTAACGCAGTTCGCCGCGGTCAATGGCATGCAAAACAATCTTACCAAAGCATCGTGGCTCATGGGTGAGCATGTGAAGGCAGCTTTCCCGACCACGCCAATCGACGTCTATACCCTTTTTCATAATCCAACGGAGAAGACTCCGCGTGACCTCGCCGAATGCCTTTGGGATAAAGGTCAGGGTTGTTTACCCGCGAGTGCACAAGCCCAACACTTGGCAGCCATTCTGCGCCAACAACAAGAACTCGGACGACGCACCGATTGGGTCGCCCATAGTCAGGGTGCGATCATCTTCATTGCGGCCGTAGGCTACCACCTTGCCTTTTGTCCCAGTATGAAACTCGACAAGCAACGCGTGGCGCTGCACGCCGGCGGCTCGGTGGGGACCAATGAAAACAGAGATCTCCTTGCTCGGGCCGGCATCGAGTTGTTGCCCGAACGGATTTGCCCCTTCGACCTCGTGCCCAATATTGCGGGTGGAAACGATCTCACTGCAAAGGGTGTGGTTCGGGCAATGCTGTTTCTTCGCAATGTGATGTCCGAGAACGGGGGCAACGCGGCCGTGAGTCCTCACACGTTGCCGTATCTTGGCATCTGCACGTTTTATTTGCAGCTTAAGGACGCAGGTCGTCACGCCAAAGCCGCCTGTGTCAGAGTTTACATGAACAGCATGGGCCGTGAACGCATCGCCTACGAACGGACCCTGAACGATCCCAATGGTACCCGCTTTAAATTGAGAACAGCCTCTCAAACGCTTGCCGATACTGCCAATGGCGTGGCACAAAGATTCAAAGACATCTGGACCTAATGAGCACTTGGCTAACTAATCTCTCGAAACCATACTGCGGTGGGCCGAATTATGGCGAAGTTCGGACTATGATATTTCAGCTGGAAGGATGGGAGCTTACCGCTCGATTTCCTGGTGGTCGCGTGCAGTTCTCTGAACCTATTCAGCCAGTCAATTATTCCTATTCCGTGCCCGACTGGTTCGAAAACCATGCGGCGCAAATCGGTTCAATCATTTCGGTCCGTGTGTATACCGATTCCTGGGCCTTTGTGCCTTCGTTTAAGAATCGGCTTTTTCAAGCGATGACAGGTAGTACAGATCCCATCGCTGAGATCTACGTGGCGATCGACATCATGAAGCTGAGAGGAGGCAAAGAGCTTGATCGCAAAACTCCGGCTGCTTTGGGCGAATACGTCAGATGGGAGTACCAAGACTTTCTTGAGACTCTGCCAGTTGAGGGCCGAGGCAATGGATCAAATTACATCATTAGACAACGGGAAGGGCAACTCCTGGCGACTAAAGGAGAGCGGTACCGTCGCAATCATGATGCTGCCTTGAAGTCGCAACTCGAGCCCCACCCTCAGCAGATGGAGCAGCGTGAAATCGAAGGACGGTTGTGGACGCATTACACTATCGGTGAGCACCCGAGGGTGCCGAAGTCCTGTTATGCTACGCCTTTGGACAATGAGTATTATCTACATCTTAGATTCGATTATCGGTGGGATCATGATCAGGAGAAATACGGCGAAGCCCTTACGCCGGAGATGCAGCAAATCGAGCAATGGATGATGCCCCGGCTGAGACTCAGTGAAGTCAACCCGGCGCTCAATGCTCCTGCGGACAAAACCCGTCTGCTACCGCCAGGTGCTTAGAAATTGCCGGCACGACAGGGACGCTCGAACTGCAGAGGGTGCTTCCATCCCTCTCCTTAACTAATCAACAGGAGTCGTGGCTGGTTGGGGAGGGTGGCGGGCGCTCGGTGGATGCACGGAGGCACCGGACTGCCGGGATAGTCGATCGCGATGCGCCAGAGGTTGCCGAGGCCGAAGGAAAACAGCCGCGCTCCCGGGGCGGCGGCGTAGTGCAGGTCGTAGCAATTCTCGTGTAGGTAGGTGCGGAAGTCGTCGTTGTCCTCTCCACCGAAGCGCTGGAGGAGTTCGGCGCGAGTCGCAGGGACGTCCACGCGATGTTGTGCCTCTTCGTTGCGCAGGCCTTCGCTCGACGCCCCGTGATAGGTGCAGAGAAAGGTGTCGGCTTCGGTCGTCGCGCTGTCGGCGTGGAAAGAGAAGACGTCCGTGGGGATGGGACTTGGTTCTTCGTCGCGAGGGTAGCCGTGAATGCAGTTAAGCACCGGATCGAGGTCGTGAGTCCGAAGCAGCCGCAGATCGGCAAGGAGGAGGTCAATGGCGACTCGGCCCGCCGCGCTTACGGGAAGGGCCAGCAGGCGTGCCTCGTCGAGATTGGTAATCCCCTCGCCAGTGCCAAGAGCGTTTACGACTTCAGCGAAATCGCCCGGCAGCGTGCGTGGCCAGCAGAGGGCGTTGACGCCATCGGCGAAACGCGTGGTAACGAGTTCGGAGAAACTCTGCACCTGCTTGATGCGGGTGTAGTCAGTTGGCAGGGAAAAGGGAGTCATATGCGGTGCAAAGGACACCGTCTAGTCGGCGCAGAGGAAGGCGGCTTGAGCGAGAACTTCTTTGCTGCTGAAACCGCGTGTTGTCGCCGGGGTCGCTGACCCCGGTCCGGCATCAGTGTGGCTGGTAATGTCGAACAGGCGACCAAGCCCCGGCCTCAGCGAGGCCGGCTACCTCGGCAATTCGGATCTTGGGAATGCCTCGGCGAACAGGCATTAAAAAACCCGCGCTGGAGGGCGGGTTTGAATGCCTGACGGGAATCGAGCGTTCAGGCCTTGAACAGGCTGAGCAGATCGGGGTGTTTTTGCAGCGCGTCTTTGGCGATTTTGCGTAGTTGCATCACCCAGGTGTTGAGCGCCTCGACGGCCACATCGCGGGCTTCGGTTGCGTTCTGGGCCTTGCTCGTGGCGTTGTCGGCGGTGCTGTTTTCGTTGGTCAGGGTTTCGAGGTTGGCGAGGGCCGCCGTCAGCCGTTCCTTGGTGAAACCGAACTCAGAGAGCTTTTCCAGGTACGGAGAGGTGAGCGCGGTGCTGTAGGCGCTGCGGGCGTTGGTGATAAACTTATCGCCATCGGTAGCGACCCGGCCGCTCGCGCCAAGATTCGCACGCTCGGCTGTTTTGTAGTTAACCTGCACGGCGGTGCGGTAGGAGACGAACTCCGTCTTGGCCACGTCATAGGCTTTCTTGCGCGTGGCGATGGCGGCGGTGGCGACCGCCATGGCCTCCTGGCGGGCGGCGAATTTGGTCTGGGCGGTGGCGAAAAGCTTCATGCCGATGCTCAAGCGCTGTTCGTTATAGCCCGACGGTGCGAGGGCCAACAAGAGCTCGGGCGAACCCTGGATCGACTTGAGGAGTCGCTCCGAAGAGCCGATGGCGTTGGCGTGCGCCTTGTTTTGAAGCGAGTTGTCCCGCGGCATATTTGTGACCGGCGCGGTGGGCGCTGGGGTAGTTGAGGTCGAATCACTCATATTAGTACTTTATTTTAGTTGAGCGGGAAGGATTTCCCGCCGTGGAACAGTTCGTTCCGCTGAGTATTTTCGGCGAAAGCCCGCGGTTGTTACGAAATTGCCCCAGCTAGTAAACCACCAGCCACCGTCATGAAAGTTGCTAATGGCTAGTTCGGCCAGTTGGTGGCGGAAAGCGTTCGCTTCCGTGAACATCGGCTTGGCTATCCGGCGCGAAGAATAAAAGCCCTCTGTTAAGGTTCGGGTAGCGGTCGGGCCCGGGTGGTTTGCCGACGACCGGAAATAACTAGCTGCCGAACCCGGTTGCGTAACCTACGAGAGCATTTCGGCAGCCAACGAAGGCAAATCGGTTGCCGTCCAACCCATTTCCCTGGCCTACGAGCGCAAATGGTTTGCTGGCGAGGCCAAATGCGCAGCCGACGAAGCCGAATAATTGACTACCGACAGCAAATCACTGGCGGACGAATCGATTTCCGTAGCCGCCGCAGGCAAATCACTTGCCGCCCAAGCCATTTCCGCCGCCGCCGGATCGAAAAAAGTGACGACCTAGGGGAAGTTTTTCGCTGGATTCGGTATGTTGTTTGAAACGGTTTGGTCAGCGAAGAGACGCGGTGCAAACCGCAGGAAGATCAACCGATCGCTATTTAGTTTTTTCTCTAGGCATACGACACCGCTCGGTGAGCTGGTACACGATGCGCTCGATTTGGGCTGGGGCGAGAGCAGTTCTAAAGGGAAAAGACTTTTTGATTTGTGCAGGATTCAGAACGTTCACGTCGCCTATCTCATGACGTTCTATGAACCAGCCCGGAAAGGTGAGAATAGCCTCGGCCTTCACGGGCTCGCCAGTCGCTTTTGTAAGCCATTTTCCAAGTGTCGTAGCATTGAGGCGGGCTTGATCAATCGCGCCGGTCTCTCTCGCTCCTGTAGGGAATTCAAGGCAGCCGTTCTTATAGATGATCTTCGCTCTGTCTCGGCCCTTGATGTGTGTGTATTTGCGACGGGTCTTCGTCTCAACGGCGTACACGCCAGGCGGACCTACAATGACGTGATCGATATTAAAGCGATCAAATGGCAGATCGTGAAAGACGCGAAAACCCTGAACAAGGAGTTGGTTTAACTCCTCTGCAACCATCCGTTCGCCCGCGAAGCCAAGCCGATGGTTCCAAATCTGCTCGGCCGTTCTGAAGAGCTTCGGCACATTGCGAATGTAGCTGAAAAGCGCGATGATGCCCAAACCAATGATTACCACCTTGCGCTGTCCCTCCGGCGCGACAATCGCCATGATGACTGTGCCGGTACTTGTGAGCGCCAGTTCCTGTAGCCGTTCGTCAAAACTTTCGCTTAGCTTTTCGAGCTCTAGACGAACAGATTCACCGGCAGGCCGGAGGGGTAGTTCAGTGAATGGCTCCGCAGCTTCAGCTTTGTGGCGGGCTTTCTTGCGGTGAAGTAGCCAGCCGACAAAGACTAACGGGCCTAGGCCAAAAAACAGGATCACAGCAGGCATTTTGAGGCCCGTGATGAAGGTCAGGAAAACCGTTTCAAGAAGCTCCATACAGTTGCTTTTTATAGGAAGCTTTGAGTGCCCCGGTGGGGGCTAGACGATAAGTGATGGCAGGGCAAAGAATGGGAGAGCCAATTTAGATAGTACCTTCTGCGCAGAAGAACCTATGGAGGTTAGTTGGCACTCAAATCGCCCAAAATTGCGTCACGGTTGCTCCAGAGATATGTCTTAATTCCGTAAGCGCGCAGCGCGTCAAGGTGGTCGTTAGCTGGTTTGGCGTCCCGGTCGTTTACGATGGTCGCGGCAGCAAATGTTTCGTTACCCCGTTGGAGGCGTACGTCGTTGACAGCGAACGCGACGCTCGTGGCAAAATCTCGGGTGAGAATATTGACAGCCTGCATGACAGATTCGGGCCGCCGACCTGTTGCAGCAAAGGCGAAATCAAAATGGTGGTCGAACCCACTCCGTCCGGAGAGCTTTAGCCCGCGAAAAAATGGCACCTGCTTTTCCCTCAAGAAGGCTGCTACATCTTCCTCAAAGAACTGGAGTACTTGTGTCTGACCCATGACTGCAAGGTCATGGACCGCAAGGATGGCTTGAATAAGGTTATGTTTTTTCTGCGGGAAATCGCGAGAAGTGCTGGTGACTGAAAGTTGGCTGTCGTTATCAAGCCGTACCCCAAAACCGTTCAAGATTTGACGAACATGGGCTTCGCGTTTGTCGGTGTTGATTTCCAGTCCCATGTCGCTAAGATCGGATAGGGTATAACCGTCGTCAGTTAGGCGTAGCGAGTCGCCCTGTTTTTCTACAAAGATTTGTATCTCGTCGTTATGGGGATCGAGGAAAGGCGTCGAAATGAGAGTATAACTTTCTGTGGCCTCAAGGTGGAATCCCTCCTTGAGCCAAGTCAGATAATCTTCAATCAGGCGTTTTCCTTCGGTGGCGAGCATGGTTAAATCTCTTCTTGAATTTGTGGCACGTTCTGCACGTTACAGAAACGCAAAAATGCGACAAGCCACGAGACGTCATTTCTGTCGTCGGGCACGGAAAACCTTGAGAGATCGGTCGGCAAGTAGGCCACCCGGTCGGCGAAGTTCTCATGATAGAGATGCAAGTGTGTGCCAACGAGTCGCTCGTCGGGACGGTGTGGGGCGCTGATCGGATTGCGGTGGGGACGCCCATCAATATCTAGTCGGGCTAGAATGAATATTTTTCTCGCTCTGGTTTGAAACTTGAGCCGCGCCCGCTTTCGATTTCCTCGTTCAAGATCAAGGATGAACTGCTCGCGATTCCCTGCTCCATCTAGAGGGTACTCCGTGGTAAAGGCGTCTGCATGGGGAAAGGGAACGACAGACACCCGGTTCGCAAAAAACTTTGGCATGGCGAGTAAGCGGTCGGCTTCAATTTGAGGCAAAGACATAGGGTAAGTTTGTCGATCTCGCTCAGGTTAAGTGTGACAATCCATTCTAGCGTGTTGAAGTTTCAAACACCTAATCTGCTGCATTTGGCTGCGCGGTGAGAAGCTCTCGCTCGCTAATATCCTCCGGGGTGGGCATGGGCTGGAACCAAGAGACAGCGGGGAAAGCGAGCGGACGGCAATCTCCGAATGGTTCGTTGATCAAGATGTAACGTAGCGCATCTCCTGCAGTGCACGGTCTTCTGTGGTGGCCGGGCGTCGGGAGGCAGGAGGTGCACCAATGGGGCGTGGTGGTACGCGCACTCCGTGCGCGGACGAGCGACTCGGTTGGTTGTTTGGCGCTGGCGCTGATTTGAACCAAGCCTGCAGCGGAGTGCCCGCTCCACCTTCGGCGGACTACTGCGGTCGACGGGCCGGTCTACAACGCAGTGCGGTGAGCAGGAGGAGGGCGACGAGGTAGCCTTCGGAGGGCGCGCCGCCGCCTCCGCTTACGCCTGACGAACTACTTGAGCCGCTACTCGAACTTGAACTGCTCGATGAGGACGAGGAGCTACTTGAACTCGAAGACGAGGAGGAGCTGCTCGAGCTGGAGGACGATGAGCTCGACGAACTGCTCGGGGTGAAGTTGGGCAGGTCATCCGCGGTCGCTACACGGGGCTCGCTGACGAACTCCACAGCGTGGGCCTGAACTTCGACCGCCTGTTCGTTCGTCCAATAATAAGCGAAGGCCAGCTGGGGACAGAAATTCATAAATGACTGGGTGAAGTTGTGATCGCCGGGCACACCGGTGCCTTGATTCAGCCCCCACTGCGCGGAGCCGAAGGGGCGGTTGGCCGAGATCAGGTACGAATAGATGGTGCTATCGTTTAGTTTGGTAAAGGCGAAGACTCCGTTGGCATCCAGGTAGGGAACGCTGGGCAGGAAATAGTACGCGCCTGCCACGACGTCGACGTAGTTGTCGCCGGGATACCACGGTGCGAGGTTGGCCTCGTTGTTGGTTCGGTTCAAAGCCCAGACTTCCCAGCAGAAGAGCAAATTGTGGAGGCCTTTTATGCCGACATAGTAGTCGTAGGTGTCCTTCCATAACTGGACGAAGGCATCCGGGGTCTGGTTGGCGAAGTAATATTTGTTGGACTGGTTGAACTCGGCGAAGGGGCGGAACAGGACCGGCACGCCGGCGGCCTGGAGCTGCTGCAGCGCGGTCGCGATGATATCGATCGAGGACCAGAAGGCCCGCTTGGGTGCGCTGTCGGGTGCGGATAACAAGAGGTCTCTAATGTTGTTGGTCGATTGGTACGGGTCGCGACCGGATGGCGGGTTCCAGGGATTCGGGGCGACGGCGGTGAGGTGGATAATCGGCTGGGCCGTTTTCCAGATGGAGATCAGCTGCGTGTTGAGCGCGGCGCAGACGGCGGGATCGAGGACGTAGGTGTTTTTTTGCTTGTCGTTGGAGTCGTAGCGAGTGCCGACGAGGCCGGGAACTTTGCCGTTAATGGCATGTTCGGTGAGGTCGAAGGCGCCGTACAAAGTGGGGTAGAGGAGTTCATTCAAACCGCCGAGGTGTTGTCCCTCGATCAGCTTGTTGGTCGTCGCGGTGCTCCGGGTGGCAAGGTGGCCATAGACATTTTGCGCGACCGGCAGTGCGTTGGGATCGCTCAACGTCGGGAGGTAGGCGTGGAGTTTGCAGGTGAAAATGACGAAGGCGCAAAGGACGAGCGCGGCCGGTTTGATGATGATCTTCATGGATAGGGAGGCTGCGATGCGTCCTCGCTTGCCCATACGTCGCGCCCGGGGTTTTTGTTACCGGCTTTCGGTCGAGGTGGAGCACGTCGGCTGGTCGATCGATGCGGTGCCCGGCGTCAGAGCGCACGAGGCAAAAGATCGGTGCCGGGCGGACAAACCGGTTGATTGTGGGCCCCGTTTGTCGTGTATGGTTCGCCATGGATTCCCCAAAAGTAGCGCGCAGGCATCGCATGGTGGCAGCGCTCAGCGAAACCTTCGGGCTCAGTACGGCCATCGCCTCGGTTGTCGCGTTGTTCATTGTTGCGGTTTGTCTCTTGGCCGTCGTTTGGGTTGTGCGGTCGGCGCCACCCCGAACACTCACCCTTTCCAGTGGTCGGCCTGGCAGCACTTTCCAGCGGTATGCCGAGTCGTATCAAAAGATCCTGGCAACTCATGGGGTGACGCTGCAGGTCGTTCCCTCCGAGGGCTCCAAAGAAAACCTACAGCGGCTGGAGGCAGCCGGTTCGGGGATCGACATCGGTTTTGTTCAGGGCGGACTAACGGAGGGCGTGAATTTGGACGGTTTGGTTTCGTTAGGGAGTGTCTCCTACCAGCCGCTGTGGATCTTCTACCGGAGCTCAACGCCGATCAACCGCCTATCGGAACTCGAGGGGAAACGGATTGCGATCGGTGATCAGGGGAGTGGGACGCACGTGCTCGCGCTTACACTCCTGAAGGCCAATGGAATTACGGGCGCGCCTACCGCTTTGCTGGATCTCGACGCAGAAGAGGCGGCAAAAGGCCTGGCGGATGGTACGGTGGACGCGCTTTTTCTCATGGGTGATTCAGCGCCAACGCAGACCCTGCGCGCTCTCGTCCGATCACCTGAGCTCCAAGCCTACAATTTCGCCCAGGCCGACGCGTATGTTCGGCGTTATGCTTATCTCAACCGGATTGAACTCCCGGAAGGCTCGATGGATTTGGGCAAAAATCTACCGGCGCACGATCTAGTGCTCGTTGGTCCTACCGTGGAGTTGGTCGCACGCGCAGGATTGAATTCGGCCTTGTCTGACCTGCTCCTCGGCGTGGCGCAGGAGGTCCACGGAAAGTCGGGTATCTTTCACAAACGCGGTGAATTCCCGGCCCCGCTCGAACATGAGTTTAAGCTCAGCGATGACGCCCTGCGGTATTATAAATCGGGCAAAAGTTTTCTGTACCGTGCGATTGATTCGTTCTGGCTGGCCAGCCTCCTCAACCGGATGCTGGTGGCCTTTCTCCCGGTTGTGCTGGTGCTCGTGCCAGCCATTCGGTTCTTCCCGAGCGCTTACAAATGGGGAATCCAGCTTCGGTTTTATCGTTGTTACCGGCGACTCCTGTGCCTCGAACAAGATGCGGTGGTCTCACGATCCAACGAGCAGAGGCAAGTCCTGCTTGGGCAGCTCGACGAGATTGAGAAGGTCGTCAACCGCCTCAAGGTCCCCGCGTCCTTTGGTGACCGATTTTATGGGCTGCAAGGGCATATCATGTTCGTGCGTGAACGGCTGAAAGCGCCTCCGCACTAGAGCGGTTTCAGAACTACTGGTGCTTAATGAGAGGGAATTGATGTAGCCAGCCTCGTTGAGGCTGAGGATTGGAGGATTCCGGGGTCAGCGACCCCGGCTACAACGGAATTTAATAGGCTCTAGTCCTGATTATCGCCGACTCGCGCTGTGCTGATACCGCCTGGGCGAAGGCGTCACGCTTTCACAAGGCGGACGCAGAGGGTGCGGAGGACTTCGACTTGGCGGTCGATGCGCCAACCGGTGTCATGGACTAATTTCTCGAAGACCTCGGGTTGGAAAAACCGCATGGCGGCACCACTGAAACGGAGCGATGTGCGGTTGGCCGGTGTGTCCGGGGTCAGCGAGCCGGAGAACGTGAACCTGCTTCCGGTGCAGTCGCGCAGAGCCTCAAGATTAGCGCGAACGGCTTCGTCGGTGGCGTAGTGAAACAAGCCGCCTTCGGACGAGCCGAGGCTGATCGCGTCGGCGGGCAGGTCTTTGAAGATGTCCTTCAACGCAGCCGGATTGTTCCAATCATATTGTTGGTGCGCAAAGCGGATGTTTAAGCCGGAGAGGGGACCGTTGGCGGTTTGTAGTGATTCGAGCGCGTTGCGGCCGAAGTGCGGGCCTTCATCGTGCGCATCGAGCACCTCGATTTGAATCGGATGGGTGGAAAGGGTCGCGGGTGATTTTCGCTGGGCGAGGATCAGGGCGTTGAGGCTGTCCATGGTCGGACCGCCGGCGATATTGAGCAGAAAAATGGGAACGTCCGCCGGTGCCTGACTCAGCTCGTAAATGAGGCTTTCAGTGAGAAGATCCGCCATGATCTGAAGACGCAGGCGCACGTCCATGACCGGTGCTTTTGCCGCAATCCGCCGGTCGGTGGGAGTGGCAAAGCTGCTCGCGAGGTGCGCCGGCGGGAGCTTGATCAAATACGTGTTCATCCCGCTCAGGAAAGTGCCTTCGCTCGAACGCAGACCGCGCATCAAAACAGATCGGCGCACGACCAGAAACATGAGCAGGCGTTGCAGCCAGCGAGGGTTCCGACTCCATTGCAACGCCTCTGCCGCAGCGCGGACGCGAAGGGTCTGGATCGCGTCAAAGCTGTGATCGAGGGCGAAACTCGGATGAGTGACGTCGATGACCGGGAGTTCCACTCCTTGTTGGGTCATGGCATAGCTGACACCCTTTATCCGCTCGTTCTCTGGGATGAGTACTGACATGCACTCTCTAATAGCCAGAAATGGCTGGAAGGAAAGCGGGCGAGGAAATCACCGAAGGCGTACCCGACACCTCCGGTTGCGCGGCGGAGGTGCGAGGGCTGCGTTTTACAGGCGTCCGACGGTTGCGGGAAGGTCAGCGGCGAGCAGTATACCCGAGGCGAAGCCGACAGGGGCAGCAGGTGCTTCGTTTGCCGGACTCGGTGGGATGTTTCGGTTCAACGCGAGCAGGATCGGGTTACCATAGTAGCGCAGCTCGGGCGTGTTGGCGTGCTCGGTGACGGCGTTGGAAGCGACCGACGTCACGGGTGAACTCGGAACAGCGGGCGCCGAGATGGATTCTGGCGCAGGTGTCGGGTTCGGCTTTGCGGGCGTATTATCCACGACCAAGATGGGTGCCTGCCAAGCGGGTTTCGGCTTTTCAGCGGGAACGGTGGCGACGGTGGTGGTGGCTTCGGTTACGGTGGACGCGATGTTGAGGACGCGGTCGGCGTAGCTATGGGCAACCGCGGGAGTGTGGCCGC
>Ga0302322_100004182_pt1 | contig 12498 bp, 9 predicted proteins | sample Fen_T0_2_FD_203757 | JGI IMG/M metagenome (GOLD analysis project Ga0302322, IMG submission 203757) | Peat permafrost microbial communities from Stordalen Mire near Abisko, Sweden - Fen_T0_2 | ecosystem: Environmental > Terrestrial > Soil > Wetlands > Permafrost | place: Sweden: Abisko...
CTTCCCCGCCACGGGAAACGGCCGAAGCCTCTTCCAACGAGGCCCGGGCCAGTTCGATCTTGTGGGCCGTTCCGCCTTCGTCCCGGGTCAGGGCCTCGAGGGAGGTCTCGACTTCGGCCAAGGCCGTTTCCACCTCGGTCAGTCGGGTCCCCAGGACGGCGAGGAGATCGCTGGATTTCCGCAGGGTGTCCCGTTCGTGTTCCAGCTCGGCGGCCAACTTCGCCGAAGACCGCCAGTCAATCTCGGAGAACTCGATAAACCCGTCGAGGACGGCGGCCCCCTGCAACTTTTCCTGGAGTTGGCTCAGCCGGATCTGGATTTCGGCCAGGCGGGAGCCTTGGTCGCCGATGGCCGCGGCCAGCGCTTTTTCCCGGGTCTCGAGTACTCGGATTTTAGCCCCGTTGGACCAACCGAGGACGAACCGTGACCGGTCGCCCAGGGGGTGTCGATCGTCCTTTTCGTGGCGCTCGCCGCCGCCCTTGGTCTGACCCGAAAGGGTCAGCGCCTGCCTCTCCCGGCGGAACCGGTCCAGAGTTTCGCAACAAACGTAGTCGAACCGCTGGGCCAGCTGGGCCTCGACCCAGGCCCGAAACCGGGAATCGGCCCTGACGGCGAGCTTGGCCACCAGGGAGTCGGGCTGGAGAGATCCCCGCCCCTCGTTCCCTGGCCTGACCCGGTAGTAGACCAATCGCCCGCCCAGATGGGTGGAATCGACCCACCCGGTGACGGCCCCATAGGCCTCGTCAGGGACCAGGAGAGAGAGGGCAAAATTCCGGAGCACCCTTTCGGCTGCGGGTTCCCACCCGGAGGCCTCGGGTCGAACGGCCACCAACTCGCCAACAAACGGCAGTTCTTCGGGATCGAGTGCCAAATCCGAGCACAACCGCTCCCGGAACACCACCTGTTCCCTGGGGATGTTCGTCGGGCGCCGCCTGAGGGAATCGAGCTCAGCGGCCACCACCGCGTGGTCCTTCCTCAAATCGCGGAAGGTCCCTTCGTCCTCGGACCGCTTGTTTTGGAGCTCCGCCTCCTCGTCCTTCCACTGGCCCAGCCGGCCACCCAAGGACGATCGATTTCGGGCAAACGCGTCGGAGTCCTTCACAGGATCCAGCCCCACCAAGCCGGCAAGGTGGTCGTAGCGGTCGGAGCGCTCCCGGCGCCGCTGACGCTCTCGGTGGGCGTCGGCGATTTCGGCCTCCAACCGCTCCAATCGGTCGCCACCATTCTCCGAAAGAGCCCGGCGCACCTCGTCCCTGGCAGTACGGTGTTGCCCGCGAATTTCCTCGAGGCCCGACCGTTTCTGGGCCAATCTTTGAGCGTCGTGGATCAATCCGGACAGCCGCTTCTCCAGCAGCTCAGCCTTGATGCCGGCGAACCACGACCTGAGGGCTTCCCGGTCGGTCTTGAGGAGGAGGACTTGGGCCTGGATCTCGGTATGCCGGCTTCCGTCTTCCACCAACGGTTGCAACCGGGCGATCTGATCCTTGGCCTTGAGGATGGCCTCGTGGGCGCGGCTGAGATCGTCGAAGTGGCCAATGAGTTTGCCCACCCGGTCGGCTCCGTCGGCGGGTTCCAACATGTGCTCCCGGACGAAATCGGTCAGATTGCCCACAGACTTCATCGACACCGTTTGATTGAACAACTCCAGCGCCTGGGGGTTCTCGATGCCGAAACGTCGGCGAAAGGCGTCGCCGTACGCCGGAAAAGCCTCGAACAGTTCCACCCCGGGCAGAGTCCTCAACCGTTTTCGAAGGTCGGCCAGATCGGCCCCGAAGCCGGAGAAGTCACCGACGATGGACAGCGCCCGGTCAGCAACCATATAGAAGCGGGCGGGGGGCTGCTGGGCGTCCCGAAACCAGAACACCTGGGCCAAGGTCACGTCGGTGTCGTACCCTTCGTTGCGGAAGTGGGCCAGGATGACCGAATACGATTTCGGGTCTCTGAGGGAAACTGCCCGGGCCGAGAGCCCGGGCTCCCCGCGCTCCGATTTGTAGTAGCCGAGGATGTACGACCGTAGGTTCCGTTCCCGGTTCTCGGCCCCGGCCGCCTTGTTGTAGGTGATCCTTTGGGCCGGTACTAGCAGGGTTGTCACGGCATCGACCAGCGTGGACTTCCCCGAGCCGATGTCGCCGGTGAGCAAGGTGTTCTCGCCGCCGGGCAGGAGAGTCCATACCTTGTCGTGAAAGGTGCCCCAGTTGAAGACTTCGGCGCGGTGGAGTCGGAAACCGGCCTTTTCATCCTGGTCAAAAAACTCCAAGGCGTCACTCACGGGTTGGTTCCTTCGGCCCGGTAGGCCTCGAGCCGCTGGTCGAATTCCGACAGCCACTGGGCATCGACGAAGGCCTTGAGGATGCGGCGCACTTCGTAGGTGTCATCCTGACCGGCCAAACGCCGGACAAACCCCAGGTCCTCGACCTTGCCCAAGGCTGCGGTGACTTGATCGGTGACCCGGGCCTCGTTGGTACCGGCGGGCAAAAAGACCCGTACGAGGTCCACAGCCTGGTCCCGGGTGAGGATGAGCCTTGAATCGCCCCCGTTCGCGTCGGTCTCGACCATTTTCTTCCGCAACAAGGCCAAAAGGAGGCTCACGGAGTAGGCCAGCTGTCGCCTCACCACCAACCGGGGCAACTCCTCCCCCTCGGGCGACTCTCTTGTCTTGAGAAAGGCGTAGCCTTCGGCTTCGTCGATACGCAAGTCCAGCCCCACGGCCGCAAAGTGCGTCGAAACGTGTGCCTGCAACGCCAGTAGCCGGGACCACTGCAACTCGTCGGCATCGCGGTAGACCACGCCCCGGTACAGAGAAATGAGCACCCGGGCCAAGTCGTTGCGGTCTTCAGTTCCCACCGGAACCCCCATCTCTGGTCAAAATGACCCTGTCCAGGGTCGCCTGGCGGGTTCGCCCCTCAGTATCGGTCCACTCGACGGATTCGGACACTGTTTCGTCAAACACCGTTCCGGGCCTGGCTGTGGCTATGGCCATCCAGACGACCAGTTCGGCCAGTCCGTGTTCCAACGGACGCTCGTGGACGACCCGGGCCAGCGTCGTCTGGTCCTGGGCCCTTAGGATGTGGTTAAGGTGATCCTCGAGACGCATACGATCGACGGCCGTCTGGTCGTACAGCACCTTGGCGTCCACTTCCGCCCCGTCCCCCGGGGTCACCGAGATCCTATGGTCGGTCTTGAGGGGAGGAGAATACAACGGTCGCTCCAGAGGCAGCTCCATGTCGGGTACCAAGGCATCGATCTCAAAAAAGGGGCCTGTAGGCTGATTGTCCCTGACCGCCAGAGCGGAGGCTTCTATACCGTGGAGCAATTGCATGATCCTCCGGCTTTCCAACCAAGCCTGGTCATCCAGGAACCGGCGGAGCTGGCCCGACAACAGAGCCACGGTTCGCTGGGTGTGTTCCCCCGCCTCCAACCAGTCGAAATGGATGCGCCTCAACCGAGGGTCGGGTTCCAGAGACCGGACCGCCGGCAACGAAAAGACGGTCTGCCACAGTTGGCCCAATTCTTCCTGCCGACCCGGGTCCATCAAAAAGTCCCAAAAAGCTTGAAAACTCCTGCCCTGGTCCGAGTCGGCGATGGCGTCCCTTTCCCCAAAGATCTTGCCCAGCAACTCTCCTTTGGCACCGGACCACAGCGCAATGTTCTCCCGGGTTTGGCGGTCGAGCTGCCGGAAGTTCTGTTCCACCTCCCGGAAGTCCCCCAACAGGTCCCGAGCCGTCGCGGCCGCCTGTTGGAACCGATCCCTCAGGGCCGCATCGTCGAAGACCGGTGCCTGGCCCATCCGGGCGGCTTCGATTTCTCGATCCAGGGCTTCACGGCGGCGTTCCAGATCCCTGAGCCGGGCGGCCGGGTCGGCGCCGCTCCCATGGACGAGCTGGCGGAGCAGTTCGAACACCGTCAGTAGCCGCGATTCGGTGCCGACGAAGGCCCTCTGGGTCAGGCTCTCGAGCCAAGTCAACGCTTTCTCGGTGGCGGGGGTCAGATCATAGTGGGGTTCGTCGCTCCCTGGCGGGTAGTACTTCCGAAGCCAGCCTTGGGATTCCTGGGCCCACACCTCCAGATACTCGGAAGCGTCCCGGGGGTAGGCTTCGGCCCCCCTCTCCCTCCTCAACTCGAACAGGGTGTCCTCCAGGAGAGAAACCAATCCCGACCGGTCCCGGCCCCGGACATTGGGCACGACGAAAATCCGATGGAGGAAGGATGCGACCAGGGGGGCGTGCTCGGCCATCAGCAGCCGCCAAGCAGGATGGTTCTTCTGGAGTGTCTCGAGGGTGGAAAAATCCAGGGCCATACCAGAAGCGGGCCTCAAATGCCGAAGGCTGTCAAGACGAAGCCAGGTCAACCCCCGAAAACGCCTCCGCCAAGGGCAACGCAAACCCCGCCAATACGGTACTGGGAACCGTGGCGGCGTCCTGGGAAAGGGTGCCGTCTCCGAAACGGTCCCCCACCCGGACGTAGGCCATGAGGGTACGGTGGGCCGGATCCACCACCCAGTATTCCCTGACCCCTGAACGCTCGAAAGCCCGGAACTTCTCGCTCAGGTCTTTTTTCATGGTCCAGGGGGACAGGACTTCCACCGCCAAGTCGGGGGCTCCGGTGGTGCCTTTGTAGGTCAGCTTTTCGGAGTCGCAAAACACCGCCACATCGGGCTGCACCACGGTATCGACCTCGTCCTCGTCCTGCCCCTCGAATGCCGGCAACAGCACATCAAAAGGCGAAACGTAGACCCGGCAGGGTTTTCCTTTCAAGAAAGCTTTCAGCTGGCTGAAGATCTCACCCACCACCTCCTGGTGGGGTCGGTTGGGGGCGGCCATCAGGTAGGCCACCCCGTCGATCAGCTCCCAACGCTCGTCGTCGGGCCAACTCTGGTAGTCCTTGTAGGTGAAATGACGCTCTCGCTTGACGGCCGGCAACCCCACTTTCATCCCTCCATTATACCCCCTGACGGGGACGGAGGCGAAACTGCTTTGGATTTCGAGGAACCATAGGAAAAAGCGCCCCGCCGGTTCCCCAGGGCTACCGACGAGGCCAAAAATCGGTGGTTAGCGGGAACTCAGCCCGGTGTAGGCTTCCACGCATTCCAGAACGAACGCCGCCAGCCGGGGGTCCGCTTTGTCGTAGTGGGATTTGAACCGGGGGTCGTCGTTGTACATCCGGGCCAGCCCTACCAGACCTTCGGCGTCGGGGGTCCAGAAAAACTCGACGCCCTTCCGCCAGCGTTCCACCATGGTCCGGGCGGCGGCGGACCCGGGGTCGGTGCCTATCAGGGCGGCCCACTCGCGGTGGAGGGCCTCTCCGGCGTCCTTCATCGCCTGTTTTTCCTGGGCCGAGAGCCGGGCGTACCGGCGGTGCGACTCCTTCACCACCTCGGGGTCCCAGCGGTCCAGGGCCTCCTCGGCGTATTCTTTTTCCTGGGCGGTCAGCCCTTCGAACAATGCTTCGGTGCTCATCTTCGTGCCTCCTTGATGATGGGCCATGGTTTTGTCCACGGTCTCGACCAGCTGCTGGAGGCGCTCGATGCGCTTCACCAGAGCCTTTCTGTGCGACTCGAGGGCCTTCACCACCGAAAAATCCTTTTTCCCCATCAGGCGCCTGATGCGGTCCAGGTCCAGGCCCAACTCCCGGTAGAACAGGATCTGCTGCAGCCGCAGCAGGGCCTCCTCGCCGTAGTAGCGGTAGCCGTTCGCCCCGACCAGGGACGGCTTGAGGAGGCCGATGGAATCGTAGTGGTGCAGGGTCCTGGGGGTGACCCCCGCCAGATCCGATACTTGTTTGACCGTGTGCATGGGACGAAGGTAAACCTTCACGTTACGTCAGAGTCAACAAGAATTTCGAAGATTTTCAAACCGACTGGCCTTGTCACCATGACCAGTAGTCAGTATGTTGTCACCATCCTGACTACTGGTCATGATTAAAGGAGCCTACTATGAATTCCCGTCCCTTAGGGTTGGTCACCGGCGCTTCGTCCGGCATCGGTGCCGAACTGGCGGTCCTTTTGGCCGAACGAGGCCACGACCTGCTGTTGACCGCCAGGGATGCCGTCCGCTTGGAAGCCGTGGCCGCCCGGGTCCGGCAGGCCGGTGCGTCAACCGAAGTCCTCCCGCTGGACCTGGGAGCGCCGTCGGGAGTTTCCGCCCTGGTCGGTTGGGTGGGCCATCGGGACATCGCTGTGCTGGTGAACAACGCCGGTTTCGGCGACTCTGATCCCGTGGTTACCGCCGACGCCGGAGTTCTGGCGGCGATGATCGGACTAAACGTCACCGCCCTCACTCTGCTCACCAGGGCGTTCGTCCCGGGCATGGTCGCCCGGGGGTCGGGACGCATCCTCAACGTGGCCAGCACCGCCTCGTTCAGCCCCGTTCCCACCATGGCGGTCTACGGAGCCACCAAGGCCTTCGTTCTGAGTTTCAGCGAAGCCGTCGCCGAGGAATTGGCGGGCACCGGGGTCACGGTCACCGCCCTTTGTCCGGGGCCCACCCTCACCGCGTTTGCCGACAGAGCCGCCATGGGCTCTTCGAATTTGTTCCGGTCGGCCATGGGCGCCCAAGAGGTGGCCCGGCAGGGGCTGAGGGCCCTGTTCGCCGGCCGGCGGATCAAGGTGACGGGGTTTCAGAACGCCTTGATGGCCTTTTCCATCCGTCTGTCGCCCCGGAACCTCAACGCCAAAATTGCGAAGGCCATGATGGCGAAGTCCTGATGAAGTCCCTCACCGACGACCAGAGGCGTACGCGCCAGGATTTCCTGGCAGAACAGGCCTTGGCGTTGTTCCCGGCCGCCGGCTACAACGGGTTGACCATGGAAGCCGTGGCCCGTCAGGCCGGGGTGGCCAAAGGCTCGGTGTTCCTGGCCTTCGCCTCCAAACAGGACCTCGTCCTCCATGCGGCTCGCCTTCGGTTCGACGCCTGGTTCCTCCGGATGGCCGGCCTGGACCCGGGGGCCCCTCCCCGGCTTGTGGCCCTGGGTCTTCTCGAAACCCTGAGGACCGACCCGCTGTTTCTGCCACTGCTGGGTTTGGTGGGTCCGGTGCTGGAGCAGGGATGCACTCCGCCTGCCATCATCGCCTTCAAGCAGGCTTTGGCCGCCAACCTGACGGTGCTGGCGGACCGGTGGTCGGCCCGGAATCCTTCGGTCCCCCCGGACCGATGGGGACCGCTGTTCCTCCGGGTCTACGCCCTGACGGTGGGGGCCTGGGCGGTGGGTGAAACCTCGGCAGTGGTCCGAGAAGCCGTGGGAGGTCGGCCCGAACTCCAGGCCCTGGCCCCGGGGTTCGACGACTTGTTTCCGGCCCTGGTGGAGGTCCAGCTCACCGCCATTTTGCGGCCGCCAGGCTAGTTCCGGCGCGGGTTCGCCGGTTCGATGGTATCATGGGCCCCAGGAGCTCCCCTTGGCGTCGTTGCGGACCAGACTGACCCTTTCCAGCGTCGGCATCAGCCTGACTGTCCTTTTGCTGCTGTTCTCGGTGAGTTGGATCACGTTGGGCCGCTTCCTCGAGGCCAACAACGTGGCCACAACCCGGCACAACCTGCAGATCGCCCTGGACATCCTCGACAGGGAGGTGGCGTCCCTGAGGCAGTTAATGAGCTGGTTCACCGTCAACGCCCAAGTGCAGGACTTCATCTCCTCTCCCGGGGAAGCCGAGCCCCTGGAACGAAAGAAAAAACTGGCCGCCTACGAAGTCATCCGCAGCGCCCTTTACAGCAACACCCTGTACGCCTACATGAACAAACTCATCATTGTCGACCGTCACGGAAGGGCCATCCAGATGGGGAGCGTCCCGGGCCACTGGTCCGACGCCGCGGTGGCCAGGAAGGACGTGGCCGCTGAACCGGAGCATCTGGTCACCGACCCCTTCGTGTACGCCACCCCCGTACCTGTCATCGCCCTGAGCAAGGTCATCCTGCAGGAATACACCGGGGAGGCTGCCGCCTGGATCCACGTCACCCTGAGCACTGACCTGCTGACCAAGTACCTGAGCGAGTACCCCTTCGAGCAGGACAGCCGGATGTTTTTCATCCTGGGGGACACGGTCCTCACCCTCGACGACCAGAGGAGGTTCCACCCCTCGCCGGTACCGGTCCAGACCCTGCTTCCCAGGGGTACGGACCTCGACGGCGCACGGCTGACCCTGGATGGCAAGACCCAGCTGTTCGTCTCGTACCGGGCCAAGGGATCGGGATGGACCCTGGTCCAGTCGGTGCCCACGGCCCAGCTAGACAAGCAGAACAGCGTCTTCCTGGTCCTTTCGGGGTTCGTGGGCCTGGCCATGGGCCTGTTGGTGGTGTTGATCCTCACCTTCGTCCACCGAACCTTCAACCAACCCATAGGCCAGATCCAGGCTCGGCTGGCGTCCATGGCCCTGGGGAACTTCGGCCACGAGCCGGCCATCGAGTTCCCCAACGAACTGGGGGACATCGGCCGGGGCATCAACGCCATGTCGAAGAACATCGAAGACCTCATCGCCCGTCGGATCGACGACGAGAGGGCGAAGAAGAGCCTGGAGTTCAAAGTCCTCCAAAGCCAGATCAACCCCCACTTCCTCTACAACACCCTCAATTCCATCAAATGGATGGCCGAGATCCAGAAAAGCCGGGGCATCGCGGAGATGGCCGGGTCCCTGGCGGTGCTGCTCAAACACCTGTCCAAGGGCACCGACGAGATCATCCCCCTGAGCCGGGAACTCGACCTAGTTAAGGAGTTCTGCGTCATCCAGGACTACCGCACCGGGGGCCTGGCCCGGGTGAAGACCGTGGTCGAAGACCCCGAACTGCTCCGGGTCCGCATCTTGAAATTCACCCTCCAACCCCTGGTGGAGAACGCCCTGCACCACGGCATCGAACCCACGGGACGGCCGGGGACCATCGTCATCCACGCCCACGAAGAGGCCGGTTGCCTGGTCATCGACGTCACCGACGACGGGGCCGGCATCGCCCCCGACGATTTGGACTCGTGGAAGGAAAGGCACCAGGAAACCGACGGGGAAACCTTCAACCCCGTGGGGCTGAAGAACGTGGACGAGCGGATCCAGCTGCAGTTCGGACCGGAGTACGGCCTCTCCCTCAAGAGCGAACTCGGGGTGTTCACCACGGTATCGGTCCGGCTCCCCCTGGAATTCCATGGTATGCTTTCCCAGGGGAGGGCCGATGTACACCGTTCTGATCGCGGACGATGAACCCCTGGTCCAGGTGGGACTGCAGTCCATGGTGGACTGGAAGAGCCTGGACGTCGTCCTGCTTCCCAGCGTGTCCAACGGCCAGGCGGCCCTGGAATCCATCATTGCCGATTCCCCCGACTTGGTGTTCACCGACATCCGCATGCCCCTCATCGATGGCCTGGAGCTGATCCGCCGTTGCCGGGCCGAGGTCAAACCCTGCCCTGAGTTCGTCGTCCTGACCAGCTTCGAAGACTTCGGCTACGCCCGAGAGGCCGTGAAGCACCAGGTGGTCGACTATCTGGTCAAACTGGAACTCACCCCCGAAATCCTGGTCGAAACCTTCGAAAAGGCCCGGCGGCTCATCGATGCGGGAAAAGCGGTGACCGCGTCACGATCGATCCCCGACCGGGGCTTCCGGGATAGGGTGCTGTTCAGCCTGCTCAACAGGGACTACGCCGCCGAGGAGTTGGCCAGGGGTGACCTGGCCGAGGTGGGCGTCGAGTTCGGAGGGATCCACCTGGCGGCGGTGACCTGCCGGCTGCCCCAGGGCGACGCGGGCACCTACCCCTACGCCTTGAAGATGGTGGAGGAAATCCTGGGCCGGGAATACCAGGTGCAGACCCTGCCGTACAGCAAGGACCGCTTCGTCATTCTGCTGGCGGCCCAGGGGGTTCCGTCGGGCCCCGAGTCGGTGGAAACCCGGCTGGCCTCGTCCCTGATGGCGGCCCTGGCCATGGCCCAGCGGTATTTCAACGACCCCGTGGAAGCGGGGGTGGGCAGGGCCGTCCCCCAGTTGCTGCAGCTGGCCGATTCCTATCGCGAGTCCCTGAAAGCCCTGGAGGCGTGCACCCCCGCCAACCCCGTGGTCACCCACCGGTCCCTGGGAGGGAACCCGGGCCCCGAACTTTCGGGCGAGGCGTTCCGCAAAGACCTGGAGACGGCTTTGGAGACCCAGGACCCGGATGCTCTGGGCCGGTGCTTCGGTCTGGCCCGGGTCGGCATCGAAAACCATGGCCGGTTGTCCGACGCCCTGGACCTCGGAACAGCGGCGGTGTACGCCGTCCTGTCGGTGATCCCCGGGGCAGAAGCGTGGCTGTCCACGGTGTTCTCGACCCAGGCCGAGGGGTACAAGAGCCTTTACTCGGTGCCGAGCACCACCCACGTCCTGGGCTGGTTATCCACCCTGGAAGCCGGGCTCGCCGCCCGTTTTACCCAGGGCGCCCAACATCAGGAACGCCTGGTGGACTCGATGCGGAAGTTCGTCGAAGTGCACTACCGGGAACGTCTGCAGCTCAAAACTGTGGCCGAACACTTCAGGCTCAGCCCCAACTACGCCGGCACCCTCTTCCGGAAATTTACTGGCAAGGGATTCTCGGAGTTCATTTCCGAACTGAAGGTGGCCAAGGCCCAGGAACTGCTGACTTCCCGGAAGTACCGTGTCTATGAGGTTTCAGAACTGCTGGGCTTCGAGAACTCCTATTATTTCAGCAAGGTTTTCCGACGGGTGACCGGGACCAGCCCCAGGGCGTACCTGGCCCGGCTGGAGAATCCCCCCTCGGATTGAGGAAAAGTGCCGGGTTTCTCGGTGAAAAGTGCCAATTCCCCGGGGTGAAAGCCCAGCGTCGTCGGGCCATCCGTCAAAATGACCGAATATCCCGCGATTTCCAACATGGCCGCCACAGAAAAACGGGCTGAGAATGATCCAGCAAACTTTCTGGAGGAAGGACATGAAGACTTTCACAAGGCTGGCCCGGGCGGTCGCCACCCTGGCGTTGGCCACCCTGGCGGTGACCGGCGCCTCGGCCGCCGACAAGACGGAACTCAAAATGCTGGTGTGGGACGCGGCCAACACGGCGTATCTGCAACCCGTCATCGATGCGTATCAGGAGAAGAACCCCAATGTCACGATTTCCCTGATCAGCACATCGGCCAACGAATACTCCGACAAGCTGGCCATCATGCTGGCCGGGGGCGAGGCCGCCGACATCATCAGCGTGAAGTCCATTCCCGACTACGCCGGCATGGTCAACCGGAAGCAGCTCGAGCCCCTGACCCCCTACATCAAAAAGGACAAGGTGAACCTGGCCCAGTACAGCGGCGTCACCGACGATATCACGGTGAACAAGGAACTGTTCGCCCTGCCCTTCCGAAGCGACATCTGGATCCTCTACTACAACAAGGACCTGTTCGACAAAGCCAAGGTAGCCTACCCCACCAACGACATGACCTGGGACCAGTACGCTGCCCTGGCCAAGAAGGTATCCAGCGGCTTCGGCACCGACCGCGTCTACGGTTCCCACTACCACACCTGGAGGTCCACCGTCCAGCTGGCCGCCGCCCAAGACGGCAAAAACAGCATCATCACCACCGACTACTCCTACATGAAGCCCTACTACGAACGTGTCCTGCAGATGCAAAACGACAAGACCGTCATGGACCTGGCGTCGCTGAAGGTGGGAAACATCCACTACTCGGGCGTGTTCTACAACAACCAGATCGCCATGCTCCCCATGGGCAGCTGGTTCATCAGCACCGTCATTGCCAAGCACAAGACCGGCGAGGCAACCATGAACTGGGGCATCGTCAAATACCCCCACCCCGCGGGGGTGCCCGCCGGAACCACCGCCGGCACCATCACCTCTTTGGCCGTGAACAAGGCTTCGAAGCAGAAGGACGCCGCCTGGAAGTTCGTGAAGTTCTTCTGCGGACCCGAAGGGGCCCAGATCCTGGCCAAGGTGGGCAACCTTCCCGCCATCCGGGACAAGGACGTCGTGAAGATCCTGACGTCGTTGGAAGGGTTCCCCACCGACGCCACCAGCAAGGAAGCCTTGACCACGGTGAAGGTGAGGCTGGAAATGCCCATGCACGACAAGGTGGCCATCGTCGAGCGCATCCTCAACGAAGAGCACGAACTGATCATGGTCGGTGCCGTGACCGTCGACAAAGGCTTGGCCGACATGAGCCGAAGGGTGAAAGAAGCCCTCGCCCAGAACTGATCTTGCCCAGGGAGCCAGCCTCGGGTTGGCTCCCATTTTCTTCTTCATAGAGAGGCCATGAAAACCACCCGCCACCGAACGCTCAGGAATGACCTGATTGCGTATTCTTTCCTTTTGCCGAACCTCTTGGGCTTTGTCATCTTCACCATGGTACCCATTGTCTTTTCCTTCTTCCTGGCCCTGATGAAGTGGGACGGTGCCAACCCGGCCCAATTTGTGGGCCTGGACAACTTCTTCCGCCTGTTCCAGGACGAGGGGTTCCAAATCTCTTCGTTCAACACCTTCTACTACGTGCTGGGGGTGGTTCCCCTGACCCTGATCGCCTCGTTGGCCCTGGCCGTTCTG
>Ga0302322_100004183_pt1 | contig 12497 bp, 9 predicted proteins | sample Fen_T0_2_FD_203757 | JGI IMG/M metagenome (GOLD analysis project Ga0302322, IMG submission 203757) | Peat permafrost microbial communities from Stordalen Mire near Abisko, Sweden - Fen_T0_2 | ecosystem: Environmental > Terrestrial > Soil > Wetlands > Permafrost | place: Sweden: Abisko...
GTGCGGAGCTGGGGCCGCTCGCCGCGAGCTTCGACTTGGCGCTGAACGTCAAGGTGTCGCCCTCGATAGTCACGCCATTCGGCGTGATGGTCACTTTGGTATCGCCGCACTTGAGTAGGATGGAGGTGTCGCTCTCGACGATGATCGCTTTGGTCGCGTGCATCGATTCGGCCCCGTACACGAACGTCGAGCGATCGGCTTCGCGATCTGGGTGACCGACCACCGTTTTGGAGTCAGCGGCGAACACGTGAGACGCCGTGTCGCCCACTCGAACTTCGAGATTTCCACCCGTGGTGTGGGTCTCGTCGCCGATGACCGCGACGCGGAACGAATCACCCATATCGAAGCGCGCGGTGCCGACGGTGTGCGCGACCCAATCCTTGCCCACGTCCAGCGCAAAGCCGCCGCCAATCGAATCGTGGCGTTGCCCGCCGACGACACAGCTGCTCGAGCCGCCGATGGTTTGGCTCGAATCGCCTGCGACAACGGTGGCATCCACGCCGCCCACGTGTGTGGAGCGCGCGAGGCCGACGATCACCGATTCTCCGGCAGCAACGGACAGGGACCGGCTGCCTCCAATCGACACGGTTTGGTCCAACTTGATCAACGTTGTTTGTGTTCGCTCGGCTTGAATGAATAAATCCTCATTGCCCCTCAGGTCTTCGAAGCGAATCTCGTTGCCATTGGAGGTGTTTCCCGAGGGGGTGCTGCGTGTGCGGAACCCACTCTGCGTCTGGTTTTCCGGCAGCTTGAAAGGCGGCACGTTGCTGCTGTTGTAGACGCTGCCGGTGATAATCGGCCGGTCGGGATCGCCGTCCAGAAAGTCGACGATCACCTCCTGCCCGATCCGAGGCACGAATTGGGCGCCAAAGCGGCTGCCCGCCCAGGCTTGTGCGACGCGGATCCAACAGGAACTTCGTTCATCACGCTGCCCCAGACGGTCCCAGTGAAATTGAATTTTCACTCGCCCGTGCTCGTCTGTCCAGATTTCCCGTCCCTCGGGGCCGACGACCATGGCCGTTTGCGGACCGCGTGCGGTTAGTGGGGGCCGAGAGAACGGCGGCCGGAAAAGCGTGCGCTTGTCGAGCGCCACGAACGACGCGCTGAAAATCTCGCTGCTGTCATCGGCCAGGCTGCGCCCGGCGCTTCCTCGGAGCTGGAAGCGAGCCGACGTGACGACGTAGGCCCGGTTCTGATCTTCTCGAGGGTGATCGACGAGCTCGACCGTTGCGCCAACCGTCAACCCTCGCGCGTTGGTTTCACCACTGGCGCGAAGCGCTTCTCGGCGTACTTGCTCGACACGCAGGCTGATCGACGAATCTGCTTCAGCGAAAGTCGTGAAGCCCCCAGGGTGGTCATAAATGCGCAGCTCCGGATTGGCAAGGTGATCCCAGGACGCTTGGCTGGCGTATAGCGACGCGAGCGCACGCGTGAAATTGTAGTCGGTGTGAGCATAGGCACCGGACTCGACTTGCGCATCGGTGCTCCAGCGTCGGACGACCTCCGACGGCGCTTCCGCGCTGCGGTCCTTGGCCGCGTAAGGAACCGCTCCGCACGGCGCTAGGTCTTCGTACGCCGACGCGGAATCTGCCAAGACCAAAGTATGGCGGGCCTTCTCGTGGCGAAAAAAGTAGTAGATCCCCTCGCGTTCGAGCAAACGAGATACGAACTGAAAATCGGTTTCACGATACTGCACCACGTACTCGCGACGCGGGTAGGTTTCGGACAGGGTGCTGTCGAAGTCGGCCGACGCATAAGCCCCGAATACCTCCGTCACGATCTGCGGCACGGTCTTGTCTTGAAAGATGCGGCAGTCTGCGCTGAGCGTCAGCTGCCAGAACCAAGGGCGCAAGGTCAGCCGGTAGCGTGACTCGCCCGCCGGATCGGTGTTCACGTATTGCATCCGCACAACCCGGCCGTTCCAGTGGCGCGGGCTCGCCTCTTTGCCCACCCGACGCAGGTTGACGGTCACTAGCTGGCCGAGCAGGTCGTCGGCCTGGATGTCCGAGCGAGAGCTCGAAGCTTCGACCTCGAACAGAAAGGGCTGCGACAAACCCTCGAACCCAGTCATCGAAACGAACTGGAGATCATCGCCGAGCGGAGTGTCGAACGTGACGGGCAAACGCGTGTCAGTGGCCATGATTGATCTTCGATTCGATTGTTGGCGCCCAAAACCCGACCAGCGACGGCGCGGGTTAGTCGACCTCAGTGGTGGTTTGGCCTGCAACCTGCACCTGGATCTGGCCGCCCCACTGGCACAGCAGCATGCATGAGTCGGAGACCGCAGGGCCGCTCCCGACAATAACACTGGTGGACCCGGGAACCCACGGAGCCGTGGTCATTGGCAGACACGGTTGCGGAGTCAGCACCCCCATCGCAAGGGAAGTCGCCGCGGCTACTTGGGGGTTCATGACGGACATGCACAAGCCGAACGGCAAAATGTTCAGGTTCGGCTTCATGTCCTGAATGTTCGCCGCGGGGGCGTTGTCGCCTTCGACTGCATTGGCCGGTAGTACGACCAATTGCGACGGCGCGTTCCCCATCGAACATTTCAACATCGCACCGTGAACAACCAGCTTTGCCATCAGCGCGTGCCCCTGCATCGCGGCTCCGCCCCATGCGCCCGTACCCGCACAGCCAACCTCCTCACATGCAACTCTCTCATTCGAAATTCACGCTGCCCGACCCCGCCCGCAGTAGCATACTCGTTCGGCGGGCAAATCAGAGGAGATAGAGAAGCAAAACGGGTGTTGTTCGTGCAGCCCGATTCACGGCGGCCGTGCGCGGGTCATCCTGGCACACTAACTACTGGTTAACGTGAGGGTATTCCCCTGCAGCGGCGCATTTCTCCGAGTCGCGACAGCTCCGCCGTGAAGCGTGTCTTTGGCTCCCGCAGATCTCACGAAACTGCTCCTGCAGCGCCTTGTAGCGCAAGCCGGCTTGTTCGCTCCGTGTCAGAGCTCAGATGCAAAATCTGCCACGATATCTTGGAACGCGGCTTCCGGCGAAAGAGCTCAGCGAGCTAGGGGCACGTCAAATCAGCCGCGTGCGCCGACTTGAGGTTGTTCATCGGGGTCTGCATCGCTGGCCAGATCGTCATCGCGCCGTCCGCGGGTGGCTGTCCATCGACGTTCGCGTATTGCCAGGCCCAGGCGCCCGCATACTCGTTGCCGTAGAGATTGGTGTACAGGTCGGCCGCGGCCACGCCATCAGTGGAATCCGTCCAGAACTCGCCGATCACTACCTTCTTATCGAGTCCCCAGTAGCTCTGGGGATGCAAGAAAGGGCTGTTGGCGCTCGCGCCGCTGTAAGTGTTGTAATAGTGAACCTCGTAGAAATCGAGCGTCCCGTTCGCCTTGCTTCCAGCATTGGTCAACGCGGAGTCCGACCAAAGATTTTTGCCGTGCGTCGGCGACAGCGTGCTGAAGTTGTTGGCGCCATTCGTGACGAGCACGGCCGGGTCTGCGGCGTGAATTGCGCTCGTGAACCAATTGACGGTTTTTTGGAGGTTGACCGTCGCGGTGCTGCAGGTCGCCGCGGCGCCCGAACAATTATTGCTTGTCCAACCGCCATTGTCGCTCGTCATGCCCTCGGGCTCGTTGAAAATTTCCCAGGCAAATAGGCCGGGATAACCTTTGAGCGCGGTCACCATCGGCGTTAACACGTTGTCGATGTACGCCTGACGATTGGTATCGTTTTCCAAGAGCAGCTTGTTGTTGGCGCGCACCGTGGCGTCGGTCGTTTGCCCGGAGTCCAGCATGCCGAATGACCACAGGCTGATCACCACGCCAACCCCCTCGGCGTGTGCAGCATCGAGGATCTTCTTCAAGTCGGCGATGTTGTCGGATGAAATCGGTTTTGCCTTACCGCTGCCATCATAGCCCGGCGTGAACATGCCGTTCGTGTGGAACCACCAGCGAACCGCACTCCCGCCTGCTGCTTTGACGTTCTTGAACAACTCGGTGAACTTCGGGATCTGCGGGCCCGGAATGTCGGACGCGAACTTGAACCAAGCAACGTTCACGCCGCTGGCGAATTTGGGATGGCAGACCGCGCCGCTTGCCCCTCCTGCCGCGGGTGCCCCCGCAGCGCCCGCGGCGCCGGCCCCTGGCGCAGCGCCAGCGGTGCTCGAGGTCCCTCCGGTGGCGGGTACGCCGCCCGTGCTGGTTGAGCCACCGGCCGCGGTCGCACCACCGCTACTCGTGAAGCCTGCCATTGGCGCGGCACCCCCTGTTGCCGGGCTGCCGCCAGCGGCAGTGCTGCCCGCGTTGGGGCTTCCGCCCGTGGCGGCACCACCGCCCGTGGCGGCACCACCGCCCGTGGCGGCACCACCGCCCGAGGGCATGGCGCCGTCGTCAGTGCTGCTGCAGGCAGCCAGCGAGAACGCGCCAAGCGAGAGCACGCACGAAGTGATGAACCGAGAACGCGCATAAGCGGCAAATGACATGAAGGGCTCCAACAGTCTCACGCCGTTGCTTAGCACAACGACGCGCACTGCGATCGCCTACCGTCAGCGTGCGGCCGGGCAGGGTTCCGCTCATGACCTGATTTTACTCGCTCAGTACGGGCACGAAGAAGCGCGGAACTCGGCGCTCGAGTTCGTCAGCGACGATTACGAATGCCAACCGCTGTCGGCGCTCGTCCAAGATTTCGGCCGTGCTTGCGGCCGTGTTGAACTGTCGCAAGGCCCCAACCATCGCACGCGACGCTGGCCGCAACGGTTCCCGGACATGCGCTCGGTCTGACAGGTGAGGCGACCTGAACCTCAGTTCTTGTCCAAACTGGACTCACAGTTCAGGTCACGGCGATCGGCCTTGGACCGCAGGCCGGGGGGCGCTTCTCACGCATGACTCTTGTCCGGAAATGTCTGTCCGGCACGAGCAATCGAAGCACTTTTCCCGACAACAACGCCGATGCGCGATTCGACGCGCGGCGGGCGAGCGGATCTGCAGGACCAGAAGCGCGCGCGAGCTGCGCCGCAGCCAGAGTGCAACATGCGTCCTGCGTGGCCGTAAGTGTTGTAGCCTGCAGCTGAACGATCATTGTCCGCCGCGCCATGACCGACGCCGTCTCCGATACCGCCCCTCTCGCCTCCGAGTCGACCGCTCAGTTTGCGACTGACAGGGCCGAACTGGAGGACTGGATCAGCGAGACTCCGCCGGAGGCAACCATGAAGGGCATGTACGTGGAGACGCTGTTGTCGATGCTCAAGCGCCGCGGTGCAGCGCTACCAACTGACAAGCGCTATTTCTCGTTCAAGGATTATCCTCTTCGTGAGCTGATGCGGCTCATGGTCGACGCGCTGGAGGTGCTCTACCCCGACATCTCGCCGCGCGAGGCGATGATTGCGCTCGGGAGGTTGGCCTTTCCGACCTTTACGAGCACGACGATTGGCAAGGTGATCTTCAGTGTGGCCGGCAACAGCTGGGTTCGCGCTCTCAATCTCGTCACGAAGGCGTATGGAGTCTCCATCCACCCTGGTACGGCTTCCGTAACGGAGATGACCGAAACTGGCGCGCGGGTCGAGCTGCGCGAGATTTGGAATTTCGGCAACTCGTATCACGTCGGTGTGTTCGAAGGCGCGATGAAGCACTTTGGCGTACGCGGCCGCGTGCAGGCCGTCAGCGTCGGACGACGTTGCGACGTCGATCTGATCATGCATTGGGAACGCTGAGCGCAGAGCCTAAGCGTGCTCGGCGAGGTCGTGCTGCGCTTCGTGGCCGCGGCAGCCTCGGTTATGGCTCGAGGTCGGTGCGTGTTATCACGCGGGTCATGTCAAAGTCGCTCGCGGCGCGGTGTTCGTGTCGGGCGAACGCAACATGACTGGTCGTGCCCGCCAACTGATCACGCCCGTGCTGCTGTGCCTGAAGAACGGTTCATCCCTGCTTCGGTTCAGCCATCCGAGCCACTCCGGAACGCGACGCCGAAGGCTGGCCCGACGTGTTCGCTGACGCTTGACCACCTGATCCATGCACTGCACGATGGCAGGCTTTACTCGTTGCAGCTTATCCCCGCTATCTCCGACCACGCGAGCGGAGCGGAGGGGTCAGAAGTCTTGGAGCATTGCCAGAACGAGGGCCCGCTTGCGCCGCAATACTGACAGACAACCCTCGCCGTCGAGCATGCGGTCCGCATCGCCGGCGGAGTCGCGGGGCAGTCGACGGTATTTTCCTTTGGGACCGCGCAACTCCACAAGGACCCACAACTGGGCGCGCCGGGGAAGCCGATGCAGCTGCAGCACGTTTCTGCCGACGCACACGCTTGCCCCGCGTCGTCACATTTTTTTCCTACAAGGGCGCATGCCCCGGCCGCTCCAGCAGCGGCCGGGGTTGCGGCATCACCGCTGTTGCCCGCCGTGCTCCCACCCTCGGACTTGCCCGATGTCCCGCCCTGCGCGAAGCCTCCCCCGGTGCCACCGGGCAGAGCTGCTGAGCCGCCGTGTTCGGAGCCGCCTGGTGTGCCAAACGCACCAGTTCCCGAGCTCGAAGCGCAGCTCGTGCTGCAAAGGGCAAAAACTGCGCCAAATAGGCTAATCAGGCCGCCCAAAGGTCGACTTGGATCCCGTGACAACTGTGCCATTCACTGCCTCCATTGCCGATCAACGCAAGGAACGGGCCGACTTGAATGAGTCACGGAGCCGATCGCTCGAGCCTGCTGCTCCCGATCACGACCGGGCATCCCGGATCGTTCCATCCCTTGCGAGACATCATGCCGATGCAGTTGGACAACCCAAGCAGCAACAGCAATAGGCCTACCCCTCGCACCCGCGCAAACAGTCTCCGTAAGCTCATGGTCTCTCGCAACCTGTCTTGGTACGAACGCCGCAACATGGGAACCGGTGTAGGTGCGAAACGCGCGCGAGCAGTCCGACGGCAACTGCCTGCGCTTGCCGTGGCCACGTGATTTCGCGCGCCAGGACCTGCGAATAGCAAAACTCTGGCTTGCCGACGCAGAGTTCTCCGTGCTTGAGCAACCGGAAACGTCGGCTTGCCTGCAACCGTCGTGGCCCGCGCGACGCGACGCCGAAGGCTGTGCCGAAGCACGCGCAGGAACGTGACCATCAAAAAGAACTCGCATCCGCGACGTGAGTCGAGCCGTAGCCAAACCACAAACCGCCGAAATTCAAACCCCTGAGCTCTTCGTCGGCGAATCGTTCGCGCTGCCTGGCTCTACTCCGCCGACGCTCGCACCCTGATTCGTGGTTCCGTTGCCAAGCGACTTCGGCGCCTCATCCGAAGCCTCGCTCACATCGTCGTCAATCGCCTCACGAATCACGCGCGTCGTCAGCTCGTCCAGATGAGCATCGAGCTCCGCCGACAACGCCTGGTACTCCGGCCATAGCGTCTTGTCCTGAAAGCTCTTCGGCGCTCGCAACATTACCGAGGTGTGCCGCTGTCCGCGCTCGCGATACGGCTTGAGCCCGTACCGACGGCACAGTGCCAGAAACAGTTTGCGCTTCCACGGATCATGCAACGTGTAGCGGTACTCGGTCTCTGTCTCGCGTCCTCGAAGCTCGGTCAGCCGCGCCCGAATCCGCTCCGCCGCTCGTCGCGCCGCTTCCCGCTCCCCATCTACTTTCGTCCCCGCATGCAGCGCCTCGATCTTCCGAAGCTTCTCCAGCAGCGTTCCTTCCAGCGGCAATCTCATCGCAGCTAGACAGCACACCCGCTCCGCCGCGTCATCCTCCACGCATTTTCCCCGGCCCTTGCCAAGCCCTCCTGCGCTACGTCGTTCGTGTACGGTTATAGCTGACGCGAACCGAGCCAAACTCGGCCTCCATCACCGCCCCCAAACTCTCGCTCTTGATCCGAACCGGCAACAGCCGCTCGAGCAACGCCTCGGGCGACTCGACCAGATTGCTTTCGAGCACGCCGCCACGTACGGTGTGCTCGACCGGCGAGTGGCGCTCAGCAGCCGCTCAGTCCGGCTCAAAAGCGTTAGGCGAAATGACGAAACTGATTGGGCGGGTAATCGTGAACTCGGCGACCTGCTGGTTCCTGCTGGGTTGCGCAACGCCAGCCGCCCGCTCTCCTGCTCCTGCTCCCAGCGACGCAACGCTGGCGCCGCCAACCGCTGCCGAAGCGGAACTCGCCGTGCAGCTTCTGTTGGCTGCGACCGATCCGCGGGTGACCACTCGACGCGCGCGTGCTCCGCAGATTTTGGTCCCGGAGCTCGCCGGCCTCAAGCGCTTGCTGGACAAGGTCGATCTGGCGGATCCGGTCCGCCCCAAGCTGCTGCGCCGCCTTGCCGAAGAGCATGTCGAGCTGCGCGCCGCGGCCGTCAGGGAGGTGGCGAAAGCGGCCGGGACTGCGGCCGCGGCCGACTGGGCCCATACCGAGCAAGACGCCAGCCAGCGGGCACAGGAATATTTCCGACAGTTGATGGCGGAATATCCCACCTACGAGAAGATGAGCGACTTGCTTTTCTTCCTCGGCGTCGAGCAGGGGCTGCACGGAAACCGAGACGGCCTGCGCGCCTCCCTTTCAGAATCGATCGCCAAGGACGGTCAAACCAGGTTGACCCCGCTCGCTCATTTCATCCAGGGTGAGCTGTTTCGGCTGGAGGGCAAGGCCGAGGACGCGAATCAGGCTTATCGCGTCGTGGTCGCGGCAGCGGCGCCGCAGGGCGGGGTGTCGTGTTTGGCGCTCGAGCGGCTGAATCGTTCTTCGGCTTTTCGTCGCTTGAAGTACGTCGATCCAGATGCCTTTTCCGAGTCGTCCGCCTGCGAGCGCAACCAGCAGAGCGAGCCGCAATGATGACGCAGCTCAAGTGTCAGCGCAGGCGACCCAAGTCGGGCCTGATTTTGGTTTGCCTGGGCTTACTCTCGATGGCTCGCATCGCCCGCGCCGAGCCGACTGAACCGACAGAGCCGCGCGACGAACGTCCGCTGATCGGTTTTTCTCGGCTGAACGAGCGGACGGCGCGAGATACTCCCGTGCAGTTCGGCCAAAACGTGTATCGCGTTTTCATATTGGACCGCCTACGCAGCTTAGGCCTTCGCGCTCTCGGCGGTGAGGAAGATCCATTCGGCAATGCCGCCGGCATTCCCGAGCTCGTGCTTGGCGGCGTCGTTCGCGAGTTCGAGTGCAGGCCGGTCAATCAAGCGTTCAACTGTCGCTTTGGCCTGGATTGGCAGGTACTGGACGTGCGATCCGGACGGGTCGTCTACCAAACGATCGTGCGCGGTGCTGTCTACGACGTTCGGCGCGAGGCAGCGAACGTGACCGTCGGCAAACAGATGCTCACGCGGGCCATCGATTCGCTGCTGGGGCGACCCCGATTCTCGAAGTTGCTCGAGCCGCGTAAAGACGTGGAGAGCGAACAGACGTTTCCGCGGGCCGGCTTCAAGCCTTGCTCGGCTGGTGCTGTCGATATGCGACGCCAGGCAAGCAAGGCAACCGAAGCCACCGTCATCGTCGAATCAAAGACCGGCACCGGGAGTGGCTTCTTCCTGAATGACGAAGGCTTGGTCCTGACGGCGGCCCACGTTGTCGCCGTCGCGGACGGCCTGAGAGCCCGCCTGCAAGACGGACGAACCTTCCCGCTAGACGTGATCCGTTCGAATCGCAGCGCCGACATGGCGCTGCTCAGGGTGCGAGGCGGCATGAAGTCGAGCTGCCTGGAGCTCTCTCTGACACAAACCACGATCGGCACGGACGTGTATGCCATCGGAGCGCCGACCGGTGGCCAGCTCGCGTTCTCGCTCACTCGCGGGATCGTGAGCGGTGTTAGGCAATGGAAAGGCGGATCGCTCTTGCAAACCGACGCGGCCATCAATCCCGGCAACAGCGGTGGCCCGCTGCTTGGCGCTGACGGTCGTGTCAAAGCCGTCGTCAGTCGCAAGCTCGTGGGTACCGCCATCGAAGGCCTGGCCTTTGGGGTCCCGGTTGGAACCGGCTTGCTCACGCTGGGGCTTGCCGCGCAGGCGAGCACCGCCGCTGTGCTCCGCGAGCCAGCGGTGTTGGCGCCTGCCGCAGCGGAGGCGACCGGACCCTTCGTGGACAAAGCCGACGACATTCCGAGCCTCGATCCCGCGGGCGATCAGCAGCGGGCAAGCTCCGCTCAGAACCTGGTTCGAGCGGAAGCTCGGGCGGCCGCGTACGCACAGCTTCGCCTGAACGAGGAGCGGACCAAGGAGCAAAACGACGAGCGCGACCGGAAGGAGCTCGCCCGCCTCACGCCCGGCTACGTGCCAGTCATGAAATGGGGCGGGCTGGCGCTCGCGGGGGCCGGGGCGATCGCGGCAGTGGCCACGGTGGCCAGCTACGACAGTCGCACTAGCACCAAGCGAGAGTACGAGTCGCTTCGGCTCTGGAATGATCTCGCCTTCGTGAGCATGGCGGTCGGCGCAACGTCGTTCGGGGCTTCTTTCTTCCTCACGCCGCGTCTACCGAGCCGCGACGCCAACGCGGGTCCGAGCGCCGGGCAAGGCTCTGCGGCGTGGCTGCAACTTCGAGGGACGTATTGATGTCTCGGCGCACGACCGTACGCGCGCTGCTCTGCCTGATCTGCTGCGCACCGGCCTGCATGCGGGTGCTCTCGACGCCCGACCTCTGGCCGTGTGCGAGCAGCAGCGATTGCGAGAGCAACGAGACCTGCTTCTTCCGAGCGGATTCGAGCGCTGCGAACGGCGTCGGTGAATGCCGTCCAATCGGCTACGTCGAGCCTGGAGTCATCAGCGCGGGCGGGCAAGGCAGCCACGCCGGGTGGGCGAGCTCGGGCACCGCCGGCCAGGCCGGCCTAAACTCGATCGCCGCTCAAGGTGGTAGCTTGAGCATCGGCGGCACGGGAGGCGTGGTCAGCCCCGGCGGTAGCCCTGGCATCGCCGGCACGAACGGCGGCAGCAGCGACGAGGTTCCAGTTGCCGGGAGCGGCGGCGGTCACGGCCTCCCCTGCGGGGGTGGTCTTTGGCCCGAGGTGGACTATGTGTCGCCTCAGGTGGTGGCGAACCACCCCAGCGCGATCATTATTCGCGGCCGCGGCTTTTCTTCGGTTGGCCCCGTGCTGACCGTGTCTCTCGGTGGAGGTCCGGTCGGCTCGGTGGTCCCGGATAGCGATACACAGATCACCTTCGAGACGCCGGTGCTTCCGACGGCCCCGGCTTACTACTCGGTGGGCGTGAGCAGTGACCAATGCCCGGGTACCTCGAACGCACGCCTGTTGGTGATGAATCCGACCGAGCTCTCGTCGCGAACCATCAGCGCGCCCAGCACGCGCGATCGGATTGTCTTCGACGCCGAACGGCACATGCTCTACGCCGCCAATCGCACCGATCAGCTGGTCGAGCGTTATCACGAGAACGCCGGCAACTGGGAGACCTTGAAACCGTATGCGGTCCCGGACCTGACCGATATCGGCATGGCGCCGAACGGTCACAGCCTGCTGGTCGCGAGCCGCACGGCCATCTCCGAGATCGATCTCGATGCAGCGACCTTCGCAGCCACACCGCGTGCGGTCATTCCTGACACCTTTTGCGACCAATACTTTCAGCAGTTGGCCATAGCCAATGACGGCAACGTCATCGTGGTGACGCGCTTGGCAAGTTGTTCGGGCAATACGACGCCCTTCAAATACTCCGTGCGAGACAACTCGGTCACGCTGGCGGGGCCGTTTTTGGATTTCGGGATAGCTAGCGCAAGCTTCGACGGCAGCCGCATCTACTTGGGCGGTTCGCAATCTACGATCAACGTGTACAACTCGCTGTCGGAAACGTTTACCAATTCGCCCAACGTCATGTACGAGCTCCGGAGCCTGAGCGTGAGCGGCGATGCATCGCGCGTTATTTTGCAAAATACCGACGTACGCAGTCGCGCCTTGGTGCTTACCGGAAAACTTCCGGACGGCGGGGTGGCGCTCGCATCCATCGACTCCAAGCGCGCGTTCGTCTACCGAACCGACACCGCCGGCGCCCACCTCATCGTTCACGATCTGAACGGCGCGCTCGAAGCGGGCGCCCTCTATCCGGTGTTAAAAGCGATCGACCTAACGGACAGCGCAAGCGCGGCCGACGACATCTACCCTTCTATCACCATGACGAGCACCCCGGATGATTCCGCGGTGTTCATCTCGGGCACGCACAACATCCTGGTCGTGCCGGTCAATTAGGCACTGACAAGCGGCCGAGGCGGCGAGCTCGTTCCAGCTCAGTGCCCTGATCAACGACCGGACGAGCGCGCGGTAAATGCCGCGCGTCGCGGGCGACCTGTGGTGGCTACCACGCTCCTCCGGCACAGGATCGTTGAAGGTTTCACTCACAGCAAGGGCTTGAAATTCGGCCTCGTTGCGCACCAGATCGGTCTCGTGCTCGCTGCCGTCTCGTTCGCCGGGCGCGCCGGCCGGGGCCGTCGCTGGCATCGTGAGCGGTTTCGCTTGCTCTGGCGCTGGCGGGCGCGGCCACCGTCGTGGAGCCGGCGCGGGCGCGAACAGCGCGCGGCCTGGGCGACAATCTCGATTTGCTGGCGATGAGCGAAATGACCCGCTAGGGTCGACGATCCATC
>Ga0302322_100004185_pt1 | contig 12494 bp, 8 predicted proteins | sample Fen_T0_2_FD_203757 | JGI IMG/M metagenome (GOLD analysis project Ga0302322, IMG submission 203757) | Peat permafrost microbial communities from Stordalen Mire near Abisko, Sweden - Fen_T0_2 | ecosystem: Environmental > Terrestrial > Soil > Wetlands > Permafrost | place: Sweden: Abisko...
GCTCCGGCCGCGCCTCCCGCCGCGCCCCCACGGGGCATGCCGAACCCCGGCGGAACCTCGTCGGAATCGGGGCAGTGCGGACATCGCTGGACACCGGATGCGGCTGACTGGCTGGGCGGCCGTATGGATGGTTCCATTACAACGCTCCTTGCCTCGCGAAGCATCAGGACCATCGGATGGCCCGCCCTTCGACGAGCCAGGTACAGAGGTCCTCCCGCGGGCCGGCGTCCGGTGTCGAGCGTGGTCCACGGGCTCCTGCTCCTACAATCGGCACATGGCCCGAACACTCGATCGACCCCTCCGCCAGACCGTGATCATCGATGCCGTCCGCACGCCTATCGGGCGCTACGGGGGAGCGCTTGGATCCGTGCGTCCCGACGACCTCGCCGCGACCGTGATCCGTGCGATCGTGGCGCGCACCGGGATCGACCCCGCCCTGGTCGAGGACGTGGTGCTGGGATGCGCCAACCAGGCAGGCGAGGACAACCGCAATGTCGCCCGGATGGCGGCGCTCCTGGCCGGCCTGCCCGTGGAGGTCGCGGGTCAGACCGTCAACCGGCTGTGCGGGTCCGGCCTCCAGGCGGTCAACACCGCCAGCCACGCGATCGGCGCGGGCGACGGCGACGTCTTCATCGCGGGCGGCGTGGAGTCGATGACGCGTGCCCCCTACGTGATGCTCAAGGCCGAGGCCGGCTGGGACCGCGGTGCACGGGCCATGGAGGACTCGACCCTCGGCTGGCGCTTCGTGAACCCCCGGATGCAGGCGTCCTACCCGCCGATCTCCCTGGGCGAGACGGCCGAGTGCGTCGCGGACCAGTGGAGCGTGACCCGGGAGCGCCAGGACGCGTTCGCGCTGGAGAGCCAGCGGCGCGCGGCTGCTGCCATCGCCGACGGGCGGTTCGGCGGGCAGCTCGTTCCCGTCGAGGTCCCGGGCCGCAAGGGCGCCGTCACCGTGGTGGACCGCGACGAGCATCCCCGCGCCGACACCACGGCCGAGGCCCTCGCGGCGCTGCGGCCTGCCTTCCGTGACGGTGGAACCGTGACGGCCGGCAACAGCTCCGGGATCAACGACGGGGCGGCCGCGCTCCTGCTCGCCGACGCGGACCGCGCGCGCTCGCTCGGCCTGCGGCCGATGGCGCGGGTCGTCGCCACGGCCGTGGCCGGCGTGCACCCCGACGTCATGGGCATCGGGCCGGTGCCCGCGATCCGCAAGGCCCTGGAGCGAGCCGGGCTGACGGCTGCCGACCTCGATGTCGTGGAGCTCAACGAGGCGTTCGCGAGCCAGTCCGTGGCCTGCATGGACGAGCTGGGGCTCGATCCCGCGCGCGTGAACCCCAACGGCGGGGCGATCGCCCTCGGCCACCCGCTCGGCGCGTCCGGCGCCCGCCTGGCCACGATGCTGGTCCACGAGCTGGCGCGCACCGGCGGGCGCTACGGGCTCGCGGCCATGTGCATCGGCGTGGGCCAGGGGATCGCGACGATCGTGGAGCGCGTCGAGGGCTGAGGCCGGGGTTCCACGCCCGAGGGTGCCGCCGTCGGGCCCCCGGCCACCCAGGCGGCCGAAGCGGCGGTCGCCGGCGACGGATAGGCCGCGACGCCGCCTGGATGCGAGGGTGGCGGCCTATCCGCCCAGCTCGTGCGGGAACAGCGGCCGTACCCAGACATTCCAGGTCTTGCCGCCGGCCGTGACCGGCGACCCGGGCTCCGCGCCGAGGAGCGGCGCAAGCGGGCCCGCATCGGCCGCGAGGACCACCCCGGACCGCAGCCCGTCGACCCCGTGGTCGACCGCGGCCGGCGCCCCGAACTCGGCCGGGGTCCCCGCGAGCGGCCACGGGATTCCCGCGCTGGCGGCGTCAGCAGTGGGCGCCACGAAGATGCGGTACCCGACGGGCACGTAGGCGGCCTGCGAGCCGGTCGAGCCGGCCCAGTCGACGGTCGGGTCGGTGAGGCGCGCGAGGAGGTCGAACGCCGCCGCCCCGGGCGAGGACGGGTCCGCGCTGGCTCCCGGGCCGCCGTGGCCGCCGGGCACGCCAGGCCCCGGGCCGCCCCCGCCCGCGAACCGGCTGACCATCTCGGCCCCGCCAAGGTCCACCGTGAACACCGCGGCGCCCGTGTCGGCCATGATTCCGCCCGAGCCCTCCGTGTCCAGCCCGGCGGCCCGGATCGCGTCGGTGATGGCCCCGGCGCCGGCTGCACCCACGTCGCGGACGGTGATGGCGGGCGCCAGCGCCGGGGCGGAATCCCGCGAGGGCGTGTAGATGGTGCCATCCGTCTCCACGACGAGCGAGGGAAGGGCGCCGATCGTCGCGGCCGGGTTGATGAAGCCGCCCTCCGTCGTGACCTCGAGCAGGAGTCCCGCTGCCCCGGCCGGGGACGGGTCCGCCGGGGACGGGACTGCGGACGACGGGACCGCGGACGACGGCAGAGCAGAGGGCCCGCCACCGGCGGGCGCGGGCGTCGAGGGCGTGCCCGACGAGGCCCCGCACGCGGTCGCCACGAGCGCGACGAGCGAGGCAGCGGCGGCCAGCCGCGCGGACGTGCGACGGCAGGCGGGAGGGCGCTGCCACGTTCGGGTCGACGGCGGCGCGATCGGCTCGCGCGGCTGGCTGGGACGCTTCCACACGGTCGTTGTTCCTCGGTCCGGTCTCGCGGCGACGCAGCCGCCCGTCCCGGACGCCGCTCCGCCCCCGCGGGTTCCCGAGCCACGGGGCCGCTCCCCCAACTGACGTAGTTTTGGCGGAGGTGCTGGACGAAATCCGTTGCGATGCGTAGGATCGGCGGAGTTCACGCACCCGGGTCGGTGCGGAGCCAGCGACCCCGAAGGAGACCTTTCCATGCTCGACGCCCCGTCGACCGTCGTCTCGCTCACCGACGCCGCCGCCATCAAGCTTGCGGAGCTGACCAAGGAGGAGACGAGCCCGGAGATCGGTCTCCGCGTCTACGTCTATTCCGGAGGCTGTTCCGGCTACCGCTACGGGATGATGCTCGAGGACCAGCCCACGGCGGACGACAACGTCCTCCACGCGAACGGTGTCCGCGTCTACATCGACGCGAACAGCGTCCCGCTCATCAAGGGCTCCCAGATCGACTACGTCGACACGCTGATGGGCGCGGGGTTCACGGTGAACAACCCGAACGCCGTCTCGGGCTGCGGCTGCGGCTCCAGCTTCCGCACCGCCGACGAGGCCGGCGCGCCGCGCTCCTGCTCGCACTGACGAAGCCGCGAGGAGGACGCGCCCGCGGGGCGCGTCCTCCACCAGCGCGGAACGACGCCGCCGGGACCCCCGGCGGCGTTCGCGATTCCCGGCGTTCCCCGATCCGGGGCAGACCCTACCCCGATCGGGCCATTCCCAGCGGGCGTCTCCGCGGCCGACCCTGTGCGGGCCAAGGGACGGCACCACAAGCAGCGAGCGCTCCCTCTTGCCCACCTCCACGCCGCTCAGCGACCCAGCGAGGCGTGCCGGCATTCGCCCGGCGCTGCTGTTCCTCGCCCTGCTCGGGGTGCTCACGGCCGTCTACTACCTGCCGGGTCTCGCCCAGCTTCCACGGGACATGGCGTACAGCCTGGTCGGGGTGCTTGCCGGGATCGCCGTCCTGGCCGGCATCCGCCACCATCGGCCGGACCACCGGGGCCCCTGGTTGCTCATCGCCGCCGGCGTGCTGCTGTTCGCGACCGGGGACGTCATCTGGATGGTCCTCGACGCGCTGGGCGAGCAGCCCTTCCCGTCGAGCGCGGACATCGCCTACCTCCTCGGCTACCCCGCTCTGATGCTGGCCGTCCTCCTGGTGATCGCCGTCCGCGTGGACCGGGGCGATCGCTCCGGCCTCCTCGACGCCGCGATCCTGGCCGTGGCCGTGGCGCTCGCGGGCTGGGTCGTCCTGGTCCGTCCCGTGCTCCTGGGTGAGGGGGATTCGCTCGCGCTCGCCATCGGGGCCGCGTACCCGCTGGGCGACCTGGTCATCATCGGCGTGGCCATCGGCATGGTGGCGACGCCCGGGCCGCGCGGCGTCTCCTTCGGGCTGCTGGTCGGCGGCCTCGGGCTCCAGTTCGCCGCCGACACCCTGTACGCCTTCCAGGTGGCCGACGGCACGGCCGTCGACGGCGGCCCGCTGGATCTCCTGTGGCTGGCCACGTACGCGTTGCTGGGGGTCGCGGCGCTGCTGCCGTCGATGCGGGCCGTCGCCGTGCCACACCCCGTCCCCATCGCCTGGCTCAGCCGGACCCGGCTCGCGTTCCTGGCCTTCGCGCTGCTCACCGGCCCCGCGCTCATCCTCGTCCACACCCCGGAGGACGGCCGCGAGATCCCGCTGCTCGCCCTCGGCTCCGCCCTCCTCTCGGGCCTGGTGCTCCTCCGCCTCGCCATCGTCGTCGGCGCCCTCGCGCGGGACAACGCCGCCCGGCGCACGCTCGAGGGCGAGCTCAGCTTCCGTGCCTCGCACGACCCCCTGACGGGCCTGGCGAACCGCCGCGGCTTCACCGATCGGGTCGAGCAGGCCCTCGCGAGCCGGGGTGGCGACCCGGTCACGGTCATGTTCCTGGACCTGGACGACTTCAAGGGCATCAACGACACGCTGGGCCACGCCGCCGGTGACGGCCTGCTCATCGACGTGGCGGCACGCATCCGCAGCCACCTGCGCGAGCAGGACCATGCCGCGCGCATGGGCGGCGACGAGTTCGGGGTGGTGCTACGCGTCGACGAGGCGACCGCCGTCCGCATCGCCGAGCGCCTGCTCGAGAGCCTCCGCCAGCCTGTCCAGGTGGCCGACGTCACGGTCGTGACCCGCGGCAGCATCGGCGTCGCGCAGGCCGGGCCGGGCGCCACGTCCGCCCAGATCCTCGCCGACGCGGACATCGCCATGTACCGCGCCAAGGCCCTGGGCAAGGGCCAGGCCTGCGCCTTCGTCGACGAGATGCGCGACGGCGTGGTTGACCGCATGCGACTGGAAGCGGACCTGCGCGAGGCGATCGAGAGCGGCACCCTCTCGCTCGTGTACCAGCCCATCGTGGACCTCGTGACCGGCCGGGCCACCGCCGTGGAGGCCATCGTCCGCTGGGTTCACCCGGAGCGTGGCCCGATCTCACCGGCCGTCTTCGTCCCGCTTGCCGAGGAGACCGGTCTCATCCGGCCGATGGGGGAGTGGGTGCTGCAGGCGGCCTGCGTCCAGGTGGCCGCCTGGCGCCGGACGCTCGAGCCGGCGCTGAGCGTGGCCCTGAACCTCACCGCCCGCCAGGTTGCCGGCCGGGACCTGGTGCGGACCGTCCAGGCCGCGGCCGCCAACGCCGGGCTGCCGGTCGGGGCGATCATCCTGGAGATCACCGAGGGCGCCCTCATGGGCGACGACTCGCATACCGAGGCCAACCTTGGCCACCTTCGCGAGCTGGGGGCATGGGTCGCGATCGACAACTTCGGCACAGGCCACTCGTCGCTGGGATCGCTGGGACACCTGCCCGTCGACATCCTCAAGATCGACCCGGTGTTCCTCGCCCACCTCGAGCGCGAGGACGACCGCCGGCTGGCGGGGGTCGTGGTGAGCCTCGGCGAGACCCTTGGCCTGCGGGTCGTGGCGGAGGGGATCGACCGCCAGGAGCAGCTCGACGCTGTTCGGGAGCTGGGCTGCGGCCTGGGCCAGGGCAACGTGCTGGCATCGCCCATGTCGCCCGTCGAGTTCGAGGCCCTGTTCGCACGGGAGCGCCCCGCGGCCCCCGACGGCGTGCGCGCCCGCCTCGCGTTCGGGACCTCCCAGGCGACCTGACCGACCCTGCCCCGATGGCCGGGTCGCCGGCACTGGGCCGTGCCGCTTTGGCGGCGGTGACGTAGGCTGGCACCGCGGCAGCCGGGTCCGGCCGCTCCGCGCGTTCCACCCCGGACCGGCAGGCCCATGCAGATCCCGCTCTTCCCCCTGCACACCGTCCTCGCGCCGGGCATCGCCCTGCCGCTCCACGTCTTCGAGGAGCGGTACCGCCTGATGGTCAGGCGCTGCCTCGACGCGTCCGCGCCCTTTGGCGTCGTGCTCATCCGCGAGGGCAGCGAGGTCGCCCCTCGCGACGGGACCGCCCAGGAGCTGGCGATCGCGGGTGTCGGGACGTTCGCGGAGATCCGCGAGGCCAGCAAGCACGCGGACGGGCGCTGGGACGTGCTGGCGGTGGGCACGTCGCGGTTCCTCGTCCGCGAGGTGCTCACGGACCTCGAGCCGTACCTCGTCGCCGAGGTGGACCCGTACCCGGACGAGCCGGCCGACGCGACCGACGAGGAGACCGAGGAGCTCGCCGGCCGCGTCACGCGCCGCTTCGTGGACTACCTGCGCCTCCTCCAGCCCCGGGACGGCGAGACCGCGGAGCCGATCGACGTCCAGATGGAGGTCGAGACCGAGGAGGAGGAGGACGACGGCGGCCCGGCCGCTCGCGACGCCTCCCTGCTCGAGTCGGACGCCCGGCCCGTCCCGGTGGACGACCCGGAGGCCGCCCGCGTCGCGCTGCGGATCCCGGACGAGCCCTCGGCCCTCTCCTACCTCCTGACGGGCATCGTCCAGGTGGAGCCGGATCGCAAGCAGGCGCTGCTCGAGGCGGCGAGCGCCGACGAGCGGCTGCGGGACCTCGACGCGCTGCTGGACCGCGAGCTGCTGCTCCTCGGCGCCCGGCTGGCGCCGTTCGCCGTGGACCGTCGCGGGCTGGCGGGGACCGGCAACTAGATCCCATAGGGTCTCGTCAAGCCTCGACCCCGTGGCCGGGGTCGAAGTCGGTCCCGTTGCGCCAGACACCCCAGACGATGGCCAGGGCCTTGCGCATGCAATGGCCGAGGGCGTTCATCTTCGACTTGCCGGCGGCGCGCTTGCGAGCGTAGTGGGCGGCGATGACCGGGTTGTGCTGGGTGCCGACGAGGGCCATCCGGTAGGCCGCCGCCCGCAGGTGCGTGTTGCCGGCCTTGCTCATGTGCCAGGCGGTCTCGGGGCTCGCGCCCTTGCGCCCCGAGCTCCGCTCAGCCGGGTGCACGCCGGCATAGGCGAGGAGCTGGTCGAAGTCGTCGAACCGGGTGATGTCGCCGATCTCGCTGATGAGCACGGCCGCGGTCGAGGGTCCGACACCCGGGATCGTCTGGAGCCGCCGGGCAAGCTCGGAGTCGAGCAGCGATGCCATGTGCCGGTCGGCCGCCTCGATCTGGCGCTCGAGCAGGTCGTGCTGGTCGAGGAGGAGGCCAATCTCGAACGCCGCCTCGGCGTCGAGCTCGGGCACCGCGATCGAGCCGGCCGCGGCGGCCTGGATCCGTTCCGCCTTCGCCGTGCCGAGACGCCGGTGTCCGGGTGCACTGTTCGCGTTGGCGAGGGTCGCCGTCCGGCGGCGGGTCGCACTCCGGGCTGTCGGCGCGATCCGCAGCACCTCGCGCGCGGTCCGGCAGGTCGGATCGTCGAACACCTCGCCGAGCTCCGGGAAGCCGAGGTCGATGAGCCGGAGCAGGCGCTGGGAGACCCTCGCCTGCTCCTCGACCAGCGTCATGGCGAACCGGGCCGCCTGGCGCAGCTCGACGCCGGCGAGTGGGTCGCGGGTCGCGTCTGGTGCGTCGCGCATGGCCATCTCGGCGAGGCTCCGGGCATCGGCCGGGTCGGACTTCGTCCGGGCGAGCCGGCTCCTCGCAAAGTACTTCGCCGCGAGCGGGTTGACCACGGCGACGGGGACACCCCGCCGGCGCAGGTGGCTGGCCAGCGGCATCCAGTAGTGGCCCGACGACTCCATCACGACCAGGTCCACGGGCTCGCCCTGGCGGTCGAGCCACGTGTCGAGGAGATCGAACCCGAGCCGATCCTGCGTGACGCGGACGATCTCCCGATCCGCATTGAGGTTTCCGTCACGGCAGCGGGCGACCGCGTGGCTCCGCCCGCCGATGTCGATCCCAACCGTCACCATCGGGCACTCCCTTCCGACCCTCGGGGGTGCCCGAGCACTCCGGCCGACGTCGCCTGACGGGTCCCATCACCGGTCCAGGCCGCAGGATCCCGATCACCGTTCACAGCCGCAGGCCGGGGGCCGGACACTAGTTCCAACGGTCATCTGCCGGATAGGCGCGCGCCGGTCTCCCCGTCGAGGTCGACTCAATCATCGACCTCACGAGGCGGTATATCAGGCGCCGTCGGGAGGGCGACGGCGTCGTCCCGTGCACGAAGCCCGCTCTGGTCTTCGGGCGGACCGGCGCTGAGGGGTACGTGGACGAGACCCGGGCCCGCATCGCGGAGTGCCCGCGCTCGCGGGTCAGGCGGAGGCGGCACGGGCGGCGGCCCGCGAGGCGCTCGTCAGGGTGCGCCGGGAGGCGGGGCCGAGCGTGCCGGCCGCGCAGCTGGAGCGGACGCTCGCCTGGGCGGCGCTCCTCGAAGGCCGGCCCGACCACGCGGCGGTCCAGGTCGCGGCGAGCCTGCGCGACGCCCGGGGCCTCGCCGCCGCCTTCGAGTAGGCGCTCACGCTCGACACCGCCGCCGCCCCGCCGGGTCGCTCCCGGCCGACGGGCGCCCGTGACCGGGCCGGCTCTGATCCTGGACGGGCTCGGGTGGTGTCGGTGCCGGCCGTGCCAGGGGACGGCGACGTCCCCGGCGTCCCGGCGAGCGAGCCCCCTAGACGACCCGGGCCAGGTACCGGTCCACGCCCTCGGCGGCGACGCGGCCCTCCTTGATCGCCCACACGACAAGCGACTGGCCGCGCACACAGTCGCCGGCGGCGAACACGCCCGGGACCGAGGTCATGCGGTCGTCGCCGGCGCGCACGTTGCCGCGAGGGTCCAGCTCGCACTCGAAGGCGCGGGGCAGGGCGGGCTCCGGGCCCGTGAAGCCGAGGGCCAGCAGCACGAGGTCGGCGGGGATCAGCTGGGTCGTGCCAGGGACCTCTCGCATCGCCACGCGGCCGTCGGGACCCGGCTGCCAGCTGATGTCGGCGATCTCCACGCCGGCCACGTGCTCGTTGCGGCCGATGAACCGGCGCGTCGTGGTGGAGTAGCGGCGGGGGTCCTCGCCCCAGAGCGCCGCCGCCTCCTCCTGGCCGTAGTCCATCTTGTAGACCTTGGGCCACTCCGGCCACGGGTTGCCGGCCGCGCGTGCGAGCGGCGGCCGGGCGAGCAGCTCCAGCTGGCGGACGCTCCGGGCACCCTGGCGGATGGCCGTGCCCACGCAGTCCGTGCCCGTGTCCCCGCCGCCGATGACCACGACGTCCTTGCCGGCCGCGTCGATGGGCGCCTCGGCGCCGGCGCCCCCGTCGAGCAGCCTGCGCGTGTTGCCGCGCAGGAAGCTCATCGCGAGGTGGATGCCGCCGAGCTCCCGGCCGGGGACGGCGAGGTCGCGCGCGACGGTGGAGCCCGTGGCGAGCACGACGGCGTCGTGGGTCGCCAGCAGCTCGTCCGCGGCGATGTCCGCGCCGACGGTGACCGCGGTGCGGAACACGACGCCCTCGGCTTCCATGAGGGCAGTCCTGCGCCCGACGACGTCCTTGTCGAGCTTCATGTTCGGGATGCCGTACATCAGGAGGCCGCCGATGCGACCGGCACGCTCGTAGACCGTGACGAGGTGGCCCATCTTGTTGAGCTGGTCCGCGGTCGCGAGGCCCGCCGGCCCGGACCCGATGACCGCGACGGTCTTCCCGCTTCGACCGAGCGGCGGGGTCGGCGTGATCCAGCCCTCGTCGAAGGCGCGGTCGGCGATCTCCTGCTCGATGGTCTTGATCGCCACCGGGTCGCCGTTGAGGCCGACCGTGCACGACCCCTCGCAGGGCGCCGGGCAGACGCGGCCGGTGAACTCGGGAAAGTTGTTCGTCCGGTGGAGGCGGATCGCGGCCTCGCGCCACTGGCCCCGGTAGACCAGGTCGTTCCACTCCGGGATCAGGTTGTTGATCGGGCAGCCCGAGGCCATCCCGCTGATCAGCAGGCCCGTGTGGCAGTAGGGGATGCCGCAGTCCATGCAGCGGGCGCCCTGGTCGGCCAGCTCGCCCTCGGAGAGGTGCGGGTGCGCCTCGCTCCAGTCCCGGATCCGCTCCAGCGGCGGGCGCCCCGGCTGCGACCGGCGCTCGATCTGGATGAAGCCCGTGGGGTTGCCCATCAGGAGCCTCCAACGCGAGCGAGGTCCCGCGCGTTCTCCTCGAAGGCGGCCATCTCGGCCTCGTCGTCGGTGAGGCCGAGGGCGCGCATCCGGTCCTGGGCCTCAAGGACACGCCGGTAGTCGTTGGGAATGACCCGGACGAAGTCGGCCGCGGCGGCCGGCCACGCGGCCAGGAGCCGGGCGGCGCGCTCGGAGCCGGTGAGATCGCTGTGGCGCCGAAGGAGCTCCAGGACGGTGGCCCCGTCCTCGGTCTCCGGGTCGAGCGGCTCGAGGCTCACGAGCTCCGGGTTGCAGCGCGCCGTGAAGCCGCCGTCGAGGTCATAGACCCACGCCACGCCGCCCGACATGCCCGCGGCGAAGTTGCGTCCGGTCCGGCCCAGGACGAGGACCCGTCCGCCTGTCATGTACTCGCAGCCGTGGTCACCCACGCCCTCCACGACCGCCGTGGCGCCCGAGTTGCGGACCGCGAAGCGCTCGCCGGCCACGCCCCGGATGAACGCCTCGCCGCCGGTGGCGCCGTAGAGGGCCACGTTGCCCGCGATGACGTTCTCGTGGGCGATGAACGTCGATCCCGCCGGCGGCGCGACGATCAGCCGCCCGCCCGAGAGGCCCTTGCCGATGTAGTCGTTCGCGTCGCCCTCCAGGCGCAGCGTCAGGCCGCGCGGGATGAACGCGCCGAAGCTCTGGCCCGCCGAGCCCTGGAAGCGCAGGCGGATCGTGTCCTGCGGCAGGCCCGCGCGGCCCCAGTGGCGCGTGATCTCCGAGCCCAGCATCGTCCCCACGGCCCGGTTCACGTTCCGGATGGGGAGCGTCGCGTTGACGGCGAGGCCCTCCGTCAGGGCCGGGGCGGCGAGCTCGAGCAGGGTGGTCGCGTCGAGCGAGTCCTCCACCCGGTGCTGCTGGATCTTGGTCGCGCGGCCCTCGTAGGTGCCCGGCACGTCGGGGAGCGCGAGGATCCGGCTGAAGTCAAGGCCGCGGGCCTTCCAGTGGTCGAGCGCGGGGCGCATCTCCAGGCGGTCGCTGCGGCCGATCATCTCGTCCAGCGTCCGGAAGCCCAGGCGGGCCATGTGCTCGCGCACCTCCTGCGCGATGAAGCGCATGAAGTTGACGACGTGCTCCGGGTCGCCCGCGAACCGCTTGCGCAGCTCCGGGTCCTGCGTGGCGACGCCCACGGGGCAGGTGTTGAGATGACAGGCGCGCATCATCACGCAGCCCAGGGCCACCAGGGGCGCGGTCGCGAAGCCGAACTCCTCCGCCCCCAGGAGCGCGCCCACGACCACGTCGCGGCCCGTCTTGAGTTGCCCGTCCACCTCGACCACCACGCGGCTGCGCAGGTCGTTCATCAGCAGCACCTGGTGCGCCTCGGCGAGGCCCAGCTCCCACGGGATGCCCGCGTGCTTGATGGAGGTGAGCGGCGACGCCCCCGTCCCGCCGTCGTGGCCCGAGATGAGGATCACGTCCGCGTGCGCCTTGGCGACGCCCGCCGCCACGGTCCCGACGCCGACCTCGGCGACCAGCTTCACGCTGATCCGCGCGTGGTGGTTCGCGTTCTTGAGGTCGTGGATGAGCTGCTTGAGGTCCTCGATCGAGTAGATGTCGTGGTGCGGCGGCGGGCTGATCAGGCCCACGCCGGGCGTGGAGTGCCGGACCTTGGCGATCCACGGGTAGACCTTGGACCCGGGGAGCTGGCCGCCCTCGCCGGGCTTGGCGCCCTGGGCCATCTTGATCTGGAGCTCGCGCGCGTTGACGAGGTACTCGCTGGTCACGCCGAAGCGCCCGGACGCCACCTGCTTGATGGCCGAGTTCCTGGAGTCGCCGTTCTCGTCGGGCGTGTAACGGGCGGGGTCCTCGCCGCCCTCGCCGGTGTTGGACTTGCCGCCGAGGCGGTTCATCGCGATCGCCAGGGACTCGTGGGCCTCCTGGCTGATGGAGCCGTAGCTCATCGCGCCGGTCTTGAACCGGCGCACGATCGTGTCGACCGGCTCAACCTCGTCGATGGGCACCGGCCGCATGGCCGGCCGCAGCTCGAGGAGACCGCGGAGGGTCGCGAGCCGACTGCTCTGGTCGTCGACCAGCGAGCTGTAGTCCTTGAACGTCGCGTAATCGCCCGTGCGGACCGCCTTCTGGAGCGTGTGGACGGTGAGCGGGTTGAACAGGTGGTTCTCGCCGTCCGCGCGGTACTGGTACTGGCCACCCGGCGGGAGCTGGGTGTGGACGATGGGCCGGCGCGGCGGGTAGGCGCGATCCTGGCGGGCCTTGACCTCCTTGGACACGACCTCGATGCCGATGCCGCCGATGCGGGTCGGCGTCCACGTGAAGTACTCGTCCACGAAGTCCCGGTTGAGGCCGATGGCCTCGAACACCTGGGCGCCGTGGTAGCTGTGAACGGTGGAGATGCCCATTCGGCTGATGGCCTTGATCACGCC
>Ga0302322_100004187_pt1 | contig 12494 bp, 11 predicted proteins | sample Fen_T0_2_FD_203757 | JGI IMG/M metagenome (GOLD analysis project Ga0302322, IMG submission 203757) | Peat permafrost microbial communities from Stordalen Mire near Abisko, Sweden - Fen_T0_2 | ecosystem: Environmental > Terrestrial > Soil > Wetlands > Permafrost | place: Sweden: Abisko...
CAAATTTCAGGTTTTGACCTGTCTTGAGTGTAGAGCTGTTCTCAAAAACAGGCCTGAGTATTTCAAGCATTGCCATCGTCTCACTCAGGGAGTCGGGAAACCATACAAGGTAGCCTTCGCCTTTTTCCCACGACAGCGCCAGAGCGACAATCTCGGTTTCGAGTGCATTTATTCCGGTTGTCTCCGTATCAAAACAGAATTCCTTAAGCGGTCTCATCTCCTTTACAAGAGCCCTGAGACCATCAGGATTGTCAATAAGCTTGTACTTATGAGGTACCTTATCGATAGTCATCCTTTCAACCGGCGGGGCCTGAACCTCGTCGCCAAAAAGTGATCCCTGAAACAGCGATCCTTCTGATGGACCATCGCTTGAGGCAGGCTGTTCAACAGCTGTCTCTTTCTTATCAATCCCCGAAAGTATCCTCGATGCGACTGTCCTGAATTCAAGTTCATCGAAAAGAGCCCTGAGCTTTTCCTTGTCAGGAACCTCAAGAACAAGAGCATTCTCATCAAAAGGAACCGGGGCATTTACCTCAATTGTGACAAGCATCTTTGAAAGCTCGACCTGCTCCCTGTTATTCTCAAGGGCCTCTTTCACCTTACCTTTCAGCTTATCTGTATTTTTAAGCACCTCTTCGATGCTGCCGAATTCGGAAATCAGCTTTTCGGCCGTCTTTGGACCTATACCCGGAGCTCCGGGTACATTATCTGACGTATCGCCCATAAGGCCGAGGACGTCAATTACCTGTGAGGGTCTGTCAACGCCGAACTCCCGCTTAATATCCTCAACACCCCATACAACCGATTCATTTCCGCTTCGTGATGGCTTGAACATAAAGACATTGTCAGTTACGAGCTGTGCAAAATCCTTGTCGGGGGTCATCATGAATGTTGTAAACCCTTTTTCAGATGCCTTTCGTGCAAGAGTTCCTATTACATCATCCGCTTCAAACCCCGGGCACTCTATAACAGGGATCTTATAGGCTTCTATCAGCTTCTTTATATAAGGGACAGCCTTCTTTATATCCTCCGGAGTCTCATCGCGTGTAGCCTTGTACGGAGTGTATATATGGTGCCTGAACGTAGGCTGAGGTGTATCAAAAACAACTGCGATATGAGTGGGTTTCTGCTTCTGCAAAACCTCATCGAGTGTAAGAAGGAATCCGAACACGGCCGAGGTATTCAATCCCCTGGATGTTATCCTCGGGTTCTTTATAAAGGCATAATAAGAACGGAAGATCAATGCGTAGGCATCAAGCAGGAACAGCTTTTTTTGATTATTATCGGACATATTCTTGTTTTTTACAACTCTAAATACTCCAAGTACTCAAGGCACTCTAAGTACTTTAATCATTATCCTCCGCAAACCACTCTGCATACGATTTTGCAGTTTCAAAGAGCTTAAGGCTGTGCAGGACGGTACCTTCAGGAAGATGCTTGCGGATCTTCGATGCAAAATCGGCGACAAGGTTCTCGCATGTGGGCTGGTAATCGACGATCACGGTGTTGCCGAATGTTTTGCTCATCATCTCGGTCTTTTCCCTGTCGAAGTCGCGGCTAATCACAACAGCATGGTCGAAAACATCAACGATCTCACCAAGGACTATGCTTTTGAGATCGCTAAAATCGATCACCATTCCGTTCTTGGGATTGGAAATTTCTTTCACCGGAGTGCCGGCGACTGTGACGAAAAGCCTGTACGAATGCCCGTGAACATTCCTGCATGGCCCGTCGTAGTTAAACAGCACATGGGCCATCTCAAATGTGAATTCCCTTGTAACTCTTATGTATGGTTTCATTTTTCTCATTTTGGCTGAAAGAGTACAAAAATAACCATTAAGAAGGATAAATGTTTGATTGTTTCGTTCAGTTTTTCAGCAATTTATATATTATACAGCACTATCTGATTAATTGTAAGCAATATAAAGTTACCTTTGCCTTTTTATGTTCAATCATAGACAAACGCTATGAGTACTATTTCCTATAAGCTGACAATCCCTTCCCTGTTCAACAGAACACTGAACCGCGTTGGAGATTTCAATGCTCTCGCATATGTTGGGGAAACGCCATTGACTTATCGTCAGGTCAGCCAAAGGATAGGGGCATTGACCGCCTTTCTTGAGAAAAACGGACTGAAGCCTGGAGATAAAATTGCAATTCTCAGCTCCAACATGCCAAACTGGGGCATTGCCTATTACGCAATTACTTTCATGGGTGCCGTTGTTGTTCCGATCCTTCCCGATTTCTCTGCAACAGAGGTTAATAATGTGATCACGCATTCGGAGGCTAAGGCATTATTTGTCTCCTCATCGCTTCTGCAGAAGAGTGAAAATCTTGATTCTGAAGATCTGAAGAAGAGGATCCTTATGGAGGATTTTTCAGTGATCGGAAATTCAGCAACGGCTCCGGTATTTGATCTTTCGGCTCTGCCAACAGGGGAGTATACCGTTAATGAAGATGACCTTGCATCAATTATCTATACTTCGGGAACCACAGGAAGGTCGAAGGGCGTAATGCTTACTCATAAAAATATCTCCTATACTGCAATAAAGGGAGGTGAGATCCACGCAATGAATGAGTATGACCGATTTCTCTCTGTCCTGCCTCTTTCGCACACTTATGAAAATACACTCGGATTAATACTTCCGATGCAGCTCGGCTGTTGTGTTTACTATCTGCAAAAACCACCGACTCCATCCGTTCTTCTTCCTGCGCTGGAAAAGGTGAGACCTACAGCCATGCTTACGGTTCCCCTCATTATCGAAAAGATCTATTACAACAAGATATTGCCGACATTCCGCGATAAGTTTATACTCAGGATGCTCTACGGGATTCCGTTTTTGAGAAAGATACTTAACCGCGCTGCCGGGAAGAAGCTTATGAAGACTTTCGGCGGTGAAATAAGGTTTTTCGGTGTTGGTGGAGCAAAGCTCAACAAGACAGTTGAAAAATTCCTTTCCGAGGCAAAATTTCCTTATGCCATTGGTTACGGGCTTACAGAAACTTCGCCGCTTCTTGCAGGAGCAAATCCTCAGAAAACTGTTCTTGAGTCAACTGGTCCTGCGCTTGATGGAGTTGAACTTATGATCCATAATCCTGATAAGGTTACTGGTGAAGGCGAGATCTGGGCGAAGGGGCCAAATGTTATGATGGGCTATTACAAGGACCCGGATATGACAGCCGATGTAATTACACCTGACGGCTGGTTCAGGACTGGCGATCTTGGTGTTCTCGACAGCGACAATAATCTCTATATACGCGGAAGACTTAAAAATATGATCGTAGGCGCAAGCGGCGAGAATATTTATCCCGAAGAGATAGAATCTGTTATTAATAATTTCCGCGATGTTGTTGAATCGCTCGTTATACAGCAGAAGGGCAAGCTTGTTGCATATGTGCACATCAACATGGAAGAGCTCGAAAAGAAATATAACAATATGAAAGCTGAAGCTTCACGCCAATTTGACGAGAAGGTTGAGGAGATACTGAAAGAGGTTCAGGATTACGTTAATTCAAGAGTTAATAAGTTCAGCCAGATAAACAAGGTCGTTCTTCAGCCTATGCCTTTCCAGAAAACAGCTACACAGAAAATTAAGAGATTTCTGTACACATAAAAAATCCCGCCTCAGCGGGATTTATCAAATGAGATTCAAGTAGTTTTCTTAACCTTACCAAACAGGCATGAATCAAAGTGCCTGCTTATATCGTTTCTCGACCTCCTGCCAGTTAACAACATTCCAGAAGGCTTCAATATAATCTGCGCGCTTATTCTGATACTTAAGATAGTATGCATGCTCCCATACATCAAGTGCAAGAAGCGGGGTGCCTTTTATCGGGGAAAGATCCATAATCGGATTATCCTGGTTCGGGCTGCTTCCAACTGCAAGCTTCTTATCGCTTGTAAGATAAAGCCATGCCCAGCCGCTGCCGAACCTGGTCTTTCCTGCATTGCCAACCGACTCTTTCAGCTTGTCGTACGAGCCAAATGCTGATTCCAGTGCTTTAACCATTTCACTTGAAGGAACTGACAATCCCTTGCCCATATTGTTCCAGTAAAGGATATGGTTGTAATATCCTCCTCCATTGTTTCTTACCGGACCGCCATCGCTTGAAACATTTTTCAATATCTCCTCGATTTTCAGGTTTTCCTCTGAAGTACCTTTAAGGGCGGTTACAAGGTTATTGTAATATGTACGGTGATGCTTGTCGTAATGGATCTCCATTGTTCTTGCATCAATGTAAGGCTCAAGAGCATCATATGCATAAGGCAGTGCGGGAAATACTAATCCCTGTACGTTTTTTTCTTCCATAACTCGTGTATTAATACCGGCTGCAGCCAGCCTGCTCCCTACAACTAGTGCGGCGGCTCCTGTTCCGGCTGATTTGACAAATTTTCTTCTATCCATTGCTAGATGGTTTTGAATACAAACATCTTTGTCACGATTTTGTTCATAAAGCCGGTCCAAAAAGCTGAAACTTATGATTTTTAGTAATGTTTTTAAACAGTAACCAAAAAATTCATACTTTAGAACTCTCTGTTTTCTAACCGGACAGGGAACACATTATTTCTCCTCCATAAATAACTTCATGATAATGAGCGAAGAGAAGAAAAAGAAGATAGAAGAGAGCAGCGAAATAGAAAAAATCCTTGAGTCTTCGCGGCGCGACTTTATAAAGAAAGCCGGAATAGCTGGTGCTGCTGTACTCGCAGGTGGTGCTGCCATTTATTCAGGCTTCAGGCACGAAAAAGCAAAGAATCCCGGGAATATGATAAAAGTTCTCACCCAGGACAATCGTCTTGTTGAGATACCCGCCGACCAGGTGAAGGGATATAAGCCCGGAACAGAGGTATTCACCTCGCGTGGACGTGAAGGGATAAAGGGGAAAAAATGGGTTATGGTTATTGATCTTTCAAAATGCCGCAATGCCCGTAAGTGTATACAGGCCTGCCAGGGAGCCCATCATCTCCGCCCATATGAATATCACATAAATACTCTTGTAATGCAGGAGAGTGAAAATACTCCTGTCTTTTACATGCCAAAGCCATGCCAGCATTGCGATAATCCTCCATGCGTTTCGGTTTGCCCCGTTGATGCTACATTCAAGCGTCAGGACGGACCGGTTCTTATAGATAACGAGCGGTGTATCGGTTGCAGGTTCTGCATGGCAGCATGCCCCTATTCTGCAAGGATGTTTCACTGGCAGGAGCCTAAGGATGCCATTGCTGACGCGGGCCTCACATATAACATAGAACTCAACGTTCCGCAGAAAAGAGGGACGATATCGAAATGCCTTTTCAGCTCCGACAGGCTAAGGGAAAATCTTCTGCCATACTGTGTTTCAGCATGCCCCAACGGCGTTTACTGGTTTGGCGATGAGAATGAGGATGCCGTCACAAATGGCACGACAAAAGAGACTATCAGCTTCAGGGAGCTTCTGAAAAAGAGCGGAGGATACAGGCTGATGCCCGAGCTTGGAACCAAGCCAAGGGTCTATTACCTGCCTCCAAAAAACAGGCTTTTTGATGTGGATGATGAGGATCTGAAGAAGCTGAACAAGTCGGTTTAAAATATCTGTAATGAGCACCCCCGTTATGAAAAATGAGATTAACAACGGTCACCTTGAGTCTGTTGCCTCCGATATTCTCCGGCCTGTGAGAATCAACAACAAGGGATTCATCCTCTGGATGGGATTCCTTTTTACACTCCTCGCTCTCTGCCTTTATGCCTATACAACCCAGCTGCGCAAAGGATTGATAGTAACTGGCCTGCGCGACTACACAAGCTGGGGGATGTATATCGCTAACTTCGTCTTCTTCGTTGCAACAAGTCTTGTCGGGATGCTTATAAGCTCAATTTTCGGACTCAGCGGAGCAAAATGGATAAAGCCCATTGCCCGTATTGCCGAAATCATTGCAATAGGATTCGCCGCAGTCGCCGGACTTGTTATTATTTCAGACATGGGACGTCCGGAAAGGCTTCCATTCGTTTTCATGTACGGAAGGGTACAGTCACCAATACTCTGGGATGTAACGGTCGTTACAACATATTTTGTCCTCAGCCTTCTTCTCTGGTTCTTCCCGATGATACCCGATCTTGCAATTGGAAAGTCGAGGCTTCCCGGAAGACCCGGCTTTCTTGTGAAGGCGTATGAGATCCTCTCGTTCAAATGGATGCATCAAAAGGAGCAATATAAAATACTTCTTAAAGCTGTCAGGATACTTATGATCCTCGTCATACCTACGGCATTTGCGATCCACACTGTAACATCATGGCTTTTTGCTGTAACACTAAGGGCAGGCTGGGATTCAACGATCTTCGGACCATATTTCATTTCAGGCGCCTTTGTATCAGGTACCTCAGCGCTTATAATCGCAATGTACTTTTTCAGGACAAACTACAGGCTTGAAAAATATATATCGCAGGAACAGTTTGACAAGATCGGTAAGGTGCTGATCCTGGTATCTGTGCTTTATCTCTATTTCAACCTGAATGAATTCCTTGTGCCAGCTTACAAGATGAAGAAGTTTGATGCTATTCATCTTCACGAGCTGTTCAGCGGGAAGGATGCAATGCTCTTCTGGGGCATTCAGATTGTCGGTCTCATAATACCTGTGATACTGCTGCTGATAAGGCGGCTCAGGAGGCCATTGCCAATGATGGTTATATCATTATTCGTTTTTGCCGCTTCGTGGCTGAAGAGGTTCATAATTGTTGTTCCTCCGCAATCACATCCTTTCCTGCCCATGCAGCATGTCCCTTCAGAGTGGTATGTCTACAAACCTACAATTACAGAGGCAGCTATAACTCTCGGCACCTTTATTCTTGCCCTGCTGATCATAACTATTCTCTCCAAATTATTCCCGGTTGTCCCGATCTGGGAAATGGCCGAAGAGGAGAATGAGACCATGGTAACAGTAGTTGAACAGAAGTAAATTATATAGAATGAAATCATTCATCGCAATATTATTCCTGCAACTGATAGCCATTACTGTCATTGGCCAGGAGTGGACTGTTCCGGCCGACAAGAAGGGAAAGCTGAGTACATTCAAATTCACAGATGCGTCGCGCAAGACAGGCGAGCAGCTGTACAGCGTCAACTGCAAATCGTGCCATGGTACCCCGGGAATGGGAAACTTTCAGGCAAATCTGAAGCCTCAGCCGCCCGACCCCGCTACGGAAAAATTTCAGTCAAACAATGACGGTGAGCTTTTCTATAAGATAACTTCAGGAAGGGGTCCGATGCCATCATTTAAGAATTCTCTTTCTTCGGCTGACCTGTGGAATATCATTTCACATCTCAGAAGCTTCAAAAAGGATTATATCCAGGCCATTGCTCCCATAATAAAATCAGCCGCCTATCCTGGCGCTGAGATAGTAATAATGCTTCTGACCGGACCATCGCAGAGCGAAGTAACAATGAAGGTAAGCGCTGTTACAGAAAAGGCCACTGTTCCTGTTAAGGCTGCAGGCGTAAGGCTTTTTGTAAACAGGACCTTCGGAAGAATGATGATTGATGAGGAGAAGACAACTGACAATGATGGTAAAGCAATCTTCAAACTGCCTGCCGGAATGCCTGGCGATACAGCCGGAAACCTTCGCCTTTCTGCAGCATTTACCGATGAAGATACATTCGGTTCGGTCTCAAAGGATACTGTTCTGAAGGCAGGAGTTAAAACTGTAGTGCCCGGACTGACAGAAAACCGCGCAATGTGGAATGTTGTAAGGAAAGCACCATGGTGGATCCTTCTTACATTCACATTTGCAGTTCTTGTGGTATGGGGATTTATCTTCCTTATACTTCTGAAGCTCAGGGATATATTTATCGTTGGTGAGCATCTTGAAAAATCGGGCAGCGAAACGGAGAAACCAAGCTAATTAGTTACATATGAAAAATCTGACAACCGCCGGGAGAATTCTTTTTGCACTTCCATTCGTGATCTTCGGGATCAATCACTTCATAATGAAGGAATATTATGTCGGTATGCTGACCTCTTTCATACCGCTTGGGCCCTACACTATCATCCTCACAGGAATACTCATGATCACTGCGGGGATAAGCATTATTACAAAGAAATATGTAAAGCTTGCAACTATCCTTCTGGCGATAATGCTTCTTATCTTCATACTCACAATTCATATTCCCCACATGATCCATGCTGCCAGTGAACCCGACCGCATGATCTCTCTCATAACCCTGCTCAAGGACATCTCACTGATGGGAGGTTCGCTTATGATCGCAGGGATGTATTCTGAAACGACTTAACAGGCTGGTTAACATTATCCATAAAAAGATGAAAAAAATTCCCCTCCTGATACTCCTGATCTTATTTGCCCGGTTCACCTCGGGGCAGAATTTCGTTAAAGACAACAACCTTTCAAGCCAGGTTGAGATAGGGATCGTCGAAAAGCTTGGGGACACAATTCCTCTCGATCTCTCATTCAATAATGAAAACAATGAGCCCGTTACCCTGAGGCAGCTCATAAACAAGCCCACAATTCTCTGCTTTGTATTTTACGACTGCCCTGGTATCTGTCCGGCTCTTCAGACAGGGGTTGCTGACGCGGTCGGCCATCTCGATATGGAGCTTGGAAAAGATTATCAGGTCATCACTATCAGTTTCGACCCTCTCGACAATCCTGAAAAGGCAAAGCAGATAAAGGCAAATTATGTTCAGAAGGTAAGCCCCGACAAGCAGAAATACTGGATGTATCTTACCGGAACGCAGGAGAATATTACAAAGATCACTGAAGCTATTGGTTTCAGGTATAAAGTACAGGGAATGGGCTTTGCTCACCCATCAGCAATTTATATCATCAGCCCTAAAGGTAAGATAACAAGGTATCTCTATGGACTTACCTATCTCCCGTTCGATGTAAAAATGGCGATCATTGAGTCGGAGAAGGGGCTTGCCCGGCCTACAATAAGCAAGATAATGGATATCTGCTTCAGCTATAATCCGGGAAGCAGGACTTATACCTTACAGGTCACTAGAATTGTTGGAATACTTACAATTTTCATTGCTCTCTGCATCCTTGGCATACTCTTTTTCAAAGGAAGAAGGAAATCAAAAAACAACTAATAATATGACAGAACCCGGACACGAAGCATATGTCAGCTATCTGAAGCACGAGGGAAAGCATAAAGGGATCCTTGGCTGGCTGCTTACAACCGACCATAAGAGGATCGGGCTGCTCTACTTCTATGCCATAATTGTCTTCTTCTTCATAGCAGCTATCCTTGGAATGCTGATGAGGATTGAGCTTATAGCCCCGGGGCAGACAATTATGGGACCACAGACCTATAACGGGCTTTTTACCATACACGGGATCATAATGATCTTTGTTATAGTGATACCTGCCCTGCCGGCTGTCTTCGGGAACTTCTTCCTGCCGATACTGATCGGGGCAAAGGATGTGGCATTCCCGCGGCTTAACCTCTTCTCCTTTTACCTCTACATAATAGGAGCGGTACTGGGAGTTCTTTCACAGTTTATGGGAAGCGGACCCCCGGATACAGGCTGGACATTCTACGTTCCTTACAGCGCCCAGTCGAGCACAAATGTGATCTATGCCCTGGTTGCTGCATTTATACTAGGTTTTTCATCAATTCTTACCGGCCTCAACTTCATTGTTACAATTCACAGGATGAGGGCTCCCGGAATGGGATGGTTCAGAATGCCTCTCTTCCCGTGGTCAATATATGCAACTGCCTGGATTCAGGTACTTGCAACACCAATTGTAGGTATCACACTGCTTATGGTGATTGCGGAAAGGCTTCTTCATATAGGCTTTTTCGATCCGGCCCTTGGCGGAGACCCTGTTCTTTTTCAGCATCTCTTCTGGATCTATTCACATCCGGCTGTCTATATAATGATCCTGCCTGCGATGGGGATAGTGACTGAGATCTTTCCGACATTCAGCCAGAAACCTGTATTCGGTTACGGGGCAATTGCCATGTCGAGTATTGCTATAGCATTCATTGGCTCATTTGTCTGGGGACACCACATGTTCACATCCGGAACCAGCTATGCTTCGAGATGGATCTTTTCATTCCTGACATTCATTGTAGCGGTTCCGAGCGCCATAAAGGTATTCAACTGGATATCGACAATGTATGGAGGATCAGTAGATCTGAAGCCCCCGCTGCTCTATGCGATCTCATTCATATTTCTTTTCATGATAGGCGGGTTCACAGGTTTAACACTCGGGTCTCTTGCAACAAATATCCAGGTTCATGCCACATCATTTGTCGTTGCCCATTTTCACTACATTATATTCGGAGGGATGGGGTTTGCAACCTTTGCCGGCATACATTACTGGTTCCCGAAAATGTTTGGAAGGATGTATAATTTAAAGATTGCAAATATCGCCTGGGGTTTGAATTTTTTTGGCTTTAACATTCTCTATTTTCCACAGTTCATCATTGGGATCCAGGGAATGCCAAGAAGATATTTCGATTACCTTCCTCAGTTTCAGACAGCAGAAGTTATCTCGACAATTGGCGGCTTTATCCTTTTCGCAGGACTCATTCTGATGCTTTACAATTTCATAAGGGCTGCACGCAAAGGGGAGATCGCCCCTGCAAATCCATGGAAGGGTGTAACTCTCGAATGGCAGATCCCCTCTCCGCCACCACATGAAAATTTTGATACAATCCCGGAGATAACGACACAACCATACCTATTCGGAACTTCAAACAAAGAGTAAATTAAATAAGGAACATGACTGAACATCATACAGATACCGGACAATTCGACCAGGAGACAGGGAAGCTGGGCATGTGGATATTCCTTCTTACCGAGCTGTTTCTGTTTGGCGGGCTGTTTCTCGTTTATGCCGTCTTCAGGGCAAAGTACTCGCTCGATTTCCATAATGCTGCCCAGGAGCTAAACACATTCATAGGAACCCTTAATACTGTCTTCCTTCTGACAAGCAGTATGACTGTTGCAATGGCTCTGACAGCCATTCAGAAGAACAGTCCGCGGCTTGCGCTGTTCCTTGTATTTATTACAATTCTGTTTGCTGCCCTTTTCATGGTGAACAAGTATTTTGAATGGACACATAAATTCAGCCTTCACATCTACCCTGGTTCTCCGGTACTTAAGAACCTGCAGAAGGGTGAGCTTCTCTTTTTTGGCCTCTATTATATGATGACCGGCCTCCATGCACTCCATGTCTTTATCGGTATGATCCTTCTTTCGATCAATCTTGTAAAGATCAGGAAGAATGTTGTAAACAGCGGCCATTACCTTCTTCTCGAGAACAGTGCCTTATACTGGCATCTTGTCGACCTTATCTGGATATTCCTCTTCCCTCTTCTCTATCTCATAACCTGAAAACCGAATGAATATGTCGCACGAAAAATCACATATTTCCACTTATACGTCACTGGCAACGGTTCTTGTAATCCTTCTGCTTCTGACAACATTGTCGGTAGGAGTCACCTCATATCACCTCGGAGCCTTTGCTGTGGCAATTGCACTTATAATTGCCAGTGTGAAGGTTGCAATTGTGATAACGCAGTTTATGCATATGAAGTTTGAGAGTCTCTTTCTCAAGCTTATGATAACAGGTGTATTTGTAATTTTTGCACTGGTGATCATTATTACTTTTAGTGACTATTATTTCAGGTAACACTGTAAAAGAAAAACTATGTTCTCAGGTGCATCAAATCTAGCGGCAGGAGTAGATAAAGCATTTATCTTCATCTTCTCTGTTGCCTTTATTTTCATAATAGGGATAACGGCTTTCATGATCTATACCGTTATACACTATAACCGTAAAAAAGGAAAACCCGCAAAGCAATTCACAGGCAGTACAACGCTTGAGATAATCTGGACCGGCGTCCCGACTATCCTTGTTCTGCTGATGTTTTATTTCGGCTGGGTGGGCTTTGCACCTATGCGGAAGCCCCCGAAAGACGCAATGGTTGTTACAGCTATAGGCAGAAAATGGGAATGGGAATTCGACTATGGCAACGGGATGCTCTCAAAACAGCTTGTCCTTCCTGTAAACAAGGCAGCAAGGATTAACCTGAAATCGGAGGATGTGAATCACAGCCTTTCAATACCGGCATTCAGGGTAAAGGAGGATGTTATTCCCGGTTATAGCGATTTCCTCTGGTTCATCCCCAGCTTTGTAGGAACCTATCAGATATTCTGCAGCGAATATTGCGGGCTACTTCATTCGGCTATGCTTTCAAAAGCTGTTATAATGACCCAGGCTGATTTTGATATCTGGTTCAGCGACCTGAAGAAAACAGGGATCCAGCCCGACAATCCAGGGCTTGTTATTCTCCGAAACACAGGATGCCTTGCATGTCATTCCACTGACGGATCGAAGCTTGTCGGCCCCTCATTCAAAGGGCTCTATGGTTCAATGAGGGATGAAGTTACGCCCGGCGGCCAGAAGAAGATTCTTGCCGATTCGGTCTTCATTAAAAGGGCCGTGTATGAACCCGATGCAGAAACAGCACTTGGTTTTGGCAAGTCC
>Ga0302322_100004188_pt1 | contig 12493 bp, 10 predicted proteins | sample Fen_T0_2_FD_203757 | JGI IMG/M metagenome (GOLD analysis project Ga0302322, IMG submission 203757) | Peat permafrost microbial communities from Stordalen Mire near Abisko, Sweden - Fen_T0_2 | ecosystem: Environmental > Terrestrial > Soil > Wetlands > Permafrost | place: Sweden: Abisko...
TCCGCTGACCCGGGAACATCGCCGGACGCCGGGATTGACCGAGAAGTGGGACCTCTACATCCGCGGCATTGAAACGGCAACCGCATACTCGGAACTGGTCGACCCGGTGGTTCAACGCGAGCGTTTTGCCGACCAGGCCCGCTTTGCCGGCCTCGGTGATGCCGAGGCGATGGTGCTCGACGAGGACTTCCTCCGGGCCATGGAGTACGGAATGCCGCCGGCCGGCGGGTTGGGCATGGGCGTCGACCGATTGCTCATGGCGCTGACCGGTTTGGGGATCCGCGAGACGATCCTGTTTCCTTTCGTGCGTCCGGAAGACTGACCGTTCGGTGGCCGGACCTCTCCGGCGAATGCGCGGCGCGGGTGATTTGCCGCATTTGAGACCTCACGGGTTTCTTGTCGCGGGCTGAACTGGCCGGGAGGTCTTCGCTCCGTCAACTGAGGTGTTTCTTGGCCCCACCTTCTCAATGCCGTTCCGGCGGGCCGGGAACGTTTCGGGACAATGGCGGGTTATGGTGGTGTCATCGCACCGGCACTAGTCTGGGTCGGGTCAGAAAAACAATGGCCTTTGGCCTACACAGGAGGACTGGCATGGCAACCATGACCACCACGACACTGGTGGACGATCTCGACGGTTCCGAAGCATCGGAGTCGGTCATGTTCGCCCTTGACGAGGCGTCCTACGAGATCGACCTGAACGAAAAGAATGCCAGCAAGCTGCGGGACGCCCTGGCCGGCTACGTTGCCAACGCCCGTCGTCTCGACGGCTCGCGCCGCGGCCCGGGTCGCCCCAAGTCGGCCAAGGCCGCCAAGGCACCGCGTGGCGCACGCACCGCACCCGACCGGGAGCAGACCGCCGCGATCCGCGAATGGGCCCGGTCGAACGGCTACGAGGTGTCCGAGCGCGGCCGGCTGTCCGCGACGGTGCTGCAGGCATTCGAGGCCGCTCACTGACCGACGGCAGCATGCCGCCGCTGATCGGAGCCAGGTCGGCATGATCAACCTCCGGCCCTCGCCCTGATCAGGGGCGGGGGCCGGAGGCGTTCGTCGAACGGGGTTCCAAGCATCGTCCTGGTCGTGCCGGATCGTCGCGCGGCCGCGATGTTCGCCCACGGCGTAGTGGCCGACCTGGCGGAACGAGACCCACTAGGGGAGCGTTGGACACCAGTGACGGCACAGTGCGCGGTGCCGTCGCTGGTCCGCGACTCGAACTCCGGGGCCCGGGGTGCCGACTACAGTGACATATCCGCTGTCTTCGGGACCGACGGGATCGGCGGTCCGTGACGGTGTCGGGGATCGATCCAGCAAGACCACACCGCAGCGCACGCCCGTAAGGAGTGCACATGTTTGAACGGTTCACCGACAGAGCGCGGCGCGTGGTCGTCCTGGCCCAAGAAGAGGCCAGGATGCTCAACCACAATTACATCGGCACGGAGCACATCCTGCTCGGCCTCATCCACGAGGGCGAGGGCGTCGCCGCCAAGGCCCTCGAGTCCCTTGGCATAGCGCTGGAGGGCGTCCGCGCCCAGGTCGAGGAGATCATCGGCCAGGGGCAGCAGTCCCCGTCCGGGCACATCCCCTTCACCCCGCGCGCCAAGAAGGTGCTGGAGCTGAGCCTGCGCGAGGCGCTGCAGTTGGGCCACAATTACATCGGCACGGAGCACATCCTGCTCGGGCTCATTCGTGAGGGTGAGGGCGTCGCCGCCCAGGTGCTGGTCAAGCTCGGCGCGGACCTCAACCGGGTCCGGCAGCAGGTCCTCCAGTTGCTGTCCGGCTACCAGGGGAAGGAGACCGCCGCCGCCGAGGGTGGCCGATCCGAGGGCACCCCGTCCACCTCGCTGGTGCTCGACCAGTTCGGTCGCAACCTCACCCAGTCGGCCCGTGAGGGCAAGCTGGATCCGGTCATCGGCCGGGAGAAGGAGATCGAGCGGGTCATGCAGGTGCTGTCCCGCCGCACCAAGAACAACCCGGTGCTGATCGGCGAGCCCGGAGTCGGCAAGACCGCGGTCGTCGAGGGCCTGGCCCAGGCGATCATCCGCGGTGACGTGCCGCAGACGCTGAAGGACAAGCACCTCTACACGCTTGACCTGGGGTCTTTGGTTGCCGGTTCGCGATACCGGGGTGACTTCGAGGAGCGCCTGAAGAAGGTGCTCAAGGAGATCCGGACCCGCGGCGACATCATCATGTTCATCGACGAGATCCACACCCTGGTGGGTGCGGGTGCCGCCGAGGGCGCCATCGATGCGGCGTCGATCCTCAAGCCGATGCTGGCTCGCGGCGAACTGCAGACCATCGGTGCGACCACGCTGGACGAGTACCGCAAGTACGTGGAGAAGGACGCCGCCCTGGAGCGCCGTTTCCAACCCATCCAAGTCGGCGAGCCGACCGTGGCGCACACCATCGAGATCCTCAAGGGCCTGCGCGACCGGTACGAGGCGCACCACCGGATCACCATCACCGACGATGCGCTGGTTGCCGCGGCCACCCTGGCCGACCGCTACATCAGCGATCGGTTCCTGCCGGACAAGGCCATCGACCTGATCGACGAGGCCGGCGCCCGGATGCGGATCCGCCGGATGACCGCCCCGCCGGACCTGCGTGACTTCGACGAGAAGCTCGCCGCGGTCCGCCGGGACAAGGAGTCGGCCATCGACTCGCAGGACTTCGAGAAGGCGGCCGCGCTCCGGGATTCGGAGAAGCAACTGCTGGCCCGCAAGTCCGAGCGCGAGAAAGCCTGGAAAGACGGCGATCTCGATGTGGTCTCCGAGGTCGACGACGAGCAGATCGCCGAAGTGCTGGCGAACTGGACCGGCATCCCGGTGTTCAAGCTGACCGAGGAGGAGACCACCCGGCTGCTGCGGATGGAGGATGAGCTGCACAAGCGGATCATCGGCCAGAACCAGGCGGTCAAGGCGGTCTCCCAGGCGATCCGGCGCACCCGCGCCGGCCTGAAGGACCCGAAGCGGCCGTCCGGCTCCTTCATCTTCGCCGGGCCGTCGGGCGTGGGGAAGACGGAGCTGACCAAGGCGCTGGCGGAGTTCCTGTTCGGTGACGAGGACGCGCTGATCCAGGTCGACATGGGTGAGTTCCACGACCGGTACACCGCGTCGCGGCTCTTCGGTGCCCCTCCCGGCTACGTCGGCTACGAGGAGGGCGGCCAGCTCACCGAGAAGGTGCGCCGCAAGCCGTTCTCGGTGGTGCTCTTCGACGAGATCGAGAAGGCCCACCAGGACATCTACAACACCCTGCTGCAGGTGCTGGAGGATGGCCGGCTCACCGACGGGCAGGGTCGCACGGTGGACTTCAAGAACACCGTCATCGTGTTCACCTCCAACCTGGGGACGCAGGACATCTCCAAGTCGGTGTCGCTCGGCTTCGCCCAGGGCAACGACGCGGAGTCCACCTACGAGCGGATGAAGCAGAAGGTCAACGACGAGCTCAAGCGGCACTTCCGGCCCGAGTTCCTCAACCGGATCGACGACGTGGTGGTCTTCCACCAGTTGACCACCGAGGAGATCAACCGGATGGTCGACCTCATGCTCAAGCGGGTCGAGGGCGCGCTGAAGAACAAGGACATGGGCCTCGAGGTCACCCCCGAGGCCAAGGCGCTGCTGGGCGAGCGTGGGTTCGACCCGGTGCTCGGGGCCCGGCCGCTGCGCCGGACCATCCAGCGGGAGATCGAGGACAAGCTCTCGGAGAAGATCCTCTTCGACGAGATCCGGCCCGGCGAGATCATCCTGGTGGACGTCAAGGGCGAGGGCAAGGAGCAGGAGTTCACCTTCCGCGGCGAGCCCAAGCCGTCGGCGGTCCCGGAGGTCGTCCCGGTTGGGCTGGCCGCCGAGGCCGGGGAGGCCGGGGCGTGACGTCTTGACCGGCTGGCATTGACCGCGAAGGCTCCGGCCCCGTCCCCGTCCTGGGGGGCTGGCCGGAGCCTTTCTCTCCCGCGGGACCTGCGGTGTGCAGCGCACTGAGCTCGGTGGTTCCTCGTCGGCGCAGGTGTCGACGTCACCGGCGCCGCTCTTGCGGATGGCCGGGGCCGGGTCTGCGTCGAGCGCGTCACGCCCGTCGCCATCACCCAGATACTGCGGCACCGGCTCGGCCGGCCCGACTTCCGGCCAAACTTGGCGGTCAACACCCCGGCCCCACCGTCGTGGTCAACGACGGTGGTGGATCCGGCAAACGCAGTTCCACCGTTCTCGATCGAAAACCCGCCTCGAAGCCGGCTTCGAAACCTGCTGCGCCGGGGGGTCAACCCTCGAGGTTGGTCCGCAGCTCGTCCGCCTGAACGCCGGTGAGTCGGCCGATCAGGGCGGTGAGCGGAATTCCCACCAACCAGAACAACATCGCAAAGGTGGTGCTGACAAAAGCCAACGGTATTGAGATCAGGAACACCACCGTCGGCTTGACCGAGTCGAGCACCCCGGCGCGAAAGAGCTTGCTACCGAGCGGTGTGCGGCGTAAACCCGCGCGGTGCGAGTAGACCAACATGGCCGTCTCCATGCTGCTGACCAGGACCAGGGACGACGCGAAAAGGACGACCGACACGGGGTTGCTCCCGTAACGACCGAGTAGCGCGCTGGGGAACGGGAGTGAGGCAACGAACGCCAGGTACACCAGGTTCATCGCCATGAACGTGCGGTTCACCGCGCGGAGCGAAGAGACAAACCCGTGGTGCGCCAACCAGAATCGACCGAGCAGCCAGAAGGCTAGGAAGAAGCTGAACAGGCTGGGGAACAGTTCTTGTATCGCCGCCCACATGGCCGCGACATTGTCGGCATCGCTTTCGGGCAGGTGTGGCACCTCGATCGGGACGATCAGCAGGGTCATCGCGATGGCGTAGACGGCATCGCTGAAGAACGCGACACGGTCGAACTCGAGGCCGTCGCCGTGCCGGTAGCGCCAGCCGGGCCGCCGCGGCCGCGCCGCATGCGGTGGTTCGGGCTCCGGCTGCGCCGCAGATGTCATCAGGTTCTCCGTTCGGGCTCAGTCGGGCAGCGCGATGTGGATCGGGTCCACCCGCACCGCAAGCCCGTCGGCCAGCAGCGAGGCCAGGCAGCGCCGCCGCTGTTCGGCGTCGACGGATACCTCGACGAAGCTGATCTCGGGAACGGGAACCGGGCTCGTCCGCAGCGCGGCCATGATCCGGCCACGCACCTGCCGATCCGTGCCGGGCCAGGTCTGCACGGCTCGTCGCGGCCGGCCAACCGGGGAGCCGGCCAGCCGCCACCGGCAACCCTCGGCCAGCGGGCACCGACCGCAGGCAGGCGAGCGCGCCGAGCAGATCAGGGCGCCGAGTTCCATCACCGCCGCGGAGAATCTGGCCGCCCGGGCGGGTTCGACCGGCAGCAGGGCGGTCATCTCGGCGCGGTCCGCGGAGGTCGCAGGTTCGCGGGGTTCGTCACGGCCCCGCATGACCCGGGACAGCACCCGCCGCACGTTCGTGTCCACGACCGGGGTACGGGCGCCGAAGGCGAAGGCGGCCACCGCCCGCGCCGTGTACTCGCCGATCCCGGGGAGGCCGAGCAGGGTGTCGACCGAGTCGGGGACCACGCCGTCGTGCTCGACGGTGATGGCCGTCGCCGCCGCGTGCAGCCGCACGGCCCGGCGCGGGTATCCCAACCGCCCCCAGGCCCGGATCGCCACAGCGGGGGAGTCGGCGGCGAGATCGGCGGGCGCCGGCCAGCGGCGGAGCCAGTCGCCGAACACCGGCAACACCCTCATGACGGGGGTTTGCTGGAGCATGACCTCACTGATCAGGACCGCCCACGGCGACGCCGTAGCACTCCGCCAGGGCAGGTCGCGTCCTTGCTCATCGAAGAACTCGATCAGCCGATCGGCATCGAGCGGGGATCGCCGGTCGTCGGCGCGAAAGGCGTGATCGGGCGGGGGCGCAAGCTCAATGGCCGGCGCCCTCGGCCCCGGTTTCGGCGGCGACCGCGTCGGCCACCACCGTGCGCGCCGAGCCCGGCGGCGGCGGTGTCGCCGCCGGAGCGAGCTGACCGGTTGGCGTGTCGCCGTCGACGAAGACCTCTTCGAGCAGGCCGGTGTTGACGTCGAAGATGAATCCACGGGCGGCATCGTGGTGCAGGAGAAACGGTGAATCCCGGATCCTGCGCAGCGACTCCCGTACCGAATCGTGCGGATCCTTGAACGCCTGCACCGACCAGGTCGGACGGTAACCCGCGAAGGTGGCGAGGTGGGCGCGGAACACGTCCTCCTCGAGACGCGCCAGGCCGCAGTCGGTGTGGTGAATGATCATGATCTCCCGGGTGCCCAGCGCGTGCTGGGAGATCGAGAGCGAGCGGACGACGTCATCGGTCACCACACCTCCGGCGTTGCGCAACAGGTGCACCTCACCGAGGTTCAGCCGGAAGGCGCCGTGACCGTCGAGCCGGGCGTCCATACACATCAGAAGAGCGATTTTCAGGGTCGGCATCGGACCCATGCCGACCGGGTGATATTCGGCGGCGGCCAGGTTGCGGGCAAGTAGGTCGTCGATTGCCGTCACACTGCACTCCTCGACACTGCACTCCTCGGCGTTGCTCCCGGGAAAGGTGACGCTCCGAGACTACCGTCGAACGCGTGATGCACCCCGTTGGCCCTCTGTCGCCCAGGGTGTATTGGCTCCGCCGGGTCTCGGGGGTGGTCTTCGCGGTCCTGCTGCTGGTCGGTCTGGTCTGGTTCCTGGCCGGCCGGACCTCCCGGTCCTCCGCGGCCCAGGAATCCGTTGCGAACGTCGCCGCCTCTCTCGCGCCCACCATGACCGGTGTGCTCGCGGCGTCCAGCACTGCCTTCCCGGTGCCCAGTTCACCGGCCCGCACGAGTGGCTCCGCGATGGTGACCAAGCTTGCGAAGTCCGTACCGGCCACCAAGTCCGCAGCCGGGACCAGGGCCACTTCGTCGATGAACGAGGCGATCACCAAGGCCGGGCCGACAAAGGCAGCACCGACAAAGGCAGCACCGACCAAGGCAACACCGACCAAGGCAACACCGACGAAGCCCGCCCCGGCGACGACCCAGGCAGTGCCGACCAAGGCGGTACCGACCAAGGCGGTAGAGAAAAAGGCGGTAGAGAAAAAGACGGTACCCACCGCCAGCAAGCCCGCCGCCAAGCCGCCGGCACCCTCCTTCGACGCGCAGGGCAATCTGCTGTGCGCTGATGCCGACATGTCCGTCGCGGCGGCGCCGGCCGCGCCCGTCTTCCAGGTCGGTGACAAGCCCAGACTGTTGTTGACGATCACCAATACCGGCAGCCGGACGTGCCGACGCGACGTGTCCGGCGTGCTGCAGATCTTCACCGTCTTCGGGTCCGACGGCACCAGGGTGTGGTCGACCACGGACTGCTTCCCCGGTGCGGGCGCCGAGGTGCGCGAGCTGACTCCCGGCCAGCAGGTGCAGTTCACGATCAAATGGTCGGGCACGACCTCCAGTCCGGGCTGCGCCAGCCCACGCGCGCTGGCGCCGGCCGGCAATTACACGCTCGTGGGGCAACTCGGCAAGCTGGCCAGCCCCCCCGCGCAGTTCACGATCACGGGCTGACCGCTACGCCCTGTAGTACTACAGCGCCGAGCCGTAACGGTCGACGATCGACGACTCGGCCAGCCGCGACAGGCCCTCGCGCACCACGCGGGCCCGTGCCTCGCCCACGCCTTCCACCGCCTGCAGATCGGCCGCAGTGGCCGCGAGCAGCCCCTGCAGGTTGCCGAAATGCGCAATCAGCCGGTCCAGCACCGCTGGTGGCAGACGAGGGATCCCGGCCAGCAGCCGGTAGCCCCGCGGACTGAACGACAGGTCAAGGGCATCACCCTGGACTGCCAGACCGAGCACCCGGGCAACCGCGGCCAGGTCGAGCAGAGCGACGTCGTCCAACTCATCAAGGGCCGCGGCGATCTCGTCGACCCGGTCGGGGCCGTCGCCTGCCGGCAGGTAATCGCGGATCAGCAGTTCGGCCAGCCCCTGCGTGCCGCTCAGCATCTCCTCGAGCTGCAGTCCCAACAGACGCCCGTCGGTGCCCAGTTCGACCACATTGCTGGTCAGTTCGTTCGCTATCGAGCGCACCATCAACAGCCGCTGCAGCACCGTCATCGCATCTCGCGGGGTGGCGAAGTCCTCGATCTCCAATGCGGACAGCGCCCTGGCCACCTCGTCCAACCGGAACCTGTAGCGTTGCAGCGTCGCCAGCGCCTGATTCGCCCGGCCGAGGATGGTCGGCGGGTCCGCGACCACGTGCCGGCGGCCACCGAAGTACAGGCTGATGATCGACATCGAATGGCTGACCGCGATGACCGGGCGGCCCGTCTGCAGTCCCGTGCGTTCGGCGGTGCGGTGCCGGGTCCCGGATTCCACCGTCGGGATGGTGGAGTCGGGCGTCAGCTGCACGTTCGCGCGCAGAATGCGGCTTCCGTCATCGGTCAGCACGACCGCGCCGTCCATCTTGCACAGCTCACGCAGTCGAGTCGAGGAGAACTCGACGTCCAACCGGAACCCGCCGTCACACAGGTCTTCCACGGCCTGGTCGAAGCCAAGGACGATCAGCGCTCCGGTGCGGCCGCGCAGGATGCGCTCCAATCCCTCACGCAGGGGGGTACCCGGCGCCACGCGGGCCAGGACGGCACGTTGCGCCGACACGCTGGTGCGGTCCTCCACCCGGACCTCCCCCGTCATCGCCGTTGGCACACGAGTCTAGTTTCGGCGGCTGCCCAGTTCCGACGGCCACTGATGTTCCGTCGCGCTGTACCCGTTCATACCCTTTCACCACTGCGTCGACGGCGGTGCTGTGCCGCTGCGAGCCGGACTTCTTTGCCGATGTGCTGACCTGTGCCGGTTTCAGCGTCTGCTGCGCAGCCACTGGACGACTCCATCGTCGTTGCCGAGCGACCGGAACGCATCACCCAGATCGGCCACCTGGTCAACCTTCATCCCCCTCGGCGGATCGACGACCGAGCCGCGCGGGACGATGGCGTGATCGAACCCCACCCGGCGGGCCTCGACGAGCCGACGGTCGACGCCCGCGATCGGTCGCACCTCGGCGGACAATCCCAGCTCGCCCATCACCACCAGGCCAGGGGCCAGGGGAATGTCCCGCGCGGAGGACCAGACCGCCAGCGCGAGGGCCAGATCGGCGGCGGGCTCGATCATCCGGGCACCACCGACGGTGGCGGCCAGCACGTCCTGTCCGGCGAGGCTCACCCCACCCCAACGCTGGAGCACCGCCAGCACCATGGTGGTGCGGGCCGGGTCGAGCCCGGAGACCGTCCGGCGACCGCTGTCGGCCCCGGCCGGGGCGATCAGGCTCTGCACTTCGACGGGCAACGCCCGCCTGCCCTGCAGGGTCACCGTCGCGCAGGTGCCCGGGATCGGCGATCCGCGACCGGACAGGAACAGGCCGGAGGGATCGGCCAACCCCAGGATCCCGTCGGGCACCAGCTGGAAACACCCGACCTCGTCGGAGGGCCCGTATCGGTTCTTGACCCCGCGGATCAGCCGCAGACTCGAGTGCCGATCACCCTCGAAATGCAACACGACGTCAACCAGATGCTCCAGCACGCGCGGTCCGGCGATCGCACCGTCCTTGGTGACATGCCCGACGAGCACGCAGGCGATGTCGCGCTCCTTGGCCACCGTCGTCAGAGCGGCCGCAACCGCCCGGACCTGACTGACCCCGCCGGCGCTGCCTTCGACCTCGGCCGCCGAGACGGTCTGAACCGAATCGACGATCACCAGGCGTGGCTGGACCTGGTCGAGATGACCGAGCACCGCGCCCAATTCGTTCTCGGCGGCCAGGAAGATGTCCGGGTGCAGGGCCCCCATCCGATCCGCTCGCCGCCGGACCTGCGCCGCCGATTCCTCACCGGTGACGATCAGCACCCGGCCCTGGCCACTGGCCGCCCATGCCTTCGCCGCGGACAGCAGCAACGTCGACTTGCCCACCCCGGGCTCGCCGGCCAGCAGGATCACCGCGCCGGGGATCAGCCCGCCGCCGAGGACTCGATCGAGTTCGGCCAGACCGCTCGGCCGGGGACCGACCAGCTCCGCGGAAACCTGATCAATCCGCACGGCCGGACGGGCGACCGAGCCGGCTGACATCCGGCGGAGCGCGATCTTCGCCGGGGCGGCCTCGACCAGGGTCCCCCAGGCCTGGCATTCCGGGCACCGGCCGTGCCATTTCATCGCGCCGTGTCCGCAGTCGCTGCAGTGGTAGCCAGGACCCGCCGCCGGTCCACGGCCTCGGGCCGGCCTGGCCACCGGGGTTGGTCTCATGCCGCGAACCCTAGGCCGGGGGTCCGACAGGCAGCTGCCGCGACACGTTCGGCGGCGAGGGAAGTCGGCCGGTGCAGGTCCCTCGCGCGACGTGGGTGGCCGCACACGGATGACGCGGGGTGCAGGACCGGGGTCAGCCCCCGGTGCCTTTGTCCCAGATCGCTGTCGGCTGCGGGGGTTGGATCTCGGCGGTCTCTCGTGCGCCAGACCGGTCCGACGGGATCGCCAGCGGGATGTTCAGGTCTAGTGAGCCCGCGGTGGCGAAGGAGAACGTCATCGGGATGTCCTGGCCGAACGGCACCGCCTGGGTGAATCCGGTGACGATCACCTGCGTGCCGCCGACCGTACTGAGGTCGACGAGGTAGTTGCCGGGGATGGTCGCATCGCCCGCGATCCGCACCGACGTGGCGGCGGGGGTGCTGACCTGGCTCAGGGTGTCGGCGGTGATGCTGTCGTTGGAGATCCACAGCAGCAGTCGACCGTTGGATCCCTGGGTGTACCCATTCTCGTTGGTGGGCTGGGCCAGGCGTGCGTTGAGCACCGTGATTGCTCCGACCGTGCCGCTCGCACCGTCGACGCCGGAGACCTGATCGGCGGTCTGCGAAATCTTTCCTGCGGCGCACCCGGAGAGGGTCAGGCAGGCCGCGATGAGGGCCAGCGCGGCTGGCACGAGCACGCGGCGCGGGAGGCGGGCGGTGCGGGACACGGCGGTTCCCCTCTTCTCGGCAAACTCGTTCCGGACGGGTCGCGCCCGGTGGACCGCGGGCAAGCACCGCGCCCACCGGAGCCGTGAGCGGTGCATGGTGCTGGGTCAGATTAGCCGCCCGACCACCCGACGTGCGCGGCGGGCACGCCCGCCGGCCGGTGGTCGCCGTGGGCGGACCGTCGTCCGCCGCCGGGCCGGACCGGCGAAAGCACGCCGAGTGTGCGTTTGTCAAGTGTCAGCATAGGCCCTGACCTGCGACAACAGGCGAGGCTCCTGCTTGAACCGTGGTAAGCTGGGTTCAGCGAAAGGGGTCTTGAACACTCATGGTTTTCAATGTTGGCGAAACCGTTGTCTACCCTCACCACGGGGCAGCACTCATCCAGGCCACCGAGACTCGCACCGTCAAGGGTGTGGAGAAGCTTTATCTGGTTCTGAAGGTCGCTCAGGGTGACCTGACCGTGAAGGTCCCTGCCGACAACGCCGAGATCGTCGGCGTGCGGGATGTTGTCGATCGAACCGGGCTCGACCACGTGTTCGAGGTGTTGCGGGCCCCGCACACCGAGGAACCGACGAACTGGTCGCGGCGGTACAAGGCCAATCTCGAGAAGCTCGCCTCCGGCGACGTGAACAAGGTCGCCGAGGTCGTCCGCGACCTGTGGCGGCGTGACCGCGAGCGTGGCCTGTCGGCCGGCGAGAAGCGGATGCTGGCCAAGGCCCGGCAGATCCTGGTGTCCGAGTTGGCGTTGGCCGAGGGCACCAACGAGGTCAAGGCCGAGGGGATCCTCGACGAGGTCCTGGCGTCCTGATCGGCCGACGCTGATCCGCGGGTGCATTCGGCCGTGAGCGTTGTCGCCCTGGTGCCCGCCGCGGGTACCGGCGAACGACTCGGTGCGGGCATCCCGAAGGCGTTCGTCGCCGTCGGTGGCCGGGAGCTGTTGGTGCACGCCGTTGATGGCCTGACGCGGGCCGGCGTGGACCGGGTGATCGTGGCGGTCGGTCGCGAGCAACTCGCCCATGCGAGCGATCTGCTGGGTCCCCGAGCGACCGTGGTGCTCGGCGGAGCCGACCGGACCTCGTCGGTGTCCCGTGCGCTCGCGAAGACCGGACCGGACGCCGAGGTGGTCCTGGTGCACGACGCAGCCCGAGCGTTCGCGCCGGTCGCGATGATCCGGTCGGTGATCGACGCCGTACGGGGCGGCGCCGTCGCGGTTGTCCCGGTACTCCCGCTGCCGGACACCATCCGATCCGTCGACTCCTCCGGTGAGGTGACCGGTACGCTGGATCGGGACCTGCTGCGAGCGGTGCAGACGCCGCAGGGGTTCGCCCCCGACGTGTTGCGCCGCGCCCACGAGGCGGCCCGCTCGAGCCGGACGGCGGCGACGGACGACGCTGGACTCGCGGAGGCGATCGGAGCACCGGTCAGCACCGTTCCCGGCGACCGGTCCGCCTTCAAGATCACCACGCCGGCCGATCTGGCCGAGGCGGAGCGGATGGTCGCGTTCGCTGCTGGCGCTGCTGGCGCTGCTG
>Ga0302322_100004189_pt1 | contig 12489 bp, 5 predicted proteins | sample Fen_T0_2_FD_203757 | JGI IMG/M metagenome (GOLD analysis project Ga0302322, IMG submission 203757) | Peat permafrost microbial communities from Stordalen Mire near Abisko, Sweden - Fen_T0_2 | ecosystem: Environmental > Terrestrial > Soil > Wetlands > Permafrost | place: Sweden: Abisko...
CTATGCCTGTATTACAAGCCGATCAAGTCACTAAACAATATCGTCTGGGCGATGTGATCGTTAATGCGCTGGACAGCGTGGACTTCCGCGTGGAGTCCGGCGAGTTCGTCGCCATTATGGGGCCGTCGGGTTCGGGCAAGTCTACGTTATTACATCTGTTGGGCGGCCTCGATGGTGCGTCAGGCGGCGAGATCATGCTGGCCGGTAAACAGCTGTCGAAGCTGAACGATAACGCCGTGACACTGGTGCGCCGCCGCAAGGTGGGCTTCATCTTTCAGTTCTACAATCTGGTGCCCACGCTCACCGCCGAAGAAAACATCGCCCTGCCCCTCTTGATCGATGGGCGCGATGTGAAAAAATCGCAAGCAAAGATCGATGAACTTCTGGCGCTGGTCAGCCTCACCGATCGGCGCTCGCATAAACCCGATCAGCTGAGCGGCGGCCAACAGCAGCGTGTCGCCATCGCGCGAGCACTCGTCACCGATCCCGACATCGTGCTGGCCGACGAACCGACGGGCAACCTCGATTCGAAGAGCGGCAAGGCGATTCTGGAACTGCTGCGCCACTCGTGTGATGAACTGCATCACACCATCGTGATGGTAACGCACGACGCGTATGCTGCCTCGTATGCCGATCGCGTCGTGTTCCTCAAAGATGGCCGCCTCATCCGGCAGCTGCATCGATCGGAAGCGAAAGATGGCGCGGTGCTGCAGGCTATTATGGATGTAATGGGACATTTGGAAGCTGATGAGTGAAGAGTGAAGCGCAAGATTGGCTATCACTTTTCAGGCTACTGCTATGAGCACTCGCCAACCTAAGATACTTTCAAGTCTATATGGCCTCGCGTTTCGCAACCTGTGGACGCGCAAGACGCGTACGCTGTTGACAGCGCTCGGCATTGTGTTGGGCGTGGCCGTGATTCTGGCGATCAACATTGCCAACAGCAGCACGCTCGCGTCGATCAACACGATCTTCGACGAGGCGTCAGGGCTGGCCGATCTGGTAATCGTGCCGTCGAGCCTGACGGGCCAGGGTTTCACCGAAGCGACGTTGGGGCGTGTGAAGTCAATCGACGGAGTAGAAGCTGCGGTGCCCAGTGTCAGCGCGACGACTTTGCTCGCACAGGACGCTAAAGGCTGGTCGTTCAACTTCGGGCTGGGTGGCGCGACGGGCGGTAACAGTCTGCTGTTGTTCGGCATCGATCCCGAAGTGGATCAAAAAGCGCGGCAATACAAGTTGATCGCGGGCCGTTTCTTGAAATCCGGCGAACACAGTTATTCCGCTGTATTCACGCAGGAGTACGCCGACAAGAAAAATATTACTGTTGGCAAAGACGTGGATATTTTACTGCCCAACGGCACGGGCACGCTGCGCGCCGTCGGCATCGTAAAGAAAGACGGGCCGGGTTTGTTGAACAGCGGCGCAGTCGCCTTTGTGCCGCTCGACGTGGTGCGTGAGTTGTTCTCACGCGGCAGCGAATTGGATCAGATCGATATTGTCGCCACGGCCGAAGCCAGCAGTTCCACGCAAAAACTAACGGCACTGCGCGCAGCCCTGCGTGACAAAGTGGGTGGCAAATTCCTCGTTAATTATCCGGCGCAGCGCGGACAGATCGTCACGCAGCAGCTCGCCACGTATCAACAGGGTCTCTCGTTTTTTAGCATGATCGCGCTGTTCGTCGGCGGCTTCCTGATCTACAACGCCTTCACCATGACCATCGTCGAACGCACGCAAGAGATTGGCCTGCTGCGCGCGTTGGGCGTGTCGCGCACGCAAACGCTACGCCTCGTGATGATCGAAGCGGCGCTGCTGGGCATGATCGGATCGATCTTTGGCGTGACCTTTGGCTTGATCATGGCACAGGGCTTGATTGCATTGATGGCGACGATCACGGCGACGGAAATCGTCACGGTCAGCATTCCAGCCGATGGGTTGTTCACGGCCCTGTTGGTTGGCCTCGGCGTCACCCTGATCTCTTCCTTGTTACCAGCGTGGCGCGCGACGCGCATCAGCCCGCTAGCGGCGCTGCGTATCAAAGGCCAAACTGATCCAGCGGGCGCACCGCGAAAGTTGGGCTTTATTGCCGGAGCAGAATTTGTGGTCGTCGGGATGCTGTTCGTGTATGCGATCCCGCTGCGCGATTCAGTTGTATTTCAGGTGGGCAGCCTCGCGGTGTTTGTCATGCTGTTGGGCGCAACGTTGATGGTGCCCGTCTCGCTAGATTTCATGGAAAAATTCGTGCGACCGATCATCAGCCGCCTCTTCGGGCGCGAAGGAATGATCGGGGCGGGCAACATCCAGCGGTCGCGCGGGCGCACTTCGTTGACGGTGGCGGCGTTGATGGTGGGCGTCTCAATGGTGATCTCGATCGGGGCGATGAGCCGCTCGTTTCAAAAGGACATCGATGCGTGGGTGGATACCTCGGTGGGCGGCGATCTGATCGTGAGATCGCCGCTGCACATGCAAAGCGATTTTGGATCGCGCCTCGCCTCAATCGCGGGCGTGGAAGCCGTGACGCCGGGGCGCTATTTCGGCGTGAGGCGCGCGGGCGGCTCGTCCGATGATCTGGCGCTGGTTTTTCAGGCACTCGATCCGCAAACGTATTGGGACGTGGCCTCGTTCCAGTTTTCGGAAGACAAAGATTTACTGCCACAAGTCAAACAGGATTTTGCGGACGGCGGATTGTTGGTCTCGACCACCGTGGCCGATCATTATAAATTGAAGCGCGGTGACACATTCGAATTGGAAACCCGGCGCGGCGTGCAGTCGTTTCCCGTCGCGGGCATCGTCAGCGATTTCACCGGGCAGGGTTTTGTGATCAACGGGTCGCTGGACCTGATGCGCCGCTACTTCGGCATCAGCGATGTCGATCGGTTCACGTTAAAACTCGCGCCGGGCACGGATGTGAATGCCGTGAAGAAAGTGATCGATGATCAATACGGGCAGAGCCGCCATCTGCAAGTCGAGACGACTGAATCGTTTCGGGCGCGCATCCGCGAGTTGACCAATCGCGCGTTTGGATTGCTGGACGTGCTGGCGTCCATCGGAGTGATTGTGGCCGCGCTGGGCGTGATCAACACGATGATGATGAACGTGCTCGAACGGCGCAGAGAGATCGGCGCGCTGCGTTCGATCGGCATGACACGCACGCAGATCATTCGCATGATTCTGGCCGAGGCGGGCGCGATGGGCGCGATCGGCGCGGTGTTCGGCATCGGCTTCGGGATTTTGTTGTCGCGCGTGTTCGTGGAAGGCATGAAGATCATGACGGGCTACCGCCTGGAGTTTTCGCTGCCATTTCAATCGCTGCTGCTGGGACTGGCGATTGCGCTGATCGTGTCGCAGGCAGCGGCGTTGTATCCAGCGTGGAAGGGTTCGCGCGTGAATATTGTTGAGGCGATTAAACATGAGTGACGAGTGAAAAGTGATGAGTGAAGGGCTAATTATCATCATTCGCTATTCACTTGTCACTTTTCACGCTTTGGAGGATTCATGAAGAGTAAACAGATTTTCGGACTTATCGTCGGTGTGGTCGCGGTAAGCGTGATCGGATTCATGGGCTATCAGCGTTTTCTCGCGCCGACGCCTACGGCAACCCTGACGCCCGTTCCGGCTGTAAAGGCCGCCGCGGAGGTGGTATCGGCACAGGGCTTCGTTGCGCCGCAGCGCCACAGTGATTTAGCATTTCGATCGGGCGGCCGTGTGAGCGAAGTGCTGGTCGCAGAAGGTGATCAGGTGAAGCAGGGGCAAGCCCTCATTCGCTTGCAAGATGATCAATTGCAAGCGGCACTCGCACAGACGCAAGCCGCATTGGATCTAGCGAAAGCGAATCTCGATCAGGTGCAGCAGGGCGCACGCGCTCAAGACATTGCGGCCGCTGAAGCCGCGGCGCGATCGGCAGGGGCGCAGGTCAGTGCGGCCAGCGCCGAGCGCGATCGGTTGACGGGCGGCGCGACGGCAGCCTCGATCGCCGCGGCGCAGGCGCGACTCTCGTCAGCGCTGGTAGACCAGAAGTTAGCGCAGGATGCGTACGATAAGGTCACCGAATGTGTGACGGTTTCAAAAGGCGGGAAGAAAACCGATGTGTGTCCCGGCCTTGGCACACCAGAGGAGCAGGCACGCCTGCGCGTCACAGCGGCGAATGAGGGTGTGAACGCGGCACGTACGGCGTTGACCGAAGCGACTCAGGGATCGGGTAAGCAGGTGCAGGTCGCGCAGGCGAATGTGGCGGCGGCGAACGCGCAGCGCGACATCGCGCAGGCGCAACTCGAGCGGCTGAAGGCAGGCGCGACCTCTGCGCAGATCAATGCGGCACAGGCCAGCGTGGCGCAAGCCGAGGCAGGCGTAAAAGCCGCGCAGGCTGCATTGAATGAAGCGACATTGATCGCGCCATTTGATGGGACGATCGCGCAGATTGACACAGAAGCGGGACAGGTCGTGGGGCCGGGTGTGCCGATTGTGAGTGTGGCTGATCTCAAGACGTGGGTGATCGAGACGGATGATCTTAGCGAGGTCGATGTGATCAATGTGCAGCCCGACCAAGCGGTGACGATCACCTTCGATGCGCTGCCGGGAGTAAAGCTAAATGGCCGGGTGTTGGCGATTACGCCCAAGGCGCAGACCAAACGCGGCGATGTGACCTATACGGTGAAGATCGCAATCGATGGGCCTGATCCGAAGTTGAAGTGGGGCATGACGGGACAGGTAGAGATTGCGGTGAAGTGAGTGTCAGCGGGGGTCAGGGATCAGTTAACACTTGCACCTCACTGCGTTCGATGCAGTGCAGGTGTCAGGGATTAGAAAACTTCGTCAGTTGAAGAAGTCGGCGGGGCTAGGGGCAAGGGGGCTGCAAGCAACAAAAGAGTAACAGGGAAACATGCTGAGAATCGATCTGGCACCGGGGCGGTTGCCGATCATGGGACAACGAGAATTGATGCGGGAAATCAGCGAGTGATTTTGGCGGAAGAGATTAGTCCCTAACGGCTCGCGTTTCAACCTTCACCGAAGTTTTTCTTGAACTCATTGATGTAAAAATTCGCAGTTTCATCTGAACCAAGAGCTACATCAATCATCATACGTAAACTCATAATTGGTCCGGGAATTATTCCGCTTTCATCTATTTCTTCATATTTACCGTCAAAATCGGGATTCGTCGGTATCTCGACATTAACAATCCACCATCTTTCAATCTTGTCCAATAAGGCGACCATATCATTGAGACGTTCATTAAAATCGGGCGGCAACCCTTCCACTAGCATTTTTGTTATTTCGTGTGCAAGTAAATTGCGGCATCCTTTAATTTTGTTGAACTTCTCAATATCATTGTCATTGATCGCTTCTGATTCTTTGAGCCATGTAAGCGAAGCGTAAGTTGGACTCTTATCCTTTGATAATACATTGTCTTTATATTCGGGCATGACTATCCAGCCGTTCTCATTAAAACCCGATACATAGAAATCTCGAATTCGTTCAATCACAGTATTTTTCAAAATTTAAAAAGCAGCAATATAAATAGAGGCTAGAATGAGATTGGGTCTCAATACTTCTGGATCAAGAAATCGTTCCCATTTTGCCAGGTTATCTTTGTCCATAATTGTTGTGCAAGAAAGACGGCCCAACTACTGATTAGGCCAATTCGCGTATATGAATTTCAGTCTCGACCATTGACCGCAGTATAGAATCATTCTGCGATAGCGTCAACCACATTCCACGTCAAAGCGTATCATGCGACGCTCACGGCCCAACCTCCACCGTCGTCAACTCGATGGCGTCTTTGCCATCCGGCAGCATCAAGCGTTGGCCCGTCAATTCATCATACAAACCCGTTGTTAAACGGTACTGCCCAGCCGGTAAATCTACTGGAATGTGCAGCGCAACTTCATCCGTGATAATCTCGCCGGGCAACCAACTCCACGTGGGGCGCGCACCGTTCTGCGGAATCACGTCGGCCTGCGCGCGCGGCACCCCGTTCGCGTTGAGCAGGTGCACAAACACCTTGTACGACTCCGGCAGATCGGCCTTGGCCTGCCACCACAATTTCACGTGGCATTCAGCGTCCTGCATCTTGCATCCTGCCTCTTGCCCTACCAGCGTTACTCGATCGCCTAATGTTTGATTGACTGGATTCGTTATCGATGACGCTGCAAATGATCGATTGGGCGCATTCACGCGCAGTTCGCCCAGCTCGATTGGTTCCCCACTCCCGATTGATACGCGCCAACGATACTGGCCGCTTGCCAGATCGGTCGGCACGCGTAAACGATCGAGATCAATTATTTGTTCGTTGATGTTCCATTGTGAAGTTGGATAACGCCCAGCGCCAATTTGAAAATCGCGCGTCACGACGGCTTGATTTTGATCGTTCACCAGTTCCATGGTGGCCGTGTAATCTTGAGTAGGTTTCTGCATGGCTTGCCAGAACAGTGTCAACAAAACCGTATCACCCGCCAGCACATCCGATCGATCGCGGTTCGCGCCAATCAATTTGATCTCCGGCGCAAGCAGTTGATCGGACTTGAGGTTATAGATTCCCAATTGGGTTGCATCGAAAGTGCGTGCCGCGCGGGTCACTTCTAGCGGGCTGATTAGCGCAGCAGTGGGCCGCGTCGCAGGACGTGACGCTGAAGCGTGCGCGGGTAGAGGCAGCAGCGAACCGCGCTCAAACACTTCGGCGAAGATTTGATATAGGCCGGGCGGCGTGCCGGGATTGATCGGCAGTTCGAAGCTATCAACGACGTAAGCGTCCGTCGGCCAGGTCTGCGTGGCTGGATAATCTTGATAATCACGCGGTCGGTCGAGCGTCTTGGGACTCCACACTTCGCCGTTCGCGTCGATGACGCCCACGGTGGTCTGATAGTTCTTCGCCAATGGCGTAAGGGTACGCCAGTAGAGATCGACGCGCACCGTTTCACCGGAAGGAGATTGATCGGGCATGAGGCGATAACCAAGCAAACGCACCTGATCGCCAAAATTGATCGACGTGGACTGTGTCATGCTGTGGAGTACGCCATTTTGCAATTGCGTCTGCCTCAACGGCGTAAGCTGCGGATCGATCAGCAGGAGTTTGAGCAGCACGAAGAGTAGCGGCACAAGGATGAAGGCAGCGCCAGGCGGCTCGCCGCTACGCGGGTACGAGCAAGGATGAAGGATGAACTCCGAGCCGGATTTATCCGGCTTTTTCGTGGCAGCGGCAGGATTCATCCCGCGCGTGCCACGCACCAACATCACGCCAAACACAATCAGCGCTGCCAACGAAATCAGATTCGCCAGCGTACGGCTGGGTGTATCTTCAAACGCGACCGTGATGGTGTGTTGTCCGGCTGGCACATCAAACGTGATCAGGCCGTTGGGATCAGACGGAACGATCGGCACGGGTTGACTGTCGATCTTGACCGTCCAGCCTGGAAAGTCAAACGTGAGGTAGGTCGCCCGAAAAGCTTGCGGCGCATCGAGTTCAATCTCGGACCAATTGGGACTGTAACGTTCCGCTGTGATGTGCGTTTCGGTGGGCAGCGTGGATCGATCGAGCCGCTGGATGGGCGCATTCGCGGCGTACTGCTCTTCCAGCGATGAGCCAGTCGGTCGTTCTTTCACTGTCACAGGCAGATACGCCCCCAGCGGATCGACGCCGATGTTGCCGGTGGCGTGCTCGTAGGCAAATACATCGGTGATGGTCAACACGGTAGCACCGGCGCAGATGCGCGGATAGAGTAGAGGCGTGACGGACAGCAGGACGGGCAGAGTGAAGAGCAACAGGAGCGTGATGCGTGAAACGTGACACGCAATGCGTGACGAGTGACGAGTGAAAAGTGAAGAATGAAAGATAGCGTAGGTCGCAGCACCAGCCAGCAGCGCCAGCGGCAGAACGGCACGCCCCACAAAGCGCCACGGAAATTGCACAAAGCGAATCAACGGCAGCGTGTCCCACACGGGTTGCGAAATGGGCAAGGCCATGAAAATGAAGATCGCGGCGGCAATCGCAGCGATGACGACGTGTGCGCGTTGTTCACGTGAGGCGAGGCGTTTAATCAAGACGACACCCAACACCGCCAGGACGATCTGCGCCCAGCCCAGGATAATCCGCAGCGGTGGATTGAGCAGCGCGGGATCAGATGGATCAAGCGGGCCAAAAACTTCGGCGGGGGTGGCGAAGTTGAAATGAAAGTCGTTGCCGCGCGCGGTGTGCGTGAGATACAGCTGCGCGGATTGGCCTTCGGCTAAAGCGGGCAACCAGAAGAAAGCAGTGAGGGCGAGAGCGACAAGGAAAGCCAATAAAGTAACGAGTAACGAGTAACGAGTAACGGGCCGATCTTTTGGTGAGTGCGCTAGACGCAATACAAAAATGTATACAACCAAGACCGGCACAAAAATCAAACTGGAAATATTATGCGTCAGCAATAGCGCTGCAAAGGACAGCACCGCCAGCACGAAATATTTGCGACCACCTCGTAACAGCAACCGTCGAAAAGCCCACAGAATCAACGGCATTAGGGCCAGCGCGATAGCTTCCGGCAAGTTGGCGCGCACTAGCGAGTCGAGCACGGTGTAGGGCGCGGCCATATAGACGATCGCGGCGACAAACCCGGCGGGCCGATCGAACACGTCGCTGATCCACAGGTTCATGGTCAAGCCGCTGGCGATGAGGCTGCCCGCCAGCACCAGATTCAGCGCCAGCGGCACACTCGCGCCCAGCAGATGAACGAATTCGACGAGGTAATAGCCGAATGGTTCGCGGTAGTTGAAGAAGGGGAAACCATAGCCATAGGCTAGATCGGGAAACCAGCGTGGATACAACAACCCGTCGTGCAGGGCGCGATCGAGCGCGACGGTGCGATAGACGTGCAGCGCGGCATCATCGAGGCACAGCGCTGCATTTTGCAGCAGCGGCGCGGCGAGGATCAGGCCGACAAAGAGCAAGGAACAATTAACAATGATCAATGACCAATGATCAATGAAGAATGATCGGGCGCGGAACATTCTTGAAAAGGGAGTCATCATTGCGCAATCCGAAGTTACTTCACAACGATCGGTTGGTCCAGCACCACTTCGCCCTCGCCCGTGCGCGTGTCGATCAGGTGGGTGCCATCCTGCGGATCGTACAAGCCGACCACCAGACGATACGCGCCCGGCGGCGTGTCAGCCGGAATCGTAACAGGATAAACATCAGGGATAACTTGTCCGGTGGCCCACGAGGTAGTGGGCATGCCGCCGCCCTGCGGCTGCGCGTCGATCCCGCTCAGCACGTGTCCGTTCAAAGTTTCCAGATGGATAAACACCGTATACAGATTGCTTGTGGTGCTGGCGGCCTGCCAGTACAAATTCAGCGGCACACTCTCACCCGCGTGGAACGTCCGGGTGGGCACATCGGCCCCGATCAACTTCACGGCGGGATCATCAAAGGTAACGCTCATGGGCTGCTCCGGCAGTGGTTGATCAAATGATCGATCGAGTTTGAGCAGGCGCACGTCAAACGGTGTAAACATGCCGCCGTCCAGCAAATTGCCGTTGGGGTTGGCCACTCCGATCGAGACGTGGTAGTCCGCCGGTTTCAAATCGGCCGGAAAACGCAGCACGTAGCGCGCGCCGATCACTTCGCCTTCGCGCCACTGCGACGTGGGATACGCACTCAAGGGCAGGCGCGTGCTGAACATCTTGTTGTTCGCTTGATCGCGCACTTCCCAGATCACGTCGAGGTCGGGCAGATGATCATTCATACTACGCCACACCACATCCACCGACCACAGGTTGCCGTTGGTGGCAACGCCCGGCCCACTGTCAAACCCCACCAATTCCACATCGTCGTCCCAGCGTTGTGTGAACGGATACGCCGTGGCGCGGTTCAAATTATTTAGCGGATCGGCGCGCAGCGGCGCATCAAACGAGGCCAGCACGGGCGCGGTGCCGGAAAACACTCCGGCGGCGCTAAACAATCCGGCGCGATTTCCATCCTGTTGATCGATGCTGAGGCGCACATCATAACGGCCCGGCGGCGCTTCGTCAGGCAAACTGAAGCGAAAAGATTGATCGGTGGATCGCCGGATCGGCCACTGGGCGGCCGCCACTTGATCGGCATCTTGGATCAAGCCGCCCAGCGTGTTCCACGTGGTGCCTTGTTGATCGATCAATTGCAGAGTGACGGTGTACGGCGCATCAAACAGATTCAGCGCTTGCCAGCGCAGCTCGATGGTGCCGCTGCGATCTTGCAGCACCGGGGTTACATCGACCAGCGCAAAGTTGCCGTTGAACTGCACGCGGAACGGTTCAAGGCGGCCAAGCTGTCCCGGCTTCAATTCGTAAGTGGCGATCTGTGTGCCGCCGAAATCTTTTGGCTCCGCTTGTAGCGTCGCTGTTTGACTGAGCCAGTGCTGCATTTGCAGCTGCACCACGGGCGACACCGCTGGCGACCACACGAACCACAAGCGCTGATACTTTGTGCTGAGATCGTTGAGAATTTGTTCCAGCTCATCGGTGGTCACGGCGCGCGGCAGCATCACCCGTTTGGCCGCACCGTCATACACTTTCGATACAGGCAGGTCGATCAACGTGACAATGGCATCGGTCTGCGGATTAGCGTGTTTTAGCGCGTCGGCCTGCAATTGCGCCTGTTTGTTGCGCAGCACCCACGCGCCGTCCACCAGGCCCGTGCGTAACGTCTGCACGATCTCGCCGCGCTGCATCAAGTCAGCATAGTGGTCAGGAAGCAGCTGTCGTTCGCTAAGGGTGAGCACGTAGTAGTCGGACAATTCCAGATCACGCTCGAACGTGCCGCGTGATTGGCCGCTGAAAATAGGTGCAAACGACGGCACGGCCGTTGTTGCCGCTGTTGCTTGCAGCCCGTCTGGCTGCGCGTTGATCCAGTTGGCGGCCGCGCCCAAGCCTTCACCCCAGCCCACGGAAAAATGATTCTGCGCTTCGCCTACGCCGCCCAACAACAAATTGTAGTTCATCAACAGGTACGGCCAATTGATCATCACCAGCACCGCTGCGCCGATCACGGCGATGGTTTGCAGCACGCGCGATCGGATTTGGCCGAGACCCCAGGCCGCGAGGGGAATCAGCATCGCTTCGGCGGGCAGCATATACCGATCGTATTTCTTGGCGATCGGAGTGATGAAAATCACGTACAGCACAGTAAAAGCCAGCAGCAAAAATCCGGCGAACAACTCGTCGCGCTTTTGCTGTTTGCGCCATGCGGCGACCATGACGGCCCCCACTGCGACGATCAGTCCCACGACAATCACCGGCGTCACACGAAAGGCCAGCGCCGTTGGATAGAAGTTCGCACCTTGATTCAGGCTGAATTGTCCGTCGAAGAAGGTGGGCCGCACGGCGTTGTCTTTCAGATACGACGCCAGCCCGAAGATGCCGCCCAGCGTGCCGATCGGATCAACCCACATGGCCGGATAGAAGGCAATGAACAATGACCAATGAAGAATGACAAATGCTAAAAAGGACAACAGCGCATGTTTGAGCGACAGGCGTTTAGAGATAACGGCGGTGATGAGCACGAATGCGGCGAAGGCTGTGAGGAAAATTCCCGGTGATTTGCTGAGAAAAGCAAAGCCGGCAAACGCTCCCGCGAGAGCGAACCAACCGATTGTCGATTTTAGATTTTTGATTTTAGATTTCCATGTGCCGTTGAGCAATGCTAACACGCACAGGACACTAAACGTGGTCAACAAACCATCGACGTGCAGCAAGCCGCTGAGGCCCGCCATAAACGGATCGAGCGCAAAGAGCAGGCCCGCAATCACACCGACCTTGAAGCCGAATAGACGGCGCAGCAACAAAAAGATCAACACCACACCCAGGGCGTTGATCACAATCACAGGGATGCGCGCGTAAGTGAGAAACACGCCTAGCCGTTTGAACGCCTCGGCGTTTTCCGGCGCCAGGCTGGTGAGACGGCCCAGCCATTGAATGGCTTCTGTGCTTGCTTGTGGATCGGCTAGCCGTTTTGCCAGAATCCCTAGCGATCCTAGCCACATGGTGGTCACGCCGGGATGTCCGATCTGCGCAGTGTCCGCCCACTGGCCCTGCGCCAGCGCCTGACTGAATCTCAGCGAACGCCACACCCATGACGGCTCATCAGGCACGACGTATTGCTTCAGCGCGCCGGTGCGCGCGAAGAATGCAACGCCGAAAATGATCAGTGCCGTGATAAATACGAGATGTCGCTGAAAAAATGAACGCATAACTTGTCAGGACGCGGTCTTCGCGCCCGGCCGAGGAAATCTCGACTCTACGGAATAATGACTCGATCTTGCGGCAAACGTTGACCCGCTTTCATTGCAGGCAAGCGCTCACCCGTCGCCGCGTTGTACAGTCCCACGCCGATCTGCGGGACAGCAGATGATACCTCAAATACATAGGGGTCGGCAATGACTTGACCGGGTAGCCACGTGCTGGTGGGCGCATCGAACGCGATCTGCCAATTATCAATCTGCTGCTGCACTTGATCGTCCGCGCCGATCAACTGCACGTACGCCG
>Ga0302322_100004191_pt1 | contig 12488 bp, 8 predicted proteins | sample Fen_T0_2_FD_203757 | JGI IMG/M metagenome (GOLD analysis project Ga0302322, IMG submission 203757) | Peat permafrost microbial communities from Stordalen Mire near Abisko, Sweden - Fen_T0_2 | ecosystem: Environmental > Terrestrial > Soil > Wetlands > Permafrost | place: Sweden: Abisko...
GCCCTCGATCCAGTAGACGTCCAGCGAGCCGGTTCCCGTGGGTAAGGCGACCTCGACCATGCCCACCTTCCTCAGAGTCGCCTCTCCATCGTCCCCCAAAGACAGCGAAAGAAAACCAGGATTCGGGGTGGGTCTGAGCTCTGCCAGGATCCGAAACCCGGGGTCGTAGGGATAGGAGGGAAGACCCCGGAACCCTTGTTTTTGGTCGGCGTCCAGAGCCGACTCGGGGTGGGATCCAAACAGCTTGTCCCTAAAGAGGCGAAACACCCGGGTTGCCTGTTCCGGGTCATGGGCGTGACGATAGGCGGCATAGGCCTCGGCCACCCGACGACGAAAATCCAGGAGTTCAAGATTCATACCTTGTCCTTCAGGTCGAAGCTGCGACCCTAGGCCCAGGCTTGACCCTTCTGAGTTGACTAACTTACATTCCTACCATGAATCTTGCCTACGATTCGACCACCAAACGGAAAGAGCTCGTCAGGGCTGCCAAGGAATTGTTTCACCAGAAGGGGTTCCCAAGGACCACCCTCGCCAAGGTCGCCAGGCGGGCGGGAGTGCCCCTGGGGAACGTTCACTACTATTTTCCCAGCAAGAGGTCTCTGGCCGAGGCCGTGGTCGAAGCGCACCTGGTTGAGCTGCGCTCCTCGTTTGCCGCCTGGGAGCGGACTTCCCCACCTTCCGACCGCCTCCGCCTTCTGGTCCGGGCTCCCCTCGGGGCCCCGGATTCGGTGATCCAGTTCGGTTGTCCCCACGGCAGTTTGTGTCAGGAGTTGCAGAAGGACGAGGATTCGGTGTTGACCAAGGCTGGGGCTGGTTTGCTGGAGGCCTGGGTGGAATGGGCCCAACAGCAGTTCGAAGCGTGTGGGCGAAAAGCCCTCGAGGCCCGGGACCTCGCCGAACAATTGGTGGCCTCCATCCAGGGCACGATGTTGATGGCCCGGGTCCTGGGCTCCCGCGACTTGCTCGCCCTGCAACTGAGTAGGTTGGAGACGTGGCTCGGGGTTGAGTTGTCATGACGAACCTCATCCCCCCATGGATAGCCAGGGCGGTTCAAGAAGGTGAATCCGGTGGTACCTTCGAGGCCGTTAGCCTGTTTCTGGACATCTCGGGTTTTACCGCCATGACCGAAGCCCTGATGCTCCACGACAAGCAGGGCGCCGAGGCCTTGTCCAAGATCATCAATGAAGTCTTTGACCCCCTCCTCGCCGAAATCGATGCCGCCCAGGGATTCGTGACCACGTTCGCCGGCGATGCCTTTACGGCTCTCTTTCCCGGGGGGAAGGGGCACGAGAGTCGCCTGTTGGAAACAGGGCTCAGGATTCTCGATGTTTTTCAACGCCAACCCGACAGAAAGACTCCCTGGGGAGAATTTGCCCTCCAGGCCAAGCTGGGACTAGGCCAGGGAGAGGTGGAATGGGGTGTCCTGGGGACCCAGAATGCCTTGGGGTACTTCTTTCGGGGGGCCGCCGTCGACGGCGCCGCCGTGGCCGAGCACCATTGCCAGCCCGGAACCCTGGCCTGGGGACCTTCGTTGGTCCTGGTCGCGCCCCAGGGGGCTCGCCTCGTCTCCGACGGCGATCATACCGTGCTCCACCCAGGACTTTCCTCGTTTGCTCCTGTCCCAAGGTCCGTGGCGCCCGCCCTCGAAGCAGCCTTGGTTTCTCGCTTTCTGCCCCTCGAGCTTTTTCCCACCAGCGCCGGCGAGTTTCGCCACCTGACCAGCGTGTTTCTGACCTTCGACGAGGACGCCCGTCCCCTCGAGGATGTTCACGCCGTGCTGACCCGGTACGCCCGGGAGACAGGTGGGTTCTTCAATTTGATGGATTTTGGAGACAAGGGCGGCGTGGCGCTGGTGCTGTTTGGGGCTCCGGCCTCTTTGGAAGGGAACCTGGAACGCGCCGGGGACTTTGCCCTCGCCGTGGTCCAGGCGTTGCCCGAAGTCAGGGTGGGCATGGCCCAGGGGCGATGCTTCTGCGGGTACGTCGGGTCACCGCTGCGAATGACTTACACGGCCCTGGGGCAGGTGGTCAACCTCTCGGCCCGGCTCGCCACATCGGCCGCGCCCGGCGAGGTCCTTCTGCCCCAGGCGAACCCGGGAACTCTTTCGTCGGTTTACCAAATCGAAGACCGAGGGGACCGAACCTTCAAGGGCATAGCCCGGCCCATCGCGGTAGCCCGGATGCGGAGTAAATCCGGGGCCCACCTGCGGTACAGTCTGCCCCCTGGGGTGGGCCGGGTACGCGAACTTCGCCAGCTCACCGGGTGGATCGAACGGGTCGTGGTCCAAAAAAAGGGGGGAGCCTTCGTGATCCGGGGGGAGGCAGGTCTGGGGAAGAGCCAGATGGCCTCCGATGCTCTGTCCACGATTTCCCCGGCGATTCCCTATCAGATCCTTCTCTGTGATCCAGTTTTCCCCCGGGGCTTCAACCCGATGGAGGGGTATTTCGCAGGCCTGGTGGGACAGGGAATTTCCGGATCCCAGGCCGAGGCCAAGGTCCAAGAACTGCTGGAGAGCCTCCTTACCGAGGATACCCCCGACTACCTCGACCACGAAATTCGGCGGGCGTCGTCGGCGCTTTTGCGTTTGGCCGGAGTCGAAACTGCCGACCCCGAGTGGGCAGCCCTCGATCCCCAGGCCCGGCACGACAGGACCATCGAAGCCCTGGTCGCCTATTGGTCCCTCCAGGCCCAGAAACAACCACTGATCCTGGTCCTGGAGAACGCCCAGGCGTTGGACAAGGACACCGCCGAGTTCCTCCAGAGGGTGCTGTCCCGGGACACGAACCTTCCCATGGGCGTGTTGATGCTCAGCCGAGGACCGGTGCCGTTGGACCTTCCCCCTGGAACCATCACAACCCTACTCCTCGAAGAGTTTACCCCCGAGGAGACCAATCTCCTGGCCCGCCGGACGTTGAACGCCGATCCATCGGCCCGACTCCTCGAACTTCTGGCCCGGAGGACATCGCAGATTCCCCTGTACTTGAAGGAGCTGATGCGCTACCTCAAGGAAAATGCTCTGGTTCGGGTCGTCGGGAACGAGGTGGTCTTCATGGAGGAACAGGAGGCAGGGCTTCCCCGAAGCCTGGAGGACCTGCTGTTGTCCCAGGTGGACCGCTTACCGTCGCTTTTGAAGGCAGCCTTGCCGGTGCTCGCTGTTCTGGGGAGCAGCTTCGCCGAATCGGTGGCCGAGGAACTTCTGGGTGACCAAGCCGACGAACTCCTGAGGGGTGCCGTCGAACATGGGATTCTCCAGAAGGGGCCGGGAACCCTCACGTTTCAGAAGGAGTTCCTCAGGGAGACGGTGTATCAGCTTCAACTCGGCGACGCGCTCCGGGACTTGCACCGGCGTTGCGCCCTGGTCCTGGAAGTCGTCTACCCCGACGCTCTCCGTTCGGCGGGAGAAAAGGCTTACCATTTTGACAGGGCCCAGGAGCCCGACAAGGCGAAACCCTACTTCCGACTCGCCGCCGAGCAGGCGGCCCAGGACTTTCGCAACCGGGAGGCCTTGGCGGCTTTCGAGAGGTTCCTCGACCTCAATCGCGATCCCCAGGAGAACAGTCAGGTGCGTCTTCAGAAGGCCCGGATCCAAGAGCTCGTGGGGGATTGGAAGGCCGCCCGGGTGGAGCTGGAACGGGGAATCGGGTTGGCGGCCCTCGCTGGCCTGGAGGATCAATTCCACAGGTTCTTCGCCCTGATGGGCCAAATCCAATTCAGGCAAGGGGATAGCGCCGGGGCCAAAAACTCACTCGAACGCGCCATCCGCGATCCCCGGGCGACCCTGGGCCCCGAACTCGTCCAGGGACGAATCGACCTTGCCCGGGTCCACTTGCTCCAAGGCCAGTACGGCGAAGCCCTGGGGCGACTCTTGGAAGCCAAAGATTTGGCGGTCGAACAGAGCTTTTCCGAAGAGGAGGGGTTGGCGCTCTACTATCTGGGGGTGGTCTATCGCATCCGCAACCGAAAGTCCGAGGCCCTAGCCACGTATCAGAAATCCTTGGAGATCTTCCGGAAATTGAAGAAGGACAGGCTGATCGCCTATCCCCTCTACGATCTGAGTCTGATGTTTCAGCACGAGGGTGCCCTCGACCAAGCCAAGAGTTCCATGGAAGAGGCCTACCAGATCTACACCCAGATCGGGTACAAGAGCGGCCTGGCCGCCGCCTTGCTGAACCTCGGTGCCATCGAGGACCAGAGGGGCAACTTTGAGGTAGCCATCGACTCGTTCCGGCGGTCGCGGAACATCACCGAGGAACTGGGTGAGGACCTAGGGACGGCGTACGCCTTGTTTTCCCTGGGGGCGTGTGCCTACAAACAGAGAGAATATCCCCGGGCCCTAGCCGCGCTGAACGAGGCCCACACCATGATCGAGAGGCTGGGTGCCGAAAGCTACAAGGGGTACACTTTGTCGTACCTGGCGTGCGTCCTGGTCAAATTGGGACAAGGAGACAGGGCCTTGGCCTGCATCCGCCAACAGCTCGAAGTCATCGCGCGGATCGGGGACGATGTGGAAAAAGGCAGAGCCTTTCTGGCCCTCGCCGAGCTTCTTTCCAACGGTCTCGAACTGACCATGGAAGGCCGGGATCAGCTTCAGCACGTGGTGGCCTTGGCCGGGGCCCCCCGGGCGTCGGCGGCGTGGTTTTATCAGGCAGCCATCCGGTCGGCCCGGGAGGCCAACTACATCCATACCCTCATCCCGGCGACTTATGAATATGGTGTCTATCTGGAAACCCGAGGTCGTGGGGAGTTGGGGTCAAAGGCTATCCGGCAAGCTTGGTCGAGGGCCCGGAAAGGGGGATGGACGGCCTACACCCGCAGGATAGAAGGCAAACACCCCGAATTGGTCGGGAGTGAACCCATCAAGACCGACGCCGAGTAGCTCCTGACAACCTAACGCCGCAGTTTAGTGGCGGAGGCTGCCTGGCGATCAGGGCACGACGATGGGGCGACCCAGGTCGAAGGCCTGCCCGGTACCTAGGGTGACCTTCGAAACATGGGCATGGGTTCCGACGGTCGAGAGTACAACCCTGGCGGAAGCGATTTGAACACAGAATTCCCCAGGGAATCGGTGGCTCCCAGCCCACAGGCATGGTCGCTGAAGGCCTGGAGAGCCGTGTTCGCGAGGCCATTCCAGCGGCTGTCGACGACTCGGCCCCGGCTCCGACTGCGACCAACCAACTCAACAAGAGGGTCGTGATTGGACTTACCATCGAATCTGAATGCATCTTGTACCCTCCTAGCTTCTTCTCGGTGTCGAGAATACTTTACAGGCGTACTCCGAAATACGCAAAAAAATGTATAGATTGCCTGACAAAATGTAAATTCAATTTGACATGAAGTATGGTTTGGTTTACATTGCGAAAAGAGTCAATGAAGGTCCCGTTGCGGATCAGGCTCACAAGTTTTCTGATGGAGGTTGTTATGCGCAAACAACTGATTCTGAGCATTCTGACCCTGGCCCTGATCGTGGCGGGGTGTTCGACCACCGACACCATGAAGTCCAAGGACTCGATGGCGAAGGACTCGATGGCCAAGAGTTCGGCTTCGATGGCGAAGGATGGGGTCTTCATGAAGGACGGGAAAGTCATGGAAACCATGGACGGCAAGACCACCAGTCTGATGATGGACCTCACGTTGAAAGACGGGACGAAGATCATGATGGACGGCACCGTTGTGATGAAGAACGGAACCAAGGCGATGTTGAAGAACGGGGAGATGTACGACATGGATGGGATGAAGTCCATGGTTGATTCGGGAATGTAGCCTACCGGTAGCCGTGGAGATGGCCACGGGGCCATCACCACGGCCTATCCACCGCCGAGCGTAGCGACGGCCACGCAAACCTCTGGGCGAAGCCAAAACGGCCCAGCCTCCGTGGATTAGCGGTTCTGGTTGAAGATCTTCTTCGCTTTGTCGTCCAGAGTGGCCAGAGTCGCCGGCACCGGGGCCCCGTCGAGCACCTGGTTGTAGGCGGCGCTGATGGCGTCCCTGACCAATTCGTACCCCGTGAACGAAGGTTCGGCCTTCTGCTTTCCCGCCTTCAGCTGGGCAAAGGCGTCGGCGAATTGGGGGTTGGATGCCAGGTAATCCGTCAGGGCTGCCGCCGTCGACCTGCGGACGGGGAAGTAGTTGGACACCTTTACCCATTCGGCTTGCTGGGCCGGTTCGCTCATCCATTTCAGGAACAACCACGACGCGAGCTGCTTCTCAGGGGTGCTCTTGACCACGCTCACCGACGCGCCGTAGATGTTCTGGACGGGCTGGGGCGTGGTTCGAGGGAGGGGGGCCACGCTCCACTGGAAGGCGCCCTTGGCTCCCTTCTTGATCGCGGCGCCGTAGAACGGCATGCCCGAACTCGAGCTCATGTTGAACAACACCTTGCCGTTCGCAAAGTCGGTCTGGTCACCGTATTGCTCGGCAATCTTGTGGGCGTAGCCGTCCTTGTACAACTTCTGCATGAAGGTGAACGAATCGGCCATGGCCTTGGTGTTCAGGGTATAACCCCTCCCCTGGGGAGCCTGGAAGTCCCCGCCCCGGGCAATGACCTGGGCGAACACGTTCGAGGCGTCGGGGCTGATGGCGTACCCGTAGGTGCCCTTGGCCGCGTTGGTGGCCAGTTTGCAGTCGTCGTAGAATTCCTGCCAGGTCTTGGGGGGAGCGTCGATGTTCAGGGCCTTCATCCAATCGGCGTTGTAGTAGAGGACCTCGACGGCCCGGTTCGGCGGCCAGCCCAGCCGTACGCCCCCGAATTGGGGAAACACGTCCTGACTGAGGAAGCCTTCAAAATAGTCCTGCCTGTCTTGGGCCGATACACCGAATTTTGCGTCGTTGACGTAGGGTTCGAGGTCGACCAGGGCGTCGCTTTGGGCGTAGGTGGCGGCGTTGTTCTGGTAGGCGACCACCAGGTCGGGGGTGGCACCTCCGGCGATGGCGGCAATCATCTTGTTCGCGATGTCGTTGTACCCGCCGGCGAATTCGCCTTTCACCGTGATGCCCCACTCGTTCGTGGTGTTGAACCGGGCGATCATGGCCTGGAGGGCCGTTTCCCTGGCCTGGCTGTGCTGGTACCAGTATTTGACGACCGTCCCCTTGAGGTTGAGTTTGTCGAAGGCCTGGGCTTCCAGCGGCAACGACCCGAGGGTGAGGACGAGGGCAAACACGGCCCCCAGGCCCCGGCGAATATCGGTTTTCATGGCGGCTCTCCTTGGGGCTGGGCCCCTAAGTTTTCAATCCGTACGAAGCGATCGATTCGGTGATCTGTTTCTGTGCTATCAGGAATACCACAAGAATGGGCACGATGGCGATGGCGGCCCCGGCCATCCTGAGGGGAAGGTCGGCTCCGCTTCCCGACACGAGCCGGGCCAGGCCCACCGACAGAGGGCGCCAGTCGGGGCTCTGGAGGACGACCAGGGGCCACTGGAGCGCGTTCCAGGAACTGGTCAGATCGAGGAAGGCCACCGTGGACAGCGGCGCCGCCGAGAGGGGAACCACGATCCTGACCACGATGCCCAGGTGCGAGCACCCGTCGATCTGGGCCATGTCCATGAGGTCCTGGGGGAGCTGCCGGAAGAACTGCCTGAGCAGGAACAGCGAGAACGCCCCGGCCATGAACGGCACGGTGACCGCCGCCAACTGGTCAACCCAGCCCAAGGCTTTGACCACAAGAAAGTCGGGGATGAGGGTCACGGTCTCGGGGACCATGAGGCTGACCAACAGCAGGCTGAACAGGCCTTCCTTGCCGGGAAACCGCAGCTTCGCGAAGGCGTAGGCCGCCAAGACGGAGGTGGTGAGCACCCCCGCCAGGGTAAGCCCCCCGATGATCAGACTGTGGAGGAAGTAGGCCCCGAACTGGTCCCCCTCCCAGACCGAAACGAAGTTCGACCATTGGGGGCTTTCGGGCCAGAACTCGGGGGCGAAGGGGTTGGGGCTGATCCTGGTGACGGTTTCGGGGGCTGTCTTCAGGGAATTCGCCGCCAGGTAGACCAGGGGGAGGAGGGCGACGAAGGCTCCCAAGGCCAACACCGCGTACCTGGTGATCCTCTTCGTCCTATCGGCCTTAGTCATAAAAAACGTGCCTTTCGCCGAACTTCCTCTGGGCCCAGGTGAGCCCCAGGACGAGGGCCAGCAGCACCATCGACAAGGCGGCGGCGTATCCGAACCGCGACTGGTGGAAGAACACGAAGAAGATGAACACGCTCAGGGGGTCGGTGGCCCCGCCGGTGACCGGGTCCCTGAGCACGTAGAGGCTGTTGAAGGCCTTGAACGTGCCAATGACGCCCAACAGCGTGAGAAAATAGGTGACCGGGGACAGGAGAGGCAGGGTGATGCGCCGGAGCATGGTGAGGGGACCCGCGCCGTCGAGCCTGGCGGCCTCGTAAACCTGGGGTGGGATAGAGCCCAGGCCGTTGGCGAAGATCAGGGCGTAGTAGCCAACGTACACCCACCAGTTGTAGATCACGACGCAGACTAGGGCCAGGCTGGGACCCAGGGCCCAGGTGGACCAGTAGGCTTCGAGCGAACCCGGTGCGCCCCCCGAGGTGGCGTTCCAGAGGAGGGAGAACAGACTCTTGGGCTCCCTCAGCCATGCCAGGGTGGGCCCCCCCCAGGCGTGGACCACTTGGTTGGCGAAGGATTCGGGGCGGAGGGAGAACAGCCGCTCGAACACGGCGGCCGAGGCCACCGCCGGCACCACGAACGGTACGACGAAAACCGCCCGGAACGCCTGCCGACCCCGGAACTTTCCCCTCAGGAGGAGGGCCAGACCCAGGCCCAGCGCGAGTTGGATCGGTACCGTCCCCAGGGAGAACCAGACTGTGACCTGGAGGGATCGCAGAAAGTCCGCGTCGCCGGCGGCGGCCATCGAGGCCAGAGACTCCGCCAGGGCGCTCCCCCCGGCGAGGGCCAGGGCCAGTCCTGCGATCTTCCATGCCAGGGGTTTCCCTTTTCCCGCCCAGGCGGCCCCAGCCAGAAGACCCACTCCTGCCAGAATGCCGAAGGCGTTTTCCAGGCTTCCGAACAGTTCGAGGTAGTTGTCGAGGCCGATGAAGGTACCGGACTTGATCCGCCAGTTGAACAGGCTGATGACCAGCGAAAACCCCACAGGAAACAGCCCGAAGACGAGGATGATGACGAAGGCAGGAAGCACGAAGGAGTAGGCTGTCAGGGCCTCCCTTTGGGCCGCGCGCAACGGTTTCACGTCTTGAACCGGCTGACCTGGGCCTCCAGCACCCCGATGACCTGGGCCAGGTTGAGGGCCGTCTCCCTCACCTGGATGGAAGCGTCTGTGGACTGTTCCATGCCAATTTTCTGTTCCTGCATGGAGAGGCTGATCTCCTGGCCCGAGCTCTCCAGGGACTGCAGCGCCGTCCCGACGTGGCGGCTCTCGGTGATCTGAGCCTCCATGGCGGCTGACAACTGGGCGTAGAACTCGGCGAATTTCTGCAGGCTTGTGGAGAGCGCATCGTCCTCGGCCTCCTGGGCGGCCATCTTCTCGGCGATACCCAGACTTGCGTTTCTCACGGTCGCGATGTCCTGCCTCAGAGTCTGGAAACTTCGGGCCGTGTTCTCCGAGTCGAGCAGAGTCTTGTCCACCACCCCGGTGATGCCGTTAAGTAGCCCCTGGATGGTCTGGGCCTGCTTGGAACTGGTTTCGGCCAACTTGCGGATCTCGTCGGCGACGATGGAAAAGCCCCGGCCGGAGGTACCGGCGTGGGCGGCTTCAATGGCGGCGTTCATGGACAACAGGTTCGTCCTGTCCGAGATGTCGAGGATAAACTTGACGATCTCCTGGATTTCACCCGTCTTCTGGACCACCCCTTGGATGGACTTTCGCAGGTTTTCCACCGATTTCTCGCCCTCGTCCCCGGTCCGGGCCAGTCCGTCGGCCAGTTTTCTCGAGGTCTGGGCCTCGGTGGCCGCTTCGCGGATGCGGTTGCGGTTGGCCTCCATGGATTGGCTGAACAGGAAGAACTGGGTGGCCATTCCCTGGGTCAGGTCGTTGGACTGGCCTATCCGTCCTACCATGTCGGAAACGATGCGGTTCGCGTTCGTCGTCTGGTCGCTCTGGGATCCGGCAGACCGGGCCACGCTGGTGGTGATGGCCGACATTTCCTCCAGGGAGGCCGACGACTGTTCGGACGTCGCCCCCAGGTGGGAGCCGATTTCGGACAGGTCGGTCAGCGCCGATTCGATGCCGTGGACCTGATTGCGGAGTTCGGTTTGGAGCAACTTCACCGATCGGGCCAATTTGCCCAGCTCGTCCCCCGAAGCCAGTAACCGGGGAGAGATTTCCCGGGAGAGGTCGTTCTGGGCCAGGGTGCCCAGGGCTCCTGCCAGGGCGAAGACCCGGCGGCGGATGCCGGCGACGACGAGGACAAGCACCGTGCCCCCCAGTACCAGTCCCAATCCCGCAAGAACGAAGGCCAGGTTCAATTGGTCCGAGGCCCCGGAAAGCCGCCGTTGGAGCATGACCCCTAGGGCCCCGGCCGCCGCCTTGTAGAAGTCCCTGACCAAGGGATGCAGGGCCGTCGTCTCGGCCTCCAACCCGTTGGGGTCGAAGGCCCCCCCCAAGACCGCGTCCCCTGCCGAAGCCGCGAGGGCCAAGGTGGTCTCCTCAATGGTCTTCACCAAGGCGTTGACCGTTTCGATGTACCCGGGGATGGGTTGGGGTACCGCCGCCGTGGACCGGGATACCTGGTCCTTGAGGGTGCCGACCTGGCTTTGGAGCTCCCGGGCCCGGGAGTACAGCAACAGCCTGTCCTGGTCCGAAAGGCGCCCGGCCTTGACCTGGGTCAGGGGTCTCAGGTCGGTGAGTTTTTCCAACAGATTCGGGACGGTTTGGTAGAGGGCCAAAATGGCGTAGAGGCTGTCGAGGTCGGGGTCGAGGATGAGGCCGCTGGTGTCGGCCAGCACCAGCACATCGCCGATGAGTTTCTGGTGGTTGGCAGCGAACGTCGCCTGTTCAGGGCCGTCTTGGGAAAGGGCCTGCTTGAGGGCCTCGGGGGCTGTCCACAACGTCGAGGTGCCGGGGACCAGCGATTTGCCTTCACCTGCGATCTCGGTGGCGAAGGCGTCCACCCCCGCCGCGATCTTGGCATCGCCCAAACCATCGATGTGCCTGGCGAAGACCGCGTCCATCAGAGGCGTCGCGGCCACCATGCCCCGCAGCTCCTGCTGGGCGAACACGATCTGCGCCGACCCGAATTGGTAGACGAAGGCCAGAGCCACTCCCAGGGGAATGATCAGCAGGAACGAACCGAAGAGAATCTTTCCACGGAGATCGAGAGAGGCTTTTGACATAAAGAAATTCCTATACTGCGACGACCCTGCCCGTCAAGGCCGAATTTTCGGCGGCCAGGGTCACCTTCAGGGTGGCCACGGCGTCGGGATAGGTCGACCGGATCAGGCTGCGGTCGCCGGTACGCACCGCGTCGAAGAAGGCTTGGTCCTGGACGACGAAGATGTCCTCGCCCGACTTTCGGGACTCACCGCCCTCAGGGCCTCGCCAATCCAGGTCCATGGCCCAGCCGGTGAGAGTGCATTGGGTGGTCACCGACGAAAACGTCATGCCCACCCCGTCCAAACCGCGACCTGTGGACGGGGATCCTAGGGGAAAGCAGCCCGTGGTGAAATTTCCCAAGGCTCCCCCGGCGAACCTCACGTTGACGGTCATCGCGTCGTCGACGGTGAACCCCGGTTCGTCGACGAAGCCCCGGGTCGAGAAGGCCGACACCGACGTGATCTCCCCTCCTATCCACCGGGCCAGGTCGACGAGGTGGGTGCCCTGTTCGACAAATTGGCCCCCCGATTGATCCTTGGTGCGCCACCACAGAGGGGGTGGCATTTCGGTGACCCACCAACCGTGGATGAGCACCGGTGGATGGTCCCCAGTCATCAGGTTCTTCACCGCCTCGGTGGACCTGCGGTACCGGTTCATGTACCCCGCCGACACCAAGGTGCCTGCCTTTTCGAAGGCTTCGGCCACGGCCTCGACGGTCTTGAGGTCCTTGCCCACGGGTTTTTCGATGAGCACGGCCGGCACCCGGTGGGCGAGCTCAAACTCAAGGTTACCATGAAGGTGGGGAGGCAAAAGGACGAACACGGCGTCGAACCGGGACTGGTTCACCATCGACTCTCCGTCTTCCCAAACTCCAGGTTCGTCCCCCCAGGCCGCGGCCTGGCGGGCCAGTTCCCGGGCCCTGTCGGCGTTCCTTCCGGCGATGCCCGTCACCCTCACCCCGGGGATCTTCTTCAAAGCCTCGAGGTGCGGGGTGGCCCCCCAGCCCGTGCCGATGATTCCTACGTCCATGGTTTCCCCCGTAACGACTACATCGACATCGGCTCACCGTAGCTAAAGGGATCGGGGCGGAGAAGGGTGTTTTCGGTGGGGCTCGGATCTCGCCGTTTTGGCGTCGTTTCGGGTCATCGCCTGTCCACGGTGTACTTTCCAGTACACCAGCGGGAGGCACCCGCCCACAACTTAGCCAAAACCA
>Ga0302322_100004193_pt1 | contig 12487 bp, 9 predicted proteins | sample Fen_T0_2_FD_203757 | JGI IMG/M metagenome (GOLD analysis project Ga0302322, IMG submission 203757) | Peat permafrost microbial communities from Stordalen Mire near Abisko, Sweden - Fen_T0_2 | ecosystem: Environmental > Terrestrial > Soil > Wetlands > Permafrost | place: Sweden: Abisko...
TGTGCGCGACGTGGGCCGCCGGCTCAGCCCCGAGCCGGCCGGTGTGCGCGGCCTGCCCAGCTCGGTCAACCAGCTCACCGAACTGGTGGGCCGGGTGCCGATGAAGGACATCGTCAGCGAAACCAGCGACCTGATCGAGAAGCTGTGCATCGAGGCGGCGCTGGAGCTCACGCGCGACAACCGGGCCTCGGCCGCCGAGATCCTGGGCCTGAGCCGGCAAAGCCTGTACGTCAAGCTGCGCCGCTACGGCCTGGGCGATCTGGGCGGCGAGCGCGGCTGAGCGGCGGCGGCAGCAGCAGCCGCCGGTCCCTTCGCCGAAGCACCCGACGACGCCGCAAACTGTAAACACCAGTTGACACGTCATCGTGTCATGACGAAGATTGTTCGCCATGACACGCCCCGCCTTGTCGACCGTGGCCGAGCTGCTGAAGCCCATCACCTGGTTTCCGCCAATGTGGGCCTTTGGCTGCGGCGTGGTGGCCGCCGGCGTGCCGCTGGCCGGCCGCTGGGGGCTGGTGGCGCTGGGTGTGCTGCTGGCCGGGCCGCTGGTGTGCGCCACCAGCCAGGCCGTCAACGACTGGTTTGATCGCCACGTCGATGCGATCAACGAGCCGCAGCGGCCCATCCCATCGGGCCGCATGCCCGGCCGCTGGGGCTTGTACATCGCGCTGCTGTGGACGGCCTTGTCGCTGGCCGTGGCCCAGGCCCTGGGCCCGGTGGGCCTGGGCGCAGCCGCGCTGGGCCTGCTGCTGGCCTGGGCCTACAGCGCGCCGCCCACGCGGCTCAAGCGCAACGGCTGGTGGGGCAATGCCGCCTGCGCGCTGTGCTACGAGGGCCTGGCCTGGATCACCGGCGCGGCGGTGATGGCCGCCGGCCAGTGGCCCGGTCAGCCATCGATGCTGCTGGCCCTGCTGTACAGCGTGGGCGCCCACGGCATCATGACGCTGAACGACTTCAAGTCCATCGAGGGCGACCGGGCCACCGGCATCGCCTCGCTGCCGGTGCAGCTGGGCGTGCGCGGCGCGGCCTGGTCGGCCTGCGTCAGCATGGCCGCCCCCCAGGCCGTGGTGGTGGCGCTGCTGCTGGCCTGGGGCGCGCCCGCCCATGCGGCGGCCGTGGCCGCGCTGCTGGGCGTGCAACTGCTGTTGATGCGCCGCTTCCTGGCCGCCCCGCGCGAACGCGCCACCTGGTACAGCGCGCTGGGCGTCAACTTCTTTGTCCTGGGCATGCTGGTCAGCGCGCTGGCCCTGCGCGGCGCGGGTGGGGCCGCATGAGCGCGGCCAGGTCGCACCACAGCGGCCCGGTGAGCACGCGGGTCCCGCCCCCAGCGCCGCCCAGGCGTCGCACAGCGGAAAGGTGTGTCCAGTGACCCGAGCCGCCCCCTTGTCGTTTGGCACCGCCCAGGTGTTGCGCCTGGGCCTGGTGCAGGCCTGCCTGGGCGCGGTGGTGGTCAACACCACGTCCACGCTGAACCGGGTGATGGTGGTGGAGCTGGCACTGCCAGCGCTGTTGCCCGGGCTGCTGGTGGCCTTGCACTACCTGGTGCAGCTGGCGCGGCCGCGGCTGGGCCATGGCAGCGACGGCGCGGGCCGGCGCACGCCCTGGATTGCCGGTGGCATGGCGGTGCTGGCCGGCGGCGGCGCACTGGCGGCCCTGGCCACCACCTGGATGGCCCACGACCGCACGGCCGGCATCGCGCTGGCGGTGCTGGCCTTTGTGCTGATCGGCCTGGGCGTGGGGGCGGCCGGCACGGCGCTGCTGGTGCTGCTGGCCCAGCGCGTGCCCGCGGCGCAGCGGGCGGGCGCGGCCACCACGGTGTGGCTGATGATGATCCTGGGCTTTGTGCTGACGGCCGGCCTCAGCGGCCGCCTGCTCGACCCCTATTCGCCCGCGCGGCTGCTGGCGGTGTCCGGCGGCATCAGCCTGTTGGCCCTGCTGGTGGCCGCCGCCGCGCTGTGGCGGCTGGAGCCGCCCACTGCGCCGGCCCGCCGCGCCGGCACGGCGGCCGCCACGGCGCCACGGCCCGCCTTCCGAACCGCCCTGGCCGCGGTCTGGGCCGATGGCGATGCCCGCCGCTTCACGGTGTTTGTGTTCATCTCGATGCTGGCCTACAGCGCCCAGGACCTGATCCTGGAGCCCTTTGCCGGCATGGTGCACGGCTACACGCCGGGCCAGAGCACGCAGCTCGCCGGCGTGCAGCACGGCGGCGTGCTGCTGGGCATGCTGGCCGCGGCCCTGGCCGGCCGCCGCCTGGCGGGCCGGGCCACCGGCTCGTTGCGCGCCTGGACGGTGGGCGGCTGCCTGGCCTCGGCCCTGGCCATGGCCGGCCTGGTGATGGCCGGGCTGGTGGGCATGGCCTGGCCGCTGCGGCTCAATGTGGCCCTGCTGGGCGTGGCCAACGGCGCGTTCTCGATCGCCGCCATCGGCGCCATGATGGCCTTGGCCGGCCAGGGGGGCGGCGGCCGCGAAGGCGTGCGCATGGGCTTGTGGGGGGCGGCGCAGGCCCTGGCCTTTGGCCTGGGTGGCCTGACGGGGGCCCTGGCCAGCGATCTGTCCCGGCGCTGGCTGGCCCTGCCCGGCGAGGCCTATGCCGCCGTGTTTGCGCTGGAGGGCCTGCTGTTCGTGGTGGCCGCGGGGCTGGCGCTGCGCGTGGCCATGCCGGGATCGCCGGCGGCCGCAGCGCCCCATTCGACCGGTCTCTCCACCCAGCAGGTGCCCGCATGATGACCTCGACCGACAGCCTGAGCACCTGGGACGTGGTGGTGGTGGGCGGCGGTCCGGCCGGGGCCACGGCGGCCCATGAGCTGGCGCTGCACGGCCACCGGGTGCTGCTGTTGGACCGCGCCGGCCGCATCAAGCCCTGCGGCGGCGCCATCCCGCCGCGGCTGATGCGCGACTTCGCCATCCCCGAGCACCTGCTGGTGGCCCGTGCGCGCGCCGCGCGCATGGTGTCGCCACGGGACGTGAAGGTGGACATCCCGATCGACGGTGGCTATGTCGGCATGGTCGACCGGGCCAGCTTCGACGAGTGGCTGCGCGAGCGCGCCGCCAGCGCCGGCGCGCAGCGGCGTGCGGGCCGCTTCGAGCGCCTGGACCACGACCCCGATGGCAGCGCCCGGCTGCACTATGTGGGCGCCGACGCCCAGCCGCACAGCCTGCGCGCCCGCCTGGTGCTGGGGGCCGACGGCGCCCGCTCGGCCGTGGCCCGCCAGGCCGGCCTCACCGGCGCGCAGGGCGCGGCCTGCGTGTTCGCTTACCACGAGGTGGTGGCCTTGCCCGCCACTCCGCCGGCCGGCCACGACGGCGCCCGCTGCGACGTGGTCTACCGCGGCAGCATCTCGCCCGATTTCTATGGCTGGGTGTTCCCGCACGGCGGCACGCTGTCGATTGGCAGCGGCAGCGCCGACAAGGGCTTCTCACTGCGCAGCGCCGTGGCCAGCTTGCGCCGCGAAGCGGGCCTGGCCGACGCGCCCACCGTCCGGCGCGAAGGCGCACCCCTGCCGATGAAGCCCTTGCCGCGCTGGGACAACGGCCGCGACGTGCTGCTGGCCGGCGACGCCGCCGGTGTGGTGGCACCCGCCTCGGGCGAGGGCATTTACTACGCCATGCTGGGCGGGCGGCTGGCCGCCCAGGCGCTGCATGCGCGGCTGCAGGGGGCGCCGCAGCGCTGCCTGGGCGACGCGCGCCGGCAGTTCATGCGCGCCCATGGCCGCGTCTTCTGGGTGCTGGGCATGATGCAGCGCTTCTGGTACGGCAACGACCGCCGGCGCGAGCGCTTCGTCAGCATCTGCCGCGATCCCGATGTGCAGCACCTCACCTTCGACGCCTACATGAACAAGCGCCTGGCACGGGCCCGGCCGCTGGCCCATGTGCGCATCTTCTTCAAGGACATGGCCCACCTGTTGGGCCTGGCCCGGGTGTGACCGGCAGCGCCCTGCCCCTGCCGGCGGTTGCCCCGCCCATGCCACCGGACCTGGCGCTGATGGGCACGCTGCCCGACGCGCTGCTGGCCTGGCTGGCCCAGGGCCGCTGGCTGGACGCCGTGCTGCTGGGGGTGCTGCTGGAGGCCGGCGCACTGGGGCTGTGGCACCACCGCACCGGCCGCGGCCTGCGCAGCGCCGCCTGGCTGCCCAACCTGGCCGCCGGCCTGTGCCTGATGCTGGCGCTGCGCGCCGCGTTGGTCGGTGCCCACCCGGTGTGGAGCGCGGCAGCGCTGGCGGCCGCCGGCCTGGCGCACCTGGCCGACCTGCGCCAGCGGCTGCGCGGCCTTCAGCCCACGTTCACAGCGCCGCAGCCGATGGCGGCAGCGCGGCCCACCGCACCGCGCCCGGGCCGCCGGCGGCCGGCGCTCAGCGCTGCGCCGCCACCGCCTGGTCGATCGCCAGCGCGGTGCCGCTCAGCGCGGCCAGCGTGTCGGTGATCAGCGGCGTCGGGACGGCCTGCAGGTAGGCCTGGAAGCGGCCTTTGGCCTCGAAGCGCTGGCGGAAGGCACTGGCGAAGAACCGGTCGGCAAAGCGCGGCACGATGCCGCCGCCGATGTACAGGCCGCCGCGCGCGCCCAGCGTCAGCGCCACATTGCCGGCAAAGCTGCCCAACAGCGCGCAGAACAGGTCCAGCGTGGCGCTGCACAGGCCGCAGCTGCCATCGACACCCCGGGTGACGATGGTGGCGGTGTCCAGCGGCTGGGCCGGCTCGCCGCGCACGGTGGCCAGCGCGCCGTGCAGCAGCGGCAGGCCGATGCCCGACAGCAGGCGCTCGGCCGACACATGCGGGAACTGCCGGCGCACCACGGCCAGCACCGCGCTGTCCAGGTCGTCGACCGCGGCCAGCGTGGCGTGGCCGCCTTCTCCGGGCAGGGCCACCCAGCCGCTGCGGGTGTGCACCACGCCGCCCACGCCCAGGCCGGTGCCCGGGCCCACCACCGCCAGCGTGCCCTGCAACTGCGGCAGCGGCAGCGGGCCATTGGCGCAGCGCAGCTGGCCGGCGCCCAGGCGCGGCAGCGACAAGGCCAAGGCCTCAAAGTCGTTGAGCACCAACAGGCCGTCCAGGCCCAGCGCGTGGCGCACGTCGGTGCACGAGAAATCCCAGTGGCTGTTGGTGAAGGCCACCCGGTCGGCGCCCACCGCGGTGGCCACCGCCAGCGCCGCCCAGCGCGGCCGGGCCGGCAGCGGCCAGCCCGGTTCGGCGGCCAGCTCGGCCAGGTAGGCCTCGGCGGCCTCGGCCGGACCGGCAAAACCGGCCACCGGCAGTTGCCGCACCTGGCCCACGGCCTGGTCGGCTGCCATCTGCAGGCCAAAGCGGGCGTTGGTGCCGCCGATGTCGGCCAGCAGGCGCGGATAGGAGTCGTGCATGGGCTGCTGAAACGTAGTCAAATTACGCTGGAATTTTGATCGTTGCCGCAAAGCATCAGGCACAACCCGAGCTTTGTGTAGTTGAGCTACAGATTGTGCAACACCGCCACGCGGCCGCGCCAGCGGGGTGTCGGGCGGGCCGCTGCGCGCGCAATCTCAGTCGGCCATCGAATACGGGCCACCGCGCTCCAAGGCACGGCGGTAGGCCGGCCGCTGCTGGAAACGGCGCACCCAGGCGTCCAGCGCCGGGTAGTCGCGGCGCAGGCCGCGCGCGGCCTCGCCGACAAAGCTCATCTGGATGTCGGCGCCGGTCAGCGCATCGCCCACCAGCCACGCGCGGCCCTGCAGCGCGCGGTCGACAAAGCCCAGGTGGTTGGCCAGCTCGCTCTCGATGCGCGGGCCCAGCGGCGCACCGGCCTCGCCCAGGCGCGAGACGTAGAGCTTGAGCAGCAGCGGCAGCATGGCCGAGCCCTCGGCATAGTGCAGCCACTGGTTGTAGGCCTCGAACTCGGCCGAGGGCTGGGCCGGCTGCAGGCGGGCGCCGCCGTGGTGGCGGATCAGGTAGTCGACGATGGCGCCGGACTCGATGACCGTCTGCGCGCCGTCCTGCAGCACCGGTGACTTGCCCAGCGGGTGCACGGCCTTCAGTTCCGGCGGGGCCAGCCGGGTGACCGCGTCGCGGGCGTAATGGCGGATCTCGTAGGGCACGCCCAGCTCTTCCAGCAGCCACAGCACCCGCTGCGAGCGCGATTCATTGAGGTGGTGCACGACGATCATGGCGGGCCTGCTCCTTCTGGGCGGTGGCGGTGGTGGCGACCGGCGATTGTGGGTGGCCCGCCGCCGCCGGCGCGGCACCTTGGCGACGTTGCGCCCGGCCCCGCGCCCCGGGACTTCCCGCAGGCGCCCCCCCCGGGCAGGTTCAGTACTGCGCCGGCCCGGCCGGTGGCGGCGGCTCGCCCAGGCCCAGCAGGCGGAAGTTGCCGCGGCCGCTGGCGGCCGTCAGCAGGCCCAGCACCCGGCCGCTGTCGCTGCCCAGCAGGGGCCAGCTGAAGCGCCAGCACCAGTTGCTGCCGCCCTGGGTGCCGGGCGTGTTCATGCGGTGGCGGGCGTCCAGGCCCAGCACGTCCTGCAGCGGCACCATCGCCAGCTGGGCCACCGAGTTGAGCGCGGCGCGGACCATCGCCCAGTGCACGTCGTGGGCACCGCAGGCCAGGTAGACGCCGGCGTAGTGGCGCTCGCGGTCCTGCGCCGCCTGCCACCAGCCCAGGCTGGTGTTGTTGTCGTGGGTGCCGGTGTAGACCACCGCGTCGCGCGCAAAGTTGTGCGGCAGGTAGTCGCCGTCGCTGCCACCGCCAAACGCGAACTGCAGGATCTTCATGCCCGGAAAGCCGCAGCCCTGGCGCAGCGCGTGCACGTCGGGGGTGATGAAGCCCAGGTCCTCGGCCACGATGGGCAGCGGGCCCAGCGCGGCGCCGATGGCATCGAACAAGGCCTGGCCCGGGCCGGGGCGCCAGGTGCCCACGGTGGCGTCGGGGCTGCTGGCCGGGATCTCGAAGTAGGCGGCAAAGCCGCGGAAGTGGTCGATGCGGAACACATCGGCCTGGGACAGCGCGCGCTGCACCCGGGCCGTCCACCAGGCAAAGCCTTCGGCGGCCATGCGGTCCCAGCGGTACAGCGGGTTGCCCCAGCGCTGGCCCAGCGGGCCCAGGTCGTCGGGCGGGCAACCGGCCACCACGGTGGGCTGGCCCTCGGCGTCCAGCGCGTAAAGGTCGGGCCGGGCCCAGACATCGGCGCTGTGGTGGGCCACGAAGATCGGCAGGTCGCCCATGATGTGCACGCCCTGCGCGTGGCAATGGGCCCGCAACGCGGCGCACTGGGTGTCGAAGCACCACTGCACAAATTGCCAGAAGCCGATCTCGTCGGCGTGGGCCTGGCGGGCGGCCTGCAGTGCGGCGGCGTCGCGGTCGCGCAGCGCGGCCGGCCAGCGCCACCAGGGCTGGCCCTGGTGGGCGGTTTCCAGCGCCATGAACAGGCTGTAGTCGTCGGCCCAGGCGGCCTGGGCCAGCGCCCAGTCGGCCAGGGCCTGGCGATCGGCCAGGCCGGCGCTGGCCTGGAAGCCGGCAAAGGCCTGCCGCAGCTGCTGCATCCGCCAGGGCACGACGCGGGCGTAGTCCACCGCCGCCTCGTCGAAACCACCGTCCGGCAGCACCGGCGGCGCCAGCCAGCCCTGCGCCACCAGCGGTTCCAGCGCCACCATCAGCGGGCTGCCGGCAAAGGCGCTGACGCTTTGGTAGGGCGAATCGCCGGGGCCGATCGGCGTGGTGGGCAGCCATTGCCACAGCGTCTGGCCGCAGCCGGCCAGCCAGTCGGCAAAGCGGTAGGCGGCCGGGCCGAAATCGCCGATGCCGTGCGGGCCAGGCAGCGAGGTGACGTGCAGCAGCACGCCGGCAGCGCGGTGTTGGAGGTTCATCGGGGGCAGCGGCGGGGCACGTGAGGCAGGGCCCTGGGACGGGGCCGGGTGGGCGCGAACTGCACGCCAATTTGCAAGAAGCGCGCCGCCAACCAGGCGCCTGGCCGACGGCCCGCCCATGCTGCCATGGCCGGCGCGTCGGCGGTGCTCACCGGTACTGCTCGATCTCGGTCTGGCTGCCCGCCAGCAGGTCGTACATGGCCACGGCGCGGCTCAGATTGGACAGACGGTGCTGCTCGGCGCGGCCCATGCGCAAGCGGTGCAGGCCCAGTTGGCCGCGGTAACCCCAGCGGTTGGCGCCCAGGCGCTCCAGCGTCACCAGCCACTGCATCTCGCGCGCGGCCACCACGGTGAAGCCCATGAAGCGGATGTCGGCCACGTTCTCGACGCGCACGGCAAACCCGTCGGCCGAATGCGCCACCAGCCGCAGCGCAAAGGGCACGAGGTTGCTGGAACGGTTGTCGCTGTGCACGAAGAACAGCTCCTCACCGCGGCGCAGCTCGCTGGCGGTGAAATCGGGCCGGGGCTTCACCGAGTTGGCCAGGTCCACCGCAAAGCAGTCGCGGATCAGCAGCTGGCGTCGGCGGTCGGTGAACGACCAGTACTGCATGCCCTTGAGCGCGGACACCCGGCCGAAATGCGCCAGTTGCTCGTCGATGTCGGCCAGGCCCACAAAGCTGGCCGTCACCCGCACCAGCAGTTCCAGATCGCGCTGACGCATGGCGCCGCAGTCGGGCAGCGGGCCGTCCTGGTGCCCACCCGACACCCAGCTTTGCACCACGGCCGGGCGATCGGGCGCCGGGTAGGTGGGCGCCGGCGCCTGGCCGCACACGCTCACCGGATCGCCCCAGGCTCGGGCACTGCCGGGCGCCACCAGCGCCCCCACCGCCAGGCCCAGCCCTGCGCCAATCAGACGACGCCGAGCGCCCTGGGTGTCATGCGAACGCCACATACAGCCAGCATAACCGCGCCCCAGCGCTGCGCGCGATTGCGGAAAACAGCCATCGCTGTGGTGCGCGCGCCGCAGTGCCGGCGGGGCCGCGTTGGCCGCAAGCCGCCCTGGCCGCTGCCTTGAACGGGTGGCGGGGCAGGCACCGAAGTAGACAAACTACAAGGGATACCACCCCCGGGATGTGGCTGATGTAGTGTGGCTACACACTGTGACATACTGGTTTCGCGCCACGCGCCCGCGTGGCCGACCCCCGCTGCCGAGGCCGCAACCCGCCCTCGCGCGGGCCATGCCGCTGCAGCCCGCAGACGCCTCTTCTCCTGCACCATGGCAACCTTTGACGGCCCCCGGCTGATTGCCGACATCGGCGGCACCTACGCCCGATTTGCCCTGGAGGCGAGCCCCGGCGAGTTCAGCCACCAGGCCTTGCTGCGTTGCGCCGACCACACCGACTTCCAATCGGCCATGCGCGCCTACCTGGCGACCATGCCGCAGGCGCAGGTGGCGCATGCCGGCGTGGCGGTGGCCACGCCGATCGAGGGCGACCAGGTGGGCTTGACCAACTACCACTGGACGTTCTCGATCGACCAGGTGCGCCAGCAGCTGGGCCTGGACACGCTGCTGGTGGTCAACGACTTCACGGCGCTGGCCATGACGCTGCCTCGGCTGGGGCCGGCGGGTGTGCGCCAGGTGGGCGGCGGCCGCGCCGTCAGCAAGAGCGTGGTCGGGCTGCTGGGCTCGGGCAGCGGTCTGGGCGTCTCGGGCCTGATCCCGGCCGGCGACGGCTGGGTGTCGCTGGGCTCGGAAGGCGGCCACACCAGCTTCTCGCCGCGCGACGAACGCGAGCTGGCGGTGCTGCGCCACGCCTGGCGGCATGTCGACCATGTGTCCTGCGAGCGCTTGTTGTCAGGCCCCGGGCTCGAGCTGATGTACCGCGCGCTGGCCGAGCATGCCGGGGCGCCAGCGCGGGTGCTGGCGGCCACCGACATCACGCGTTGCGCGCTGGACGGCAGTGACCCGGTCGCGGCGCAGACGCTGGACGTCTTCTGCGCCGTGATGGGCACGGCCGCCGGCAACCTGGCACTGACCTTGGGCGCCACCGGCGGCATCTACATCGGCGGTGGCATCGTGCCGCGGCTGGGCGCCTGGTTCGACCGCTCGCGCTTCCGCGAACGCTTTGAGGACAAGGGCCGCCTGAGCCGCTACCTGTCGGCCATCCCCACCTGCGTCATCACCCACGCCGAAGCCACCGCCATCGGCGTCTCGGCCATCCTGGACAGCCAGCTCAAGGCCCTGCGGGTGGCGCCGGGCACCACGATCCTGGGCCAGATCCAACGGGCCTGCGGTGAACTGTCGCCGGCCGAACTGCGGGTGGCCGAGCATGTGCTGGCACAGCCCCGCGGCGTCATCAACCAGCCCATCGCCGACATCGCCAAGGCCGCGCAGGTGAGCCAACCCACCGTCATCCGCTTCTGCCGCAGCCTGGGCTGCGAAGGGCTGAGTGACTTCAAGCTGCGCCTGGCGTCGGGCCTGAGCGGCACGCTGCCCATCAGCCATGTGCAGGTGACCAACGACGACTCGATGGTGGAACTGGGCGCCAAGGTGCTGGGCAACACCGCCAGCGCCATCCTGCAGCTGCGCAACCAGCTCAACCGCGACATGATCGACCGCAGCATCGACCTGCTCGCTTCAGCGCGGTGCGTGGAGATCTGCACCGTGGGCCAGTACACCGCGGTGGCGCTGGATGCGCAGTACAAGTTGCTGCGCTTTGGCATCCGCGCCGGCGCGCATGCCGACCCTGGCCTGCAATTGCTGGCCGTCGGCGTGCTGGGCGCTGGCGACGTGGCGGTGATCATCAGCCCCAGTGGGCGCCTGCCCGAGTTGCTGGAGGTGGCCGATCGTGCCCACCAACGCGGCGCCGCCGTGCTGGCCATCACCAGCAGCCAGAGCCCGCTCGCCCGCAAGGCCGACGCTTTGCTGTCGATCGATCAGGCGGACGAAGCCAGCACCCAGGTGCCGATGATCGGCCGCATCCTGCAACTGCTGATGGTCGACATCCTGACCGTGGGCGTGGCCATGCGGCGCCAATCGGCCGATCACCACGCGGCGGCCCACCCAGAAGAAGCCCAGGGCCGGCCGGTCGACAGCGCGGCAAGCCCCACGTTGGCCCACATGCGCCTGCAAAGCCATTGACGTCCGGGCTGGCGCGGCCAGTCCGCAGGGCGCGGCCCTGTGGTGGCAACGATCTGATGCGCCCAGCCCAGGCCCATGGCCAGCGTGGGCAGCTCGCGCAGCCTTCGTGCGCTGGGCGCCGACGACGCCGCGTGATCAGTTCTCGGTCGGGTCGCCATCCGCATCGAGCGGTACCGCATCCGGTGGGCTGCTACCGGCAGGTTTGATCGCTGCCACGATGGCCGCAGGCGGCGGCTGGAAGTCGTCGCCCCTGGCGCCAGAGCCCCGGTCAATCCAGTCCAGCGCCAGCAGCTCGTACACCGGCACCCAGCGGGCCCCCTCCCCAGCGCCATCACGCAGCTTCATCGCCGGATTGGGCAGGTAGTGGCCATTGCGGACGCGCGCCCACAGCTGGCGCGCCGGCTGGTAGCTGCTGTCCAGCTCGGCCCGGGCCAGCACCTGGTTGACGTAGCTGCGCTTGCGGCGCTTGTCAGGCCACAGCCAGGCGGGTAACGCAGCCAGCACCTGATGCAGCTGATCGGCAAAGAAGCCGGCCTGGTACTTCCAGGGTTCCAGTTTGCGGGTGACGCAGCGCGACCATTGCGTCTTCAGGCCGGCCACCATCAGCGTCAGCACCCAGTACTCGCCCTGCTTGGGCGCCAGACGCACCAGCCGCCCGCCGGTCTGCACATCCAGCGCCTGCGGGGCCAGCAGTTCGAACACGGCCGGCAGGCCCTCGGCCGCGAACGCCGGCTCCTGCATCGCGCGGTTGACGGCCATGTCCCAGGCCGTGTGGCCGAACTCGTCACGCTGTGACGGATCGGCGCCCTTGTCCAGCAGCGCGCGCAGCAGGGCGGCGTTACCAGCCGTGGCCGCCAGCATCAGCGGCGTCGCCCCCACCACGGTGGCGTGGTCCGGGCCGTGGGCGTCCACCTGGCGCAACAGGTCTTTGAAGTTCCTGGCCTGCCAGGGCTGAAGATGCCGTTGACGGCTGGCGGCCACCGTCTTGCGGGTGAGCGCCTCCAGCGCGCTCCACGCCGGGTCCCGAAAGCCCAGGCGGCTGGGGAGCTCGGTGCCGGCGCCCCAGAACTCACCCTCATCCACCAAACCCTTGGCCGGTGCAAAGCCGGCCTGGCCCAGCTCGGCAATCCACTGGTGCTGGCCGTGCCAGAGGGCGTAGTCGAAGAGGGTCTGGCGCGGCTTGCCGCTGGGGTTCTTCGGGTCCAGCGCCTTCGGTGCCAGCGCCTCGATGAGGGGTCGGCGCCAGGGCGTCCAGGGCACCGGCTTGTGCTGCAGAAAGGTGTCCCGGATGGCCTGGGCCTGCTCGGCCTTGCCCTGCAGTTCCAGCTTGCGGGCTTCCTGGGCCCATTCCTCCTGGGTGGAGGCTGTGGCGGGCGCGGGGGCGGCCACGCCCTCCTGCACCTGCAGTCCAAGCAGGGCCAGCAAGGGATGGCCGGTGTCTTGCTCCACCACGGTGAGCGTCTGCCCCGCACGGGTCATGGCCACGTACAACGCGTTGACGTAGAACTTGAACAGCTCCAGGGA
>Ga0302322_100004196_pt1 | contig 12484 bp, 14 predicted proteins | sample Fen_T0_2_FD_203757 | JGI IMG/M metagenome (GOLD analysis project Ga0302322, IMG submission 203757) | Peat permafrost microbial communities from Stordalen Mire near Abisko, Sweden - Fen_T0_2 | ecosystem: Environmental > Terrestrial > Soil > Wetlands > Permafrost | place: Sweden: Abisko...
GCGACGCGGTCCGGCTCGTACCACAGCGCGATCGTCCGGCGTACGATCTCCTTGCTCCCCTCGCTGGTCATCCTGGAACTCCTCTCGTCAGGGGCTGGCATCTTCGCACCCCGTTCGTTCGTCACGCACCCCACGGCGGATTGGAGTTGGCCCCGAGACGGCATAGACTCGGGCCGACCCCGGCAAAGGAGCAGAGATGAGCGAATACGCTCGTGTAGTCACCTTCGACGCCGACGACGCGGCGCTCGACGCACTCGTCGCCGAGATCGCGGGCAGCGACGGCGCACCCGAGGGGGTGTCGGCGACCCGGATCACCGTCCTCGCGGACCGCGCCGCCGGGAAGCTCGTAGTCGCGGTTCGCTTCCCCACCGAGGAAGCCCTTCGCGAGGGCGCCGCGGTGCTCGAGGCGATGAGCCCACCCGCAGGCACGGACATCCGCCGCGTGGCCGTCGACGAGTACGAGGTCGTTCTCGAACGCAGCGCCTCGTAGCGTCCCGTACTTCCCCTACGGCGCGGGCGTGGGTTGCTCGTAGAGCACGCGCGGCCCGCCGCCCGCGACGTAGAGCCAGATGTGCTCCTCGCGCTCCTGCAGCGCGACCTGAAGCCCCATCAGGAGGCCTGCAACGCCGAGGCCCGCCACTGCCCCGGCGAGCAGCGCCGCCAGGGTCGGCTCGACGATCAGCGCGAGCAGGGACATTCCCGTCACGGCGACGGTGCTCGGGACGCACGCGGAGAGCGCGGCGTCCCAGCGGCCCACGAAGTGCGAGCCGTCGGGCACCGGCAGGCGCTCGGCCCGGCCGAGGAGCACCGCGCGGCGATCCGTGAGGGCGGCGAGCGCAAGGCCGAAGCAGCCGAGCACGAACGCGACGAGTGCGCCCGGCTCCATCGCCCCGGCAGCCAGCGCGCACCCGAGGCAGATCGCTGCGAGAGCGAAGCGAATCGGTGCAACGAACACGAGACGGTCGACGCACCGCCGCAGCTTCGGCGGCTCGGGCACGACTGGATCATATCCCCGTCGGAGCCGCGTCACGGCAGCGCTCCGAGCCGTTCGAGCTACCCGGGCAGCCACCCGTCGCCGTACCGCGTCGGCGCGGGCTCCGGGAACCGGGCGTACGCCTCGCCGGGATCGTCCGTCTCCTGCTCGACCCCGGCGCCGTGTCGGAGGGCAGCTTCGTCCACGGTGTAGGCGCCCCAGCCGGGGCCGTCCTGATGCTCGCGCGCGCCGACCGCGAGGATGGCGCACGATCCGTCCCCGGCGCCGACGATCATGTGCTTCGTGCCGGCGGGGCAGTGGACGAAGTCCCACTGCCGCAGGGGCCGCTCCTCGCCCTCGACGAGCAGCAGTGCCTCGCCGGAGAGGACGAGGAAGTCCTCCTGATCGGCTTCCCAGTGATACATCCCGATCGGCTCGCCCGGGCCGAGCACGAAGAGGCAGATGCCGACCTGCGGAAAGTCCGCCCGCCCCTCGAACGGCAGCGACTTCCCGCGGCCCTCGCGATCGCGCCAGTGCGCTTCCCGCGCATTGAGGACGAACCAGCCCGGGCCTGCTGCCGCGAGCCCGACTCCCGTGTGTGTCAGCGGCGCCTCGGGGATCACGGGAGCATGGTAGGCCACCCGCGCCGGGCACGGTCGGAGCGTCTAGCCTGTTGGAGACGGCATTCGACAAGGAGACGCAGATGGCTGCAGTAGCGACCGGGGTCGAGGAGCGGCTCCTGATCGGCGGCGAATGGGTGGAGGCCGGCAGCGGCGCCCGGTTCGACGTCACCGACCCGGGCACCGGGGAGGTCGTCGGCTCCGTGCCCGACGCCGGTGAGAGCGACGTCCGGGCGGCAATCGATGCCGCGGCCGCCGCGCTCGAGGGCTGGAAGGCGCAGCCGGCGCTGAACCGCGCGCGCATCCTGCGCCGTGCCGCCGACCTGATCCGCGAGCGCCGCGACCGGATCGCGCTCGTCATGACCTCCGAGCAGGGCAAGCCCCTCGCCGAGGCGGCGGGCGAGGTCGACTACGCAGCCAGCTTCCTCGAGTGGTTCGGCGGTGAGGCCGAGCGCGTCTACGGGCAGATCGTGCCGCCGATGAACGCGGCCAACCGGGTGCTCGTGCTGCGCCAGCCCGTCGGCGTGACGGCTGCGATCACGCCCTGGAACTTCCCCGCCGCGATGATGACCCGAAAGCTCGGGCCGGCGATGGCCGCGGGCTGCACGAGCATCGTCAAGCCTGCGAGCGCAACGCCGCTGACGGCCGCACTGATCCTGAGGGCAATCGAGGACGCGGGCACACCGCCCGGCGTCGTCAACCTGATCACGTCGCGCTCGGCGGGAATGGTGGCCGAGCGGCTGTTCACCGACTCCCGGGTCCGCAAGATCTCGTTCACGGGCTCGACGGAGGTCGGCAAGGACCTGATCCGGCGCTCCGCCGACCAGGTCAAGCGACTCTCGCTCGAGCTCGGCGGCCACGCGCCCTACCTCATCTTCGACGACGCCGACCTCGAGGAGGCCGTCGACGGGCTGATCGCCTCGAAGTTCCGCAATGCCGGCCAGACGTGCGTCTGCGCCAACCGCACCTACGTGCAGAGCGGCATCTACGACCGCTTCGTGAGCCTGCTCGCCGAGAAGGTCTCGCGGATGGTGGTGGGGCACGGGACGAACGAGGGCGTCACGATCGGGCCGCTGATCGACGAGCGGGCGGTCGACAAGGCCGACGAGCACGTGCAGGACGCGATCGCCCACGGCGCCAGGCTCGTCGTCGGCGGCGACCGGCTCGCGAGCGGTGAGTACGCGCGCGGCGCCTACTACGCGCCGACCGTGCTCGAGGGCGTCACCCCGGACATGCTGATCTCGACCGAGGAGACGTTCGGCCCGGTCGCGGGCATCACCCGCTTCGAGACCGAGGAGGAGGCGATCCGGGTCGCGAACGAGACCGTCTACGGCCTGGCAGCGTACTTCCACACGCGCGACTATGCCCGCCTCCTGCGCGTCGCGGAGAAGCTCGAGTACGGGATCGTCGGCGCGAACTCGGGCATCATCAGCGCCGCGAACGCACCCTTCGGCGGCGTCAAGGAGTCCGGGTACGGCCGGGAAGGCGGCGCGTTCGGCATCGACGAGTACGTGGATGTGAAGTACGTCCTCGTCGGAGGTGTCGGCACGTAGGCCGTGGCGACAGGCTGCGGCCTGTCGCCGGGCGTCGCCGACCCTCCCGATATCCTGACGCCGTGGCGATCTTCTCCAGCAAGCCGGCCGCGCCGGCTGCGAGCGACCTCCGGCGGGAGCGCCGAGCGCTGCTCCTGCTCCGCGAGGACCGGCTGCGAGAGCTCGGCGGCCTGACGCTCGAGATGTACCGCCGCGATCACTTCAACGAGACGCTCATCATCGAGCGCTGTGCGGAGCTCGTCGCGATCGAGGCACGCGCGAGCGAGATCGACGCCCTCCTGCAGGGTGCGCGAGGCCTGCGGCGCCGCGGTGCCGCGATCTGCGCGTGCGGGGCGCCGCTCCTCATCGGCGCGCGCTTCTGCCCCAGTTGCGGCCGGTCGCTGATCGACGACGCGGCGCCTGCCACCGGGGCCGACGAGTGATCCACTGCCCGCGCTGCGGTGCAGGCGTCGCCGCGGGCCAGGAATACTGCCTCGAGTGCGGCCTCCGGCTCCCGGGTGTCAGCCGCCTCGGGGAGACCCCGGCCAGCCCGCGCAAGCTCGTGATCCCGCTCGCCGTCGCCGCCGCCGTCGCCGCGGGTGGCGCCGCTGTCGCGATCGGCCTCACCCGCGACACCGCGACCGCCACCCCGATCGTGATAGCCACGGGCGGCAGCCAGGTCGTCCCCACACCGACCGTCACCACCGATACGGCACTCGCGGACTGGCCCGCGGAGACGAGCGGCTGGACGAACGTCATCGTCTCGGTGCCCAAGGTGGAGGGTCGTGACGCGGCCGTCGCCCGGGCCGACCAGGCGCGCCGGCGGGGCTTGCGACGCGTCGGGGTGCTCGATTCCTCACGCTACGCGAGCCTCCATCCCGGCTACTGGGTCGTGTTCGCGGGTGTCTATCCGAGCGAGCCGGAGGCCGCGAGCCGCCTCCGCGAGGTCAGAGGGGTGCAACGGGGCGCCCACACCGCCCGCATCAGCCGCTAGGCCGTCGTTGCCTCGAATGGCAATTCGGGCGCCGAGTTTGTAACACGCGCACAAACAGGGTAGACTCGGTCGGGCGAACGGGCAAAAGCGGCCCGATATCCCCTACATACAGCGTTTTCGAGGGAGTGAGATCCGCCTGATGGAAGACCATGTCGCCTATTTACAGTCCTGTATGTATCAATATTCACGGGCGATCTACCGGTCGATCAAGGATCTGATCGATCCGTACACCGATCAGCAGACGCGCCTCGAGTCGCGCCGGAGCGTGCTCGAGGAGTGCGAGCTCACGATGTCGCGGCTGGCAGCCGACCCGCAGTACTTCGCGCGCCCCGACCGTGCGCTCTTCCAGGACATTCGACGCTACTTCCCGATCACCGCGCAGGCCCGTGTTGCCTGGGCCGTGCGCGAAGGAGTGGGCGCCGCGATCGCGTTCATCGAGCAGCAGATCGAGGCCGGAGCCTTCGACGGCGGCATCGCCCGCTGCAAGGCGACGACGCGCAAGGGCAAGGCATGCCAGCGCACGCCGCTGCCGAACCGTGACTACTGCCCGTCGCACCAGCATCTCGAAGCTCGTACCTCACTCGCCGCGTAGGCACTCGCCCGCTCGGCGGGCGAACGCTTCCACTACCCCGGATCGGCCGCCCAGACGGGCTTTCTCGCCCGTGTGTGAGCGGTAAGCTCGGACACACGATGTCGCACGACACCGACAAGCTCATCCGCCAGCTCTCGCTCGTCGCCTTCCTGATGGCGGAGCGGCGGCCGCTGACCGCCCGCGACGTGAAGGGCAACGTCGAGGGCTACTCCGAGATGTCCGACGAGGCCTTCGCGCGCCGGTTCTACTCCGACCGTGCCGAGCTGACGGGCCTGGGGGTGCCGCTCCACTCGCAGCGGGACGAGTTCACGGGCGAGGAGCTCTACACGCTGCGCTCCGAGAACTACTTCCTCGACCGCCTCGACCTGAAGGACGACGAGCTCGCCGCCCTCCAGACGGCCCTCTTCTACCTCGACGGCAAGTTCGCCTATGCCGAGCCGCTCCGGCTCGCGCTGCAGAACCTGGCGCTCGGCCGGCCGGGCTTCGACGAGGCACGCACCGACACCGCCGAGCGCGTCCGTGTGAGCGCGCCCGACTACAGCGCCGAGCTCGCAGGGCGCCTCTCGAAGCTCGAGGCGGCGATCTCGAAGCAGCGCACGATCAAGTTCCACTACTGGTCGCCGCAACGCGACAAGGTCAGCGAGCGCACGCTCAACCCGTATGCGCTCCGGCTCGACGAGGGGATCTGGTACGTCGTCGGGCAGGATCTCGACCGCGCCGCCGTGCGCACGTTCCGGGTCTCCCGCATCCGCAGCGACATTCGCTTCGCGACCCGACGGGAGCGTGACTTCCGGCTGCCGCCCGACTTCGACGTCGAGGCCCATCGCGTGCCGCGCCCCTGGCAGATCGGAGAGATCGTGGGGAAGGCGCGGGTCGGCGTCCAGGGCGACACGGCCTGGTGGGTGCACCGCACGCTGGCCGACGCCGGCGTGCTCACCGACGGCGTCTTCGAGACTCCCTTTGCGCGGATCGAGCCGCTCGCCGGCTGGGTCCTGCGGCAGAACGGCCGCGCCGTCCCGCTCGAGCCCAAGGCGTTGCGTGACGCGGTGGCAGACGGCCTCGCCCGGCTGCGCGAAGGCCACGACGGCGTCGTTCCCGTCCTCGCCCGCGAGCGCCGCGTCGAGGCGTCGGTGGATCGCGGCGACCGCCCCGTCGGCCCGATCGCCCCCGAGCGCTTCGGCGTCCTCCAGGCGCTCCTCGCCCACGTCCTCTCCGCCTGCGGCGAGGGACGCGACGCGCGCCTCGATGCCGACGAGCTCGCCGAGCGGTTCTCGATCCCGCGGGAGGAGCTGCAGGACACCCTCTCGTTGCTCAACCTCGTCAACTTCGGCGGCGGGTGCTACACGGTCTACGCCGAGGTCGACGAGGACGAGGGCGTCGTCCGCGTCGACAAGGAGCTGTACGGCGACGTCTTCCGCAAGCCGCCGCGGCTGACGCCGCTCGAGGCGCGGGCGATCAGCCTGGCGATCGACTATGTCGGACCGACGATCGCGGCCGAGGCACACACCCCGCTCGACCGCGTGCGCAAGAAGCTGGAGGAGACCTTCGGGCAGTTCGACCTGCCGCAGACGCTCGGCGGCGACGCCGACAATGCCGAGGAGAAGCTCGTTCGCACGCTGTCGGATGCCGTCGAGAAGCGCCGCGTGGTCGAGATCGAGTACCTGAAGGAGGGTGACGAGACTCCCACCATCCGGGCCGTCGAGCCGTACTCCTTCGTGCGCGAGCTCCCCGTCTGGCGCGTCCATACGTGGGACCGCACGGCCGACGGCCCCCGGACCTACCGGCTCGACCGGATGCGCTCCGCCCGGTTGACCGACGAGCTGTTCGAGCCCCGCGAGGGCTTCGACCCTTCGTACCTCACCGAGCCCCGACTCGCGCGACTCTGGCACTCGCCGGTGGTCGCCCGCTGGAAGGTCGAGCAACGCGGTGCGAGGCTGCTCACCGACAAGGCGGCGCTCTCCGAGCTGCCGTTCAAGACGGACGAATGGCTTCTCTCCGAGGTGCTCGCCGACGGCGGCGAGACGGTCGTGCTCGAGCCGGCCGACATGCGGGCGGGCATCGCGGCCCGCGCCCACGCACTCCAGCAGGAGCTCGGCCTCAGCGCGCGCCGGAAGCGCCCGGCAGCACGAGCCTGAACGTCGCCCCCTGACCCGGGGCCGAATCCACCTCGACCTCTCCGCCATGGGCCTGCGCGATCGCGCGCACGACGGCCAGCCCGAGGCCCGAGCCGGGGCGTCCGTCCGTGAGTCGAACACCGGGCTCGAACACCCGTCCGAGGTCGTCGGCCGGGATCCCCTCACCCTCGTCCGCCACGCCGATCACGACCGCTCCACGGGTGTTCCGGGCCGTGACGGTCACGACCCCACCGGGCGGCGAGTGGCCGAGCGCATTCGCGATCAGGTTGTCGACGGCCTGGCGCAGCCGCTCGGGGTCGCCGTCGACCGCAAGTCCGTCCTCGGCCTCAACGACGAACGGGTGATCTCCGAGCGCAGCCGTCTCGGCGGCATCGCGCGCGAGTCGGCCGGCATCGAGGCGCTCGATCCGCAGAGATGTCGTGGCCGCGTCACCGAGCAGGCGCTCGATGCTTGCGACCGCTGCCCCCGCGAGCTCGAGCAGCCGCCGCCTGCGCACCTCGTCGGCCGCCGGGTAAACCTCAGCGATCGCGCCGAGCGCAGCGACAGGGCTCCGCACCTCGTGAGCGAGCACGTCCAGGCGCCCTGGCGATCGTCCTCCGCTCACGACGTCTGCTCTCCCATCCGGGTGGCGGCCCAGGCGCCCGCGTCGGCGAGCACGTCGTCGTCGCTCGCGGCCCATGCCACGGCGAGGGGCAGCTCGGCGGGCGCACCCGTGTTGCCGAGCGCGTAGAGCGCATTCCGACGCAACCAGCGGGGGTCGTTGCGGGGAACGTAGAGGCGGTCGACCTCGGACACGAGCTCCGCTCCGTCACGCGTCAGCCAGTCGGTGAGCGAGACGTTCGGCACCGCATCGGCGGGAAGGGGCACGTCGTGACGCCGCTTCTCGACGCCGCGGTTCCAAGGGCAGACGTCCTGGCAGATGTCGCAGCCGTAGACGGACGGGCCGAGCTCCTCGCGGTACTCCTCCGGCATGGGCGCGGGGGCCTGCGTCCAGTACGAGAGGCAGCGATTCGCATCGAGCACGCCGGGCTCCTCGAGAGCCCCCGTCGGGCACGCATCGATACAGAGGCGGCAGCGTCCGCAGTCGAGGTCGAGCGGTGGCGTCGGCTCGACCTCGACGTCGGTCACGAGCGTTCCGAGCACGACCCAGGAACCGTGCTCGCGTGTGATCAGCATCGTGTTCTTGCCGTAGAAGCCGACGCCTGCGCGTCGCGCTCCCTCGCGATCCACATGCTGGTTCTCGTCGACGAGGACGCGGTAGCCGCCGCCGAGTGAGGCCCCGAGGGCGTCGAGGCGCTCGCGGAGAAGGGCGTAGTGATCGCGCCAGGCGTAACGAGGCAGCCGGCCCTCACCGGGGCCCGGCTCCGGGGCGTCGCTCCAGTAGCAGAGCGCCGCGGAGACGACGGTGCGGGCGCTCCCGTCGAGCAGGAGCTCCGGGTGGCAGGAGACCTCGGGCTTCGCCATCGTGAACTTCATCCCGGCGAACAGGCCTCGCGCCCTGCGCTCGCGGATGTGCCGCTCCGTCCCGTCGTAGGCCTCGGCCGGCGTCGCCCCGACGACGTCGAGCCCCAGTTCGTCGGCGCGGCGTGCGAGCTCGGCGGCCGTCATGCGAGGATTGTGCCCGTGAAAGCGATTCGCATCCACGACGAGGGAGGGCCGGAAGTCCTCCGGTACGAGGACGTCCCGGATCCCGAGCCCGGCGAGGGGCAGGTGCTGGTTCGCCTCGCAGCCGCGTCACTCAACCACCTCGACGTCTGGGTGCGCATGGGCCTCCCTTCCGTGCCGAAGCCCCGGATCCTGGGAGCCGACGGCGCCGGTCTCGTCGAACACGTCGGGCCGGGGGTCGAGGGCTTCGCGGTGGGCGACCGGGTCGTGCTCAACCCGGGACTCGAGCACGGGCCGCTGATCTCGGTGCTCGGCGAGCACAGCGACGGGACGCACTGCGAGCTGATCGCCGTTCCCGCTGCCCAGGTGTTCCAGCTCGACGACTCGCTGTCGTTCGAGCAGGCGGCCGCGTTTCCGCTCGTGTACGAGACGGCCTATCGCATGCTGGTGACGAAGGCGGCCGTGCAGGAGGGTGAGTGGGTGCTGATCTGGGGCATCGGCGGCGGTGTCGCCACCGCGGCGTTCGAGATCTGCCGGGCGCTCGGTGCCCACACCGTGGTCACCTCGGGCAGCGACGAGAGGCTCGAGCAGGCCCGCGCCTGGGGTGCCGACGTCGCCGTGAACCATCGCACCGGTGACGTCGTCACGGCAGCGAAGGAGGCGACCGGCACGGGCGTCCACGTCGTCGTGGAGACGGTCGGGGAGGCGACCTGGGCGCGGTCGCTCGCGGCCGTCGCGCCGGCCGGCCGTGTCGTCGTCTGCGGCGCCACGAGCGGCCCCAACCCGCCTGCGGCGCTGCACCGCTTCTGGTGGAAGCAGCTCACCGTCTACGGATCGACGATGGGCAGCCGCGACGACTTCCTCGGGGCGTACGACCTCGTCGCGAGCGGCCGGGCCCGCGTGCACGTCGACACGGTCTTCCCGCTCGCCGAGGCGCGCGCTGCGCACGAGCGGCTGGGAGCAGGTGAGCAACTCGGCAAGATCGTTCTCTCTATCCCCTCAGGGGCCGCCGTACGGCCGACGGCGGTGCCTACCCGAAGCCGAGGATGAACTTGGCGTCGTCCGACATCCGGTCCGGCGTCCACGGCGGGTCGAACGTGAGCTCGACCTCCACGTTCTCGACGCCCGGGAGTGCGGCGACGGCATCGTGGATGCCTTCCTGGATCATCGGACCGGCCGGGCAGCCCATCGACGTGAGCGAATGAATGATCTTCACATTCGAGCCCTCGATCTCCGCCTCGTAGAAGAGGCCGATCTCGACGATGTCCATCCCGAGCTCGGGATCCTCCACTCCGTGAAGCGCTTCGACGACGTCGTTCTCGGTGACCATGGGACGAGTCTACCGACGAGGCGACAGGCTTCAGCCCGTCGTCCGGGCTTCTCAACCCACCCGCGCGAGCCGCTCGGCGCCGGTCAGCACGAGATCGAGCATCTGCCCGATCGCGTCGTCGAGCGACGTGTTCTCGATCACGGGGACGTCGAAGCGGCGAGCGCGCTCGAGCAGGACGTCCTGGATCATCCGGATCTCGGTCATTCCGTCGAGGTACTTCTCGAGCGGGCGAAGGCCGTCGGTCGTGGCATCCCGGACCCAGAAGTGACTGCGGTGCAGGTCCTCGTCGCCGATCGCGACGACGCACTGGACGACGAGCGCGTCCGCCCGATCGACGGTGAGCATCCCGGGGACGATGTGAACGCCCTCGAGCACCATCGACCAGCCCTCGGTGAGGGCCCGGTCGAGCGCCGCCTCGACGCCGACGAGCACGTTGCGGGTCTGGTCGAGGAAGCCGAGCAGTGCCGCGTCGCCCGCGACGTCCTCGTCGGCACGACTCAGCCCGAGCTCCGCCTCGAAGCTCGAGTAGTGCACCGACGGCATGAACTCGCGGGAGAAGAACGCGCGCATCGTCTGCCGGATGAAGTCCGTCGAGGTCACCCGCGTGATCCCGAGCCGGTGGGCAGTCTCGGTGGCGAGCGTCGACTTGCCGGTCCCCGTGGCGCCGCCGACGAGCAGGAAGACGGGAAGCTCGAGGTGCTGCAGCGCCTGGAGACGGCGGAGGCGCCTCATCGTCCGGCCGGCCTCGGGCTCGCCGAGCATCTCGACCGCGATCTCGGCCAGCCGGTCGAGATCGAGCTCGACCTCCCGCCGCCGCACCATGTCGGCGTCGGCCGAGCGCGCGAGCTCGTAGGCCCGCGTCGGCGTCAGCCCCGTAGCCGCGAGCGCCCGTGCCATCAGCCCCTTCGACCACGGCGGGCCCTCGTCACCACCGAGCGGCAGCGGCGCCAGGTAACGACGCTCGCTCAAACGCCCACGACCGCACTCTCGATCGCCTCGACGGCGAGCTGCTCCACCACGAGGTCGAGGTCGGCCTCACCCGGGAGCGGCACGACGTCGTTTCCGGCCAGCACGACCGGGATCCCACGGCGGTCCGCCTCCTCGGCGACGACGTCGATCGCGGCTGCCTTGACCTCGACCACGACGACGTCGGCATCGAGGCGCGCGAGCTCGCGCCGGAGCGCGGCGCGGTCGGCGAGCTGCCCCGAGACGTGCGTCACCTCCGCCCCGTACGCCGCCTCCAGGTGCGCCGCGATGCGGCCGTGCTGGGCTCCCGGCGCCGTGCCGAAGAACGCGACCCTGCGCCCCCGCACATCCGAGAGGGGGTGCGGGCGCAGGACGGCCCGCACGACGGGCACGCCGGGGCGGGTCAGCTCGGCGAGTTGCGCGGCGAGGGCGGCGTGATCGACCTCGTCCTCGGCCATCGCGACGACCACGAGATCGGCGAGCAGGGCGCGATACGGATTGAGATAGCCGGTTGCGACGAGAGGATCCTGGTGGGCGCCGACGACGAGGATGCTGCGGCCGGCGGCGATCGGCGGAATCGCGGCGCCGCTGCCGTCGAGCACGATCAGGTCCGGGTCGAGCTCCTCGGCGCGCAGCGCGCCCGCGAAGACGTTCGAGGTCCCCACCGCCCCGGCGAGCCCACCGCCACAGCGCCGGCAGCCCACCGTCGGCACGCCGGTGAGCGCTGCCGTCTCCAGGTGGTCCGAGGCCGCGTGGCGCCCGGCGCGGGAGAGCTCGAGCAGGTCGGGAACGCCCGGCCGGACCTCGACGACCTCCGGCTCGGCCGGGCCGCCGCGCCCCATCGCGACGACGACGACCCTGCGCCTGCACCCGAGCAGGCGGGCGACGTGCCCGGTGACAGCGGTCTTGCCGACCCGCTTGCCGGTGCCGATCACGGCGACGGAGGGCGTTCGGATCGCCTCGAAGCGCGGGGGCTCGAGCCGGAAGTCGGCGCCCTCGTACGGGACGCCGAGCGCGAGCGCGCGGGCGGCGAGGCGAAGGCGGGCCGGCGGGCCGAGCACGGGCTCGTCGGAGAGGTCGAGCACGACCTCGGGCGCGTAATCCTCGATCGCCGCCTCGAGCGAGGCCGCGAGCGGGGCCCCGTAATGCTCGCCTCCCCGCAGCTTCTCCGTCCCGCCGACGAGCACGCACGCGACGATCTCGTGGGGCAGCTCGCGAAGAGCATCCCTGACCACGGAGGCGTAGTGCTCCCCGTCGATCACGGCGACGGCCCTCACGAGCGCGATGTCACCTCGGACTCGATCCGGCCGGTGTACTTCTCGTACTCGAAGGTGGTCGTCGAGAACTGGATGATGCGCTCCTGCCCGTGGAACGGATGGCGGCGCCAGATATCGACGTGGCTGCCCGTGATCTCGATCACGTTGTAACAGGGCCGCGAGTTCCCGCGCAAACGCAGGGACGAGACCGTGCCCGTGTTGACGACGAAGAGGTTCTCGAGCCGCCACGCATACGGCACGTGCTTGTGGCCGGAGAGAACGAGCTGCACGCCTGCCCGGAGCAGGCACTCGATCACATCGCCGGCGTCGTAGACGACGTTTCGCTCCCGCCCGGTGCCGGGTACGGGCAAGAGGTGATGGTGCAGGACGAAGACCCGCAGGTCGGCAGGCTCGGCGGCGAACTCCGTCTCGATCCAGGCGTAGCGGCCGCGGCCGATCTGCCCGTGGTCGAGATCCGGCT
>Ga0302322_100004197_pt1 | contig 12484 bp, 10 predicted proteins | sample Fen_T0_2_FD_203757 | JGI IMG/M metagenome (GOLD analysis project Ga0302322, IMG submission 203757) | Peat permafrost microbial communities from Stordalen Mire near Abisko, Sweden - Fen_T0_2 | ecosystem: Environmental > Terrestrial > Soil > Wetlands > Permafrost | place: Sweden: Abisko...
CGGCGCCTCGAGCGTGAGCGGTCCGCCTCGTCCGCCCGATCGCAGGCCGAACGCCACCGCAACCGCCACCAGAAGGCCGAGGGCGGCCGGGCCCTGGGCGACGAGCTTGTCCAGGCTGGCCTGGGAAAGCTTCTCGTCGGGCAGCTTGCCGGCCGCGAAGATCACCGCGATCACCCCGACGAGCGCCGTGACGTAGACCCGATAGACCGCGTCGATCCAGTGGATGTTCTGGATGCGGTTCTGACGCCGGGCCCGACGCAGGTCCTTCAGTGCGCCAGTGGTGGCCTCGGTGTCGACGATCATCGTCCGACGAATCTACCGGTCCGGCCCTTCCGGCTGGAATCGGCGGCGGGTTTCGACCCGCATCCGGTCGCGTAGCCTGCCCGCGTGATCCTCGTCGACCTCGACCGCGTCTCGGCCAGCCGCCCCGGCAAGCCGCTGTTCGAGGAGCTGTCGCTCACGGTGTCCTCGGGCGACCGCATCGGAATCGTGGGACTGAACGGCACCGGCAAGTCCACGCTGCTGCGGGTGCTCACGGGGGCCGGCGAACCCGAGAGCGGCACCGTCCGGCGGGGCCGCGGGCTGCGCATCGCGTCGCTCGACCAGACCCCGACCCTGCCGGCCGGCTCCGTGCTCGCCGCCGTCACCGGGGCGAGCCATCCCTCCGGCCAGGGGACCGCCGGGGCGTCGGCGCCGGTGACCGAGAGCTGGGAAGCCGCCGCCGTCCTCGACCGCCTCGGCATGGGCAGCCTGCTCGACGCCGACGTGTCGACCCTGTCGGGGGGCCAGGCCAAGCGGGTGGCGTTGGCCCGCACGCTGGTGGCGGTGAGCGATCCGGGCGAGGGCGACCTGCTCGTCCTCGACGAGCCGACCAACCACCTCGACATCGACGGCATCGCCTGGCTGGAGGATCGGCTGGCGTCGTTCCGGGGCGGGCTCGTCCTCGTCACCCACGACCGGCACCTGCTCGACCGGGTCACCAGCCGGATCCTCGAGCTCGACCGGGGCACCGGCTACGTCCACGAGGGCGGCTACAGCTCCTACCTCGAAGGCCGGGACCGTCGCGACGAGCAGGCTGCAGGCGCCGAGGCGACCCGTCGCAACCTGGCCCGCAAGGAGCTGGCGTGGCTCCGTCGGGGGGCGCCGGCCCGCACCCGCAAGCCCAAGGCCCGAATCGACACGGCGACCGCCATCGTCGAGGGCCGGCCCGAGGCGGCCGCCCGCGACGGCATCCCCGATCTGCACCTCGGCACGCCCCGCCTGGGTGACCAGGTGCTCGAGCTCCACGATGTCGGGCACTCCTACGCCGAGGACGGAACGCCGCTGTTCGAGCACGTCGAGCTGCTGCTCGACAACCGCGAGCGGCTCGGCATCGTCGGCCCGAACGGCACCGGCAAGTCGACGCTCCTCGAGATCATGTCGGGACGCATCACCCCCCGGTCGGGCCGGCTCGTCACCGGGTCCACCGTGCGGCTCGGCTACTACGACCAGCTCGGGGTCGAGCTCGACCTCACCCAGCGCGTCCGCGACGCGGTCACCGGCGGCAGCCGTGACCCCGACTGGCGTGACGCCGCGCTGCTCGAGCAGTTCTGGTTCGCCAGCGACGCCCAGTTCGCGCCGATCGGCCTGCTCTCGGGCGGCGAGCGTCGGCGCCTGCAGCTCCTGCTCACCCTGTCGGCCCAGCCCAACGTGCTGCTGCTGGACGAGCCCACCAACGACCTCGACATCGACACCCTCCGCGTGCTCGAGGACTTCCTCGACGACTGGCCCGGCGCCCTCGTCGTGGTCAGCCACGACCGGGCGTTCCTCGAGCGGACCGTCACCGACGTGGTGGTCTTCGACGGCACCGGCAAGGTCGCCCGTCGCCCCGGCGGCTACGCCGCGTGGGAGGACGAGCGTCGCGCCCAGCGCCAGGGGTCGCGGCCCCGCTCCACGGCGCCCGTCCCGTCGTCAGCGAGGACGACCACGTCCGCACCGAAGGCTTCGTCGTCCGCGTCGCCGGGTTCGCCAGACCGGTCCGCGGGCGTGCCGGCCCGGTCGGCGTCGACCGCCGACCGAAACTCCGGGTCGGGTCGATCGGCGAGCACCCTGCGCCACCAGATAAAGCAGGTCGACAAGGAGTTGGCTGCGCTGGCCAAGCGTCACGACCGGTTGGAGGCCCAGTTGGCCGAGGTCGCGAACGACCACGGCGAGCTCGCCCGCATCGGCGCCGAGATGCGCGAGATCGCCATCGCCGTGTCCGATGCCGAGGAGCGGTGGCTGGCCCTGTCCGAGGAGGCCGACGCCGCCCGGGCCGGGCGCTGATCGTCAGATACGCTCTCGACGTCGTTCATGGGGCATCCGTGGAAGGGCCACCCGCCGGGCGGTCGTGGAGGGATCCGTTGGCCAACGTGACGGTGAGCGAGAACCGGGCCCTCGTCGGGGCTCGGGTCGATGCCGCCCCATCCCGCGCTCCGTGGTGGCGACCCGCGTGCATCTTCGTGGCGCTGGCCGCCGTGGTGTGGCTCGTGGTGTTCGTCGCCGCTCAGGTGTTCCCCCGCGACTACCTCTATCCCCGGCAACGCTCCTATCCGGGCGGGCCGCTGGCCGAGATGTGGATGCGTTGGGACGCCAACTGGTACCGCGAGATCATCCGCCACGGCTACCGCTACTACCCGGGTGTGCAGTCGTCGGTGGCCTACTTCCCGGCCTACCCGCTGGCCGTCGCCTCCATCGCGTGGGCGTTCCCCGGGGTCCCGGCGGCGGCCGTCACGGTCACGCTGCTCAGCGGCCTCGGCGCGGCGATCTTGTTCCACCGGTGGTGCTCCGAGCGCATGAGCCCGGCGGCGGCCACCACCGCGCTGCTCGTGCTGCTCGTGTACCCCTACGCCTGGTACCTCTACGGCGCCGTCTACTCCGACGCCTTCTTCGTCATGCTGGTCCTCAGCGCGTTCGTGCTGGTCGAGAAGGAGCGCTACTGGCTGGCGGGGATCGTCGGTCTGGTGGTCACCGCCTCGCGTCCCACCGGCATCGCGGTGGCCGTCGGCCTGGTGCTGGTGGTGCTCGAGCGGGCCAACGCGGCCCGTCGTGAGCTGGTCACCACCGATGGGCCGCTCGCCAACGTCGGGTCGGCGGGCCGGTCGGTCACCTTCGTCGACGCCGACGAGCCCGGCACGGTGGCGGTGGCCGTCCGACCCAAGCACTCGCCGGCGCGGTTCGCCCGCGAGCTCGGCGTCCGGTTCGACCCCCGGGGCTTCCCCCGGTTGGCGGCGCCGGTGCTGGTCAGCTTCATCGGGTTCGCGGCCTGGTGCGCCTACCTCTACGCCCGGTTCGGCGATGCGCTCCTGTTCGTCGACGCCGAAGGGGCGTGGCACCAGGGCGCTGGCCCTCGCACGTGGTTCAAGTACGAGTTCTTCAGCAAGATCCACCAGGTCCCGCACTCGATCTTCGCCGACAGCCTGATGCTGCACGCGGTGCTGGGCGTCGCCGCCATGCTGCTGGTGCCGCGGGTTGCCCGGCGCTTCGGCTGGGGGTACGCGGGGTACGTCGTGGTCGTCATGGGAATCCCGCTGCTCGGCACCAAGGACTTCATGAGCTGCGGCCGCTACCTGCTCGCCGCCTTCCCGGTGTTCGCGGTGGTGGGGCTCGGGCTGGCCGAGTTGGCCACCGGCCCGCATCCACGCCAATGGCCACGGCGTCTCTGGCTCGGGGTGTCGGGCTCGCTGCTCGTCGTGTTCTGCTGCCTGTGGGCCATGGGCAAGTACGTGTCCTGAGGCGACCCGTGAACGGCAACACCGCGCCAGCTCGCACGGACCCTGGACGGCGGTGACCCTCGGGCTGATCGCCACCCGCCCCGCCGTGCGGGCCGGGGACCTGGCTGCATCGGTCGAACGTGACGTGGCACCGTCCAAGCTCGACGTCCGCAAGCTCAAGGCGCTGGGACTCACCATCTCACTGGAGGTCGGCTATCGACTGTCCCCGCGGGGCCCGGCGCTACCTCGACCTGACGTCCCGCGACCCGGGCTCCTGACCCGACGACCTGGCCGAGCGGATCGTGCGACCGGATCGTGCGACCGCGCCGTCGGTCGCTACCCTGTCGGCATGGCTCTGGGCACCGAAGCACCTGACAGCACCTCGACCGACACCGAGGTCGACACCCCCACCGAGCCCGTGTTCTCCATCACCGAGGCCGCTCTGGCCAAGGTCAGCGAGATCCGTGCCGCCGAGGACGATCCCGAATCGCTCTGTCTGTGGATCGAGGTCACCGGCGCCAACGGCGTCGACTACACCTACGACCTCTCCTTCGAGACGATCGCCGACCTCGAGCCCACCGATCATCAAGAGCCGGTCGGCACCGACCTGATCGTCGCCATCCCCGCCGGCAGCGTCGACCAGCTCCGCGGGGCCACCCTCGACCTCCCTGCCGCGGCGGGCCAGGGCGGCCTGGTGCTGCGCAACCCGAACCGGCCCAACCCGCTGGCCGGTGTCGACCTCGAGCTCACCGGCGACCTGGCCGAGAAGATCACCCAACTGCTCGACCAGTCGATCAACCCCTCGCTCGCCTCCCACGGCGGGTTCGCCAGCCTGGTCGGCGTCGACGGCTCCCGCGTGTTCCTCAAGATGGGCGGCGGCTGCCAGGGCTGCTCGATGAGCGCGGCGACGCTGGTCGAGGGCATCCAGGTGGCCATCAAGGAAGCGCTGCCCGAGGTCACCGAGATCATCGACGCCACCGACCACAGCGCCGGCGAGAACCCCTTCTACACGTGACGCTGGATGCCCGGCGGCGCAACCTGCCCGTCGGTTGGTGGACGTTCAGACCCGTGACTCGTCGAGGCGCCCGTCGCCGACCTCCAGGCTTCGGCCGCTCCCCGTTGGGCCACCAGCCGGGCGACGGCCAGGGCCGCACCTGAGGCCAGTGCCCAGGTGAGCGCGGCCGGCCAGCTCGTCCCGGGAGCGGCCGGGTTGCCCGGAGGCTCCTCGCCGTCGACCGAGGTCCACACCTTCACCAGCAGCCAGCGGGTCGCCATGCCGGCGGCCACGCCGCTCGCGAGGCCGACGGCTCGCCATACCTGTCGTTGATCCATGCCGAGCACCTTCCCCGATCGGAGGTCGGGGAGACCGACGCTGGGGCTCAGCCCTCGTGGGGGATGTGGTCGCCAGCCAGCAGGCTCAGCGCCGATGCCATGATCCCGTCGCGATCGAGGCCGAGCTCGGCGAGGATGGCGTCGGGCTTGGCGTGGGCCAGATACGCGATCGGCGTGCCCAGCACCCGCACCCTCGGCTCGTGCCCGCCCAGCGTGTGCTCGGCGAGCTGGTCGCCGATGGCACTGCCGACCCCGCCCTCGCGCACCCCGTCCTCGACGGTGAGCACGCACGGGTGCTTCGCCGCGTCGGCCAGCATCTCGGGGTCGAGCGGCTTGACCACCCGGGCATCCCACAGGGTGACCGACACGCCGTCGGCGATCAGACGGTCGGCCACCGCCTCGCAGGCGTCGAGCATCTTGCCGACGGCGATGATGCAGAGATCGTGGCCCTCGCGGAGGCGGCGGGCGTGGAGGCCGCGGCCGATGTCCTCGGGCGCCTCCTGGCGGGCCGCGGTCTTGGCCCAGCGGATGGTGACCGGCCCGTCGGTGAGGTCCATGGCGTCGTGCAGGTTCTGCTGCAGCTCCTGGTAGGAGGACGGTGCGAACACGGTCATGCCGGGCACCTTGGTGAGCAGCATCATGTCGAGAACGCCGTGGTGCGACGGACCGTCGTCGCCGGTGACGCCGGCGCGGTCGAGGCAGAAGATCACGGGTTGGCGGTGCAGGCCGACGTCGAGGTTGACCTGGTCGAAGGCCCGGGTGAGGAACGTCGAGTAGATCGCGACCACCGGACGCAGGCCGCCCATGGCCATGCCGGCCGCGGCGGTGACCGCGTGCTGCTCGGCGATGCCGACGTCGATGCACCGTTCGGGGAACCGCTCGGCGAAGGGCAGCAGACCAGTGGAGTCGGGCATGGCCGCGGTGATGGCCACCAGCTCCGGGTGCACCTCGGCCTCCTTGATCAGCGCCTCGGTGAACGCCGCGGTGTAGCTGCCGGGCTTGGGCATGCCGATGTCGTGGAGATGCTTGATGGGGTCGTTCTCGGCGGGGCCGTAGCCGCGTCCCTTCTGGGTCAGCACGTGGACGACCTGGGGCCCGCCGATCTGCGCCGCGTTGCGGAACGCCTCTTCGAGGGCGGCGACGTCATGGCCGTCGTAGGGGCCCGTGTAGCGCACTCCCAGCGTCTCGAAGAACGCGGTCGGCTCCCACAGCTCACGGATGGCGGCCTTGGTGGCCTCGAGCCCCCGCTCGAGGCGGTCGCCGAGCACGGGGACCTCCTGCAGCAGCTTCTCGAGGCGGGCCTGGCGGCGCATGTAGACCGGGTTGTTGCGGATGCGGGCCAGGCTGTCGCCGAGCCGGCTCACGGTCGGGGCGTAGGACCGCCCGTTGTCGTTCAGCACGATGATGCAGTCGCGCCCGCTGTGGCCGAGGTTGTTCAATCCCTCGTAGGCCATGCCCCCGGTCAGCGAGCCGTCGCCGATGACCGCGATCACCCGGCGGCCGCTGCCGAGCTCGCTCTGCTCGGCGGTGGCCAGGCCGTAGGCGTAGCTGAGCACGGTGGACGCGTGGCTGTTCTCGATCCAGTCGTGCTCGCTCTCGTCGCGGCTCGGGTAGCCCGAGAGCCCGCCGGCCTGGCGCAGCGTGGCGAAGTCGTCTCGGCGCCCGGTGACGATCTTGTGGACGTAGGCCTGGTGGCCGGTGTCCCACAGGATGATGTCGTCCGGGGAGTTGAAGACCCGGTGCATGGCCAACGTGAGCTCGACGACGCCGAGGTTGGAGCCGAGGTGCCCGCTGCCGGCGTCGCTGACCGAGTCGACGATGAACTGGCGGATCTCGATGGCCAGGGTGTCGAGCTCCTCAGGGGTCAGCGCCTTGAGGTCGGCCGGGGAGTTGATGCGCTCGAGGATCACTGCTCAGACGGTAGCCGCTGGTCCCCGGTGGAGACCATGCACCCGGATGGCTGTTCGACGTCGCGGCGCGGGCTCACGATCTGTGGCGAACGGGTCGCCAAGCGGGCGATCAGGTAGCCCGCGGCCAGCACCAGCACGCCCCCGACGGCATCGAGGAGATAGTGGTTGGCGGTGACCACGATGGCGAACACGGTGGCCACCGGATAGAGCACGACGAGCGCCTTGGCCCAACGGTGGCGGAGCCGCGGATAGAGGGCCAGCGCGCACCAGAGCGCCCAGGCCACGTGGAGGCTCGGCATCGCCGCGTACTGGTTGGAGATCGACTTCACCGTCCCGGAGTCGAAGGTCCAGAGGCCGCCATAGCGGTCGATGGTGTCGACGAAGCCCCGATCGGAGGTGGCACCCCCGCCGTAGAGGCAGTCGCACAGCAGCCGAGGTGGCATGAGCGGAAAGAGGCTGAAGCCGAGCAGGGCCAGCCCGGTGGTGAACGCCAGGGTGTTGCGCCAGAGGCGATAGGCGCTCGGCCATCGACGGAAGAGGGCGACGAGCACGCCGATCGGCACCACGAAGTGCAGGGTGCCGTAGTAGATGTTCCAGATCCGCAGGAACCAGGGCCATCCGAGGAACCAGCTCTGCACGGTCTGCTCATGGAAGATGCCGAGCCACTGCTCGAGCCGGATCACGCGTTCCGCGTTGTGCAGGGCATGGGTCGTGCTGCCCCCGCCGGCCGAGCCGAACAGGTTCCGGGTGCCGGAGTAGAGCAGGTAGAACACCCCGACGTAGAGCAGCTCGCGCCACCAGTGCAGGCCGTGGCGAGGGTCGTCGACCGGTTCGCCGGCGGTCGGTGTGGCGGTGGGAGCCGCGCTGGTGACGTTCGGGTCGCGGGGGGCGCGATGCACGCCGCGAGTGTAGGGACGTCTCCCGCGATCTCAGGCCCGGGCGGCCCAGGTGCCTCGAGTGGTGGCCACCTCGTCGAGGAACGCCGACAACGCGGCCCACCACGCCTCCGGCGCCTCGAACTGGGGGCTGTGACCTCCGCCGGGGATGACCGCGAGCCGGGCGCCGGGGATGGCCTCGGCCATGCGGGCGCTGTCGCCGAGGAACGGTGTGTCCTGCTCGCCGACGATGATCAGGGTGGGCATGGTGAGCGATGCCAGACCGACGAGCCGGTCGGCCTGCTCGGGGATCTGGGCCAGCATGGCCGCGAACATCGCCGCGGAGCTGGCCCGCAGGTTGCGGTCGCCCATCTCGGCGTAGCCCGGGTCCTCGGCCACCTTGCGGCGATAGGCCTCCGTCGTGAGCGGCCCGTCGTCGCTCGCGCCCATGACGTCGGCGACGACATCGATCCCCTGCTCACGGGCGACGGTGACCCCGAGCTCGACGAGGGCCGCATCGACCGCCAGCGGGCCGTGCGATGTGTCCATCAGGATCAGCGACTCGACCCGTTCGGGGGCGCCGACGACCAGCACCTGGGTCAGCATGCCGCCCATCGAGTGGCCCAGGACGGTGAAGCGGTCGAAGCTCAGCTCGTCGGCCAGGCCGAGGACGTCGGCGGCGAAGATGTCGAGCGAGTAGTCGTCCTCGGAGGTCGGCTTGCTGCTCGAGCCGTGCCCCCGCAGATGGGGAGCGACCACGTGCCACCCGGCGTCGGCCAGAGGTTCGAGGAAGTCCGCGAAGTCGGTGGCGGCGCCGGTGTAGCCGTGCACGAGGAGCAGCGGTCGCCCGCCGGCCCCCGCCTCGAGGATCGTGAGATCGACCTCGCCGACGTTGACGGATCGTTCGGTGGTCGACATCGGCATCCCCTTCGCTCATCGGACCCCCCGATCAGCGCGCCGCCGACCCTATCGGCCACGCCGGATCGATGGTCAGGCCGGTCGATGGTCAGGCCGGTCGATGGTCAGGCCGGGAGGTCCGCCAGGAACGCGACCAGTGCGGCGTTGACCTCGGCCGGATGGGTGAGGTTGGCGGCGTGGGTGCCACCGTCGATGCGCACCACGCCGTTGCTGCCGACGAGCCCGGCGTCGAGGCGCTCGGCCTTGTCCATGGAGATGGCGGTGTCGGCGGTGCCGTGCACGACGAGCGCCGGCGCGGTGATCTCGCCGAGCCGGTCCCAGATCGAATCGCGGGTGAGCAGGGTGGTCCCCGGTTGGCGCAACGTCGCCTGCGGTCGGATCATCCACCGCTCCGACCACTCGGCATCGAGCTCGGGATGGCCCAGGATGATCGATGCGGTGGCGGCGGTGAGGTCGTCGGTCGGGCCGTTGGTGACCCAGTCGTCGATCATGCCCTCGTAGAGCGGAGCGACCTCGGGGTCCTCGGTGCCGGCCTGCGTGTCGAGCAGGATCAGCGCCCGCACCCGCTCGGGTGCCATCAGCGCGACCCGCAGCGACACGAAGCCGCCCTGGGACATGCCGCCGATCACCGCCCGCTTGATGCCGAGGTGGTCGAGCAGGCCGAGGCAGTCGGATGCGGAGTCCCAGTAGGTGAAGGGCTCCCCGTCGTATTCGGTGTCGCCGAAGCCCCGCTCGTCCCACGTGATCACCCGATGGTCGGCCGCCAGCGCCTCGACCTGTGGGTCGAACATGCTGCGGTCCATCAAGAAGCCGTGCGCGAGCACGACCGGCGGCCCGTCCCCACCCGTGTCGTCATACGCGATGCGGGCGCCGTTGATCAGTGCGGTGCTCATGTCGTCTCCCCTTCGTCGCCCTCCGGCCCAGCCCCCCGGCCGGCGCCGCCTGCGACTCGAGGGATGGTACGCCTCGGGCACGGGGGCGCGCCGAGCGGTCGATCAGGCGGTCGGTCAAGCGGTCGGTCAAGCGGCCTGGGGGCGCGATTCGATGACGCAGGGGTCGAGGCACGAGACGGCGAGGGGCTGGCTCACGGTGCGCACCGGCTCGGCGGTGCGGATGGTGGCGAACGCGATGACCGCGCCGACCGCGCACAGGCCCGCCGCCATCTCCAGAGCGACGGCGAAGCCGGGGCCGAAGCCCACCCCTTCGGTGGCCGCGGTGATGCCGGCCAGCCCGGGGAGGATCGCCACCGCGAGCAGGCCGGCGAGCCGGGCGACCGCGTTGTTCACGCCCGACGCGACCCCTGCCTGGTGCGAGCTCACCGATGCCAGCACGGTTGCCGTCAGGGGCGCGACCAGGGCGGTGATGCCGAGCCCGAAGACGATGGCGCCGGGAAGGACCGACTCGACGTAGGTGCTCCCCGGCTCGATGCGGGTGTAGAGCAGGAGCCCGGCCGAGACGGTGAGCGCGCCGATGGTCATGGGCAGGCGAGGGCCGATCCGTTGGGCGAGGGCGCCGGCGCGCGCCGACAGCAGGGCGACGAGCACGGTGACCGGCAGCAGCGCGGCCCCCGCCGCGAGGGCCGAGTAGCCCAGGCCGACCTGGAGCTGCACGGTGACGAGGAACGACGTGACACCCAACCCGGCGTAGACCGTGAGCGTCACCAGGTTGGCGCCGGTGAACTGCGTCGAGCGGAAAAGCGACAGCGGCAGCAGCGGATGCGGGCGTCGCGACTCGACGACGACGAACCCGATCAGGGCCGCCAGCCCGGTGATGAGCGCGATCGTCGGCGCCGGCCCCCCGCCGAGCTCGATGAGCCCGTAGGTGGTGGCGCCGAGGGCAAGGGTGATGAGGGCTGCTCCCTGGAGGTCGGGGTTCGGGGCGGCGAGGCCCTCGGAGGTCTCGGGCACGTGGCGAAGGGCGATCACCACCGTGGCCGCGGCGATGGGCAGGTTGATGAAGAACACCGGTCGCCACGACACCGTGTCGACGAGCCAGCCGCCCACGAAGGGGCCGATCGCCCCGGCCGCCGCGCCCAGCCCCGACCACGCGCCGACAGCCCGGGCCCGGTCGTCGGGGTGGAACGACGCCGAGATGATCGCCAGGCTGCTGGGCACCAGCAGGGCCCCGGCCGCACCCTGCAGGGCCCGGGCGGCGATGAGCACCTCGATGGTGGGCGCCAGGCCGCAGAGCAGCGAGGCCGCGCTGAACCCGATGAGGCCGATGATGAAGATCCGGCGGCGGCCGTAGAGGTCGCCGAGCGAACCGCCGAGCAACAGCAGCGAGGTGAGGGTGACGAGGTACGCGTCGAGGGTCCACTGCAATCCGGCCAGACCTCCGCCGAGGTCCTCGCTGATGTGGGGGAGCGCGACGTTGACGACCGTGGCGTCGAGGAAGGCGATGCCCGACCCGGCGACCGTCGCGGCGAGGAGCCATCGGCCCGCCGTCGTGCCGTAGCGGATGTCGGGATCAGTGGACACCGGTGCTCCGGCCGAGGTCGTGCCACGCTGATGGCCGCCTCACGGCCCGTCGATCGACCCGATCGGGGGTGCCGGTGCGAGGGCGGGATCGTCGGTGTCGAGGCGGAGGACGGCCTTGCCCTCCACCCGCCGGGCGAGGAGCTCGTCGATGGCGGTGGCAGCGTCGGTCCACGGGAGTTCGAGGTCGATCTGGGGGTCGAGGTTGCCGTCGCACATCAGCACGGCCAGCGCCCCGAGGTCGAGCGTGGTGGAGTCGAGGCGTTCGAGCTCGGAGAAGATGAGGAACCCCTGCAGGCGGGCACCGTGCTTCGGGTAGAGGTTCGCGACGTCGAAGGTGGTCGCCTCACCCGATGAGTTGCCGAACGACACCACGATGCCGAGGGGAGCCACCAGCTCGAGGGCCCGGGCCAGGGACGCGCCGCCGGCCGACTCGAGGATGATGTCGAACTGGCCGTCGTCGGGGAGGCCGACGGTGACGGTCGCGGCGCCGAGCTCCACCAGGCCGTCGGCCCGCTCGGGGCTGCCGACGACCGCGGTGACGTCGGCGCCCCAGTGCGAGGCCAGCTGGATGGCGAAGCGGCCGACGCCGCCGGACCCGCCGGTGACCAGCACCCGTCGACCCTCGATGAGATCGGCCTGCTGCAGGGTGCGATAGGCCGTCAGCCCGGCCACCGGGAGGGTCGATGCGGCGGCGAACGACAGGCCGTCGGGGATGGTGGCGAGCGAGCCGGTGGGGACCGCGACCTGCTCGGCCCAGGCACCCTGTCGGAGCAGCCCGACGACCCGGCGCCCGGCCGCCGGTCCGGTGCCGTCGGCGGCGGCCGCCACCACCGTGCCGGCCAGGTCCCAGCCGGGCCGCCAGCCCTCGGGGGCGGACGCGATCCGGCGGACCTCGCCCCGGTTCAGCGAGACGGCCGAGACCGCGACGACCGCCTCACCCGCGGACGGCGTGGGCGCCGCCACGTCGGCCAGGTCGACGCCGCCGGGCCGATCGGCAGCGGTGACGACAGCGCGGACGGTGTCAGGGCGATCGGTCACAAGGAACTCCTGTCGGCGGACGTGGGCCCGGGAGGGCCGACGTCGGGATTCGGACCCGGCGGAGGCCAGGCGTTCGATGCGGGTCAACCCGGCGACGGTGGCGAGTAGTCCCGAACGGAGGCGATGCCCAGCAGATCGAAGGCCCGCCGGGCCACCGACACCGGTACGTCGAAGTGCTCGGCGACCTCCTCGGGGCCGACACC
>Ga0302322_100004198_pt1 | contig 12483 bp, 6 predicted proteins | sample Fen_T0_2_FD_203757 | JGI IMG/M metagenome (GOLD analysis project Ga0302322, IMG submission 203757) | Peat permafrost microbial communities from Stordalen Mire near Abisko, Sweden - Fen_T0_2 | ecosystem: Environmental > Terrestrial > Soil > Wetlands > Permafrost | place: Sweden: Abisko...
AGCGCTCGTGACCGGTGACCACGGCGCGCTGAGTACCGTGCCAGTCCCCTGATACCAATAAGGTGTGGTGCCCGCGCCGTCGAGCAGTCCGTTCAGGTTGGTATCCTTCAGATTGCCCGAGTAATACAGGCTTTGGTTCTTGTCGATTTGAAACCAGGTGTTGTCGGTGCCGGTGGAAGCGGGGCCGAAGATGAAATAGTTGGCGACGATGTCGTGCTGGAACTCGGTGCTCGTGTGCGTGGTGTAACCGGCAGAGCAGTTGTAAAGCACGTTATTTACGAACACGTTGTTGACCTTGGCGAGCGGATTGCGGTTGTGCGAGTTCGCAAAGATGTTGCGGTACCAGGCCCATTGGCTGGAGACGGACTCCGTATGCGCACCGAATTGTTGGCCAGTCGGGTCGGCGATCAAATTGTCCTGAAACGTGATGTCGGTGACGGGGAAGTTTTGCCAATCGTCGCTGACCCCATCGATGTTGTTCCAGGGCGCGAATTCGAAGGAGCTGTGATCGATGATCACGTTGCGCGCGCGGTACAGGCTGAGCGCGTCGTCCGTGTCGCTGGTCGTTTTGCTTCCGGGGCGCACGCGGACGAAGCGCAGGATGATGTTCGAAGAGTTGGCGAAGGAGAGCTCGCCGCCGCTGAAGCCGATGCCGCCGCCGGGCGCGGTTTGGCCTGCGATCGTGAGGTTACTCTTCGCGGAGACGGCCGAGCCGAGGGCGATATAGCCCGCGACATCGAAGACGACGATGCGATTGGACTGACTGACCGCGTCGCGAAAGGAGCCGGCGCCCGAGTCGTTCAGATTGGTCACGTGATAGACGGTTCCATTGCGACCGCCGGTAGCGTGCTGACCGAACCCCTGAGCCTCAGGGAACGCCAGGTCCATGATCGCCGGCGGCAGGCTCGGTTTGGAGCAAGCCGAGCCGCCGTTCGCGCCGCCCGTACTCGCACCGCCTGACGCTACGCCGCCCGTGGTCGCACCGCCTGACGCCACTTCGCCGCTTGCCGTCCCACCTCCACCCACGCCGCTTCGGCCCAACGCGCCTCCGCTTCCCCCCGCAGTGGCTGCGACACCACCCGCGCCAGCGACGGACGCGCCACCGCCGAGCCCACCACCATTGGTTGCGCCGCTCGGCGTCGCGCCGCTGCTTCCACCTGACGCATTGGAGCCGCCCGGGTGCGCGGCGGACGGGTCGGTCGAGGTCGAACAGGCGATGAGCGGCAGCACCGAACTCAAGCCGCTGAGAACGCCAATTGCCAAGCCGCGAACCATTGCCGATCACAAGGGGTCAGGCTGGCCGCACCTTTCTGCATTCGCGCCCGCATCATGCTGTGCTGGCACCGGTGGACTCGCTCGTCTGGAGCAAGTCCGTGCACACGCAGGCTTCAAAATGGCCGCCTCAGCCGATCAGCGAGCTTTTGCTGAGTTCGATCTCAGATTTGGCGGCTGAACCCGCTAGGCAGTTGGACTCGCTAGGCGGTGAACTCGCTAGAAGTGAGGGGCGCGCGCTGGCCGGTCGGCAGGGCGACGTCGCGGCTCGGTCGCGCGCGCTGCTGCGCGATCGCGACGCCCGCACGCACTCGCCGCAGCCAGAGTAGAGTTTCGAATTGTTCGCTCCGAGTCTCTGGAGCGACGAAGGAATGTCCATGTCGCTCGCACTTCAGCCAGTCCGGTCAATCCAGTCAATCCGGTCATCGAAGCTCCTGTCGGCCTTCGTATTCACGACGCTGATCCTCGGTTGTGAAGAGGAAGCAAAGAAAGAAGCACCCGCCGCAAAACCGAGTGCGTCCGTGGCGACCGCCACTCCGACGCCGCCCCCGCCTCCGCCTCCCAGCGCGCAGCCGCCCAAGCTACGGGACGACTGCCCTGACGGGTCGAGCGGAGTCGGTACCATGACTGAGCCGTGTCTGGGCAAAGACGATTCACGCATGATGGAAGTCGCGTACACGGGCAAGACCACGGACGAGGGACCGAAGTTCAGCGTGATCAACAAGTCGAAGAGCCCCATCTTGTTCGGCTCGTTGGTTGCGTACTTCTATGACAAAGACGGCAAGCAACTCGACGTGACTGCGGACGGCAAGCCGCGCCCGATGCAAGTATGCTCCGGTAGAATCTTCGCGGGAGCGGTCAAGCCCGGTGAGAAGATCTTCATGTTTTTCTCGTGCGTGAAGAAGGCTCACGTTCCCGAAGGAACAACCACCGTCCAGGCCGAGGTCAAGACAGTGGGGTTCACCGATGACGCCGGCCGAGAGAGCATCTTCTACTGGTCCAACCCGGACCTGGCTCCCAATAAGCGCCCGAAACGCGACCTCAAGTCCAAGCCGAAGAAGTGATTGAACGGCGCCCCCAACGTCGCCCGATCAGCTCCGAGCAGGCAGAATCTGCCGCCTCGAGCCGCCGACCGTCCCCGAGTGCGGCGCCTCTTCAATTTCGATCCGAACCAAAGAAGAAGCTTCGCTCAGCGCCGTTTCGGAACTGATGCCCATCGCGCCACAGTCTTTGCACAGACCAAACGCGCCAGCCATCGATCAGACGCTCACTCACGGGAATCAGGCGCGGCTGCGAGGTGCGTGGCGGGAGCGCGATCGCCCCTTCTGGCTGGCTCGCCTCGCAAGGGGTTACAGGGCCAGCCAAAGTGGTGGGCATCTCGCAGCGTTACCGCTAGAATCTGGCCGGTTGCGAGGTGAAAACTCCGTGGTTGCTACTCGGCATGATGCTCGCGATCGGTGCTGTCGCGGCGCTGGCATACTGGGACGAGCAGCGCGAGTTTTCCGCCGCACTGAGCGACTTCGCGGGCGAACAGACGGCGTTGGCACGAGCCATCGCGCCCACCCTGCAAGAGGGCCTCACGCCGTTTCTCATCGCCGCCCGCTCGATCGAGAAGCCACGGCAGGTACGGGTGCTGGTCGGGGAACCGTCTCGTGCCGCTCTGACGACTTCGGGCGGGTCGAGTCTACGCTCCGCCGCCTTGGAGAGCGGCCTTTCTGGAACTGCTGATTGGCTCAGGCTGAGCCGCGCCGAGGCGGCGGCGCTCGCTCTGCCCGCGCGCACGGCGATGGCAGGCTTCGCGCACGTCGATACCGCGGCTGGACGTTGGGGCATCGCGGTCGTAGCGAGCGCGCAAAACGAACGCGATCGAGAATTGTTGGCTCAAGTGCGGCTCGCACTCAGCGTGTTCGTGGCCTCCGGCTTGGTCCTCGTCTTCGGAGGGCTTGCGCTGAAGAACCAGCGCAAGCGCATGGGACTCGCCAACCAACTCGCGGTCGCCGCCGTTCAGTCCGAGCGCGACGAGCGCTTGGTGCGCGCGGACAAGCTCGCCACGATGGGCGCGCTAGCGATGGGCATCGCCCACGAGGTGTCGACGCCCCTGGGTGTGATACTCGGTCGCGCGGAACAGCTACTTGCGCGCGCGACCGACGACGCTCGGTCGCACCGAGCCGCCCAGGCAATCGTCGAGCAGGCCGTGCGCATCGACGCCATCGTGCGCGGCTTCTTGTCGCTCGCCCGCGGCGACGCCCCGCAAACTGAGCGAGTGCCGCCCAACGCTCTGGCCGAAGTAGCGGTTGACTCGGTCGGTCACCGCTTCTCGAAGGCTGGCGTTCGGCTGAGCATTTCGCTCGAGCAGGGGCTACCATGGGTGACCTGTGAGCCTCGATTGATGGAGCAAGTACTGGTCAACCTGTTACTGAATGCTTGCGATGCCTGTCTAGTCGGCGGTGAGGTCGAGCTGCGGGTCAGCGCCGAGGGACCGCGAGTCGCGTTCGTGGTGACGGACGATGGCTGCGGGATCAGCGAAGATGACGCCGCGCGCATCCTGGATCCGTTCTTCACGACGAAGCCCGTAGGCCAGGGCTCGGGCCTCGGCCTGGCAATCACCAGTGAACTCGTGAAACATCACCGAGGGACGTTGAGCGTCGCGTCCCGAACCGATCAGCGCGGCACGCGTGCCTGCGTGGAACTGCCCGCGGAGAGTACTCGTGCCTGACTCCGTAAAGGGTCGGCGACCACGCATCCTGATCGTCGATGATCAGCTGTCGATGGCCGAAACGCTCGCGGACGGCTTGAGTGAACACGGCTATGAAGCCATCGCGCTCGAATCGAGCAGGGAAGCAGCCGAACGGCTGCGCGGGGAACCGTGCGACGCGCTCGTGACCGATTTGCGCATGCCCGGAGTCGACGGCTTTTCGCTGCTGAAGGTCTCGCGCGCTTATGCGCCGACCCGACCGGTAATCGTGATGACGGCTTACAGCGCGGTCGAGAGCGCCATCGAATCAATCCGCCAAGGTGCGTTCCACTACCTCACCAAGCCGTTCAAGGTCGAGGAGCTCGCTTTGTTTTTGGACCGCGCACTGGAAGATACGCGCCTCCGGCACGAAGCGGCGGCCCTGCGAAGCGCGCTACGCGAACGGTTCGGCCTCCGCAACGTGGTCGGCAGCAGCGAGGCCATCCGCGCCTTGGGTGAATTGGTCGAGCGGGTCGCCGCGGCGAGTGTGCCGATCCTGCTGACCGGTGAAACCGGAACTGGCAAAGGCTTGATTGCGCGCGCGATCCACGCCCAGGGCCCGCGCGCGAGCGGCCCATTCGTGCCCGTCAACTGCGCGGCGCTGCCGGAAAACTTGCTCGAGAGTGAGCTGTTCGGGCACGTCAAAGGCGCCTTTACGGGCGCCACTGCGACTCGCGCTGGCTTGTTCACGGATGCCGATGGCGGCACGTTGTTCCTGGACGAAATCGGCGAAATTTCCCCAAGCTTGCAGGCCAAGCTGCTGCGCGTGTTGGAAAGCGGCAGCGTGCGCCCGGTGGGAGCGGACAAGGAGCGCGCGATTGACGTGCGGATCGTGGCCGCCACTCATCGAGATTTACACGAGCGTGTCGCCCGCGGAGCGTTCCGCGAAGATCTCTTGTACCGACTCGACGTAGTGAGCATCGAAGTCCCTCCGCTGCGCCATCGGGCTTCCGATATTCCCGTCTTGCTCGAGCACTTCCTCGAGCGCGCCAGGCACAAGCATCCTGATTCGCCCGTCCGTCACTTCTCCAAGGCCGCGCTCACGCGACTGCTCGACCACCGCTGGCCGGGCAACGTGCGCGAGCTCGAACACGCGGTCGAACGCGTCGTGCTCCTCGGGCGGTCCGCCGCCGTCGAGCTGGACGAGCTGCCGAAGTCGATCGTCCCACGCGCCACCGGCCCCTTGGGCTTCGAAGGCGACGTGGTCCCCCTGCGCGAAATCCAGCGCCGCTACGCCGCTTGGGCATTCGAGACGCTCGAGGGTCGCCGCATGATCACCGCGGAGCGCTTGGGGGTAGACATCAAGACCCTGGCGCGCTTGCTCAAGCCCGAATCGGACCCCGAAATCGGGGAATGACGCCCAACGCTCAGAAGGCCACGGCAAAGCGCGCCAGCGCTTCGTGCAGGACATGTGCGTTGTTACGCGCGTCATCGTTTACCCCCGCGCCCAAGGTGTTCCCCGGCGCCTGCGCGCGTTGCGTCGCGGTTTGCACGGGGCGACCTCCCGCAGTGCTGGCCGTCACCGGTGCCGAGTCTGGGAACACGTTCAAGACGTAATTGACGGTGAAGCGCACGTGCTTCGTCAGCCAATAGTTGGCGCCGAGCGAGAACGCGTTGACGGAAATGTCTCCGTCGGCATTCTTCGAATCGGCGCGACCCGAGCGGCGAGCGCTCGAATAGTCGAGCCGCAGCTGTTCCCACTTGGCGAGCAACTGGAGGGCTCGATCGGGCGTGGCCTTGTCCGGCTTTTCGAAATCCACGTGCGGCATGTTTTGCACGCCGGGCAAGCCGTTGATATCGCGGTTGCCGAGCGGCCAATAGCCGAACTCCACGTAGTACGAGTAGCCGCGCAGGCTGCCAAAGCGAGGGCTTGGCGAGGCTTGCATGCCGTCGGCCGCCTCGCGCGTGCACTTGTCGATGTACGCGGCTTCTGCGGTCAGATCCACGAGCCCGTACGGGATGCGCGCTTCCGCGGCAATGCCGCGCTGGGTTCCGGCGTAGATGATGTGAGTCGTGCCAGTGGAGCTCGTGTAAGTGGGGTTCCAGAACGCGTACTGTCCCTGGGTCGTCAACGCGGGCACGTCGTAGTTGACGTAACTTCGATCGCGAGACCCTTGGCGCGCGCTCACGCCGAACTGCATGTTCTTCAGTGCGTCCGTCCGTGACGAGAGCGGCGTCACGTAGACACGGGCGAACAGATCCCCTTTGCTGTCCAAGTTGGGGCGGTTCTGTCCTTCCCCGTCGAATAGGCCGATCGAGTAGTTCAGGGTCTTGAATGCGTCACCCCACAGCATCAAACCCATTTGCTTTTGGGTCGGCACGGCGACGTCGCGCACGGTGAGCGAGCGCTCCATGAACGGCGTGCCCCACTTCTCGCTAGTACGGTTCTCGAGCGTGAATGGCGCGTCGAACTGGCCGACCTGAATGTTGAGCCAGTTCGCGGCTCGAAAGTTGAGAAATACATCCGTGGGCGCGGCGCTGACTCGGGGCGTTTGTGCGCTCGAATACCGGCCGCTGCTCGCGGTTGGGGCCATGCCGGGAGCCGCTACGGAGGACTCATTGGTGCCTCGCGGATTGTCGATGGCAGTGGCGCCGAAGTCACCGGCGATCATGAACCAAAAGCGATGAAAGAATTCGCCGGAAATTTCCGGGCGAACGCGGCGCAAGAACAGCGTTGGCTTGAGCGTGGTGTCGCTCACACCGGGTCCGAAATAGCTGTAGAAGTCGAGGTGCGCGCGTCCCTGTAGGTACAGGCGGTAATCGTCGTTGACGTCACGCAGGTAAAAAAGTCCGCCGTGATAGCCCGCAAGCGGATAGCCGTCCTTGCCCAAACTCGCGTCGAGGGCCGCGGGCGGCGCCGGCACCTGAAGAACCGACGGCTGCGCGCTCGCGGCGCCTGTCCAAGCAAGAACGGCGAGTGCAACGGTCCGCTGCACGCCGCGTAAGAATGTGAATTTCAGCGCGGCGGCGAGCGGACGAGTCGTCATCTATAGCTGGGTCAGAGCGCGACGGCCGCGCGGAGCAAGAATTCGTGCAAGGAATGAGCGTTGTCACGAGCGTCGTCGTTCACGCCCTTGGCCAAGGTGTTGCCCGGAGCGCGCGCGCGGTTCGTGCTCGATTGAACCGGAGTGCCCATGGCGCTGGCGCTCGTCGGGGCAGAGTCGGGAAACATGTCCAAGACGTAATTGGCGCTCAAACGAATGTGTTTCGTGGCCCAGTAGTTGAGACCGAGAGAGAACGCATTGAGCTTGATGTCGCCGTCGACGTTCTTGGTGTCCGCGCTGCCAACGCGGCTGGCGCTGTCGTACTTCAGCAAAACCTGTTCCCACTTGACCAAGAGCTGCACGGCATTGGCGGGCGCCCCGTCCGGCTTCGAGAAGTCGACATGGGTCATGTTTTCGTAGCCAGGCAAGCCGTTGACATCCCGCTTGCCGAGCCAAATCCCCGCTTGCAGGTAGTAGGAAACACCGTGCAAATCGCCCAAGCGCAGGTTCGAGCCGGGGGTCGCCTGAAAGCCCTCGCGGACTTCACGGGTGTTGTTCTTGATGTACACGACCTCGCTCGTGAAATCGATGATCGACACCGGTACGCGGAGCTCGCCGGCGAAGCCGAACTGCGTGCCGGATGGCAAGATGTGAGTCGTTCCCTCCGAACCGCTGTAAGTCGGGCTCCAGAACCCGTAACCGCCCTGGGTCGACATGCCCGGATAGTCGTAATAGGAGTACTTGTTGTTGCGGGACCCGTAGCGAAGACTCGCGCCGACCTGCAAATCTTTGATCTCCGACTTCAGGCTCGCCGCTGGGTGCACGAACGTGCGCGCCATGAAATCACCGCGGCCGTCGGTGTTGAGCCGGTTCTGACCGTCGCCATCGAATAGACCGGCCGAGTAGAACCAATACTTGTCTTTGGTCTCACCCCAGAGCATGAGGCCGATCTCTTTGTTCGTCGGGATGCCGACGCTGCGCACCGCCAGCGAGCGCTCCATGAACGGGATGTATTTGTCGCTGGTTCGATTCTCCATCGTGAAAGGAGCGTCGAACTGGCCGATCTGCGCGTTGAACAACGGGTGAGCCCGGTAGTTCAAGAAGACGTCGGTGGGCGCGGCGCTGACCCGCGAAGTTTGGGCGCCCGCGTATTTGCCGGTGGTGTCGGTAGGAGCGACGCCCGGGTTGGCAGCGGAGGTCTCGTTCGTCCCCGTCGGATTGTCGTAATTGGTGGCGCCGAAATCACCGGCGATGCTGAACCACCAGCTCTTGAAGAACTCACCGCCGATTTCAGGCCGAATACGCCGCAAGAACAGCGTCGGCTTGAGGTTGGTATCGGGCACGCCCGGACCCGCGAAGCCGTAGAAATCGACCTGCGCGCGGCCTTGCAAATACAGCCGGAAATTATCGGTGGTGTCGCGCAAGTAGAAGACGCCGTTGTGCCAGCCCGCGAGTGGGTTGCCATCGTCACCGACAGCGCCAGTCAGCTTGGGCATCGGCGCGACCAACTCGGGCGGCGCCATTGGGCTTGCTGCCATCGGCGTCATCGTCGGTGCGGGCGCGGGCGGGGGCAGAGTTCCTACGGAAGTAGCCGCCGTTGCGGAAGCGTCCGGTGCCGCAGCAGGAGCCTCTTGGGCGAGAGCGTGGCTAGCGACGAGGCCGAGAGCGAAGGTCAGAAGTGGTGTGCGGAATTTCATGCCAAACGGTTCCTTTCGGGGCCGCACATGACGCTCTAAATGTGACAGCCAAAAGACATATACGTGAACTTCAGGCGGACGACGCTGCGAGTCGGCCGGCTCGATAGCACATTGTTCCCCGTGCAGGCAGCCCAAAAAACGCGCGTTTCCGGCCGGAGGATCGGAAGTGGCCCGCTAGAAATCGGGGGTTGTTTGTTTCGAGCCCCTGCTGCGCGAGGGCGAAGGGCAGCTGACGCATGACGTCTCGGTGATAGCTGATGACGACTCGTCACGCCTTGGCGCCTCAGCGGAACGCGGCAGCCGCTTCGGAGGCGACACGGTTGGGAGTCGTCGCGCTCGTTCCACTTCGCGCAGGCGCTTTGCGCTCCGTATAGCAACCGAACAGCATTCCGAGGACGAACAGCGCGATCGTCGCCCAATCACCAGCATTCAAGTCGAGCTTCACGGCGGCGCGCACTTTCGCAAATCTTCGCTCGACCACGCTCCCGGTCAACCGAAGTCGCGAGCCAAGAGTGAGAATTCACCTGCTCGTAACCGTATGTCGCTTCGGTTACGAGCGAGCGACATCATTGCGATCGACGTCGGCGTCGTGGAGTGAGCGGAGCGGGTCTGCTACGCAGCAGTGCCTCGGTAGACAATGTCATGAAGCAACGTGTTCTCTCCCTCCGTCACTGGCTCGGGATCTCGTGCCTGATCTCGTTGGGCTGCACCTCGCTTCGAGATCCCAATCAATGGTTCGGTGATGTCGCCGGCGGCGGTGCGTTGTCGAACAGCGGTGGGCGTTCGGGTTCCGTCGGGATCTCCGGCAGCTCAGGCGAAAACTCGGGAGGGCGCGGGGGCGTGGGCGGCAACGCGACGGGCGGTGTCCCGATCGGTGCAGGCACGGCAGGTCTGTTCGGCACGGGCGGCAATTCGGGGGGCAACGTCGGTGACGCGGGCGCGAGCGGTGCAGCAGACTCGGGCTGCGAAGACCACGATGGCTTTCAAGGGTTGGGCTGCTACCGCTGTTCGCCGCTCGAGATCGTGACTCTCGAGAACGCCTGCTCGGCGGCAACGTGCACGCATTTCGACGACCAAAAACGGCTCACATTGCTCGGCAAAGACGGCAAACTGCCACCGTTGCCGCCGGTTGGAGGCGCCGGGGCCGGTGGCGGCGCGGGAGCAAGTGGCGGCGCGGGAGCAAGTGGCGGCGCGGGCGGCGGAGCTGGCGGCACGGGTAAATCTTGCGCCGATTTGGCGACCCACGGCACCGTCGTCTACATCACGGGCTCCTCCGCCGCGAGTCCGTTCTTGACGCAGATCGCCCAGCAACTGGTAGCGCAAAACGTGTACATCGTTTACCAGTCGACCGGTTCGTGCGTCGGAGTCGATGCCGTTCTCAACGGCACGCCGATGACCACGGGCCAAACGGCGGCTGCGCTCACGGCAACGTACTGGGACTCGTCCGCGAGCCCGGGCGTCGCCTGCGATTTGCCCGCCGAAGGAGTCACCGCCGACATCGGTGCGTCGGACGTCTTCGCGCAGTCGTGCGCAGGATTCGAGCTCGCAAACCTCGACGCACTGCAGGTGCGTGACGCGCACGGCCCGATCCAAACCATGACATTCGTCGTGCCCACGAACTCGGCCTACGCGGAGATAAGCGCCAGAGCGGCCTATTTCGCGTTTGGCTTCGGAGCGGATGGCGGGTTACGCGACGTGAGCGGCAGCGTCGCCATTTGGAACGATGAAGCGTACCTGTTCAAGCGCAGCGCGACATCGGGGACCCAGGCCATGTTGGCCGCAGCCATCGGGGTGCCGGCTGGCGCCTGGAGGGGCAAGGCGCACAAAGGCTCGAGCGACGTAGCGGCGTCCATTCAAGCTGCCGCGCAGAAACAGGAAACGGCCAACGCCGCGTTGGGGATCTTGGCTGCGGACTACATCGACACCAAGAACCTGCGCGCCCAAATTCGCGTGCTCGCGTTCCAAGACACGGACCAGCACTGCGCAATGTTTCCGGATTCGAGTAGCACGGCACACGACAAGCTCAACGTGCGGGACGGGCACTACCCGATTTGGGGCCCGCTACATTTGCTGCTCCGCGTCGACGGTCAAGGCAACCCACTGAACGCCGCAAACCGTCTAGCGGTAACGGACATCATCGGTTATCTTTCCGGCACCAAAGCGCTGCCCAACAAAGTGCAGCTGATCGACCTGTACGCACAAAGCGGGCTAGTCCCCGAGTGCGCGATGCATGTCACGCGCAGTAAGGACGGCGGCAATATTCTCCCCTACCAGCCGACCAGCCCCTGTTCCTGCCTGTTCGATTTGAAGGCGACTGGCGCAACGAGTTGCACCAAGTGCGCGGTTCAGGGCGATTGCGGCAGCGGCGAAACCTGCTCCTTGGGCTATTGCGAGCGCTGACCCCTGCTTATGCAAGCAGTGCCTTGTTACGTCGGCCCGCAGGAGCGCCACACAAATGTTGCCGCGAATTCTTGCGCTCTTGTCCCAGTGTTGACCGAGTGATCCTAGCCTCCGCCCGTGCAGTCTTCCTCACGACGCGTCTCACTTCCGTTCGCCGATGACGCCCCCAGTCCCGCCGAGCTCACGCCGGTCGTTCCGAGCTTCAGCGGTGTAGCTGCGCCCAGCGTGCCTCAAGAACAGCTCGAGTCGCTCGAGCGCTACAAACTCTTGGCGCGCCTAGGCCAGGGCGGCATGGCGGAGGTCTTTCTGGCAGCGTGGGAGGTTGCGCCATTCGTGCACCGCCCAGTGGTGATCAAGCGGCTGCATCCCCATTTCAACGAAGACGCGCGGCTCGTCGGGATGTTCTTGGACGAGGCGCGACTACTCACTCAGCTCGATCATCCGCACATCGTGAAGACGCTCGAGGCGGGCGTGATTGATGGCCGCTGTTGCATCGCCATGGAGTACTTGGAGGGGCAACCGCTGCACCGCCTGCTCCGGCGGGCGAACGAGCGCGGCGGCCTGGCAGCCCACGTGGCCGTTAGCATCGCCATCTCGGTGCTGGATGGCCTGCATTACTCGCACGAGACCAAAGATGCCCAGGGGGCACCGCTAGAGATCGTTCACCGCGACGTATCGCCACAGAACGTGTTCGTGTCCAACGACGGCCAGGTCAAGGTGCTCGACTTCGGCATCGCCAAAGCGAACAGCCAAGAGGGGCGGACCGCTACCGGAATCGTCAAGGGCAAGGTTGGCTACATCGCGCCGGAGCAGGCCCGCGCGGAGCACGTCGACCGCCGAGCGGACGTGTGGAGCGCCGGAGTCGTGCTGTGGGAGACGCTCACCGGCGCTCGCTTGTTCAAAGCGGAGACCGACGCTGCGACCCTTGGCCTGACGTTACAGGGGCCGATCCCAAGCGCGGGCACGCGTCGAGTGGGCGTTCCTCAGGAGCTCGAGGCGGTATTGCTACGCGCTCTGCAACGCGACCCAGCGCTGCGCTACCAAACCGCGGGCGCGATGCGCAACGACCTGGAAAGCTGGCTGGCGCGCGCCGGCTTCTCGCGTGACGCTCGCGTCATCGCCAGTCTGATGAAGGAGCTTTTCGCGAGCGAGATCGTCGAGCAGCAGCGGCTGGTGTCGGCACTGATGGCTCGCAGCGATTGCACTCCCCCCGCGCCCGCTTCGAACCGCTCGCCCAGCAGCACCAGCGCGTTGTACGTGAAGGTCCCGCAAGGCACGGCGACCTCAGCGGACTTGACGCGGATGGACGACCAAATGAGAGCGCTCGACAAGCGCCATCGCCGGGCCTTTCGCTCGATGCTCGCGCTGATCAGTATGCTCTTGGGCATCGCATGCG
>Ga0302322_100004201_pt1 | contig 12478 bp, 10 predicted proteins | sample Fen_T0_2_FD_203757 | JGI IMG/M metagenome (GOLD analysis project Ga0302322, IMG submission 203757) | Peat permafrost microbial communities from Stordalen Mire near Abisko, Sweden - Fen_T0_2 | ecosystem: Environmental > Terrestrial > Soil > Wetlands > Permafrost | place: Sweden: Abisko...
GGTCTGGTCGAGGCGGCCGCGACGATCGGGGCGGCCCAGATCCAGAACCGCGGGACGCTCGGCGGCAACATCGCGAACGCCTCGCCCGCGGGTGACACGCTGCCGGTCCTGCTCGCCATGGATGCGTCGTTCGTCCTCGGCTCGGTGCGCGGCGAGCGAACGGTGCCCGCCACCGAGTTCTGGACCGGCTATCGCCGGACCGCCCTCGCCCCGGACGAGCTCGTCGTGCGGATCCGGATCCCGCTCCGTGGCGGCCAGGAGATCCGTTATCGGAAGGTCGGGACGCGGCGCGCCCAGGCGATCAGCAAGGTCGTCCTCGCGCTGGCGTGGCGCGAGGTTCCGGGCGTCCCGGGCTGGACGGATGTCCGGGTGGGGCTCGGGTCCGTCGCGGCCACGCCGATCCGCGCTCGTGCCACCGAGGCCGACATGGAGGGCCGTTCGCCCAATCCGGAGACCGCCGATCTCGCCGCCGAGACGCTGGCCGCGGAGATCCACCCGATCGACGATGTCCGCTCTACGGCCGAGTACCGCCGGATCGTGGCGGCCCGCGTCCTGCATCGCCTCATCCGCGAGGCCGGCGGTTGGTGAGCCCGAGCGCATGGGGTTCGGTTCTGGACGCCCCGACCGACGAAGCCTACGTCGCCGCGATCGCCCCGCTCTTCGAGGGCGCTCCGAGGTTCCTTGCACATCTCGCGGCGGCTCGCCCGTTCGAAACGCCCGACGCGTTCTTCGCTCAGGCTCGCGCCCGCGCCCACGACATGGCCGAGGACGAGCAGATCGAGCTCCTCGACGCCCACCCTCGCCTGGGGGCGCGACCGGGCCAGTTGTCGGCGATGTCCCTCGCTGAGCAGGGGTACGACGACGACGCCGAGCCGGTGGCCGATCCGATCGATGTCGCGTCGGAGCTGGAGCGACTGAACGCGGACTACGAGGCCCGCTTCGGGTTCCGGTACTGTGTCTTCGTGGCCGGTCGGACGCGTGAGGTCCTGTTGCCGGACATGGCCGCCGCCCTCGGGGAGGAACGGGACGCCGAGCTCCATCGAGGGCTTGATGCCGTGATCGACATCGCGGTCGATCGGTTCTCGACGCTGCCACCGAACGACGAGGAGACGACGTGATCGAACTCGGCGCCGCACGGTATGGCAAGGCGGGTGTGCGGCTGATGCGGGTGGACCGCTCGACCACGCCGCATCGGGTCCGGGATCTCACGATCGCCATCGCCCTCGAGGGCGACTTCGTGGCCGCGCACACGGACGGCGATAACGCCAACGTCGTGGCCACGGACACGATGAAGAACACGGCCTATGCGTTCGCGAAGGACCATCTCGACGGCTCCATCGAGGCGTACGGCCTCGCGCTTGCCGAGCACTTCCTGACCTTCCCGCAGGTGGCGCGTGCGACCGTCAACGTCCGCGAACATGCCTGGCGGACGATCGCGGTGGATGGCACGCTGGCCCGCGACGCGTTCGTCCGGAGCGGGGAGGGGACCAGGGTCGCCACGATCGCCGCGACCGGTGCCAGCGTCTCGGTCGAAGCCGGCGTGGAGGACTTGGTCGTCCTCAAGACGACGCGGTCGTCCTTCAGCGGCTTCCCGCGCGACGAGTACACGACGCTGCCTGACACGGACGATCGCATGGCCGCCACGAAGCTGACGGCGATCTGGACCTACGGGTCGCCGGATGTCGACGCGGACACCTCCTACGAGGCCATCCGCGGCGATCTCCTCGAGACGTGGGCGGATCACGACAGCCCGAGCATCCAGACCTCGATCTGGATCATCGCCCGGGCCATCCTCGAGCGCCATCACGAGGTCCGGGAGATCCGGCTGGTGCTCCCGAACCTCCACCATTGGCTGGTGGACCTGGCGCCGTTCGGCCTCACCAACGATCGCGAGATCTACACGCCGACGACCGAGCCATACGGGCTCATCGAGGCTACCGTGCGACGGGGTGATGGCTGACGTGAAGCCACCGGCCGGCGTCGAGGTCACGGGTCCGGCCGTCCCCGGCGCCGAGCGCATCCTGACGCCGGAGGCACTCGCCTTCGTCGCGGACCTGCAGCGTCGGTTCGGGGCCTTCCGGCTGGACGTGCTGGAGCGGCGCAAGGAACGCCAGGCGGAGCTCGATGCGGGCGTGCGGCCGGACTTCCTGGTCGCGACGGCCGAGCTCCGGGCGGCGGACTGGATCGTCGCACCCACGCCGCCCGACCTGGACGACCGGCGGGTCGAGATCACCGGTCCGGCGGAACCCAAGATGATGATCAACGCCCTGAACTCCGGGGCAAAGGTCTTCATGGCGGATCTCGAGGACGCCCTGTCCCCGACGTGGGCCAACGTCGTCGCCGGCCAGGCGGCCATCGCCGATGCCACCCGCGGGACGCTCACCTTCGATGCGCCGGACGGAAAGGCGTACCGGCTCGTCACGCCGCGGGCCACGCTCGTGGTCCGGCCGCGTGGCTGGCACCTCATCGAATCGCACGTGCTGGTGGATGGCGTGCCAGTCTCGGCGTCGCTGTTCGACTTCGGGCTGTACCTGTTCCACTCGGGCGCGGCCGCGATCGCGGCCGGCAGCGGGCCGTATGTCTACCTGCCCAAGCTCGAGTCGCACCACGAGGCGCGGCTCTGGAACGACGTCTTCCTGCACGCCCAGGCGGCGCTCGGGATCGCGCGCGGGTCGATCCGGGCGACCGTCCTGATCGAGACGATCCTCGCCGCCTTCGAGATGGACGAGATCCTGTACGAGCTTCGCGAGCACGCCGCCGGGCTCAACGCCGGCCGCTGGGACTACCTGTTCAGCGCGATCAAGAAGTTCCGCACGGATCCGTTGATCGCCTCGCCCGACCGGGCGCAGCTGACGATGACCGTGCCGTTCATGCGCGCCTATACAGACCTGCTGGTCAAGACGTGCCATCGACGTGGGGCGCACGCGATCGGCGGGATGGCGGCCTTCATCCCGAACCGCCGGGATGCGGCTGTGACGGAGACCGCCCTCGCCAGGGTCCGCGCCGACAAGGAACGCGAGAGCCAGGACGGCTTCGACGGCACGTGGGTGGCGCATCCGGACCTGGTGCCGGTCGCCCTGGAGGTCTTCGATGCCGTGCTGGGCCCGCGGCCGAACCAGAAGGAACGCCAACGCGAGGAGGTCGGCGTCCTGGCCTCGGAGCTGCTCGACCTGACGGTGTACGACGGCGCCGTCACCGAAGCCGGGGTGCGCGCGAACATCCGGGTCGCGCTGGCGTATATCGACTCGTGGCTGCGCGGGAGCGGCGCGGCCGCGATCGACAACCTGATGGAGGACGCCGCGACGGCGGAGATCAGCCGCTCCCAGCTGTGGCTGTGGGTCACACAGGCGGTCGTTCTAGATGACGGGGCGCCGTTCACGCCGGACCGGTACGCCGCCATCCGCGAGGAAGAACTGGAACGACTCGGTGGCCGGGCCGTCGGGCGGCTGGTCGAGGCCGCGGACCTCCTCGATCGCCTTGTCCTCGATGACGACTTCGCCGAGTTCCTGACGCTTCGGGCCTACGCCCTCCTGGACTGAGCGCGAGCGGTCGTCAAGGTCGTCGCAGTCGTCGCGGGCCGCGGCGCGAGCACCTGGGCTGCCGACGAGCCTCGAGAGCCCGTTGTGCACGTGGTGACCATTTGGGACACCGGGGCCCACTCGTTGGCCGATCTGGTCATCCCATGACCACGCTGATCCGGCACGCCGCGTCCCTTGTCCGAACGGTGCACCTCATGCACGATCCAGCCATCGAGACACCGTCCGTTGGTTCAAATGGTCATGTGATGCACATCCGGCACGCGGGCCGGGGCCGCTCCCCTCGGCCGGCCCACGCCACGCTTCGATGTTCATTCGCCGGGGCTGCCTCGTTCCACGAACCGGCCCGCGCCGCGCGTCCCCACGAAGGCGCCGTCGCGGATGACCGCGCGACCGCGCACGAAGACATCGCGCACAGCTCCCCGGACGTTCAGTCCCTCGTACGGCGTGTAGTCGCTCGTGTGATGCAGGTCGGCGGCGCGGATCGTCCGACGCGCCGCGGGGTCGAAGACAACGAGGTCGCCGTCGCGCCCGACCTCCAGCGCGCCCTTGGCCGGCATCCCGAACCGGCGGGCCGGCGTCGTCGAGAGCAGGTCGACCATCCGCTCGACGGTGATCCGCTCGTGCATGACGCCCTCGGAGAAGAGGATCGTCAGCAGCGTCTCGATGCCGGGTGCGCCGTTGCTGATCCGATCGAACGGGACGCCGCGAGCGGCTTCGGCCTTCTCCGTGTCGAGGCGGTCCGGGACGTGATCGGTCGCCACGAGGTCCAGGGACCCGTCGGCCAGGCCGGCCCACAGGGCGTCGCGATCGGCCGGCGACCGAAGCGGCGGCGCGATGACGAACCGGGCGCACGACGCGGGGTCCGGATCGAGATAGCGCTCGTCGGTGAGGACGAGGTAGTGCGGGCACGTCTCGGCGGTGACGCGAACACCGGCGACCCGGGCGCGCCGGACCTCTTCGAGCGCAGCCGCCGACGACAGATGCACGACGTGGACGGGCGCATCGGCCGCCCGGGCGAAGGCCAGGGCCCGCGCCGTTGCGACGGCTTCCACGTAGGGCGGTCGGGTGGACGCGTGGAACCTGGGCGCCACGTCGCCTCGGGCGAGCGCAGCGGCAACGGCCGTATCCAGCAGCACCGGATCCTCGCAGTGGACCTGGAGCATCCCGGCTCGGGCGCCCATGAGCGCCATCGCGTCGTAGAGCGATCGGTCGGCGAGTCGGAAGTCGAAGACCATGAACGCCTTCGAGGTCGACACGCCGGCTTCGATGGTGGCGGGCAACTCCGCCAACGGATCGTCCATCCGGCCACTCACGACGAGGCTGAGGCCGTGGTCGATGGCGCTGTCGCCGCCCGTCGCGGCACGCCACTCGCGCAGGCCGGTGAGGAGGCTCAGCTCCGCGGCAGGCGAGGAGCCCGTGCCCGGGTTGTTGAACGAGAGGAACGTCGTCGTGCCACCGAACGCGGCCGCGACCGAGTCCTGGAAGAACCGATCGGGGACCGCGTCACTGGCGACCCGAGTGTGCGTATGCGTGTCGACGACCCCGGGGAGCACCAGCATCCCGGTCGCATCGACCACCTCGCGTGCCCGATCGGCCAGACTCCCGAGGCCGGGTTCGACGGCAGTGATCCGTCCGGCCCGCACGGTCACATCCGCTCGCTGCGAGCCCGAGGCATTCACGACGGTCCCACCGCGCACGAGGAGATCGAGGGTGTCGGTCACGGGGGCAGGATACCGGGCGCCACTCGGGCGACGTCCGGCGGACCACGCCCTAGACGCCCGGCGGCGTCTCCTGCAGGACGGCATCGAGGACCGGGTCGCGCCCGCCGAGCCAGTCCTCGAGCGAGTAGGGGACCGGGAGGGCCGGTTCGATGGTGACCCGCGGGTCATCGGGCGTGCTCTTCTGCCAGTAGCGGGTCGCGACGAAGACGGACTGGCCGCTGTTGACGAGGTGGGTCTCGCGGACGTCGCCGTACAGGTTCGGGCTGCCGCCCATCGCCTCCCCGGCGAACCACGCACCGGTCGTCTGCTCCAGTTCGGTCGCGAAGTTGGCGGCCGCCGAGAAGGTGAGCCGACCGGTCAGCAGGACGAGTCGTCCCGGGCGATCGATGAGCGGGTCCTGCAGCACGGACAGGAAGTGCCGGTACGTCACGTTGTTCCCGCCGCCGTTGTGGCGCAGGTCGACGACAACGCGCTCCACATCGCCCTGCTTCACCCGATCGAGGATCTCGTCGGCAGTGGCATCGATCCCGCCGGTCACGACGTTGTACTGGACGTAGAGCGTGCCGGAGTCGGGGAGGAAGGTCCACCACAGTGGCGTCGTCGGATCTCGGAGCCAGTCGGGCTCGCCCGCCGGCAGGTCCAGCGGCGCGCCGCCGTGCCAGGCGATGTCGTCCTCGGCGGAGATGGGTTCGATGGTCACGTCGCGGGTCGCGCCATTGCGGTCCGTGATCGTGAAGGTCGTCGGGCCGGCGGCGGGGATGACGCCAAGGCCGGCCAGCAGCTCGCTCACCCGCAGGTACAACGGGCCATAGGCGAGGAGGGTCGAGTCGTTGTCGCGCTGTGCGAGCGGTTCGACCAGCTTGAGGACAGTGGCGATCGGGTTGCCGTTGACGGCGTCGATCCGCGATCCGACCAGGTCCTCGTATGGCGCGCGGGCGCGCGTGATCACGAGGCCGTCGCTGAACTGCCACAGGAGGATCGGGTACTCGTGGGTCCCGCTGCCCGGGATGAACGGGAAGATGCCCGTGTGGCCTTCGCGGCCCGCGATCCCCGGGAGGGTCGCCAGGCGGACGAGCTCGACGAGCGCCTGGTCGTCGGTCAGGGTCGGGATCCGAGCCTTGACCGCGTCGGCGGCCGCGACCCAATCAGCTCGGGTCATGGCGTGCCACGGGTCCGGGTGCAGGCGCTCGCGCGCCTCGAGGAGGGTGTCGATATCGGCGCGCCAGCCATCGTCGCGCGACAGCGCGATGGACGGGACGGGGGTGGTGGAGGGCGGGGCGGCGGTCGGTGTCGGGATCGCGCTCGGGCTCGCCTCGGCGGATCCGCTGGTCGTGGGGATCGGCGTCGGGGCGGCACAACCCGCGAGGAGGGCTGCCAGCAGGAGGGTCGTCGCTCCACGCGTCTGCCGCATCTCAGGCCGTCGCCTGCATCGAGTCGGCGGCGAGGGCCGACTCCGCGATGCGGGCCGCCTCGGCGATGGCCCGGAGGGTCCCGCGCGCGCCATCCTGGTCGGACCCGAACGCCGCCCCGAAGCGCGCATCGGCTTCCGCGAAGGCGCGGCTCGCGGCCGCGTGGACCCGCAAGCCCTCGTCGGTCAGGGCCAGCAGGTAGGAACGCCGATCGGCGGCGACGGTCTCGCGGACGGCGTGACCGCGAGTGAGCAGCGTGCGAACGAAGTGGGACATCGTCGTCGGCGGCATCCCGACGCGGCGCGCGAGGTCGGTCGGGGTCTTCGGGCCTTCATCGAACAGGACGCTGTACACGGCATATTCGTCGGGACGGAGTGGGGCATCGGCCATCGCGGCCGACACCAACGCTCCAACGCGCTGCCCGGCGGCAAAGAACTCGAAGAGGATGGAGAGTCGCGATCCGGCCCGGGTCATGGGGAGATACTACCATATGGCAGTATCTGGCCAACCCACGCCTCGCGACTCAGGGTCTGCGCGCGATCCCAAAGCTCGTTCCTGCCAGATTCCCATGGGGAGGGCGTTAGGCAGCGACTTCGGGGTCCACTGGCATCCTCACGCGCGTTGCTGAGCGTGGATCCGGCGGTGAACCGGCCCAGGCAGGGCCCGGAGCGTGCCCAATGCCCCCCGGTGAGAATCTGTCCAGACATGGCGCGGATTCCTGGCGGATCCTCCCCCGGTGAGAATCTGGCGGGGACCGGGCCGGAAGCCGGCCGCGACCCCAGCCGCGACCCCGCCCTCGGGCCCCGCTCCCAGCCGCGACGCCCTACTCGACCTCGACGATCCGGATCGGTTGGGCGCCTTCCCACAGGCAACGCCGGCCGACCTCCCGGAGTCGGTCGTCCCAGCCATCGTCGGCGACGACGGTCGCGAAGTGGTTCGCGGCGAGCTGGCCCACCTTCGATGCAAGCGTGCAGCCGCCGTAGGGGAAGAAGATCTCGCACTCGCTGATGCCGCCCGGGTAGATCGCGAGCTGGCCGGGTGCCGGGTGGGACGTGTGGTTCTCGTACTCGAGGCCCGGGCGGAAGTCGCCGTACGGGATCCACGTCGACTCGCCGGTCCAGCGGCAGTGGATGAGCTTCGACTCGATCGGCAGCATCCGCCGGATGGCCTCGATGGTCCGCGGCGCGGCGGGCTCCCAGCGGGCGCTAAAGTGGAGGTCGCCGACTTCGATCCGCAACGTCGTCATCCGCGGAGGATAGCGTGGCCGCCACCCCGGAAGCAGCCGCCCCGACCATCTCCACGCACGTGCTCGACACGGAGCGCGGGGCCCCGGCCGCCGGCGTGCACGTGACGCTGTCGCGCGTCGGGGAGGATGGCCGGCCGATCCGGATGACCCAGGCCCTGACCGACGGCGACGGCCGTGTCCGCGACCTGCTCGAGCGACCGTTGACGGCCGGCGATTACCGGCTGGAGTTCCGCCTCGGCGACCACGGCCCGGACGGCCGGGACGATGCCTTCTTCCGGCGGCTGGCGGTGGACCTGCGGGTCACGGACACGACGCGCAGCTATCACGTGCCGCTGCTGCTGTCGTCGTTCGGGATGACGACCTACCGAGGCAGCTGAGCGCCGCCCGCGACCAGCTGCCTAGCGCAGGACCTCGAAGGCGTCCACGTCGACCCTCGGTCGTCCCGCGGTCCCGACCGGGACGAACTTCACGATGTGCGTGCCATTGACCGTCCAGGTGTGCGTCCACACGATCACGTGCCCGGCGCTCGGGGAGTGGTACTCGCTGATGAGGCCGCCGTACACGCCATCGATGTAGACCCGAAGCGAGCCGCGGGTCGTGCTCTTCGGGGCCACCAGCGCGACCGACCGGCCGATGAACCGGAAGCTGACCGACGCCGTCGCCCGCGTCGCGTACTTCTCCTTGCCACCGGACGCACTCGTGCTCGAGGCGAGCGACCACGTCCCGGCGTATGTCGCGAGCGACGTCGTCTCCTGGTAGCGCTTCGGGGTGATCAGCGCGCCCTGGACGTACGGGCTGAGGTTGCCGGCCCGGTCGCGAGCCCGGACGCGGAACCGGTACGTGGCGTCCGTGACGAGCGAGCGGGCGACCGTGCGGGCCGTCGTCGCGGTCACGACCGAGGTCCACGCCCCGCCGTTGACCTGCTGCTGGACGTCGTAACTGCCGACCCCCGATGCGTCGTCCGTGCCCGCCGGCCAGCCGATCGTGACGCTGGCTGCCGTCGTCCCGAGCGCGGCGCCCAAGGTGATCACCTGCGTGTTCGGGGCGAAGGCCGTCGGCGCCACCGAATCGAGCGCAAAGCGCGCGTCCACCATCCGGCCGCTGACGGTGTCGCCGCCGGTCAGCGGCAGGGACTTGCCGGAAGACAGGAGTCGGGCCTTCAACGCAGGGAGATCCGACAGCAACGAAGGATCCTGGGAGGCGAGCAATGCCGCGACCCCGGTCACGTGCGGCGCGGCCATGGACGTGCCGTCGAGGTAGGTCCACCACGGGTTCGGGTGGATCGAGTCCGCTGGGACCGAGCTGACGATGTCGACCCCGGGCGCCGCGAGATCCACGGTCGTGTGACCGTAGTTCGAGAACGAGGCTAGGCCGCCGTCCTTGTCGGCCGCCGCCACGGAGATCACGTTCGGGAGGTCGAAGGAGGCGGGATAGGCGGGCAACGGGTCTGTGTCGTTGTCGATGCCGTCATTGCCGGCGGACGTCACGAACAACAGCCCGGACGTCTTGATCGCGTCGTACAGCGGCTTGAAGTCGGCGAGGTCACCGCGGCCGCCCCACGAGCTGTTCGAGAGGACCACGCCGAACGACTTCGCGTACGCGATGGCCTCGATGGCCTGGGACGTGAGGCCGCAGCCCTTCGACGTGTCGTTGTCCAGGAACTTGAGGGCCATGATGCTGACGCTGGGGGCCACCCCGACCACGCCTTGGCCGTCGAGCGACGCGGCGATCGTGCCGGCGACGTGCGTGCCGTGGAAGTCGTGGTCGACGTCGTGGACGGTGTTGTCCTGGTTGCAGAAATCCCAGCCGTGGACATCGTCGATGTAGCCGTTGTGGTCGTTGTCGATGCCATCGGTCGCCAGGTCGACGCCGTTCACGACACCGGACTCACCCGGGTTCGTCCAGGCGCGGGCCGCGAGATCCGGGTGGCTGAAATCGACGCCGTCATCGATGACCGCCACGACCGTCGAGGGGCTGCCGGTCGTGATGGCGTGGGCCTGGGGGAGGTCGATATCGACGTTCGGCGTTCCGGCGGACCCGTTGACGGACTGGCCGGTGTTGTCCATGCCCCATAGATAGGGCCATAACGGTTCGGTCGTGGGGTCGGCATCGCGATGGAGCCGCAGGTCGGGGACCACCGAGAGGACCTGCGGGTGCGGCACGTAGGCCCGCCGGCTCAGCGCGGCGACGGGGTCGTGACGGTACACGCCGAAGTTCGTGCCTTGGATCTGGTGTCCGCGCATGAGGCCCATGGCCGCGGCGCCCTGGTCGCGGCTCGCGGGGCTCGTGCCCGGTGCGAACGTGACGATGACTCCGCCGCTGTCTTGGGCGAACCCGGAGTCCCAGGCCTTGCCGGAATCGGGCGGGGCCGCTGGCGCCGGAGGCGGCGTGCTCACCGGCTTGGCCGCGGCGACCGGTCCGACGGTCGTCACACCCAGCGCGAGGACGCCTCCGAGGACGGCCAGACGACGCAGGCGAGACGCGCGGGGTGCTGGCATGTCGCACATCGTACCCGCCCCCTTGAAACCTGCGACACGCTAGCTGTCACAGCCGCCCCCCAACCTTCGGCCCATGGAAGCCCGCACGCTGATCCCGCTCCCGTCGCCGGTCACCGATGCCGCCTCGTCCCGCGTCCGCGTCGAAGGGGAGCGGATCGTCGTGGACCGGCTCGTCCTGCACGACCCGACCCTGGCTGTCTTCCTCGGTGAGCGCCCCGCGGACGACCGCGAGGCCATCGTCGAACGCGCCCTGCGCATCGGCCTCATCGCGCTCCAGGACGCCGGGGTCACGGTCAACGTGGACGTCGTCCGCGCCGAGTTCGAGAAGCTCGTGCGGCAGACGGAATCGGTCAACGAGAAGGCGGCCCAGACCCTGGAGCAAACCCTGCGACTCAACTTCGCCGACGGCGACGGCCGCCTGCCCCGTACGCTCGAGCAGTTCCTGGGCGACCGTGGCGCGCTGCGCTCGATGGTCGACGAGCTGTTCGACGAGACGAAGCGCGACAGCGCGATCGGTCGGATCGGGCGGATGCTCGAGCGCTACTTCGACGGCGATGCCTCCAAGCTGGCCGTCCTGCTGGACCCGACCCGCCTCAACTCCCCGATGCACCAGTTCCGCCAGGAGATGAGTGCCGGCTTCAAGTCGATCGAGGAACGCCTGGTCGCCATCGAAGCCGCCGCAGCCGCCCGCGGCGCCGAACGCGCCCGCTCGGCCGCAAAGGGCGTCGACTTCGAGGATCTCCTCGAGGCGATGCTCGGCGACATCGCCCGTGGCGCGGGCGACCTCCTGGACCGCACCGGGACCGATACCGGTGCCGTGCTGAAGTCCAAGAAGGGCGACTTCGTGCTGACCCTGGACGCCCGGGTCGCGCGCGGCTGTGACCTACGGGTCGTCATCGAGGCGAAGGACCGGCCACTCTCCATGCGGGCCATCCGCGACGAACTGCGCGAGGCCAAGGAGAACCGCGGCGCATCCGTCGGGCTGATCGTCTTCACGCCGGCCCACGCGCCGGCCGGCGTCGCGCCGTTCGCGGTCTTCGGCGACGACGTGTACTGCGTCGTGGACCCGGAGGCCCCCGAACCGGCCACGCTGGAGGCGGCCGTCAAGCTGGCCCGCCTGCTCGCCCTGGCGTCGCTCGCGGAGCACGACGTCGAGGTGGATGCGGCCGCGATCGCGGCGGCGCTGACCGCGGTCCGAGAGCAGCTCGACATGGTCCGGACGCTCAAGGCGCAGCTCACGTCGATCTCGACGGCGACCAAGGCCGTGTGGACCGGCCTGGACACGATGCGGTCCAACATCCTGGCCCGCGTCGCCGACGCGGAGGCCGAGATCCGGGCGGTCGACGCCGCCTGACGGGGCCGTCCGGTGCGGTCCGGGGTGGTCCGGTGGCAGGTACCGGGACCACCGGGCCAGTAGCCAAAACGGGAGACGGAGGCATACTGCCCGGGAACCGGGAGGTCTCACATGCGCCGTCTCATCGCCCTGGCCCTGCTCGCCCTGCTCATCGGTCTGCCCGTCGGCGCATCGGTCTCCGCCGCGGAACCACCGTCCAGCGACCCCTCCGCGAGCCCCTCGGCCGACCCCTCCGCGACGCCCGAACCGTCCGCCACGACGGTCCAGCCGAGCGGCATCCCGACGGTCGATCCCAGCATCGTGCCGGCCCCCGCGGCCTCGGCCCAGCCGGCCACCGACGCCGCCGGACGCCCGGATCCCAGCGGCCGGTTCCTGGTCATGCTCAAGTCGGACGCGAACGTCGCAACCGTCCTCGATCGGCACGCGACGCGCGACAGGATCAAGGCGGACCGGACCTTCGTCCGGGCGATGCGCGGGTTCACGTCCAAACTGACTGGCACGCAACGGCGGGCGCTCCAGGCCGATCCCAACGTGCTCGCCGTCGTCCCCGACGAGGTCGTCCAGTTGACGGCCCAGACCGTCCCCACCGGCGTGTCGCGCATCGGTACGAAGCTGAGCCCCATCGCGGCCATCGACGGCATCGATACCCGCGTTGACGCGGACGTGGCGATCGTCGATACGGGCATCGCCTATCACCCGGACCTCAACGTC
>Ga0302322_100004202_pt1 | contig 12477 bp, 11 predicted proteins | sample Fen_T0_2_FD_203757 | JGI IMG/M metagenome (GOLD analysis project Ga0302322, IMG submission 203757) | Peat permafrost microbial communities from Stordalen Mire near Abisko, Sweden - Fen_T0_2 | ecosystem: Environmental > Terrestrial > Soil > Wetlands > Permafrost | place: Sweden: Abisko...
GCTCACCGAGGCCGATCCCGACGGCGACGGCATGCAGATCGGCCCCTTCAAGCTCGAGTTCATCCGGATGGCCCACTCGATCCCGGACTGCGTCGCGATCGTGATCGAGACGGCCGCCGGCCGCGTTCTCCACACGGGCGACTGGAAGCTCGACCACACGCCCGTCGACGGCCTCAAGACCGACGTTGGCAAGCTCGCCTCGATGGGGAACCGTGGCGTCGACTTGATGCTCGGCGACTCCACGAACGCGGAGCGGCCCGGGATGACCGGCTCCGAGCGTCTCGTCGGTGAGGCCTTCAGGCAGATCATTCCGACGCTCACGGGGCGCGTGCTGATCGCGAGCTTCGCCTCGAACATCCACCGGATGCAGCAGGCGGCGGAGGTGGCGATCGCGAACGACCGCAAGGTCGCCCTCGTCGGCCGCTCGCTGCGGAAGAACATGAACATCGCGCGCAACCTCGGCTACGTCAACCTGCCCGAGGATTCGATGGTCTCGCCCAAGGAGGCGATGGACCTGCCGCCGGGCAAGGTGATGATCCTCTGCACCGGCAGTCAGGGCGAGCCCATGTCGGCGCTGACCCGGATCGCCTTCGCCGACCACCAGAACGTGGAGGTGGAGCGGGGCGACACGGTGATCATCTCCGCCAAGCCGGTCCCCGGCAACGAGCTGCGCGTCCACGACTCGATCAACCGCCTCGCGCGCCTCGGCGCCCAGGTGCTGCACGAGGAGGTGGCGCCGGTGCACGTCTCGGGCCACGCGTGCTCGGAGGAGCTCCGCACGCTGCTCTCCCTCGTGCGCCCCAAGGCACTGATGCCGATCCACGGTGAGTACCGGATGCTGGCCGCCCACGCCAAGCTCGGGCGCGACGCGGGCATCCCCGCCTCGAGCATCGTGATCGCTGAGAACGGCTCCGTCGTCGAGCTGACGCCCCGCGGCGTCGGCGTCGTCGACCGCATCCGCTCCGGCGTCACGTTCGTCGACGGACTCGGGGTCGGCGACGTCGCCGACGTGGCGCTGCGCGACCGGCGCCGGCTCTCGGAGGACGGCGTGCTGATCGTGGTTACGACTGTCGCGGTCTCCGACGGCGGTGAGATCGCGCCACCCGAGCTGATAGCCCGCGGCTTCGGCGACAACGAGGACCTGCTCGATGAGCTCCGCGACGAGGCCGACCGGATCGCCGAGGAGCTCGCCGAGGACGGGATCACCGAGATCAAGCTCCTGCAGGAGCATATGCACGACGCAATCGCCAAGTTGGTCTACTCCCGCACGCGCCGGCGGCCGATGATCCTCCCTGTGGTGATCGAGGTATGAGCAGCTGATGGCGATGGCACCACCGCAGCCCGGGTGGTGTGAGGTGATCCGTGAGTACGCCGCCACGGAGCGGACGGCGCGACGGCTGACGGAGCAGCTCAGAGCCTGCGAGGCCTCGTCGCTCGCCTTCTGCCGCTTGCTGGAGCGGTGGAACCGTGGTGAGGCGATTCCGGCCACCGCCGGCCAGCGCGAGGCCGCGCTCCGGCATGCCGCCGACCGCGTCGAGACGGCGCTCGCGGGCCTGGAGCCGCCGCTCTCGCGGTACTTGCTCGAGCTCCAGCCCGAGCGCGCCGAGGGCCGCTCCTGGTACGGCGGGCCCGGCGCCGGGGAGCTCGTCGAGTGGCGCCCGGTGCTCGACCGCGCGGGCGTGCACGCGTGCCCGAACCGCGTCGCCGCCGTCTATCTCGAGCTCGCCGTGCTGGTGCGTGCTCTCGAGGGCCTCTCGGACGCTGCCCGCATGGACAGCGCGCCCGACCGCTCCGCCCTCTGGGCCGGCCTGTTCGACCTGCGCGACACGCTGCTCGGGTCGACGGTCGACGACCTGCGCGCGCTGGCCGCCTGAGCCTGGCAGGCTGTGGCCGGCTCGTCACCAGGGCTACGCTGCCGACGTGAGCGCGCCCCGCATAACGGTCGTCGGCTCGGTCAACCTCGACCTCGTCGCGCGCTGTGAGCGGCTCCCGCGCCCCGGTGAGACCGTGACCGGGGCGACGCTGGAGCGGTTCCCCGGCGGCAAGGGCGCGAACCAGGCCGTCGCGTGCGCGCGGCTGGGAGCCCGCGTCACCTTCGTCGGTGCCGTCGGCCGCGACGCGTTCGCCGACGAAGCCCTCGCGGGCCTGCGGGAGGCGGGGGTGGAGGTCGACCTGCGCGAGGTCGACGCTCCCACCGGCATCGCGCTGATAACCGTCGACGCGGCGGGGGAGACCACGATCGTCGTCTCGCCGGGGGCCAACGCCTTCGTCGAGGGCTTCGAGCTGCCGCCGTCCGACGCCGTCCTCTGCCAACAGGAGATTCCCGACGAGGCCGTCGTCGCGGCCTGGGAGCAGGCGACCGGCATCTTCTGCCTCAACGCGGCGCCGGCACGCGCGATCCCGGTCGACCCGGACCTGGCCGTCGTGAACCGGTTCGAGCTCGAGTCGCTGGCGCGCTCCGACGGTCTCGTGGCTCTGACGCTCGGCGCCGGGGGCGCCGTCCTGCTCGAGGACGGGAAGGAGGTCGCCCGCGCCGTGCCTCCCTCGGTGCAGGCCGTCGACGGCACCGCCGCGGGGGACGCATTCACCGCCTGCCTGCTCGTCTCGCTGCTCGAAGGCCGCGGGCACGAGGAGTCCCTCGCGCGCGCCTGTGCGGCCGGCGCGGTCGCGGCCTCACGTCTCGGTGCGCAACCGTCGCTGCCGACGGCGGCCGAGGTCGACGCCATACTTGGCGTATGAGCATCCCGGTCATCCTCGACTGCGACCCGGGCCATGACGACGCGATCGCACTCCTGCTCGCGCTCGCCAGCCCGGAGCTCGACGTCCTCGGCGTGACCACCGTGCACGGAAACCAGACGCTCGAGAAGACGACCCAGAACGCGCTGCGGGTGCTCGATCTCGTCGATCGACCCGACGTTCCCGTCGCTGCCGGCGCCGACCGGCCGCTCTCACGCGAGCTCACGGTCGCTTCGCACGTCCACGGCGAGAGCGGGCTCGACGGGCCGTCGCTTCCGCCCGCGGCGAGGCCGCCGCTCGGCGAGCACGCGGTCGGCTTCATGGAGCGGACGATCGCTGCCAGCCCGGCTCCCGTGACGCTCGTCCCCACCGGCCCGCTGACGAACGTGGCCCTGCTGCTCGAGCGCACGGGCGGTGCGAACGTTGGGCGGATCGTGCTGATGGGAGGCGCCGTCGGCGAGGGAAACATGACTCCCGCGGCCGAGTTCAACATATGGGCCGATCCCGAGGCGGCGCACGCCGTCTTCCATTCGGGCATCGACACGACCATGATCGGCCTCGACGTGACCCACCGTGCCGTGACGACGCCGGCGGTGCAGGATCGGCTCCGGGCCGCGGGCACGATAGGCGCCTTCGTGGCCGACCTCGTCGACTTCTTCGCCGTCTACCACCTCGAGACGTACGGCTGGGACGGCGCCCCGATCCACGACGCCGTCGCCGTGGCCCACGTGATCAGGCCCAGCCTCGTGACCACGATCGACGCGAACGTCGAGGTCGAGCGCCAGTCCGACCTCTGCCGGGGCCGCACCGTCGTCGACCGCTGGAGGCGCACCGAGCGGCCGGTGAACGCCCACGTCGGCCTCGACCTCGACACCGGCGGCTTTTTCGACCTGCTCGTCGAGCGCATCGGACGGCTCGGCTGATGGACGGCGTGATGGTCTTCGTGGAGGTTCCCTCCGGGTCGCGAAACAAGTACGAGCTCGACCCCGAGGCGGGCGGCATCGTCCTCGACCGGCGCCTGTTCACGTCGATGAGCTACCCGGCCGACTACGGTTTCATCGAGGGCACGATGGGCGAGGACGGCGACCCGCTCGACGCGCTCGTGCTCGTCGGCGAGCCGACGTTCCCCGGCTGCCGCATCCGGGTGCGGGTCGTGGGCGTCTTCCACATGACCGACGAGAAGGGCCCCGACGAGAAGGTGATCTGCGTGCCGCTGAAGGACCCTGCCTGGATGCGCGTGCACGACATCCACGACATCCCGCCGGAGTTCCGCGACGAGATCGAGCACTTCTTCCAGGTCTACAAGGACCTCGAAGAGGGGAAGACCGAGACGCGCGGCTTCGGCAATCGCGCCGACGCCGAGCTGATCATCCAGGAAGCCCGCACCCGCGCAGGGTGAGTTGGAGGGGGTGAGGCTTCAGCCTCGCCCCGCCTCTGCCCGCTCGGGTGCTAGACGGCCTTTCCCGCCATCAGCCCCAGCCACACCGCCGCCAGCCCGAACGTCAGCGTGCCGAACGCGTTGAAGACGGCCTGGCCGCCGTGACCCTCCTCGAGCAGTCGGTAGGTGTCGAGCGAGAAGGTGGAGAAGGTCGTGTAGGCGCCGAGGAAGCCGGTGACGACGGCGAGGCGCACCCACGAGTCCTCGAAGCGTGGCTCGAGCGCCTCCACCATGAAGCCGATCAGGAAGGCGCCCGTCACGTTGACGACGAAGATGCCCCACGGGAACGCGCCCGTGCGGCGGCCGATCAGCTCGTCCAGCCCGTAACGGGCGAGCGCCCCCAGCGCTCCGGCGACGGCGATCGAAATGAGTGCGGGCATCCCGCGGAGGATACGGGACGGCCCTGCCGAAGCTGCAAGCCCGATGGCTACGACCCGCAAGAAGCCCGTCAAGCGAGCGACGAAGCCGCGCACGCCCGCGAGCACCAGCCGACGCTCGGCGAAGGCCCGATCGCACCACCATCCCGAGCTGTGGGGACTCGGGATGGTCGCGGTCGGCCTCTTTCTCGCCACCGTGCTCTGGCTCGGCTGGGACGGGGGCCCGATCGGCTCAAAGGTCGCAGACGGGCTGCACAGCGCGTTCGGCGTCGCCGCCTACCTGATTCCGCTGTTGCTGATGGGCATCGGCGCGCTGATGCTGATTCGCAGCAAGATCGTCGATCTGAAGCCGTTCCGCACGGGCCTCGCGGTCGGCGCCTTCGGCCTCATGATCGCTCTCGGCCGCGACGAGGGAGGGCAGATCGGCGGCGGCCTTGCGGGCGGTCTCGCACACGTCGTCGGCGACACGGGCGCCCTCATCGTCGGCGTCGCGCTCTTCATCGCGGGCACATTGCTCTTCACGGGCGCCTCTGCAGGCTCCGTCCTCCGCGGCTCGGGCCACGCGATGCAGCGGGCCGGCAGCGCCGCCCGGCGCACCATCGACGGCGCGAGCCTCGGCTGGGGCGACGACGACCTGTTCGGGGATGAGCCCGTCGCCGCCAGGCGCCGGGCGCCGGTGGACGCGGTCGAGAGCTATCCGGACGTGATCGCGTCCGAGCCCGCGACGGTCGAGCAGCCGTCGCTCGTCGCCCAGGTCGAGGAGCACCTCGACGAGACGCCGTCCGAGGGACACGGCGAGGAGATCGACTTCGCGGCGACTCCGGCCGGGGAGTACCGACTGCCCGACCGGACGCTGCTCAAGGCCTCTCCCCTCGTCAAGGGCGACAACGGCGTCGCGAGCGCCCGGATTGCGGAGCAGCTCGTGCGAACCCTCTCGCACTTCGGCGTCGACGCCACCGTGATCGGCCAGATCGCGGGGCCGCGGGTCGTGCGCTACGAGCTGCAGCTCGCGCCGGGGATCAAGGTCTCCAAGGTCGCCGGCCTGAAGGACGACCTCTCCTACGCGCTCGCAACCACCGAGATCCGCATCCTCGCCCCGATCCCCGGCAAGCAGGCCGTCGGCGTCGAGGTGCCGAACCTGTCGCCGAAGCTCGTCACGCTGGGCGACATCTTCGGCGACATGCCCGGTCAGGCGAGCCCGCTCTCGGTCTGGCTCGGGAAGGACATCTCGGGTAACGCCGTCTGGACCGACCTGGCCCGGATGCCGCACCTGCTGATCGCCGGCACCACCGGCTCGGGTAAGTCCGGCTGCATCAACACCCTGCTCACCTCGATCCTGCTGCGCTCGACGCCGGACGAGGTGCGGATGATCCTGATCGACCCGAAGCGGATCGAGCTCAACTACTACGAGTCGATCCCGCATCTTCTGACGCCGGTCGTGTCGAATCCGAAGGAGGCGTCGGCCGTCCTCCAGAACGTTGTCGCCGAGATGGAGCGCCGCTACGAGCGCCTCTCGATCATCCGCGCCCGCAACCTGCCCGAGGCGAACCGCACCTTCAGGGCGCGTGGGGAGGACCCGCTCCCGTACCTGCTGGTCGTGATCGACGAGCTCGCCGACCTGATGATGGTCTCGCCGCAGGCGGTCGAGGACGCGATCATCCGGCTGGCGCAGAAGTCGCGCGCCGTCGGGATCCACCTCGTGCTCGCGACGCAGCGTCCGTCGGTGGACGTGATCACGGGGATGATCAAGGCGAACGTGCCGTCACGCATCGCCTTCGCCGTCTCCAGCCAGACCGACTCCCGCGTGATCCTCGACACCTCCGGCGCCGAGAGCCTGCTCGGCCAGGGCGACATGCTGTTCAAGCCGCTCGGCACCTCGCGGATGCAGCGGGTGCAGGGCGCGTACGTGGCTGAGGAGGAGATCGCGATGATCGTCGAGCAGTGCCGTCGCCAGCGGGGCCAGGAGCTTGACGAGAGCCTGCTCGAGGCGCCCGAGAGCTACGCGGACGAGATGACGGACGGCGACAACGGCGAGTTCGACCCCGACGAGGATCCGCTGCTCGACAAGGCGATCGAGATCGTCGTGCAGACGCAGACCGCCTCCGTCTCCCTGATCCAGCGGCGCCTGCGCGTCGGCTACACCCGGGCGGGGCGCCTGATCGACATGCTCGAGCGGCGCGGCATCATCTCCGGTTACGAGGGCTCCAAGCCGCGCCGGGTGCTGATCGAGGAGTCGCAGCTCACTACCGTCGTCTCGCACGACTGACGGCGGGCCGCGTTGCCTCGAGAGGCGACGATTGAGACATTCTGGTGAACCCCGCCGGGAGGGTCTTCTGCGTATGAAAGACTGACGCCCGGCCCATCAATAGCTGGAATGATGCGTCTAACAGGGTACGGAACCAATCTGCGTCCCAAGGAGGGCAAGTGTCAGTACGGAAATGGATGGCCGGTGCCACGGTCGCGCTCGTCGCGGTCATGGCGCTCGCCGTCGTCGCGGGCGGCTCGGCCGCACCCGCCAAGAAGCAGGCAACGCCGCTGAAGGTGGCTGTGATCACCGACATCGGCGGCCTCAACGACAAGGGCTTCAACGCGCTGGCCTACAACGGCCTCCAGGTCGCCCAGCGCCAGTACGGCGTCAAGGGGCGCGTGTTCATCTCGAAGAGCGCCGCGGACTACGTCCCGAACCTCTCGACGGCCGCCAAGTCCGGCTACAACCTTGTGATCGCCGTCGGCTTCCTCATGGGCGACTCGATCGCCGCCGTCGCGAAGAAGTACCCGAAGACGAACTTCGGGATCATCGACGTCAACGCGGCGGGCCTGAAGGGAAAGCCGAAGAACGTCCGCGGCATCGTGTTCGCCGAGCAGGAGGCGGGCTGCCTCGCCGGCGTCGCCGCCGCGACCGAGTCGAAGACCGGCACGATCTCGTCGGTCGGTGGGCTCAAGATCCCGCCGGTCGACGCGTACATCGCCGGGTACCAGTACTGCGCCAAGAAGGTGAAGCCGGCGATCAAGACGCTCAACGGCTACTCGCAGGACTTCGTCGCGCAGGACAAGTGCAAGGAAGTTGCCCTGAATCAGATCGGGGCGGGCTCCGACGTGGTCTTCCAGGTGGCCGGTCAGTGCGGCCTCGGTGCGATCACGGCCGCGGGTGACTCGAAGGTCTGGGGCATCGGCGTCGACAATGACCAGTCGTTCCTCGGGCCGCAGGTCCTGACGAGCGCGCAGAAGAAGGTCGATGCGGGAGTGACGCAGACGATCAAGCTCCTCAAGGACGGCAAGTTCAAGGGCGGCGTCGACGGCCTCTTCAACCTGAAGAACGGTGGCGTCGGCTACGGCAAGGTGAGCGTCAACGCACCGAACCGGAATGCCCTGATCGTGACACTCAACAAGTGGGCGCAGCAGGTCGCGTCCGGCAAGGTGAAGCCTCCGCGCACCGGGATCTCGAACGGGTAGCGGAGCAGTTCCGGAACGACGTGAGAGGGCGGGCCATCGGCCCGCCCTCTCACGTTGCGGGAGCCGACGACGCGGCTCCGCCTCACCGCCGCCGGTCGGAGCCGTAGAATCCCGCCTCGTGGCCGACGAATCCCGCACCGTGCTCGAAATGCGGCACATCACCAAGCGCTTTCCCGGCACGGTCGCGAACGACGACGTCGACTTCGACCTCCGCGAGGGCGAGGTGCACGCACTCCTCGGTGAGAACGGCGCCGGCAAGTCGACGCTGATGAACATCCTCTACGGGCTCTACCACCCTGACGAGGGGGAGATCGAGATCGCCGGTAAGCCGGTGCGCCTCGGGACGCCTCGCGCCGCCATCGATGCCGGTGTCGGAATGGTGCACCAGCACTTCATGCTCATTCCGGTGATGACCGTGGCCGAGAACATCGTGCTCGCGGAGGAGCCGACCCATGGGCGGGCGTTCCTGGATCTCCGAGAGGCGAATCGGCGGGTGACGGAGATCTCGGAGCGCTTCGGCCTGGCCGTCGATCCGAAGGCGACGGTGCAGGACATCTCGGTCGGGCAGCAGCAGCGCGTCGAGATCCTCAAGGCCCTGTACCGCAACGCCGACATCCTGGTGCTCGACGAGCCGACGGCCGTCCTCACGCCGCAGGAGGCGAAGGAGCTGTTCGAGATCATTCGTGGGCTGACTGCGCAAGGGAAGTCGATCATCTTCATCAGCCACAAGCTGAACGAGGTGACGGAGGTCGCAGACCGCATCACCGTCCTGCGTCGCGGCAAGAAGGTCGAGACTCTGCCGGCGGCGGGAGCGACCGAGGAGAGCCTGGCCCGGCTGATGGTCGGGCGAGAGGTGTTGCTGAGGGTGGAGAAGGGCGTCTCGCACCCGACCGAGGTACTCCTCGAGGTCGAGGACATTCATGTCTTCGACGACCGTGGAATCCAGAAAGTCCGTGGCCTGTCGCTCGCCGTCAAGGCTGGGGAGATCGTCGGGGTTGCGGGAATCGACGGCAACGGGCAGACGGAGCTGATCGACGCGATGACCGGCCTGCGAAAGGTCGCTGCCGGAACCGTCACCGTCGGCAGCAAGGATGTGACCCACGACAGCGCCTTCGGACACTTTCACGCGGGCCTGGGCCACATCCCGGAGGACCGGCAGCGGCGCGGCCTCGTGCTCGAGTTCTCGATTGCGGAGAACATCGCCCTGCACGACTACCGGAAAGCTCCCGACTCGCGTTTCGGCTGGCTGTATCCCAGACGGCTCGTTCAGCGCGCAGCACGCCTGATCAGGGAGTACGACGTGCGCGGCGGCGGCCCCGCCACCCCGGGCGGCTCCCTCTCGGGCGGCAACCAGCAGAAGGTCGTGCTCGCGCGCGAGATCGATCGCAACCCGCTCGTCCTCATCGCAGCACAGCCCACGCGCGGCCTCGACGTGGGAGCCATCGAGTTCGTCCACCGCCGGCTCGTGGAGGAGCGCGACGAGGGGAGGGGCATTCTGCTCGTCTCTCTGGAGCTGGAGGAGATCCTCTCGCTCTCCGATCGGATCCTCGTCATCTACGAAGGCGAGATCGTCGGCGAGTACACCCCGGACGCGACCGAGGAAGAGCTCGGCCTCGCGATGACGGGCGGCGGCCGCGGACAGGAGGAAGTGGCGTGAGCGATCTCGAGACTCCGAGCCCGACCGATCCCTCTGGCCTCGGCCCGGAGGTGCGGCAATCGCTGATGGGGCGCTACGACCTCGCGCAGAAGGCCGGCGGCCTGCTCGCACCGGTGCTCACGGCCGTGCTCGCGTTCTTCGTCGGCGGCCTCGTCGTCTTCGCGACGACCGGGAAGAACCCGCTCGCGACCTACCGGGCCATCTTCGACGGTGCCGGATTCAACTGGTTCTTCCCCTGGGTGACCGGCCTCGAGCGCTCGAACGCCGCCGCGAACATGCAACAGACGCTGATCATCACCACGTCTCTGATCCTCACGGGCCTCGCAGTGGCGTTCGCATTCCGCTGCGGCCTCTTCAACATCGGCGGCACGGGCCAGTACATCGTCGGGGCGGTGCTCGGGGTCTGGCTCGGCTCCTCGTTCGCGGGCATGAACTCGTTCCTCCACATCCTCCTGGCGATCGTCGCCGGCTCGCTGGGCGGCGCGATCTGGGCAGGCATCGCCGGATTCCTGAAGGCGACCGTCGGCGCCCACGAGGTCATCTCGACGATCATGCTGAACTGGATCGCGATCTGGGTCGGGGTCTTCCTCTTCGGCCTCGGAGGGCCGCTTCAGAACGACACCCAGACCTACGTCCCGATCTCGAACGACGTGCTCGACAGCGCGAAGCTGCCCGTCTTCTGGGGCGACCCGCTGCTGCAAGGCCTCCACGTCGGCTTCTTCATCGCGCTCGGGGCGCTGGTCGTCTTCTGGCTGCTGCTCAACCGGACGACGCTCGGCTACGGCGTGAGAGCCGTCGGCTTCAACCCGGAGGCAGCGCGCTACGGCGGCATCAGCGTTCCGACGAACTACTTCCTGGCGATGGCCATCTCGGGCGGGTTCGCGGGCCTGGCGGGCGCCATCGACATCCTGGGCTGGCAGTTCCGGCTCGCGACCGGCGACGTGCAGGGTGTCAGCATCGGCTTCGTCGGCATCGCCGTTGCCTTGCTCGGCCGCAACACCGCGATCGGGGTGGCGCTGTCGGCCCTCCTCTTCGGCGGCCTCCTCACCGGGACGTCGACGCGCAACCTCGATCCGGAGATCTTCAAGCCCGAGCTCGCATCGAACCTGACGCTCCTGATCCAGGGCCTCGTCGTGCTGTTCGTCGGCGCCGACATCATCGTCTTGTGGCTGATGGCGCGTGTGCGCAGACGGAGGCCCGCATGACGTCCGTCGCCCTGCCGGTCGCGGCGCGGGCCCCGCGAGGGCTCCGCACAGTCGCGTGGATCGGCATCGCCCTCGGCCTCCTCGGGGCGTTCATCACGCTTCCGCCGATCTCGGCGCGCTCGTGGGTCGGGAGCCTCGTCCTCTGCCTGATCGCCCTCATGCTCGGAATCGGGGTGCTGATCCGCGGAGAGCGTCGCTTCGGAGGCTTCGCGATCGCCTCAGGCGTGCTCGGCTTCTCGCTCGCCTACCTCGCCACGTTGTCGAGCCTGGGCAAGCTCGAGAACGTGGTCGTCTGGTCGGCGCTCCTTGCCGCGACCTTGCGGTACGCGACGCCGCTGATCTTCGCCGCCATCGGCGGCATGTTCAGCGAACGCTCCGGCGTCGTCAACATCGGGCTCGAGGGGATGATGCTGATGGGTGCCTTCTTCGGCATCCTCGCCGCCGACAAGTTCGGCTCCTGGTGGATGGGCCTTCTCATCGGGATCCTCTCCGGCGGGCTCATGGCGGCCCTTCACGCGGTCATCTCGATTCACCTGCGCGCGGACCAGATCGTGGGTGGCACGGCAATCAACTTCCTCGCACTCGGGTTGACGGGCTACCTCTTCATCGACATCTACGGCCAGGAAGGCACGCCTACGGACATCTCGTCGATCCCGCAGGTGAACCTCCCGTTGCTCGGCCACCTACCGGGCATCGGTCACTTCCTGGAAGACGTGTTCGGCCACATGAACCTGATGATCTGGGTCGCGCTCATCCTCGTCCCGATCAGCTGGGTCGTCCTCTTCAAGACACCGCTCGGGCTCCGCATCCGCTCGGTGGGTGAGCACCCGCGGGCGGCCGACACGGTGGGAATCTCGGTTTACGGGATCCGCTACGGCGCGGTGATCAGCTCGGGGATGCTCGCCGCCGCCGGCGGTGCCTTCCTCTCGATCGGGTTCGTCAACTCCTTCAACGAGAACATGACCGCGGGCCGCGGGTTCATCGCTCTGGCCGCGATGATATTCGGGAACTGGCGCCCGTTCGGAGCGGCTGCCGCCTGCCTGCTGTTCGGCTTCTCCAGCGCGCTCGCGCAGCGGCTGCCGGAGTACTCGGACTCGGCGGCGGTCCTCTTCCAGGCTCTGCCGTACGTCCTCACCCTGATCGCGGTCGCCGGCGTGATCGGCCGGTCGATCCCGCCCGCGGCAGACGGGCGCCCCTACAAGAAATCGTGAAGGGCAACGCACGAGCGGCGTGGTCCGCCGTCCTCGGCCTCGTGGCCGCCCTGACGATGCCGCTCGCGATCGCCGGCACGCGCTACTCGAGCTCGTACGAGCTCCTCCAGGCCGGTTTCGCGATCCCCCTTGCCGCCGGTCTCGGCATCGCGGCGGTGGTGCTCGCACGCAAGGCGCGCCGCTACGAGCAGGCCACGCTGGGCCGGGCGGGCGGTGCGAAGCGCGGGCGCGTCGGACGCCTGCTCGGGATCCTCGGCATCTGCATGGCTGCGTCGGCGACGATCGCAGTTGCGGTCTACGAGGTCCTGAACCACCTCCAGTAGGCGACCCTCGCGTGCTTCTCGGCGTGGGGCAGCGCGGGCGGTCGTCTACACTGGACGTCCGTGTTCGAGATCGGCTC
>Ga0302322_100004204_pt1 | contig 12475 bp, 9 predicted proteins | sample Fen_T0_2_FD_203757 | JGI IMG/M metagenome (GOLD analysis project Ga0302322, IMG submission 203757) | Peat permafrost microbial communities from Stordalen Mire near Abisko, Sweden - Fen_T0_2 | ecosystem: Environmental > Terrestrial > Soil > Wetlands > Permafrost | place: Sweden: Abisko...
CCACCAGCCAAGGGGAATCTCGTAAGTCATGGGTCAGATCACCATCTTTGCCTCTCGCAGCGTCGAGTCTGACCGAAGCTGGATCTTCTGGGCCCTGTTCTGGCCGTTCTGCTTAATCATGACCGGCGTCGGCTGGTGGTTGCACAAGTATCAGCCTTTCAAACCGGGCGACGACGTCGGCTATTACATCGGCCTGGTCGGCGCGCTGATGATGGTGTCGCTGTTGTTCTATCCGATGCGCAAGCACTGGCGTTTCATGCAGGGCTGGGGTTCGCTCAAGAACTGGTTCCGGGTGCACATGATCCTGGGCATCCTCGGCCCGACCCTGGTGATGGTGCATTCGAGCTTTCACCTGCGATCCACCAATGCCACCGTGGCGACCCTCTGCATGTCCCTGGTGGCCTGGAGCGGAGTCATCGGCCGCTTCGTTTACACCCGTATCCACTATGGCATCTGGGGCCGGCGCGCGACCCTGCGCGAGTTGCAGGATGGTCTCAACCACCGGCGCCACGGCATCCACGCCGAACTCGATTTCTCGCCCGAGGTGGAGGCGCACATCCAGGAGTTCGAGGCCTACGCCACCAAGCCGCTGCCGGGCCTGGCTTCCTTCTGGCGGTTGCTGACCCTGGGCCGCACCGAGCACAAGGCCTACGTCTTCTGCCGCACCCATGTCAAACAGGGCATCCGCGCCAAGACCCGGGAACTGGGCTGGTCGGTTGGCCAGAGCCGCTTGCGCTACGGCCTCGTCACCAAGCTGATCAAGGATTATCTGGATGGGGTTCGCGAGATGGTGATGTTCACCATGTTCGAGAAGATTTTCTCCTACTGGCATCTGCTGCATGTCCCGCTGGTATTTCTGCTGGTCCTGTCGGGGATTGCCCACGTCGTCGCCGTGCATATGTACTGAAGAAAGGATATCTGTCTTGCCGCTCCGCCTGTTGTTGCCGTTGTGCCTGTTCCTGCTGCCGGGCTTCGCCCAGGCGGAGTCGGCCAAATCCGTGCTGAGCCCGGGCGCGGTCATCAAGGGGCACGCCAAGTACGAGGACAACTGTGAAAAATGCCACAAGTCCTTCGACAAGACCGGCCAGGACAAGCTGTGCACGGATTGTCACAAGGCGATCGGCCAGGATCTGGCCAACAAGACCGGCTATCACGGCCGCATGCAGGAGAAGAAGGAGTGCAAGGAGTGCCACGCCGATCACAAGGGCCGCAACGCGATCATCGTGCACCTGGACGAAAAGCAGTTCGATCACAAGTTCACCGACTATGAACTCAAGGGCAAACACGCCAAGGTCGAATGCAAGGGTTGTCATGCCGCCGGCCAGAAGCATCGCAAGGCACCGCACGAATGCTGGCTCTGCCACAAGAAGGACGACGACAAGGCGCACAAGGGCCGGCTTGGCAAGAAGTGCCAGGACTGCCATACCGAGGCCGACTGGAAGAAGGTGACTTTCGACCACGACAAGACCAAGTACCCGCTCAAGTTCAAGCACCGCGAGGTCAAGTGCAACGACTGCCACAAGGACACGGACTTCAAGAAAACACCGACGCTATGCATCGCCTGCCACAAGAAGGACGACCTGAAGTCGCACAAGGGCAAATGCGGTCCGAAGTGCGAGTCCTGCCATACCGAACTCGACTGGAAGAAACCGATCTTCGACCACGACAAGACCAGGTACCCGTTGCTGGGCAAACACAAGGACGTGAAGTGCGTGGCCTGTCACACCCGCAACCTCAAGGACAAGCTCGATACCAAGTGTATCTCGTGCCACAAGAAGGCCGACGAGAAGTCGCACAAGGGACGCTACGGCGCCAAATGCGAGTCCTGCCACAACGAGCTGGACTGGAAGAAGAGCCTCTTCAATCACGACACCAAGACCAAGTACCCGCTGAAGGGCAAGCACATCCAGGTGAAGTGCGATGCCTGCCATGCCGGCGATCTGTTCAAGGACAAGGTCAGGCAGGACTGCATGCCCTGCCACAGGAAGGCCGACGAGAAATCACACAAGGGCCGCTACGGCATCAAGTGCGAGGCCTGCCACAACGAGTTCGACTGGAAGAAGACGCTCTTCAACCACGACAGGAACACCAAGTGGCCGCTCAGGGGCAAGCATATCGAGACCAAGTGCGATGCCTGCCATCCGGGCGACATCTACAAGGACAAGCTCAAGCATGAGTGCATGCCCTGCCACAGGAAGGACGACGACAAGAGCCACAAGGGCCAGCTGGGCGCCAGGTGCGAGACCTGCCACACCGAGAAGGTCTGGAAGGAGATCATCGGCTTCAACCACAACCGCACCAAATTCCCGCTGCTCGGCAAGCATGCGGTGGTGGAATGCAGGAAGTGTCACGAGGCCTTCACCTACAAGGATGCCAAGACCGAGTGCTACGCCTGCCACAAGAAGGACGACGACAAGGTCCACCTCCTGCGTCTGGGCACCAAGTGCGAGCTGTGCCACAACGCGCGTGACTGGAAGGCTTGGGACTTCGACCACAACAAGCGCACCAGGTACAAGCTCGAAGGCGGGCACAAAAAGGTCCTCTGCGAGAGTTGCCACACCCGGCCGATGGCAGACAAGGTGGTGTTGAAGTCGAGTACCTGCATCGCCTGCCATGAGGACCAGGACGTCCACAACGGCGGATTCGGCCGCTACTGCGAACAGTGCCACACGGTCAACTCGTGGAAGGAGATCGTCAACATGGGCTCGATGCGGTAAGCGTTATCCGGCTGGCAAGTCTTGGGAGCATCAGTTTCGGCCTGGCCGAATCTGTACGGGGACCAAGAACGGGTTCACTGGCGTTGGGTCAAGCCGGCGCAGTCCAATGATCGTGCCGCCGCCATCGTTGGGCTCCCTGCGTCAGCCCAGGCTGCAAGATTCGGGCGCGAATCGACCCGTCGATGCATGGGACGGGCGCAGCGCAGGGATCCCTGTCAGCTCAACGGGGTTTCAGTCACTTGCGCAAATATGCCGTGGCGCACCCAAAAATACGCCCCCGCAGGGGCAGGGGCGTCATTCCGGAGTTGGCGCCGTTAAAGGCTCAGTATCCACTTGGCCAGGGCATCGGCATCGGCCTTGGCGTTAGGCTGCGGGGGCATCGGTACCTTGCCGTACTTGTCCTTGCCACCCTTGGGGATGTACGCAGCGAGGTCAGCGGGGTCCCTGCCCTTGTTCTTGGCGGAGACTTCCTTCCAGCTCGGACCAACTATCTTCTTGTCCATGGCGTGGCAAATGTTGCACTTGTTCTTGGTTGCGAGTTCGATGCTGGCATAGGAACTACCGGAAAAGGCGAGTACCAGCAGAGAAGCGATCAGGGTTTTGCGCATGTGTTTCTCCTAAGGGTTTGGTTCGGGTTGCCGAACGTTTCGGCGTCCCGGCGACGACCATTCTGGCAAGACTGACTTATCGGATGCTTAAGGTATTCGAAATCGTGACTCAGGCTGGCGCGTCGCAAGGACGGTCATCGGCAGGCTGGAAAATCAATCCGATTTCGGGTGTCGTAAATAAGAAGCCGTCCATGAGGGAGGGAGCTTGCGGCCGTGAACCGTCAGAAAAATCACCTGCCATGCGAGGCTTCTCGCCCCTGTTGCTTTGCGGTAGCCTCAACGCCCGAAGCCAGAACCTGGGGAGGGTCCCTGGCGCTTACGTTTCCGAGCCTGCCCATGACCTCGATATTTCTTTACGACACAACTTTGCGCGACGGTTCGCAGCGTGAAGACATCTCCCTTTCGGTCGAAGACAAGCTGACCATCGCCCATCGGCTGGCGACGTTCGGCATGCATTACATCGAATGCGGCTGGCCGGGTTCCAACCCCAAGGATGCGGATTTCTTCACGCGCGCAAATCGCATGAACCTGCTCGCGCGGCTCGCCGCCTTCGGGCGCACGCGCCATGCCGACACCCGCTGCGAGGACGATACCAACCTGCGCGCACTGGCCGACGCCGGCACCCCGGCGGTGACACTGGTCGGCAAGGCGTGGGACTTCCACGTCACCCAGGTGCTCTCGACCAATCTGGATGAGAACCTGGCCATGATCCGCGACAGCGTGGCCTGGATGAAGGGGCAGGGCAGGGAGGTGATTTTCGACGCGGAGCATTTCTACGATGGCTTCGTCGCCAACCCGGACTATGCCCTGGCGACCCTGCACACCGCGGCGGAGGCCGGCGCCGACTGGCTGGTGCTGTGCGAGACCAACGGCGGCAAGCTGCCCTGGGAGATGGAATCGATCACCCGCGAGGTGGCGACCCGGCTGCCCGACGCGAGACTGGGCGTGCACTGCCATAACGACACCGGTTGTGCGGTTGCCAATTCGCTGGCAGCGGTGCGCTCGGGCGCGACGATGGTCCAGGGCACCGTCAACGGCTACGGCGAGCGGGTCGGCAATGCCGATCTGGTGATCATTCTGCCCAATCTGCAAGTGAAGATGGGTTATGCGGTACTGCCGGATGAACGCCTGAGGGAGCTGACCGGCCTGTCGCGCTACGTCGCCGAGGTGGTCAACCTGAAACACGACGACCATCAGCCCTATACCGGCCATTCCGCCTTCGCACACAAGGGCGGCATCCATGTCGCGGCGATCCTGAAATCGCCCGACACCTATCAGCACATCGACCCGGAGCGGGTCGGCAACGAGATGCGCGCGGTGACCTCGGAGCTGTCCGGACGCGGCAATCTGCAGTTGCAGGCGCGACGCATGGGACTGGATCTCGATAACGAGGAGGCGCAGCGGGTTCTTGCCCAGATCAAGCACCTGGAGCACGAGGGTTTCACTTTCGAGGCCGCAGAGGCCAGCGTCGAACTGATGTTCCACCGCCTGAATGCGGACTATGTACGACCATTCGAACTGCTCGACTACTTCGTGATCACCGAGCGGCGTCACGGGCGCGGCCTGCTCGCCGAGGCGACGGTCAAGGTCAGGGTAGGCGAAGCGGTGAAGTTCACCGCCGCCGAGGGCAACGGCCCGGTCAACGCCCTGGCCACGGCCTTGCAGGATGCACTGGTGGACGTCTATCCGGTACTGCGCACCGTGCGCCTGACCGACTACAAGGTCCGCATCCTGGCCGGCGCGGCCGGCACCGCTGCCAATACCCGCGTGCTGATCGACTTCCAGAGCGGCGCCGAGGCCTGGACCACGGTCGGCGCCAACGCCAACATCATCGACGCCAGCTGGCGGGCGCTCTCGGACAGCATGGAGTACGCGCTCGTTCGGCTGGGAAACACCGCGTAGGAGCGGGCTTGCCCGCGATTTCGTCGCATGCCATGCCTATCGCGGGCAAGCCCGCTCCACATAAGCAGGTAGCCATCGCCTGACCCCCCTCCGACGTGAAATAATCCGCCTCTTTCTTCAGCAAGCCGACGCCATGACTCCGCGCACCCTCTACGACAAACTCTGGGATGCCCATATAGTCCATCAGGAAGCCGATGGCACCGCGTTGCTCTATATCGACCGCCATCTGGTGCATGAAGTCACCAGCCCGCAGGCCTTCGAAGGCCTCAAGCTGTCCGGCCGCAAGCTGTGGCAGGCGAAAACGGTGCTGGCAACCCCGGACCACAACGTGCCGACCAGCGACCGTGCCGCCGGCATCGTCGATCCGGTCTCGCGCACCCAGGTGGAGACCCTGGACGCGAACTGCGCCGAGTACGGCCTCAACGAATTCCGCATGGAGGACAGCCGCCAGGGCATCGTCCATGTCATCGGGCCGGAGCAGGGTTTCACCCTGCCGGGCGCCACCCTGGTGTGCGGCGATTCGCATACCAGCACGCATGGCGCCTTCGCCGCGCTGGCCTTCGGCATCGGCACCTCCGAGGTCGAGCATGTGCTGGCGACGCAGTGCCTGTGGCAAAAGAAGTCGAAGGCCATGCTGGTCAAGGTCGAGGGCGACCTGCCGCGCGGCGTGACCGCCAAGGACATCGCGCTGGCGATCATCGGACTCATCGGCACCGCGGGCGGCACCGGCTACGCGATCGAATTCGGCGGCTCGACCATCCGCGGCCTGTCCATGGAAGGGCGCATGACCCTCTGCAACATGGCCATCGAGGCCGGCGCCCGCGCCGGCATGGTGGCGGCCGACGAGAAGACCATCGCCTACGTCGTGGGCCGCCCGCAGGCGCCCAGGGGAGCAGCCTGGGAGCAGGCCGTGACCTACTGGCGCAGCCTGCATACCGACTCTGGCGCAGCCTTCGATGCCGTGCTGGTGCTGGATGCCACCGAGATCAAGCCGCAGGTGACCTGGGGCACTTCGCCGGAGATGGTGCTGGCGGTGGACGAGCGTGTGCCGGACCCCGCGGATGCGCCCAACGCGATCAAGCGAACGGACTGGGAGCGGGCGCTGGCCTACATGGGCCTCAGCGCCGGCACGCCGATCACCGGGATCGCCATCGACAAGGCCTTCATCGGATCCTGCACCAATTCGCGTATCGAGGATCTGCGCGAAGCCGCGGCTGTGGCGCGCTGGGCCGCCGCGAACGGGCGCCGGGTGGCCGCGAGCGTGAAGCTGGCGATGGTGGTGCCGGGTTCCGGACTGGTGAAGGCGCAGGCGGAAGCGGAAGGGCTCGACCGGGATTTCCTTTCCGCCGGTTTCGAATGGCGCGAGCCGGGTTGTTCCATGTGCCTGGCGATGAACGCCGACCGCCTGGAACCGGGCGAGCGCTGCGCCTCGACCTCCAACCGCAACTTCGAGGGTCGCCAGGGCCAGGGTGGCCGCACCCATCTGGTGTCGCCGGCGATGGCCGCCGCTGCCGCCGTGTTTGGACATTTCGTGGATATTCGAGAGGTGCTGCAATGATCCCGAGAAAATTCATCGTCATCGGCGTGGTGAAGCTGGTCGTGCTGGCGATCGCGGTCGGCATCGTCTTCAGCATCTACGGCTGCAACACCGTGCGTGGCATCGGCCAGGACATCGAGAAGGCCGGCGAGGTCATCCAGAAATCGAGCAGCAAATGAAACCGTTCACCACCCTGCAGGGACTGGTCGCACCGCTCGACCGCGCCAACGTCGATACCGACGCGATCATCCCCAAGCAATTCCTCAAGTCGATCAAGCGATCCGGATTCGGCCCCCATGCCTTCGACGAGTGGCGTTATCTCGATCGCGGCGAGCCGGGCATGGATTGCACCAACCGCCCGCTCAACCCGGAATTCGTGCTTAACCAGGCTCGCTACCAGGGCGCTTCGGTGCTGCTGGCACGCGAGAATTTCGGCTGCGGCTCCAGCCGCGAACATGCCCCCTGGGCGCTGGAGGACTATGGCTTCCGCGTCATCATCGCGCCCAGCTTTGCCGACATCTTTTTCAACAACTGCTTCAAGAACGGCGTCCTGCCCATCGTCCTGGACGCCGTGGTGGTCGATCGCCTGTTCAATGAGACGAAGGCGCAGGAAGGCTACCGCCTGAGCGTCGATCTCGCCGCGCAGACCGTGACCACGCCTGCGGGCGAGGCGATTCGTTTCGAGGTCGACGGCGAGCGCAAGCACCGCCTGCTCAACGGCCTCGACGATATCGCCCTGACCCTCCACTACGCAAACGAGATCAGGGCCTACGAAGTGCGCCGCAAGGCGGAGGCGCCCTGGCTGTTTTGACCCGTTGCATTCAGGCCGGAGTTCGGCCCGACATGTCGCCCTGAAGGGCGATCCACGTTATTGGAGATGTGAATGAAAATAGCAGTCCTGCCGGGTGACGGCATAGGTACCGAGATCGTCGCTCAGGCGGTCAAGGTTCTCGACGTTCTCAAGCGCGATGGCGCCAGGATCGAGATGGAGTACGGCAACATCGGCGGCGCCGGTTACGACACCGAGGGCGACCCGTTGCCGGAATCGACCCTGAAGATGTCGAAGCAGGCCGATGCGGTCCTGCTCGGCGCCGTCGGCGGTCCGCAATACGACGCACTGGAGCGCCCGCTGCGCCCGGAACGCGGACTGCTCCGCATCCGCAAGGAACTCAACCTGTTCGCCAATCTGCGTCCGGCGCTGCTCTATCCGGAACTGGCGGCGGCGTCCTCGCTAAAGCCCGAGGTAGTATCCGGCCTCGACATCATGATCGTGCGCGAATTGACCGGCGACGTGTATTTCGGCCAGCCGCGCGGCATCGAAATCCGCAACGGAGAGCGGGTCGGCTTCAACACCATGATCTATTCCGAGAGCGAGGTGCGCCGCGTCGCCCATGTCGCCTTCGGCATCGCCATGAAGCGCGGCAAAAAGCTGTGCTCGGTGGAAAAGGCCAACGTGCTGGAATGCTCGGAACTGTGGCGCGACGTGGTCGCCGAAGTGGCCAGGGAATACCCGGAAGTCGCTTTGTCGACGCTCTACGTCGACAACGCCGCCATGCAACTGGTGCGCAACCCCAAGCAGTTCGACGTGATCGTCACCGGCAACATCTTCGGCGACATCCTCTCCGACCAGGCTTCCATGCTGTCCGGTTCCATCGGCATGCTGCCCTCGGCCTCGCTCGACGAGCACAACAAGGGCATGTACGAACCGATCCACGGTTCCGCGCCGGACATCGCCGGCCGCGACATCGCCAACCCGCTGGCGACCATCCTGTCGGTGGCGATGATGTATCGCTACACCTTTGCCGACATGGCGACCGCCGACCGCATCGAGGCTGCGGTGAAGAAGGTTATCGCCCAGGGTTACCGCACCGGCGATATCTGGACCGAGGGCTGCACCAAGGTGTCGTGTTCGGCGATGGGCGATGCGGTAGTGGCGGCCATGTGAATTTGAAGGGTGGGCAAAGCGTTGCGTGCCCACCGAGGATTCCGCGTGGGCATAAGAAGCCTGCCCACCCTACGAGATCTTGAAAGGTTCAGGAAATGAAAAAAGTTGGACTGATCGGCTGGCGCGGCATGGTGGGCTCGGTACTCATGGGCCGCATGATGGAAGAGCATGACTTCGATGTGATCGAGCCGGTGTTCTTCACCACTTCCAATATCGGCGGCATGGGTCCCGCAATCGGCAAGGACGTGCCGGCACTGAAGGACGCGATGTCGATCGTCGAACTGAAGGCGATGGATGTGATCATCACCGCCCAGGGCGGCGACTACACCAAAGAGGTCTATCCGAAGTTGCGCGCCGCCGGCTGGAACGGCTACTGGATCGACGCCGCCTCGACCCTGCGCATGCAGGACGAGGCCATCATCGTCCTCGACCCGGTCAACAAGGACGTGATCCGGAACGGCCTCGTGAAGGGCGTGAAGACCTACGTCGGCGGCAACTGCACGGTCTCTTTGATGCTGATGGCCATCGGTGGTCTGTTCGACGCCGGCCTCATCGAGTGGATCTCGCCCATGACCTACCAGGCCGCCTCCGGCGCCGGCGCGCGCAACATGCGCGAGTTGATCCAGCAGATGGGCGCCATCCATGGCCAGGTGGCCGATCTGGTCGGCGATCCGGCCTCGGCCATCCTGGAGATCGACCGCAAGGTGGCGGACTACATCCGTTCCGACGACTATCCCCTGGACGCCTGGCCGGTACCACTGGCCGGCAACCTGATTCCCTGGATCGACGTGGCCCTCGCTTCCGGCCAGTCCAAGGAGGAGTGGAAGGCGCAGGTGGAGGCCAACAAGATCCTCGGTCGTTCGAACGACCAGATCCCGATCGACGGTCTGTGCGTGCGCGTCGGCGCGATGCGCTGCCACTCGCAGGCGCTGACCGTCAAGTTGACGAAGGATGTGCCGCTGGACGAGATCCACGGCCTCATCGCCGAGCATAACCAATGGGTGAAGGTGGTGCCGAATGACCGGGAGATCACCATGCGCGAACTGACCCCGGCCGCCGTTACCGGTACGCTCACCGTTCCGGTCGGGCGCATGCGCAAGCTCAATATGGGCCCGCAATATCTGACCGCCTTCACGGTCGGCGACCAGTTGTTGTGGGGCGCTGCCGAGCCGCTGCGCCGCATGCTGCGCATCCTGCTCGAGAATTAAGTATTTAAGTTCGGGATGCTTATGCCGAAAATTGGATTGATATGCCTGTAATTTCACGCTAACGTTGGCGCTGCCTCAGGATTTAGGGCCTCAGCCGGGTGTTGATTCAATTGACGTTTCTCTGGCTGATGTGATCTCTGGGTGTAATCAGGTTGAGGATAAAAGGCTGGAATATGAAGACAATGCAGAAACTAAGCGGCTTGGCATTCACGTTGATGTTGCTCAGCGGGACGGTGCATGCCGCCGGTCTGGGCAAGCTCTCCATCCAGTCTGCCCTCGGGCAGCCGCTGCGGGCGGAGATCGAACTTCTATCGGTCAACCGGGACGATCTGCCGGCCATCAGTGCCAAGCTGGCAAATTCGGAGGCCTTTCGCCAGGCCCACATCGACCGCGTCGAGGCCCTGGGCAATCTGCGCTTGACCGTGGATCAGCGCAGCAATGGCCAGCCCATTGTCCGGATCACTTCCACCTCGGCCGTGAATGATCCGTTCCTGGATTTGCTGATCGAGCTCAACTGGAATTCCGGACGCATTCTTCGTGAATACACCCTGCTGCTCGATCCTCCCACCGATGTAAAACAGGCCGCCGAACCGGTAACCGTGCCGGTTGCGACCACGGGCGCGACGCCGCCGGTCGAGACGTCCCAGCCGGCGGCTGGGACTGCCCCGGTCAAACCGGAGCCGACCAGGGTTGAACCGGCCAGACCACACCGTTATGGTCCGGTGAAGGCAGGCGAGACCCTGCGATCCATATCCGGGCAACTGAAGCCGGCGGGGCTCACGGTCGAGCAGATGATGGTGGCGCTTTACCAGGGAAACAAGAGCGCCTTCTTCGCCGACAACATGAATAACCTGAAGAAGGGCAAGGTGCTGAACGTGCCCGGCGCAGACAGCGTCGCCGCGGTTGACCGGAGCAGCGCACTGCACGTCATGCGCGAACAGGCAGCCGTCTGGCACGCCTATCGCAGCAAGGTGGCGGAAGAAGCGCCCGAGGCGCCTGCCGCAAAGACCGCCGGGCAGCCGTCCACCGGCAAGATCACCGCCAAGCCCGCGGAAAAGCCTGCGCCCGCCCCTACCACGGCCAAGGATGTCCTCAAGCTGTCCAAGGGTGAACCCGCCGCGACCGCGAAACCGGATGCCAGGCTGCAGGAAAAGCAGCGCGCATTCGAAGAAGAGCTTGCCGCCAAGGATCGTGCCCTCAAGGAAGCCCTGAGCCGTGTCACCCAGCTCGAAAAGACCGTGAGCGACCTGCAGAAGCTCATGGAACTCAGGGGCAAGACGCCGGCACCGGCTACGGCGCCGCAACCCGCACCGCAACCCGCGCCCCCCACCGTCAAACCGCCGACTCCCGTCGTGCAGGTTCCGCCACCGGCGCCCGCACCCCAACCCTCGGCGGCGCCGGAGGTCCAGCCCAAGCCTGTGGTCGAAGCGCCGAAGCCCGCCCCGGTCACCAAGATTGCGCCGCCGGTGCCGGAACCTGCCCAAGCGCCGACCGGAAGCTGGTGGTCCACCTTTATCACCGATCCGCTCTACATCGGTGGCCTGATTGCGGCCGGCCTGCTGTCGGCCCTGTTGTGGATGATGATGGTCGGCAGTCGCCGTAAGCAGAACCTGAACAAGTTCGAAGACAGCATCATGACCGGGGGCGAGTTCAAGAACGCCTCCGTGTTCAATGCGCCGACCAAGACCGGACATGGCGCCACCACCGGCGGCAGCATGCTGTTGACCGATTTCAGCCGCCTGGGCCTTGGCGCCATCGACACGCACGAGGTCGACCCGATCGCGGAGGCAGAGGTCTACATGGCCTATGGCCGCGATGCACAGGCCGAGGAAATACTCAAGGAGGCCCTGGTCAAGGATCCGGGCCGCCACGAGATCGCCCTCAAGCTGCTGGAGATCTACGCGGCACGGAAGGACACGGTCGCATTCGAGACGGCCGCAAGCGAACTCTATGCCGGCCTTGGCGGCCAGAACACCCCGGTGTGGCAGCGTGCCGCCGAGATGGGGCGTTCCATCGACGCCAGCAATCCGCTCTACCGGCTGGTTCCGGGCGAACCCGGTGTGCAGCCCATCGTCCCGACGGGGACGCCCATGCAGACGATGCCGGAGCGGGCGCCCGCGGAGCAGAAGCCTGCCTCGAAGACCGAGCCGGCAGTCATCTCCATGCCCAGTTCGTCGATCGATTTCAGGGAGTCCCCGGCCGCCAGGGCAACCACCGAAGCGGCGAAGAAGATCGAGGCAGTGCTCCCGGCGCTCGAACCGGTTTCCATGCCTGAGTCCCTGGCCCGGATCGAACCGATGCATCTGGCCGGGGGGGATACCGGTGATGTGGTTTCCGCACCCCAGGTCCATCTTGCCGAACCCGTGCCGACCATCGAGCCTGCACCGGTCATGCGACTGGAGATGCCGGCGGTGCACGATGTCGATGAACTCGAAACCGAACTGGAGTTGCCGCCGGTTGCCGGGCAGTCCCAGAATGATCTCGATTTTTCCGACATCGACCTCGATCTCAAGGCAGTGCCCGCGATCCCCGAGCCAGTGCCGGCTCCCCATCCGGAC
>Ga0302322_100004205_pt1 | contig 12474 bp, 6 predicted proteins | sample Fen_T0_2_FD_203757 | JGI IMG/M metagenome (GOLD analysis project Ga0302322, IMG submission 203757) | Peat permafrost microbial communities from Stordalen Mire near Abisko, Sweden - Fen_T0_2 | ecosystem: Environmental > Terrestrial > Soil > Wetlands > Permafrost | place: Sweden: Abisko...
ACGCCCAAACCCAATGGGAATAACGGTAATCATTATGGTCAAACGCCAAAGTCTGAACGTATAATAGACAATAACGGTGGAAACAACAATCATAATAGTAGTGGCAATGATGGGAATGGTCAAAATCATAATAACAATGGTGATGGCAATAACCATAATGGCGGTGGAAATGGAGCATCCCATAATGGCAAACCCTAAAGCCTATAGATACTGATCACTACAACGGCGCACACCAAATAGATGTGCGCCGTTTATTTATATTTCGCTAACATACCCATGCTATAATCTTCCTCCGAAAAGGTCAATTATGCTGAAAAATTTTGTAAAAATCTTCGGGGGCGACCCCAATAAAAAAATCATTGAACAACTAAGCGGAGTGGTCGATGAGATCAATGCTCTCGAGCCTGAATTCGAAGCGTTAAGTGACGAAGCTTTACGCGCCAAAACAGACGAGTTCCGGGAACACCTCAAAGCCAGCATAGGCAACGTGGAAGGCTTGGAGAAAAAAGAACAGTTCAAAGCTGAGCAGAATGCGTTGGAAGATCTCCTGCCCGAGGCTTTTGCCGCGGTGCGCGAGGCGTCTAAACGCACGATCGGCTTGCGTCCTTATGATGTGCAACTGATCGGTGGAGTTATTTTGCATCGCGGCTCGATCGCAGAGATGCGCACTGGCGAAGGTAAGACGCTGGTTGCCACCCTACCGATCTATCTCAACGCATTGTTGGGCAAAGGTATTCATCTCATCACTGTTAACGATTATTTGGCGCGCCGCGATGCGCGTTGGATGGCACCTGTTTTTAATTTCCTGGGGCTTTCGATTGGCGTTCTACAAATGGCGGCAGTGACTGAGAATGGCAAGAAGGCTTTCCTCGTAGATTTTGAACATGAGTCGCCCCATGAAGATCAACAACACCTTCGTATGGTGGATCGTAAACTCGCCTATGATGCCGATGTGACCTATGGCACCAACTCAGAGTTTGGCTTCGATTATTTACGCGACAATATGACCATGCGCTTAAGTGACCGTGTGCAACGCGGTCATCATTTTGCGGTCATTGATGAAGTGGATAACGTGTTAATCGATGAAGCCCGCACGCCGCTCATCATCTCAGGACCATCAACAGGTAACCTTGAATGGTATGGCAAAATGTCGCAGGTGGTGAGCCAGTTCAAGCCGGAAGATTATGAAGTCAACGAAAAAGATCGCAACGCCTCATTCACCGAAGTTGGTTTGGCACACGCCGAGCAATTGATCGGTCAGCCGTTGATGGACCCGGATCGTCCCGAAGATGTAACGCCCGAGCAGGCACGCTTGCGAGGCTATCTCGAACAAGCCATGCGCGCGCAATTCCTTTTCAAACGCAATAAAGATTATTTAGTGCAGGGCGGCAAGGTCATCATCATTGATGAGTTCACGGGACGTCTCATGCCGGGCAGAAGATGGAGCGACGGCTTGCATCAAGCGGTGGAAGCCAAGGAAGGCGTCAAGGTCGAAGCGGAAAATGTTACCTACGCCACCATCACGATCCAAAATTATTTCCGCATGTATCAAAAACTTGCGGGTATGACCGGTACCGCCATCACCGAAGCGGAAGAGTTCAGCAACATTTATAAAGTAGAAGTTGTTCCCGTCCCACCCAACCTTGAATATCAAGCCTTTGGCAAAGATGCGTCACTGGTTGAAGTCAAAGCAAAAGATGAGGATGGCTATGCTTATAACTATTTCGCAAAACGCGAAGATGAACAAAAGTCAGCACTCTTCTATCGCCGCAAAGATTATCCGGATGTCATTTATAGAACTGTGGAAGCAAAACTCCGCTCCATCGTTACCGAAGTTGTACGTGAACATATCCTTGGGCGTCCGCTATTGATCGGTACTACCTCCGTTGATTCTTCAGAAAGACTCTCGCAACGTCTCAAAGCGGATCCAGTTCGCCGTCTACTACAAATTACACTCGTCCGGCGCACATGGATGGATGCAAATAAGCGCGAAGAAGATGGTCGTCTCATCCCTGAGTTGATTCAATTCAATGAACCCATAGAAAAGATTTCGCCCGATGTTCTGCGTAAATTCATTCAACCTTTTGGACTGACAACGATCAGCCTCGATGACCCAGCCAACTTGGCTACGGTTCTCGAAATCCTGCGGCTTAGCAATCAAGATGCGAACCGATTGAAAGCCGTATTACAGGGTGGTGTCCCCCATCAAGTGTTGAATGCACGCAAACATACTGAAGAGTCGCAGATCATCGCAGGCGCAGGTGCATTTGGCGCCGTGACCATCGCCACCAACATGGCGGGTCGTGGTGTAGATATTAAACTCGGCGGCGAGATCGCCGAAGAAGTCATCACGGCTGTTCACCGTGTGTTACGCAAAGCGGGTCATGAAAATCCGTTTGATATGACTCTCGAAGAACGCCGCCAACTTTTGAAAAAAGTTGATTCATCAAATTTCAGCATCTATGCCGCAGAGGTTAATCTCTTCCTGCAATATTTTGAAGATATGGAACGCGTGAAAGAACGTGGTGGTCTGCATGTCGTTGGTTCCGAACGACACGAAGCGCGTCGTATTGATAATCAGTTGCGCGGTCGTGCAGCACGTCAGGGTGACCCTGGCTCTTCGCGTTTTTATCTCTCCCTCGAAGATGATCTCATGCGTTTGTTCGGCGGCTCGCAAGTTAGCGGATTAATGGAGCGTCTTAAGGTTGATGATTCGCTTCCGCTTGAAGTGCGGCTCGTGGGCAGTATGATCGAAGGCTCACAACACCGCGTCGAGGGTGCGAACTATGATGTGCGTAAACATCTGCTCGAATACGATGATGTGCTCAACCAACAACGCGCACAAATTTATAATCAACGCGACCTGATCTTCGTGAAAGAAGACCTAACCGCTGATATTCAAGAAATGTTGGACGTTGAGATCAAGCAACGCATCGAAACCGGTCTCGTGGATGAAGAGGGACCATGGAAATTAATTGCCTGGCTTGAACAAGTCCAGCCGCCCTTTATGGTGGAAGATCGCCTCTTCCCCAGCTTTGGCTTGGCTCTACTACTAAAAGAATTATCCAACTCTGACGATTTCAAGGAATCCGTACTTGACATTATCACCCGCGCCATCGAAGCAGAAAATGCTCACCACCTGAATGCCATCGAGCAAATGATCGACCGTACAGAAGAAGCTTTTGAAGCTCAAGTCGCATCCCGCATAGATTCAGTAGACGCCTACTTTGATGGTTTGAGTGACGTCGAGGAAACCCCACGTCCACAAAAAATGTTGGAAGAGGTCAATGCGCTCACTGGTGTGCCGATCAAATTATCCAATGAGCAACTCCGCGAGTTCGGGCAAGATACCTATGAAGACAAAGACACCGTTAAAAAACTGGTCACTGCTCAATTGATCGGGTTGTATGCTTCAAGGTTAATTGCTTCGGTTCAAAATCGCATTGGCGAGGGACTTGGCGATAAATTTGAGATCAAAGATTGGGACGATGCGGCAGATCAGATCCAAGCTGTGGCACATAAAGCCATGGAACATCGCCGCGAACGCTTGGTTGGCGAGAACGGTCAGGTTGCAAATGACATTGAAAGTTTGATACCTGCTGAACTGAATGAAACAACCAAAATGCAATTACTGCTTTCGCTCTCACAAGGCGCTCGTACTGCTTTTGATCAAAGAACCCATCGTCAGGTGAAACAGGTCTTCAATCGTTTTAGTTATATCTTCCTCATTGCACAGTTATTGGAAGGCTCCAATGCCGATCAACTCACTGAAGAAGTATTGGAACATCTTGAAAACGCTGATGAAGCTTTGCGACTGGCGATCGGTCAAAGTGAATTCAATCGCCTTTCGGCAAATGCCACACGTCTTGCTGATTTTGGTCCGGCAGCACAAACCGCTTTCGGGGATGAAAAGCTCAATGATGCCGTGGCAAGCCTCGGTGAGTCAGACCGCGAGGCGTTGATCGAATCCATTGGCAAATATATTCTGAACGAGATCCGCCGCCAGTTATTGCTGGGCGCCACATCCGAATTATGGGTGGAATATCTCACACGCATCGAAGCTTTAAGAGTTTCCATCGGGCTGGAGGCTTACGCTCAACGCGACCCGCTGGTACAATATAAGACGAAAGCCTCAGAAATGTTCTCACAATTGGTGGATGATATTCGCGGGTTGGTAGTCAGCCGTGCATTTGCGGCGCAACGTCAATCCGTTGAGATCACACCCGTGGAAACCAGCAATACGCCTGAAGTAACCCAGAACATTTCAGCGGATGAAAACGACAAGAAAAAGAAACGCAGGCGGCACTAATTTTTACTCAACGCAGTTCGTATTGGATGCTAGTGCTTTCTTAGAAATATGACAGAACGAGTCACCGCTTCGCTCAACACATATCGTGCCCTCCCAAAGGTGGAATTACACCGCCATTTGGAGGGCTCGTTGCGTTTGGACACCATGGTGGATATCGCCCGCCAGCATGGAATCGAGATTCCAGCAGATGTGTTACGGTTAAGTACACTCGTGCAGGTACAGGAAGAGGATAAATTCACCTTCCAGAATTTTCTTTCAAAATTCAACACGTTAAGAATGTTCTATCGTTCGCCGGATGCTATTCATCGCATTACCCGCGAAGCAATTGAAGATGCCGCCAAAGATAATGTAAAATATTTGGAATTGCGTTTTACACCCGTTGCCCTGAGCCGCGCAGAACGTTTCCCCATCCACGATGTGATTGATTGGGTCATGGCAAGTTCCAAAGAAGCCGCAGAGAAACACGGCATCATCGTAAAATTGATCGCGTCTGTAAACCGCCATGAAAGCCCAGATCTTGCGGAACAAGTTGCCTGGCTCGCAAGTGAACACATCAAAGATGGAATTGTGGCACTTGACCTGGCAGGCAATGAAGCAGAATTTAAATCCGAACCATTTTACGGAATTTTCAAGGAAGCCAAACAAGCCGGTTTGCATGTGACCATTCATGCTGGTGAATGGGGACCCGCCATTCATGTGAAAGAAGCCATCGAAGAACTCGGCGCAGAACGTGTTGGTCACGGTGTGCGGATCTTGGATGACCAGGCGATCACTGCACTCGCACGTGAACGACAAACTGCTTTTGAAGTATGTGTCACTAGTAATTATCAATCCGGAGTTGTAGCATCGCTGGATGCTCACCCGCTAATGAATATGTTGAATCTTGGTCTGAACGCCACGATCAATACGGATGACCCGAGCATCTCACGTATCACGTTGAGCCATGAATATTACACTGCCTGCGAAGACCTGCACATGCCGCAAAGAATTTTGAGGGAGCGCATTGTTGCCGCAGCACAAGCTGGCTTTTTGCCTGATAACGAAAAAGAGCAGTTAGTAAATCAACTCAAAAAAGATCTAAAAATATAAATTGCACCACACGGCAAGGATAGCAAAGGCGCTCCTTTATGTTCTTCGCGAGTCTGTGGTGAGAAGTCTGTAGCAACGCTTAACGTTGCCACGAAATTTCACACACCGAAGGAGTTCCACATGCAAGATCTATTCAATTCACGCGATGTATTAAAAGTTGGGGACAAAGCATACGTCATCTTCAAATTGGACGCGCTCGAAAAAGCGGGTCTGACTCAACTCAAGCGGTTACCGTTTTCGATCCGCATCGTGCTCGAAGCAGCTCTGCGTCAATGCAACGATAAAGAGATCACGCAAGCCGATGTCAAGAACATCGCCGCATGGACAGGCAAAGGCAATCGCCCTGGCATCCCCTTCCTCCCTGCCCGCGTGGTAATGCAGGATTTCACCGGCGTGCCTGCAGTGGTTGACCTCGCCGCGATGCGTTCTGCTGTTGCCAAACTGGGCGGCGACCCGAAGAAGATCAATCCGCTTGTACCAGTTGACCTGGTCATTGACCATTCGGTGCAGGTTGATTTCTTTGCCACCGCCGATGCACTCAACCGCAACACGGAAATGGAATTCCTCCGCAATCGCGAACGTTATGAATTTCTCAAATGGGGTCAGCAAGCCTTCAGCAATTTCCGTGTTGTGCCGCCAATGACCGGCATCGTGCATCAGGTCAACCTTGAATATCTGGCTGATGTGGTCATGACCAAGCAAGATGGAAACCACACACTCGCTTTCCCCGATACACTAGTCGGCACCGACTCGCACACCACAATGATCAACGGTCTCGGTGTCGTCGGTTGGGGCGTGGGCGGTATCGAAGCCGAAGCCGTGATGCTCGGTCAACCGATGGACATGTTGCTCCCAGATGTAATTGGTTTCAAACTCTATGGCAAACTCAACGATGGCGTCACCGCGACGGACCTCGTCCTTACAGTCACACAAATGCTCCGCAAAAAAGGTGTAGTGGATAAGTTCGTTGAATTCTACGGACCCGGACTGGAAATGATGAGTCTCACTGACCGTGCGACAATTGCGAACATGGCTCCCGAATATGGCGCCACCATTGGCTACTTCCCAGTGGACGCTGAAGCGCTTCGCTATATGAGATTAACTGGTCGCTCCGAAGAGACTGTTGCCTTAACTGAAGCCTACATGCGCGCACAAGGACTCTTCCACGAAGTAGGCATGCCTGAACCTGAATATACCGACACCCTCGAACTCGACCTTAGCTCGGTCGTGCCATCACTCGCCGGTCCCAAACGTCCGCAGGATCGTGTGCCGATGTCTGAATTGAAAGAGACGTTCAAGAAAGCTTTATCTGCTCCAGTAAAAGAACGCGGCTTTGAACTCAAGCCTGAAGCATTGACTAACGAAGCCACCTTCGGCACTAACGGCGGCGCGCAAAAAATGAAACATGGCGCTATTGTCATAGCCGCAATCACATCCTGCACGAATACTTCTAATCCATCAGTGATGGTCGCGGCGGGATTGGTTGCGAAGAAGGCTGTTGAAAAAGGTTTGAACGTGAAGCCGTATGTCAAAACATCTTTGGCACCCGGCTCATTAGTTGTGACTGAATATCTCAAGAACGCAGGCTTGATCGATCCGCTTGCCAAACTTGGATTCAATGTTATTGCGTATGGCTGCACGACCTGTATCGGAAATTCAGGGCCGCTCCCGGGTGAAGTTGCCAAAGCAGTGACCGGGTCCGATCTGGTAGCGGCGGCGGTCATCTCAGGGAATCGAAACTTCGAGGGTCGTGTCCACCCGTTGGTAAAGGCAAACTTCCTCGCCAGTCCGCCACTTGTCGTCGCATACGCATTAGCCGGCACCGTGGATATTGACCTGAACAACGAACCGCTTGGCACAGCTTCTGATGGCACGGCAGTATATCTCAAAGATCTATGGCCCTCACAGCAAGAGATCAGCGACACGATCACAACCAGCGTCAAAGTTGAAATGTTCCAGGATAAATATGCTGATGTATTTAGCGGCTCGGATATGTGGAAAGAGATCAAAGTGACTGGCGGCGATCTGTATGAATGGGATGAAAAATCAACCTACATCCATCACCCACCATATTTCCAGGAACTATCCATGGAAGCTGGGTCGGTGAAAGATATCAAGTCAGCGCGCGTGTTGGGCTTGTTCGGCGACTCGATTACCACCGATCACATCTCCCCTGCTGGCAATATCGCCGCCGATAGTCCCGCTGGAAAATATCTACAAGAGCGCGATGTGGCTCCACAATACTTTAACTCATACGGCGCACGCCGTGGCAATGACCTCGTGATGGCACGCGGCACTTTCGCGAACATCCGCTTGAAAAATAATCTCGTTGCACCCAAAGAAGGCAACTGGACGAAACATCAACCATCCGGTGAAATCATGTCTATGTATGATGGAGCAATGAAATATCAAAGTGAAGGTGTGCCTGCGATCATTTTAGCTGGCAAGGAATACGGTACTGGCTCCAGCCGTGACTGGGCGGCGAAGGGACCGTTACTACAGGGCGTGAAAGCAGTGGTCGCTGAATCGTTTGAACGTATCCATCGTTCAAATTTGGTTGGCATGGGTATTCTGCCTTTGAAATTCATCGAGGGTCAAAACGCCGAATCGCTGGGTTTGAAAGGTGATGAGGTGTACGACATCGAGGGCGTGACTACTGTTCAGCCCAAGCAGGCACTCACCGTGAAAGCCAAGAAAGCGGATGGCTCGATCATCGAATTCAAAGCCACTGCCTTGTTGAATACTGATGTTGAGGTAAATTACTATCGCAACGGCGGCATTCTGCACACGGTGCTGAGGAATTTAGTGAAGTAGTCAGTAAACATTGATTTAGGAAAACGAAACCTGCGCGCGCGGGTTTCGTTTTTATTATGCCTATTTTCGTCGCACACCAAGGAGTCTCCCATGACTAAAAACATCTTTATGAGTTATTCCCGCCGTGAGTTGGGGTTTGTAGACGACCTCGTCAGCAAACTTGAAGGTGAAGGGTACTATGTCTGGCTGGATTACCGGGTTCTCATTCCCGGTTCGCCTTGGAAAGGGCAGATTGCCAAAGGTTTGGACGAGGCAGACACCGTCTTATTAGTTGTTTCAAAAGCCTCTCTGGCATCCAAGTATGTGGCTTTGGAATGGCAACATTTCCTTGATACAAATCAACGCGTTATCTTGCTGATCTTTGAAGCCGTTGACCTGCCGCCCGAACTGGAAAAATTTGAATGGGTAGATTTTCGTGGTAGTTATAAAGCCGGTTTGGATGAATTATTCTCACAATTTAAACAACCCATCGAGGAAGAACACCCGGCACCAGAGACGGGGTTCAAAGCCCCGTGGGTCGTGTGGGCAGCTATCATAGTGAGTGTAGTGGTGGCGCTTCTTTCCCTATTTGAGTATTGGACCTTGTTCATCCCGTGGATCTTAGCGCCCCTCCCATATCGAATCTATAAACGCAATTTTAATTTTACGCATGTGCAAACCACCTTACTGGCACTACCAATTGCGTCACTACTTTCAGAGGTCGTCTATGAGGATCCGCTCCTGCGGGATGTAGTCTGGGCGGGTCTGATCTTTGGATTGATCTTGCTGGTCATCCTGCGTTCCCCAGCCATGCAACGGTGGGGGAAACCGGAAGCCATCATCCCGAAATACATCAACCCTCACGATGCAGGGATTTCAGCCCCAAAGCCCATCCCTTTTTATGTGGATTACGCTGTTGAAGACCGTGTGATTGCTGAGGATTTGATTGCGACATTGAAGAAATATGGACACCCCCAAGTGACTACGATTGAGGAGGCAAAAGCCGTATTTGCTTTAATTTCGCGCTTCAAATCAGACACGGAAGCTATTCCTGAAAAACAAATGCTCCTCCCGATTCTGATTCAGACCAATAACAATATCTCAGAGAAATTATCCAAGATCCAATGGATCGATTTTCGACCCGGCGTACGCGGGTTAGATACGATCGCCCAATTGTTGCCAGACCCCAAAGAGTTACTCAAAGCACTTGGGATGCGTCCCGTCAGTTCACAGACCGTATATTCGCCTGTGATCACCGCCTTTTATTACTTTATCATCTTCCTAACCGTGGTCAATATCGGTTCATCCTTGAATTATGTGGTTTCTCCGCCGGTCTCCCTACTGCCCAATGAAATTATGGAACTGGTAGTGAACATGCTTTTATTCGGCGGACTTGCCTATCTCATGGTGCGTGGTTTGACCAGCCGAAAAGGTTTGTTCTCCAGTGTCTGGCAGATTCTCGTTGGCTTTGTTGGCTTTGGTCTCCTGACTTTTTGGCAAAAGGACCTAGATGGAAGAATAATCAGTGAAGTAGCAAATGCTGGCATTGATGTGAACACCATTGCCTATAGCTTTGTCAATATTGCGGAATATATCTATCTGATCGGAATCGCCGTGACGGGATTCGTATTTTTCAGAAACAGACAAGATATCAAAAACTGGTTCCCTGCTAAAAAATAATTCATACCCGCACCACCATGAAAGCGCCTCGCCACCAAGGGCGAGTCGCTTTTATCCTTTCACGCGGCTTAATCGAACAATTTGCCAGAAAAGCAAAGGTCAATGCATCCTATCACTCACATAAGCGCATTACGTGCAAAAATAGTCAGTAACAAAATAGTGATCGCTATCAGAATGACCCCCATGAGCCACCAACCCATAAGTCCGCTCAGCATTGCTAATAACACAACAATCCCTAAAACTGGCTGGCGATAGTCTCTAGTAGAGTTCGCAAGTTTCCAAATACCCAAACCGAGACCAATTCCAAATATACCAAGCACAAGCGCAATTACAAAAAATTGTTGACCCGTTAGCCCTTGAAAATTTAGAACGGCAATGCCACAAGTTGCCTCCTGCGTTGAATGAAGCGCATTTCGCAGTATACTCATTTTCACAAAAACAAAATATCTCAAATCAATATCTTCTTTGCTCACAATCCATTGTAGGCTTTTCCGATCATGCGCAGCAACCGCGATCTGGTCTTCAATACGACGCGGTTCAGCTATGTTGCTAATTTCCACGCGATAATAAAAATTGTCAGCCTCAGCAGCAGGGTTATCAAAGATGGCTGTAACGGTGACTTGTTCAGACTGCGTCATCACAACCGGACAACGCAACCCATTAAATGATGGATAGGTTACCCCTGTAAAGTAATAATTGATCGCTTCAATTTTGTTCCAGGTGAATAAGACCGCCAGCGCAAAACTAAAAATGATCCCCACAAGAAAGAAAATGTTACCCAACACACGTAAATAGTTAATTTTCATATTGGCTCAATCGTCATGATTAACTATTATAACCAAACAGCAATTCGCTACTGCTTGAGAACGGTAAGCATCTCCAATAAACCAGGCGGATACAAAATCGATTTACCTTCTCCTAACTCAGCCAGACTCTTCCATACGGCGCGGATGACTTCACCGTTCGCCTCTTCACCTACGATCACAGCCTGCTCATATAACCCAGAATTGATCAACGCTCCATCAAAGATCATGACGATCTCGTGACCGGGAGTCCCATTGAAGGTGAAGATGTTTTCGAGCGTGCCAAGATAACGCACCTCCCCCACTTCTACATTTAGTTCCTCTTTCAATTCACGGCGCACTGTATCTTCGGCTTTTTCCCCGAATTCGATTCCACCGCCTAGCGAACGATAAAACGTTTGCCGCTTGATCGGGTCATATCCTTCATTGACGAGAATATGATTATTGTTTAGAAACACACACAAGGCAATTGGACGGATTCTATTCTTCTTCATGTTCCCTCCATAAAATTGTAGGGGCGAAGCAATGCTTCGCCCCTACAGGCATCATAATGAAATTAACTCAGGCTGTCTTTGCAGATTTGCCTGCATGGACCACGGTCCCGTCCATGTGACGGTGACAGGAATAATCTTGCCTTTTAAATCATCTTCCGATTCAACAAAGACGAGTTTATTTGTTGGTGTGCGTCCACGCCAACGTCCTTTAACTTTTTCTTCAAACAACACATCTACTATTTGACCAAGATATTTTTTGTTGATCTCGCCGACGATTTGTTCCTGTAGATCATCGAGCATGTGCAAGCGGCGCAGCTTGTCTTCTTCCGGCACATTATCATCCATGCGGCGGGTAGCGACGGTACCCTCTCTCAGCGAGTAGCGGGCAAGATGCGCCACATCAAGCCGAAGGTCGGAGAGGACGCGATAGGTCTCCATAAATTGTTCTTCGGTTTCGCCGGGGAAGCCCACGATGATATCCGTCGCGATGGAACAATCCGGAATTTTGCTGCGGATCATGGCGATGAGGTCACGATAATCCTGCTGGGTATAGCCGCGCTTCATGTTGAGCAGCACTTCATCATTTCCCGCTTGAATGGGGACTTCGATATGTGGCATGACCTTGGGAAGCGCCGCGATAGTATCCATGAGTTCTTCGGTGAAATAATTGGGATGCGAAGTCAGGAAGCGAATGCGCTCGATGCCTTCAACTTCATGGATAATGCGGAGGAGTGCGGCGAGATTGGGTCCATCGGGAATATCCTTGCCATAACGATCAACAATTTGACCGAGGAGGGTAACTTCTTTCACGCCCTGTTTCGCCAACGAGCGGATCTCTGCCACCACATCACCAACAGGACGCGAACGCTCGCCGCCGCGCTTGGACGGGATGATGCAGAATGTGCAGGCATGCGAACAACCATACACGATCGGCACGTGCGCACTGATGAGTTTGTTCTGCTCAGCAACCGGCAGGATGAGTTCATCATCCATCATCAGGAAGCGGCGTGTGGTTTCAGAATCTTCGATGGAATGAATTTCACCCTGTGTAAGATGCGAGATCAACGGACCCGGATCGGAAGGCGGCGAGAACACATCCACATACGGAAGTTTCTCGCGCAGTTTCTCCGCGCCGCGCACGCCGACCATACAGCCCATCAAGTTGATGGTGAGATTCGGATTCTTCTTTTTGAGCGGCGCAAGCGAAGTCAACCGCCCCATCGCCTTATCTTCAGCAGATTGACGCACAACACAGGTATTTAAAACAATAACATCCGCTTCTTCAATGGTTTCAGTAAGAATATAG
>Ga0302322_100004206_pt1 | contig 12471 bp, 9 predicted proteins | sample Fen_T0_2_FD_203757 | JGI IMG/M metagenome (GOLD analysis project Ga0302322, IMG submission 203757) | Peat permafrost microbial communities from Stordalen Mire near Abisko, Sweden - Fen_T0_2 | ecosystem: Environmental > Terrestrial > Soil > Wetlands > Permafrost | place: Sweden: Abisko...
CGAGGCGCGTCCGTGCGTGGAGTCCCTCGAGATCGTCTCGTTTCGCCCCGCCGACATCCCCTGGACCGAGATCGCGTTCATGACCTCGTACTGGGCGATCCGCGACTGGGTCACCCTGCGCCACCCAGACGTCGAGGTGCCGGACGCGTTCCCGGGGCGGCGACCGCTCTAGGCGGCGCGCTCCCGTCGGGAGAGGGTCGGCGGCAATGGGGGGGAGATCGGCGCCGCCGCCCCACTTGCGCGCGACACCCGCCAGCGCGACGCCGCCATTGACGCCCTCGGTGCGTGCAAGACGCCGAGGTTGCACGCGGAGGCGGCCTTTCCGGCGGACCACGGGCGCACCGACGCTCCGACTGCGCCAGTGGCGGCGCAATCGACCCCTGCCGCGCCCACCACGCTACCGGGGCGTCAATGACCGGCGCAACGCCCTCGGCCGCGCCCACCACGCTGCAGGGGCGTAGGTGCCTGGGGACGAGCGGCGCCTGGGCGATTGCCTGGGCCGCTCGGCCGGTTCGCCGCCGCCCCGCCGGCGGTGTCAGCTGATGTCGACGAACACGTTCTTCAGCTCGGTGTAGAGCTCGAGCGCCTCCATCCCGAGCTCGCGGCCGATGCCCGACTGCTTGTAGCCGCCGAACGGCGCCTCGACGTGGACGCTGTTGTTGCAGTTCACCGAGATGACGCCCGACTTGAGCGCCTTCGTGGCGCGCAGGGCCTTGGCCATGTCCCGGCTCCAGATGGAGCCCGACAGACCGTACGGCGATGCGTTCGCGAGGCGGAGCGCCTCCTCCTCGGTGTCGAACGGGGTGATGCCCACGACCGGGCCGAAGATCTCCTCGCGCGAGATGCGCATGTCCGGGCCCATGTGGTCGAACACGGCGGGCATTAGGTAGGCGCCCTCGGCAAGCGCCGGGTCGGTCGGGCGAACGCCGCCGGTGACGAGCGATGCGCCCTCGGCCTGGCCCGAGGCCACGTACTCCTCGACCTTGGCGCGCTGCTTGAACGAGACGAGCGGGCCGACCTCGGTGGCCGGGTCGGAGGGATCGCCCACCTTGACCGCCTGGGTCGCCTTGGCGAACAGCTCCACGACCTGCTCGTGCACCGACCGCTCAACGAGGATCCGGCTGCGCGCGCAGCAGTCCTGGCCGCAGTTGTCGAACACCGCGTAGGGCGATGTGGAGGCGAACTTCTCGAGGTCGGCGTCGGCGAAGACGATGTTGGGGCTCTTCCCGCCGAGCTCGAGGCTGACCTTCTTGATGTTGCCCGCCGCCGCCCGCATGATCGACTGGCCGGTCGCGGTCTCGCCGGTGAACGCCACCTTGCCGATGCCCGGGTGTGCGGCCAGCCCGCCGCCGACGATCGGGCCCGGACCCGTGATCACGTTGAGGACGCCCGCCGGCAGCCCGGCCTCCAGCGCGAGCTCGCCAAGCCGAAGCGCCGTCAGCGGCGAGTACGACGCCGGCTTGAGGATGGCCGTGTTGCCCGCCGCCAGCGCAGGCCCGATCTTCCAAGCGGCCATCATGATCGGGAAGTTCCAGGGCACGATCAGCCCCACGACGCCAATGGGCTCGCGGAGCGTGAAGTCGAAGCCCGGGCGGTGGACCGGGATGGTCGAGCCGTGCAGCTTGGTCGTGGCGCCCGCGTAGAACTCGAAGACCTTGGCGACCTGGCCCACCTCCCACGCGGCACCGCTGATGGGCTTGCCAATCTGGGTGGACTCGAGCTGCGCGAGCTCGGGCTCGTGGTCGTGGACGACCTGCGCGAAGCGGTACATCAGCCGGCCGCGGTCGGCCGCGGAGAGCGACGACCACTCCCCGTCGAGCGCGGTCTGCGCGGCGGCGACCGCGCGGTCCACGTCCTGCGGCCCGCCGGACGGCACCACGCCCACCACGGTGCCGCGGTGCGGCTCGACCACCTCGAAGGTCTGCCCGTCCGCCGCGGCGACGAGGTCGCCGCCGATCACCATCCGGTACTCGGTCATGGGTGCGTGATCTCCTCGTGCCGCGATGGCGGCTTCGCTGCAGGTGGCGTGGGCGCATGCGCCGGGGGTCAGTGCCTCCGATTCTATGCCGCGTCGGGCGCCGGTCGCGCCCGGTCCTGACGCTCGGACCGCGATGACGGGCCGGCAGGCCCGCTGGCGCCGACGCGGCTGCGGCTAGCATCGCGTCATGGCGACCACGACCAGGCGGCGATCGCGGCCCGAGCGCGCACTGCGCGTGTTCTCCGAGGCTGTCCGCGGCCACCACCTGCGGGTGTGGTTCGGGGTGGTGCTGCTGTTCGCCGGCATCGGCGCATTCGGCTACGTCGTGTTCTTTGGCTGGGACGTGTCGGACGCGCTCTTCATGACCGTGATCACGCTCACCACGGTGGGCTTCAAGGAGGTCCGGGACCTCGTCACATTCCCCGAGCGCCTGTGGACGATGATCCTCTCGGTGACCGGCGTGGCGATCATCTACGGCACGATCGGGATCGTCGCCGAGACCATCATCAGCGAGGCCGCGAGCGGCCGTCGGGAGGTGAGACGGATGCGCGAGTCGGTTTCGTCGCTGCAGGGCCACTTCGTCGTGTGCGGGTACGGCCGCGTCGGGGCCACCGTGGCTCGCGAATTCGAGCACGTGGGCGAGACCCTCGTGGTGATCGACATCCTGCCGGCGTCGCTGGAGCGGGCGGCCAAGGCCGGACTCCTGGTGGTGGAGGGCGACGCGACCGACGACGCGACCCTGCGTGCTGCGGGCGTCGACCGGGCGAAGGGCCTGATCGCGTGCATCGACTCCGACGCCAACAACGTGTACGTCACGCTGTCGGCGCGGTCGATGAACCCTGAGCTGTTCATCGTGGCGCGGGCCAACACCGAGGGTGCCGAGGCCAAGCTCACGCAGGCGGGCGCCGACCGCGTCGTCTCGCCCTACACGAACGCCGGGCGGCGCATTGCCGAGCTGGCCGTCCGCCCGCACGTGGCGGACTACATCGACGCCGCGCTCTCGCACGGCAACCTGACGTTCTCGCTCGAGGACATCGAGATCCCCGCGGGCAGCCCGCTCATCGGCCGGACCGTGGGTGCGCTTCGCGCCGACGGCGCCGTCACGCTGGCGATCCTGCGGCACGACGGGGCCTACGAGCCAAACCCGCCCGAGACGCGCGTCCTGGCCGAGGGCGAGCGCCTGATCGCCTCGGGGTCGACCGAGGCGCTGGCAAAGCTCGAGGCGCTCGCGTAGCCGGGAAGCGATGGTCGCCACGGCGCTGCCCGTGCACGCCGCTTAGGTTGCCGAATGGTTGCGGGGTGCCGCTGCGACCCTGAAACGCACCTCGCGGGCACTTGGCGATGCGCGCGGTCGCGTCCACCCTGAGGCCGAGGGGGGTTGTCCGGGGAAGGATTGGCCGCTATGCCCACAATTCGCCGGCGCGGTCTCGCGCGCCTGGGACGGCGCGCTGCCGTCATCGCCTGTCTGGATCTCGTGATCGTCATCGGGCTCGCGGCGCATCTCGGGGGCGGGGTTGCCACGGGCGCCAGTCCTCGCGCGATCGCCGATGCTGACCCGACGCGCCTTCTGGGCCTCGCGCTCCCCGACGTCTCGTGCCCGGCGGCGCCGCTCGCCGTGGGCAAGGGCACCTTCGTGGTCTGCCCCACCTGGACCGCGGTCATCTCGACGTCCGGCGTGGTCGACGTCGTGTCCCTGTACGGCCCCGGCAACGCGGTCGTTGACGCCTACGCCGGCGCGCTCCCGCAGGGCCTTGCCTGGGGCGATCCGATCAGCGCCGCGTGGACCGCGCTCGGGCGCCCCAATAGGATCACGAGCGCCTTCGGCACGCCCATGCTCGTCTACTTCTACGACGGCAAGTCGTACGGCTCGCTCGAGCTCCAGTTCGACAGCAGCGAGCACCTCACGCGCGTGAACGCCTCGCTCGTGCACTGAGCCCGGAAGGCTCGCGCCAGCACCAGCGCGTCCACGGCGCCGCCAACTCGGCGGATCAGCCCGCGGCGTGCTCCTGCTCGTCCGCGGCCATGGCGGCGCCCACGATCCCCGCGTCGTTGAGCAGCTTGGCGGGGATGACCTCGGCCCGGACGGTCAGGCGCGGGATGAACTTGTCGGCGCGCTTGGACACGCCGCCGCCGATGATGAACAGCTGGGGCCAGAACAGTTTCTCGATGGCGAGCAGGTGCTCGTCGAGGTCGGCCGACCAGGCCTTCCACGACAGCCCGCGCCGGAGACGCGCAGCCGCGGCGGAGCGCCGCTCGGCGTCGCGACCCCGGATCTCCATATGCCCGAGCTCGAGATTGGGCACGAGGGTGCCGTTGTAGAACAGGGCGGACCCGGTGCCGGTGCCGAGGGTGATGAGGAAGACGGTGCCCCTGCGGCCGACACCGGCGCCGAACCGCATCTCGGCGACGCCTGCGGCGTCCGCGTCGTTGATCATGTGGACCGGCCGCTTGAGCACGCGCTCCATCGCCGCGTCGGCGTCGAAGTCCATCCAGCCCGCGTCCACGTTGGCCGCCGTCCGGGTGACGCCGCTGGTGATGACGCCCGGGAACCCGACTCCGACCGCCGTGTCCGCCTCGAGCAGCACCTCGCCGCCGATCCGCTTGACCAGCCGCGCGATGGACGCGATGACCGCGGCCGGTGCCGACGGCTGCGGCGTGGGCACACGGTGGCGCTGGCTCACGAGCTCGCCCGTATCCAGGTCGACGGCCGCGGCCTTGATGCCGCTGCCGCCGATGTCCACGCCGATAGCGACGCGTCTCCCGGCGATGGACACGGCCGGGCCCGCATGCGCAGCCGCCTTGTCCTCCTCGAGGCCCTCGTCCGGCTTCTCCATGACGAGTTCCTCGGCGTCCGCAGCGGCCTCGGCCACCTCGGCCTCGTCCGGCTCGAACGCCACTGCGGGCTTGTCGACCGGCTCGTTCTCGGTGTCCATCAGGTGCACTCCGGTGGGGCGACGGGGGGATGCGGCCCGGAGCCAGCCCGGGCCGCCGCCACGCTGGCTAGAAGTAGTTGACCGTGATGCCGCCATCGATGACGAAGTTCGCGCCGTTGGTCCAGCGGGACTCGTCCGAGGCGAGGTAGATGCCCATGTTGACGATCTCCTCGGGCTTGCCGAAGCGACCGCTCGGGTTGCGGTTGAGGCGGAGCATCTTCGCCGCCTCGTCCTTGAGCAACCACTCGGTCATGAGCGGCGTCTCGATGGGGCCCGGGCTGATGGCGTTGGTGCGGACGCCGCGACCCGCGAACTGGACGGCGAGGCTCCGGGTCAGCGCGAGCACCGCGCCCTTCGAGGCGGTGTAGGCGTCCTGCGGGACCGAGCAGCCCAGAATGGCGACGAAGCTCGCGATGTTGATGATGGAGCCGCTGCCCTGCTCGAGCATCTGCGGGATGGCGTACTTGCAGCCGAGGAACACGCCTCGGACGTTGACCGCCATGACCTTGTCCCAGGTGTCCACGTCGGTGTCGATCACCGAGTGGTCCGCCTCGGGCATGATCCCCGCGTTGTTGTAGAGCGCGTCCAGGCGGCCGAACGTGGCCACCGCATGCTGGACCATCGCGCGGGCGTCGTCCTCCCGCGAGACGTCCGCGCGGATGAACGTGGCGTCACCGCCCGCCGCCTTCACGGCGCTGACGACGCTCTCGCCCGCGGCCTCGGACACGTCGGACACCACGACCCGGGCGCCCTCCTTGGCGAACAGCTCCGCGGCGGTCTTGCCCATGCCGCTGCCGCCACCGGTGATGATCGTGACCTTGCCGTCCAGTCGCATGGTGACTCCGCTCAGGGTGCATGGAAGGGTGAGTGTCGCAAGGGTAGCCAACCCGCCGCCGAATCGGTAGGCGATTCGCCCGCCCGCGTCCCTCACGTCTGCAGCGCGGAGTCTCGCCGGGGTCCCACGACGCTCGGGACCTTCGGGGGGCTTTGAAGCCCGGTGGTGCGGGCGTACAACATGCATGGCCACTTCCGACTGCACGAGGCCGCAACCAGACCCGTGGGAATCTCCTGGGCGTTCGGCGCTGATCGGGCCACCAAGACGGCGCGCGTCGTGCGCCGGGCCATGGTCCGCTGGTTCCTCGTGCTCACGGCGCCGTCGGTGGTGCTCACCGCGGCCGTCGCGCAGCACCTCGCGGGCGACGTCGTTTGGGGTCTGGTCCTCGGTGCGGTGGGCTGCGGGCTGATCATCCTGTTCGCCACCCTCGGCCTGTGGCGGGTCCTCGGGCTCGTGGACCAGCTCGACGAGGAGCGCCACGGTCTGCGCCAGGCCTACGACAAGGCGCGGCTCGACGCGCTGCGAGACGGGCTCACGGGAATGGGCAACCACCGCGCCTTCCAGGAGGAGATCACCGAGTTCGTGGCCGAGGCCCGGACGGCCAACCGGCCGTTCTCGCTCTTGTTCATCGACCTCGACGATCTCAAGAAGACCAACGACCAGCACGGACACGGCGCGGGCGACGAGCTGCTCCGCACGGCCGCCCGGATCATCACGGCCAACATGCGCCGAGCCGATCGCGGGTTCCGGGTCGGCGGCGATGAGTTCGCCGTTCTGCTCGCGGAGTGCACGGCGGAGCAGGCGCTGCTCATCGGCAGGCGCATCCTGGCGTCGGCGCTCGAGGGCTCGGCGGGCACCTCGAGGAGCGGGCCGTTCTCGGTGACGATCGGCGTGTCGGCGTACCCGACCCCGGCCGCTGACCGCCTGATGCTGATCCACCAGGCTGACGCCGCGATGTATTGGGGCAAGCGCCACGGCCGCACCGATGTCCAGGTGTACGACCCGACGCGCCACGGCATGGCCGAGGACCAGCGACCGCACGACGAGCTCGCTGCCGCGGTGTCCCGCGTGGCGGCCGGCCGTCTGCTCACGCCCGTCTACCAGCCCATCTACTCGCTGCGGACCGGCGAGGTCGCCGGCTACGAGGGTCTCGTCCGCCCGCTGCCCAACTCGGGCTTCGCCAACGCCGGGGCGCTCTTCGTGGCCGCCGAATCCACCGGGCACACGGTGGAGCTCGACTTCGCGAGCCTCGAGGCGGTGCTTGCCGGCGCGCGCACGCTCGACGATCGGCTGTACCTCTCGGTCAACCTCTCCCCGCGATCGCTCGAGACCGACGCGTTCAACCCGTTCGAGCTCCTGTCGCTGGCCCGTCGCTACGGCATCGACCCGACGCGGCTGGTCGTGGAGCTCACCGAGCGCGAGGCGATCGAGGACCTCGAGCGCGTTCGATCGGCGCTGGGCGCGCTTCGCCGTCACGGCGTGCGGACCGCCGCCGATGACGTGGGGGCGGGGAACGCGGGGCTGCGCCTGCTGTCCGAGCTCCACTTCGACGTGATGAAGATCGACCTGTCGCTCGTCCAGGCCGGCGCCGCGCGCGAGTCGGCCGACGCCGTCCTCCACGCGCTCCGCGACCTTGCGCGGCGGAGCGGCCAGTCGGTGGTCGCCGAGGGCGTCGAGACGCCGGGGCAGCTGGTCGAGGTGATGGCGCTCGGCTTCGACAGCGCCCAGGGCTATCTGCTGCGCCGGCCGCTCCCGACCCTCGACGCCGTGCCGCTCGACCTTGCCGCGCTCGCGGACCTGGCGGACACGGCCGCCTGAGCCATCGCCGCTCCGGCCGTGACGACGCCGTCCGAGGTGTCGCGGCAGTGCGCGGCGCCAGCGCGCGGCGGTCGCCGCCGCGATTGACGACGCTGCGAGCAGGCCTCAGCATCCATCCCCTCGGCGAGCCGTCCCGTCACCGAAGGGGTACCCCGGTCCATGCGTCCCACCCGCGCGCAGCGGCTCATGCCGCTCGCCCTCGTCGTCATCGTCATGACCGCGGCCGCGTGCTCGTCGGCCACGCCGTCGAGTGACGTCGGCACCACCGCAGCGCCGACGGCAGCGGCCAGCCAGGCGGCCGTCGTCAGCGGCGCGCCCTCAGCAGCCCCGTCAGCGTCCGACGCGACCGCCTCGGCCTCGACCGCCGCCGCGACCCCGTCGCCAGCCCCGACGCCCAAGCCAACGCCCAAGCCGACCCCGAGGCCAACGCCCAGGCCGACCGCCGCTCCGACCGGCTACCAGTGCGTCAACCTGCTGCTCAACAAGGAGGTGCGCAAGGCGACAGGCCTGACCGAGGCGACGCTGCTGAACAACCGCAACGGCTCGCCGCAGGCGGCAGGACAGACCTACTGCCCGTACCTCGCGCAGTCGGGTCAGGTCACCATCGCCGCCGCAGTCTGGACCGGCTCGTCCTACGCGAAGTTCCTGCAGCTGTGGAACAGCGTGGCGACCTACAGCCAGCAGGCGCCCGGGATCGGCAGCCAGGCGATCATCGACGCCGGCGACGGCGTGGGCCTCGCGATCGTGGGCAAGGTCGGCGTGTCCATCCAGATCAAGGGGCCGAGCGGCGTTCCGGCTGGCGTCGACGCGTTGACGGCATGCCAGACGCTCCTCAAGCTCCTAGCCAAGCGCGTCTGACCGCGAGTCCGGACACCGACGCGGCCTGCGATCCGTCGTCCAACGGCGTTCGGATCGTCTGCCGCCGCCACCCGCTGACCGCAAGGATCCTCCGACTGCGTTCGGCGGCGCAGCCGTCGTCAGCGCAAGGCGGCCGGGAGGAGCGGAGCGAGCGGGCTCGGATGCCCGTGAGCGAGCACCGCACAAGCCAACGCCGCGATGGCGGCGGATCCGCCGCCACCCGCTGACTGCAAGAACTACCCGCGCTCGAGGTATCGCTCGCGGTCCCAGTTGTGCACGACCGCGTCGTACTGCATCTGCTCGACCCGGATTGCGTTGAGGTAGTGGTCCACCACGTCGTCGCCGAAGATCTCGCGCGCCGCCTCGGACCGCTCGAGCTCGCCGATGGCCTCCCACAGTGCCCGCGGCATCCGGGGATGGCCCTGGGCCGCGTAGCCGTTGCCCTTGAACTCGGGCTCGAGCTCCAGCCCGTGCTCAATCCCGTACAGCCCGGCGCCGATCGCCATGGCGTACGTGAGGTATGCGTTCATGTCGCCGCCCGGGAACCGGTTCTCCACATGGAGGCCGCCGCCGTGACCCACGAGCCGGAAGCCGGTCGTGCGGTTGTCGCGGCCCCACACCACGTTGACCGGCGCCCACGACAGCGCGGCGTACCGCTTGTACGAGTTGACGAACGGCGCGATGAACGGGGCGAGCTCGCGGGAGAGCTTCATCATCCCGGCCATGAACTGCGACCCGAGCGTCGAGATGCCGTACGGGCCGGCGGGCTCGCCCGGCGCCGCGCCGAACATCGGGCGGTCGTCGTCGATGCCCCAGATGCTCATGTGCAGGTGGCCCGACGAGCCGGTCCAGCGGTGGTCCGGCTTGGCCATGAACGTGATGCCCCAGCCGTTGAGATAGGCGATCTCCTTGGCGCCGTGCTTGAAGATCACGGTGCGGTCGGCCGACTCGAGCACGTGGTCGTAGCGGATGTTGACCTCGTGCTGGCCGTTGGCAGCCTCGCCCTTGGAGAACTCGATGGGGATCCGCGCCTCGGTCATCTGGTTGCGCAGCAGGCGGTGGAGCGGCTCGGCCTTGGTGGCCTGGAGCAGGTGGTAGTCCTCGTTGTAGTAGCCGAACGGCCGCGGGACGGGCCAGCCGCGCTCGGCGAGGCTCTCCCAGCTGTCCTTGAGGACGTAGTACTCGAGCTCAGAGCCCGCCTTGACCGCGATCCCCATCGAGGTCGCCTTCTCGATCTGGCGCTTGAGGATCGTCCGCGGGCTGACCGGGATCTCGAGGCCGGACTCCTCGTCGGTGGCGTCCGCGAGGACGAGTGCCGTCTTCTCGAGCCACGGCAGCACGCGCAGCGTGTCCCACACGGGGTCGGCGATCCAGTCGCCATAGCCCGTCTCCCAGTTCATCAGGGCAAAGCCGTCGGGCGTGTTCATCTCCATGTCGGTGCCCAGCAGGTACGTGCAGAAATGGGCGCCGTGGTCGATGACCCCGTTGAGGAACGCCTGCGCCTGGACGCGCTTGCCCACGAGCCGGCCCTGCATGTCCGTGATGGCGACGACGAGCGTGTCGATCTCGCCGGAGCGCACCATCGCCTCGAGCTCCTCGAGGCGCGGGTGCTTGCCGCGGGGGGCGTGGGCGTGGGCGGCGTGGTCGGCGCGGGCGCGGGGCTGCTTCGGCATCGGTGGCGACCTCTCGGCTCGGAGTGGACGGTGCAGGGCGGGTCTGGTCGAGGCGGGCCTACTTCGCCGTCATCGCGCCGTCGGCGACGATCACGGACCCGGTGACGAACGACGATTCGTCGGACGCGAGGAACAGCGCGACGTTGGCCAGCTCGCGGGGCGTCCCCGGGCGGCCGATGGGCTGGAACGAGTCGATGGTGGCGTAGACCTCGGCGAGGCCCCCGAGCATCTCCGCGTGGGCGTAGTTGATGGGGGTGTCCACCCAGCCGGGGGCGAGCGCGTTGCAGCGGATGCCCTGCTTGGCGTAGTCGAGGGCGATGCCCTTGCTGAGCATGACGATCGCGCCCTTGGACGTGGCGTAGATGGCGAGGAAGGGCTCCGCCACCAGGCCGTTGACGCTGCTCGTGTTGATCAGCGATCCGCCGCCCTGGCGGAGCATGTGCGGGATGGCGTAGCGGCAGCCGTAGATGCAGCCCTTCACGTTGACGTTGATCGTCCGCTCGATGATCTCGTCGGGGACCTCGTGGAAGATGCCCGGGATGTTGACGCCCGCGTTGTTGAACGCGACGTCGAGCCGACCCCAGCGCTCGACGGTGCCATCCGTGTACGCCTTGACCTGCGCGGCGTTCGAGACGTCGGCCGCGACGGCGAATGCGGCGTCCCCGATCTCGCGCGCGGTCTCCTCGACGGCGTCACGGTTGACGTCCACGCAGGTGACCCGGGCGCCCTCCTCGGCGAACCGGATGGCGCTCGCGCGGCCGATGCCGGAGGCGGCTCCCGTGACGATCGTGACCTTGCCGGCGAGTCGGTCTCCCACCCTGCCGTTCCTCCCTGTGCGCCTGTGCCGGAGTTCCTGTGGGGAAAGTTGACACCACCCGGCGGACCTGCGCTTACTGCGCGGATTGGAGGGCGGTCGCGCGGAGGGCGCGATCGTAACGCTATTCCACCGGCGCAGATGGAGGGTTTCACCGCATGGCCGCTCCGCCCACGGGCACACGATCCCGGGACGAGGAACGTCTGCACCAGCTCGGCTACGCCCAAGAGCTGCGGCGGGGGATGAAGACGTTCTCCAACTTCGCCGTCTCGTTCACGATCATCTCGATCCTGTCAGGGTGTCTGACCCTGTTCGGGTTCGCCATGAACGTTGGCGGCCCTGCCGTGATGACGATTGGCTGGCTCGTGGTCGGCGGGTTCGTCACCCTTGTCGCCCTCGGCATGGCCGAGGTCGCGTCCAGCTACCCGACGGCTGGCGGCCTGTACTACTGGTCGGCCAAGCTGGCCGAGGACGCCGGCGCCAACGGCGCGCGCTGGAGCTGGTTCGTCGGCTGGTTCAACCTGGTTGGCCAGGTGGCCGTCACGGCGGGCATCGACTTCGGCCTGGCCCTGTTCACGACGGCCCTGCTGAACCAGCTGTTCGGCTACCCGGTCGACCCCCCGCACGTGATCGCCATCTACGGCGTGATGCTGATCCTGCACGGGCTGCTCAACACGTTCGGCATCCGGCTCGTCGCCCTGTTGAACGACGTGTCCGTGTGGTGGCACCTCGTGGGCGTCGCCGCGATCGTGCTCGTGTGCACGGTGCTCAACCAGCACACGCGCACGGACCTCGGCACCGTGTTCTCGACCTTCGTCGACAACACGGGCAGCGGGACCGGCGGCTTCAACTGGCCGGGCCCGATCGTCTGGGGCATCCCGCTCTACGTCATGCTCATCGGCCTGCTCAACGCGCAGTACACCCTCACTGGCTACGACGCCTCCGCGCACATGTCAGAAGAGACTCATGACGCCGAGCGGTCGGCGCCCAAGGGGATCATCTGGTCGGTGATCATCTCGGTCATCGCGGGCTTCGTCCTGCTGGTCGCGATGAACGTGGGCATCACGCCGGACAAGGCCTTCACCGCCTCGGACGGGACCGCGATCAACGGCTACGCGCATGCGCTCCAGTCCGCAACGGGTGTCCCGCCGGCGCAGATCTGGATCGACGCGGTCGGGCAGACCGGAGGTCTGATCATCCTGTTCCTCGTCGTGGGCGCCCAGTTCTTCTGCGGGATGTCGTCGGTCACGGCGAACTCGCGCATGATCTACGCCTTCTCTCGTGACGGCGCCGTGCCCGCCTCGGGCTTCTGGCACCGGATCAACAAGCGGACGCGCACGCCGACCAACTCGATCTGGCTGGCGGCGGTCGGCGCCTTCATCCTGGGGCTGCCGTACCTGTGGAGTCCGGTGGCGTACTTCGCGATCACGTCGATCGCGGTCATCGGCCTCTATGTCGCCTACATCGCGCCGGTGTTCCTGCGGGTCCGCCTCGGCGACAAGTTCAAGGCGGGGCCATGGTCGCTGGGTCGCTGGGGCCGCCCGATCGGCATCGTGGCCACG
>Ga0302322_100004208_pt1 | contig 12465 bp, 11 predicted proteins | sample Fen_T0_2_FD_203757 | JGI IMG/M metagenome (GOLD analysis project Ga0302322, IMG submission 203757) | Peat permafrost microbial communities from Stordalen Mire near Abisko, Sweden - Fen_T0_2 | ecosystem: Environmental > Terrestrial > Soil > Wetlands > Permafrost | place: Sweden: Abisko...
ACGACGGTGCCCTTGTCGTAAAACCACTGGCCGTTGGTTTTCTTGAACTCGCCGATCTCGTGGTATTCCTCTTTGAGTCCGTGGCTGGAGTAGGTGGCGATGAAGTCGACCTTGCCGACCTCGTCGTTCACCCCGCCCTTCTCGGCCCGGACGATTTTGAGGCCCAGCCACGTCGATTCCTGGCTCCATTTGCGGGTTTCCTCGATCGAGACCTCGTCGCGTTCGTCCCTTTCGTGGGTGCGCTCGATGAAGTCGATCTCGCCCTTGGCGTACGACGTGTACCGGGCCCGCATCAGGGCCTCGGCCGTCGGTGCGTCCTTGACTCCCTTGATGAAGGGTTCGCAACAAGCGTTGAACGCCAGACCCGAGCCGCAGGGGCATTTCTCCATGGTTTCCTCCGTTTGCGGTTGTACCGCTTCGCCGGGAAAAAGAAAAGGGGACGGACAACGAGACCGCCCAACTAGACCGGTACGTTTTTTTGGGGAATAATGCCAAGAATACACAAATGAAGGTTCTTGCCCTGGCCCTCACCATCCTGTGCTTCCTCTTTCCGGCGTCGGCCCAAAGTTCCTCGGTCATGGATGCCGTGGTCGGCGAGTCCGCTATCCGCGCCCCGGAAGCGGCGTATTTGGTGTACGTGGCCTCGGGAAAACTGACCGAGGAGGCCTCCACCGAAGACGCCTTCGCCCTCCTCCAGCAAGAGATCCCTGTGCCTGCCGACAGACCTCTGAAGGCTTCGGAATACGCCTTCCTCCTGGCCCGGTCGTTCCCATTGCCCCGGGGTGTGCTTTCGACGTTGTTTCCCGGTCCCCGATACTCCTGGCGTGACCTGGTGTCCCAAGGCCTGTTCTCGACCCAGGCCGATCCCGATGAGCCCGTGACCGGCGTCGACGCCTTGCGAATTCTGGCTGCCGTGATGGATGCCTTGCCGCCAGGGGGCCATTCCTGAAAAAGGCTCTCGCGTCGGGCTTCCTCCTTTTGGTCGCAGGGTTCGTCGGCGCCCTCGACTGGGGTGTGGATGTGACCGAAGTCCCCCTGGTCCTCGACGGGCCGACGAAGTTGGGGTACGAAAACACGAGCGTCCAACTCTGGCTTTCGGCCCCCTGGAACGGCATGCGTTTCCACCTGGTGTCCGAAGGGGCGCTGTCTGCCTCGACCACGGATTTCCACCAGCCCTACCAAAACCTCACCTCCGCTCTTCTCCTCGACCTCACCGAGCTCTCCCTTTCGGGGACGACGGTCTACAACGCCGGTCGCGGCGGGGTTTTCGACTGGAGCGTCGGTCGGCGCATGGTCACCGACGCCACCGGGGGATGGATACTCAATTCTCGTTGGGATGGGGCCTCGGCGAGTTTTCAAGACCACTCGGCCAAGGCCGCTGTGGCCGTGGGTTATTCGGGGCTCCTCTTGAACGCCAACTCCCGGATTGCGGGTTCGCCGGCCGATCTAGCCGACCAGAGCGACCCAAGTCTCCTCCTGGGCCCCCGCAGGCTGTTCGGTCGAACCACCCTCGAAATGGACGAGTTGTTCTGGCGTCAGGATTGGCAAATGGAGGCCCTGGCCGACTGGGACTTCCGATCGGCCGACCAAGCCCTCCACGGCGCCTACCTGACCCTGGCCACCTCGGGGCCGGTGCCGGGCGGATTACGGGAGCGGGTCTACACGACCGGCGCCGTTTGGAAATCGGCATCGTCGGTCACCTCAGGGGTGCTTGTCGGCGCCGAACTCACGACAATGTTCGCCTTCCTGGGTTCCAGACTGGTGGTCAGCGGTGTGGGCGCCAAGGAGATGGGAGGCCACGGCTTCCAGGCGATTTCCGGTGACAACTTGGCCGACGTGATATCCTTACCGGTGACCCATGGGGCCTCGGTCAAACTCGACTATTCGATCCGGCCCCTCGCTCCCCTGACGGTGGGCGTCAGGGCTAACAGCCTTTGGAGGACGTCGGACGCCGTCTGGCTGGGGGCCGAAACCGGGCTCTACGGAAGCTGGAACCCCACCAGCGAGCTATCGTTCGGGTGGGTTGGGGGGATCTTCCTCCCCCAGGCAGGGGCCTTCGCCCCGGGAACACCGCCCACCGAGAGCGCCGCAATGATGGTAACGATGCGCCTGTGAGGTATGGCATGAAGGCTCTGCTGATCGGTTTCTTTCTCTTCCTAACTTCACTGGCCCTGGGATGGGGAGAGACTGCGGTTTTTCGCGAGGTCACGGGCAAAGTTGAGTACCAAATTCAGAGCAAAGGGTGGTTGCCGGCCACCATGGGCGTCGAGATTCCCTCAGGGACCACGATTTCCACGGGCTTCAGGAGTTCGGCTGCCGTAGAGGTGCTCGGTTCGGTGGTGTTCCTGAAGCCCCTGACCCGCCTTGTTTTGGACGGATTGGTCCGCAGTCTAAAGGGGACGAAGACCTACCTCACCCTGCTGGCGGGCAAGGTGAAGGCCGAGGTCAAACCCTCGTCGGCGTAGGCCTTCACAACGTTCCATGTTAAAGGTGCTGCTGCCACCGCCTTGGTGAAGGGAACGGGTTTCGAGTTTGACGGTGTCAACTTGTTGGTCAACCATGGGGAAGTCTTGTTCATGAACCGCGCCCAGATCGGAAGGTACATCCAGGGGGGAGAGATCTCGTCGGTGGGCCGGGGGCCTTCGGTGACCGCACCCATTCCCATCAAACCGGCAGACAGGCCTCTGATCACCGCCGGCGGAGGCTTGGAAGAGGTGGATGCCTTATTCCAGGAACCGATGGCGAGAATGGTCCCGACGCCAGAAGTTGACCTGGCCACAGGGATCACAGTCCTCAGCGACCCTAGGACTGTGAGTTCCGCGGCACCCCAGGACGGAATCCAGACAGCCATCGACGCCGCCCAAACGGCCCAAGCAGCCGCACCCTCGATTTCGGTAGTCATCCAATGAAGACCTCCTTTTGGCGAGTCAGAGCCATGGGTCTGGGCCTCATCGTTTCATTGGCGGCCTGCCAGTTTCCTCTAGTCACCCCTGCCCCCTCAGGACCGGGTTTGAAACTGAACTTCGTGGTTGAGGGGGCGGCCTCGGGCCCTCGGTTGGCCCGGTTGCTGTTGCCCACTGCGAACACCCTTTCGGTGTCTCTGGCGTCCGCGACGTCCTCCGGTGCAGTGGCCAGTCAAACGGTCCCTGTGGTAGCCGGCTCCTCGGTGGTCACAGTGGTTTTCCCCGGGGTGGCGCTGGGCGTCTACACCGCGTTGGCCAAGGCCTTCGACCCGACGGGGGCCGTGGTGTTCCAGCAGACAGGCTCGCTCAACGTTGCCACGGGTCAAAACACCATCACCTTGAACTTGATTCCGGTTAACGCCGGCGGGTTGCCCGCCCTATCGTCGGGGGTAGTGACGTCGGGCTACATCAATGCGGGCGCGGCCCTTTCGTGGGATATTCCACCTAGCTCGCTGATTTCTGGGGGTTACGGCATCCAACTGGTGGCGAATGGCCCGGTGCAGTTCTTCCCCCAGGATTCCGACGGTACCCTCTTCCCGTCCCAGCCTTCAGCCCGGGCCTTGGTCGTCCCCCAGGTGAGGGGTGGTGCCGACTCGTTCATCACGATCTACAACGGAGGATCGGCGAACGAGCCCTACAGCTTCGTCCTCAACAGTTCAGTGATAGGAACGACGACAGTAAACCCGCCGAACAACGCTGTCACCCTCACCGGGCCGACCGTCCTCGTCATCGGGGCACCTGCGACATTTACGGCGGCCTACACTCCTGCAGGGCCAGTGAACTACACATGGTATCGAGACGCCGCGGCCCTGGCGGGGCCTTCGACAGTCAATACTTTTTTATTCACGCCTGTAGCGGCGGATTTCGGCGGCCACGTCCTCACGGTGGTGGCCACCGACACTTCCACGGGTCAGCCGTACTCGGGGCTGTCGTTCTCGACAAGCCTGGCGGTCACAGTGAATAACCCTCAGTACGTCAGCACCTTGGCCGGGGACAAGGCGTCCAGTGGGGGGTGGGCAGACGATGTGGGCCTCCTGGCGAAATTCAATGGCCCCTACGATGTGACCCTCGTGGGCACCGACTTGTACGTGGCCGACAGGGGCAATTTTGTGGTCCGCAAGGTCGGGATCAACACGGGAGTGACCACCACCATTGCAGGCATCCCTTCCAACGGGGGGCATACCGACGGGGCCTTCGGCGTCAACCTGCTGGCATCGCCAGGGGGCATCACCACCGATGGGACCAACCTCTACGTCTCTGACGACGCCAACAACGATATCCGCCAAATTGTGATCAGCTCAGGAGTGATGTCTACGGTGGCCTCGGGGTTCTCCAACCCTTACGGCCTGGCCACCGACGGAACCTACCTCTACGTGGCCGATTCGGGGAACAATGAAATCCGGCGGGTCAAGATCTCCGATGGCTCGACGACCACCCTGGCCGGTTCGGTCACCTCGGGTTCGGCCAACGGAACCGGAACGGCGGCCCAGTTCTCGGCTCCGTCGGGGATGGCCACCGACGGGACCAACCTCTACGTGGCCGACTACAACAACAACCAGATCCGGCAAATCGTGGTTTCCACAGGACTGGTAACCACTCTGGCGGGGAGCACTACGAGCGGATCGATCGATGGGATTGGCACGGCGGCTCGGTTCAACCATCCCTGGGGCGTCGCCCTAGGGGGAACCTCGTTGTATGTGTCCGATGATGGCAATCATTCGATCAGGAAGATCGACTTGAGTACCAAGGCCGTGACGACGGTGGCCGGTTCGGGTTCGGGTAGTACCGATGGACCGGCGTATTATTTCGGCAGTGCTTTTGCCACTTTTGCCACCCCTATGGGTTTGGCGACCGACGGAACCCACCTCTTCGTCGCCGACATGAATAACAACACCATCCGGGAGATCCAGTGATGCCCAAGCTCTGCCTCGTCCCTTTGTTAACCCTCGGGATTCTCTTCAGTTGCCAGTTCCCCGTCCTCGGCCCGGCGAAATCTGACCGGTCGCTGACGGTGTCGTGGGGCCTCACCTCAGGAGCCCGGACCATAGCCCCCGCCAGTTATCCGACTGTGGCGACCTACGATGTGGTGCTCCACCCCAACACCGGAAGCTCGGGAGATGTGTCCCAAACGGGGCTGAACACGACAAACTGGACGTTTTCGAATCTACCTGCCGTGGTGTTCACCATCACCGTGACCGGCAAGGACAGCGGGGGAAGTCTCGTGGTCAAGGGAACGGGAACGGCCGATCTGACAGCGAGTTCTCCGGTGAATCCCACCATTCTCCTCTACTACATCGCCTCCGGCCCGGGGACGGGGCAGATCCATTTGACTTTTAACAACGCCTACGACGTGACGACCACTTCCATCGCCGTCGTCGACCCCTCGGGGACCACTCTGGGCGCCGCCTTGGTCCCTGACTCGTCGAATCCGGTGAGGAACTTCACCTACACCAGCACAGCGGCAGCGGTGGGGTCGTACAAGCTCTTTGTCAGTTTCGCGACGCTGTTTGGCACCGCGTCGATCACCGAGTCGGTGTTGGTAGTTCAAAACGTCGACACGGTCCACACCACCACGTTGGCGACGACCGACTACGGCGACCTGGGGTACACGGCCGTGTCGAGTCTGTCCCTTTCTCCTGCCTCGGCAACTCTCTCTGTTGGGGGCACGCAACCGCTATCTCCGATTCTCAACCCAGGGGCGTCAAATGGCCTTTTGACCTGGACCACCAGCAACCCCTCGGCGGTGGCGATCAACCAAAATGGCCTGGCGACGGCGTTGGCCCCGGGAAACTCCACGATTACGGCGACCTCGGTCGACAATCCGTCGGTCTTCGGCACGGCCACCCTGACCGTAGCGGCCGCCGCGCCTCTGGCGACTTGGGCCGAGCCGTTGGTGACGGCCACCGCTGACACCTATGGTTTTGCCCTCGCCTCCGACCCCTCGGGCAACGTGTGGACGGGTGGCATCCAGGGAAGCGTGCCGCTGCTGATGAAATTCAATACGACCGGGACGCTTCAAACCACAGTACCGTTTTCCACTACGGCGGGCGGTGCCGGGATCTACGGCGTGACCACTGACTCTTCAGGCAACGTCTACGCCGTCGGCGGAGTCGTGTATCCCGACGCGACGATCGCCGGTGTCACGGTCAACCCGGGATGGTCGGCTGGTCCTACGGTGATGATCGTCAAGCTCGACTCTTCGGGAGCCTTCCAGTGGCTTCATTCGATCGCCAGTGCCCCGTACAGCTCTTACTACCAAGGCGTGGCCGTGGACAACGCCAACGGTCTTGTGTACGCCGGTGGCCGCGACATGAACAACTTCACCTACGACTTCGAAGGGGGCATCACCAACGCCTCAGGGGTCAGTGGACTCTTCAACAACTTCCTGGTGGTCCAATATACCACCTCGGGATTCACCCAGTGGGCCAGGACCCCGTCGGCAGGATCCGACAGTTCTTGGGTCCAGGGTCTGGCTGCCAATTCTTCAGGGGTCTGGGCCGCTGGCTGGATCACGGGAAACCTTCCGTTCACCATTTCGGGCGCCTCGTTCACAGGCGCCACCACCGGCGACAACCTGGCTCTGGTCAGGTTCGATCGCAACGGATATGCCCTTTGGGCCACGACCTCGGGTGTGGGTACGAGCGCCGGTTCTGCCAGCCACTTCAACGCCGTAGCCGTCGACTCAAGTCAGAATGTCTACGCAGCAGGGTACGTTGCCGGTACCGGCACCCTCGACTTGGGGAATGGAGTCACGGTGACACCCGTGAACTGGACAAGCCCGACAGCGAACAACCTGTTGCTCGTCAAGTACGACCCCAGCGGGCTGGCCCAGTGGGCCCGAAGCGTTTCAACGACGAACGGGAGCGCCTCGGTCCTCACCTCGGTGACGGTAGAACCCAGCGGAAAGATTCTTGTCGGGGGTTACATCACCGGCAGCGGGACCTACCCTCTGGGCAATGGGGTGTTCGTCGCCGCAGCATCCGGTTCGACGGTCACCAACGCGTTGGTAGCCGAGTACGACGCGAGTGGCAACGCCCAGTGGGCCCACTCGATGGGGAACGCCGACCCTACCGCATCCCAAGTCACGGGAGTGGCTGCAGGACCTAGCGGCAACCTTTACGCCACGGGCTATGCCACCCCCCTCCCCTCGGCAGCACCCTTCAGCCTTGCCTTCGGAAACGGTGTGTTTGCCTCCGAAAATTACGCAGGGTTCAATCCCTTCCTCGTCCAGTACCATTGAGTCAGGCTAAAGCAACACCGTCGCCATCACCAAATACACCAGGATGGTGGCCACGTCGGTCAGGGCCAGCACCAGCGGACCGGCCGCCACCTTGGGTTCCACCTTGAAGAACTTCAGCACCCACGGTAGCATCAGGCCCACCAAACACGCGTCCAGAATGCCCAGCCCCAGGCTGACCCCGACCACAAGGCTGGTCTCCACCCGGGGTTCGAGCAAGTAGGCCAGGCCACCGACGCCCAGGCCGATGGGCACGCCAATGGCCATGGCCATGGCCACTTCCCGCAAGAACAACAGCGGGTACTTCTTCCTCTCCTTGGTGGGCTTGTGGAGCTCCTGAAAGCTGAACGTCATCGACTGGATGGCCACGCTTTCCCCCAGGGCTAGGACGAGGGCGATGAAGAACGAGAGCAGGATGTTCTTCTCGAGGGTGGACGAGAACCGGCTCGAAAGCCAGGCGCACAGGAAGCCGCTGGCCACTGTAGAAAGCAACCACGGAAACCGCGTCAGCCACACGGCGCTCAGCGACCCGCTGGCCAGGGCCTCGAGGCGCACCCCTATGGTCTGGAACACCTCTTCGACCACGGCCTTGTTCGAGTGGTCAACGTCTTCGCCAGTGAGGGCCTTGAGGTCGACTACCCCGGCCAGTGACCCGTCGGCCCGGACCACGGGGAGGGAGAGGAACTTGTGGTGCTGGAACTCTTGGGCCGCCTCGGCCAGGCTCATGTCGTCCCTGACGGTGATCAGCGACCTAATGGCCATTTCTCCGAGCAATCGATCGGGAGGAGCGGTGAGAAATCGTCTCACGGGGATGACGCCACAAAGCTTGTCATCGTCATCCACCGTATAGAAATAGGACACCTTTCGATCGTCCCCTGTCCGGCGGATCTCGTCCAGTGCCCTGCCGCAGGTCCAAGTCTCGGGCAAGGCTGTGAAATCGTGGTGAAGGTGCTCGGCTACCGGGCGGCTGAAGGTGGAGGGGAGGGTGCGCATGCCGCTAGGGTAGCGCGTGTGGTAGAATCCGTCCATGTCCCCTTCTCCTGTGAAAGCCGAAACCTTCCCCTTCTTCACCCCGGCGGTCCCGGGGCTCGAGTCCCTCCTCCAACGAGAACTCTGGACCCTGGGGCTCCACCCCCTGACCGAAGACGGTGGTTTCTTTTGGAAAGGGACCTGGCGGGAGTTTTACAGGGCCCAGCTGATGCTCCGAACCGCCGGCCGGGTGCTGGTGCGGATGAAGGAGTTCGAGGCGCTGACTTTTGCCGACCTTGAACGGGATTGCACCGACCTGCCGTGGCGCCGGTTCTTGGCGGCGAAGCAACCGTTCAAACTCAAGGTCAGCTGCGCCAAGAGCAAGCTCTACCACGAAGACGCCATCGCCGAGCGCTTGGCCGGCTGGATCACCACGGCCACCGGCGCGGTTTGGGAACCGGGAGCCCCGGACGCCGACGCCCAGATCTTCATCGTTCGCGGCTGGCACGATAGGTTCACTGTCAGCGCCGACGGGTCGGGGGACCACCTGCACCGCCGGGGTTACCGCCAGGAAATCGCCAAGGCACCGTTGCGGGAAACCATTGCCGCGAGCCTTCTCCACGCCTCAGGATGGATACCCTCGGTGGACGAGGGCACGGGACGAGGCGCCGCCGTCCGATTCAAGGCACCGACCGCCGACCTCACCGACCCGTTCTGCGGCTCGGGGACCATCGTCATCGAGGCCGCCCTGGCGGCTCGAAAGATTCCGCCGTCCATGGCCAACCCCAAGCTCAACCCCCGGCCCTTCGCGTTTTGGCGGTGGCCGTCGTTCGACCCCGAGGAGTTCACGAAGACCGTCGAAAGCCTGAGGTCGAAGGTGCTCGACAAGGCGCCGATGAAACTCCGAGGAAGCGACAGGGACGATGGTGCCGTGGCCGCCGCGATCGCGAACGCAAGGCGGGCTGGGGTGGCCGACGACGTGAGCTTTGAGCGCCGGGCCCTCACCGACGCGGTGCTGCCTGAAAAGGGTTGGGTGGTGACCAACCCGCCGTTCGGGGTCAGGGTCAGCGAGGGAAAAGACCTCCGCGACCTCTACGCTGTGTTGGGCCGCCGGTTAGCCGAAGTGCCCGGTACCCGGGCGGCTTGGCTGTGCTCCGACAGCCAGTTCCAAGTGGCAGCCGGGGGCGGCTGGACGACGCTCCACACCTTCCCCAACGGCGGGCTGGACCTGACCATCGTTGGCCGCGGCTGACTATATTTTTGCGTTGAATCGGTGCCCAGTCGGCCCTAGACTCAATCCATGGACCAAAACGTTATTCCACTGCTCTTGGTCGAGGACGAGCCCGATTTGCGGGAGGCCCTGGGTGAATACCTGGAAGCCTGCGGTTTCTCCGTCGCCGCCGTCTCGACCGCCGCCGAGGCCTTCGCTTCGGCCCAGCACCAAGAACCACGCATCCTTCTCACCGACCTGAGCCTGCCCGACAGGCGGGGAGACGCCTACCTTGAGGAGTTCCATAGGGACCACCCCGGTTGTCTGCTCTACGTCCATTCGGGGGACAGTTCGTTCGTGCCGTCGTCGGCCCTGGTGGCCTGTGGACTGACCCGGGACCACGTGCTGGCCAAGCCGGCTGACCTGGGAAGAATGGTCGACAGGTTCCACTCTGACCTTACGATAAAAAGATAACCCATTTTTATTGTTCCCATAGGCACAATAACGTGATAACATACATTCACAAATCGCATTTGAGGTGAATATGTTCAGCAAACGCTTCTTCCGGGGGGGCGCCACGGTGCCCCACCGAAAGACGACGGCCGACCGGGAAACCGTAGTCATGCCGCCACCTCCCAAGGTCGTGATCCCCCTGCTCCAGCACATCGGTGTCATCGGTGAGCCCAAGGTTCAGAAAGGCGACGCAGTCAAGGTAGGTCAGATTCTGGGTGACAGCGACAAGTCGATGTCGGCCCCCGTCCATTCCTCGGTATCCGGTACGGTCACCGCCGTCGACTTCATGCTCTGGGCCGGTGGCATCCAGGTGACCAGCGTCGAGATCCAGACCGACGGAAAGCAGGAACTCCATCCCGACCTGAGACCCCCGGTGATCCGGTCCAAGGCCGAATTCCTGGCCGCCGTCCGGGCCAGCGGGTTGGTCGGCCTCGGGGGCGCCGGGTTCCCGGCCCACATCAAGCTCAGTCCTCCGGCCGACAAGAAGATCGACACCCTTGTGATCAACGCAGCCGAGTGCGAGCCCTACATCACCAGCGACTACCGCGAAATTCTCGAGAACAGCTGGAACGTCTTGGGCGGCATCCAATTGGTCATGCAGAACCTCGGCATTCCCCGGTGCCTCATCGGCATCGAGGACAACAAGCCCGAGGCCATCGCCGAGCTCAAGAAGATCTGCGGCCAGACGAAAAATGTGACCGTCTTCCCCCTCCCCACCCGGTACCCCCAGGGCGCCGAGAAGATGCTCATCTGGGCCACCACCCACAGGGCCGTTCCCGCCGGCAAACTCCCCGCCGACGTGGGCGTCATCGTCATGAACGTCACTTCGGTGTCGTTCCTGGCCGAGTACGTGAAAACCGGCATACCGCTGATCCGCAAGAAGGTCACGGTCGCTGGTCCCTGTGTGAAGGACCCCCAGAACGTCCAGGTGCTCATCGGCACCCCGTTGGCCGACGTGTTCGCGTTCGCCGGCGGGTTCAGCTCCGAACCCCGGAAGGTCATCATGGGCGGCCCCATGATGGGAGTGGCCCAACACACCCTCGACACCACGGTGGTCAAGCACACCAACGCCCTGTTGGCCTTCGGGCCCGAAGAGGGCGAATTGCCCGAATCGTCGGCTTGCATCCGTTGCGGCCGGTGCGTTGCGGCCTGCCCCATGGGTTTGTTGCCTCTGGAGCTCAACCGCTCGGCCCTCAAGGGTGACGCGGACAGCTTGAACAAGCTCTCGGTGGCGACGTGCATCGAGTGCGGTTGCTGCAGCTTCGTCTGCCCCGCCAAGATCCATCTTGTCCAGGCCATCCGGCTCGGCAAGACCCAGGTTCGTCTGGCGTCGGCCCGGGCTGCGGCCCAGGCGGCGAAAGTCGTCGAAGGAGTCAAATCTTGACCGCCCCCCTGCTTGTCACTTCGTCGCCCCACCTGAGGGCCGCCGACACCACGAGACGCATCATGCTCGACGTCATCCTGGCCTTGGTGCCCGCGTTGGGCATGGCGGCCTGGGTGTTCGGGCCCTTCGTGCTGGTTCCTGTGCTCCTGGCTGTGGCCGGTGCCATGGTGGGCGAATACGTCATGCGCGTGCTCATCCTCAAGCGCGACAACCGCCTCGGCGACCTGTCGGCCATCGTCACTGGCATCCTGTTGGGCATGAACCTTCCGCCGTCCATCCCCCTCCCCCTGGCCTTCCTCGGCGGGGCGCTGGCCACGGGCTTTGTCAAGGAACTGTTCGGCGGCCTGGGGATGAACTTCATGAACCCCGCCATGGGCGCCCGGGTCTTCCTGTTCCTGGCCTGGCCGTCGGCCATGACCGCCTGGTCCGCGCCTGTCGACGCGGTCGCTGGTCCTACTCCCTTGGCCATCCTCAAGGGACAGGAAGCTGCCGGGGCCGTTCTGCCCGACCTGTGGCATCTGTTCCTCGGGGACAAGGCCGGGTGTTTGGGCGAGACGTCGGTGCTGGCCCTGCTCATCGGCGCGGCCTACCTGGTGGCCCGGCGAGTGATCAAACTCGACATCCCTGTGATCTACATTGCGACGGTGGGTTTGCTGACCTGGATCTTCGGAGGCAAGGCCGCTTTGTTTAGCGGCAACTTCGCCGTCCACCTCCTTTCGGGCGGCCTGGTGCTCGGTGCGTTCTTCATGGCCACCGACTACGCCACCCAGCCTGTCAGCCGCAGTGGCAAGGTGATCTACGCCCTGGGCCTTGGTCTGGTCACTTCGGTGATCCGCCTGGCGACCAACTACCCCGAAGGCGTCTCGTTCGCCGTCATCCTGCTGAACTGTCTGGTTCCGATGATCGACCGCTACACCGTACCCCGGGCCTTTGGTACCGTGACCCAAGGAGCCCGCCGTGCGTGACATCTTGAAACCCGCCCTGGTCCTTTTGGCCATCTGCGCCGGAGTGACGCTGGTGTTGGCCCTGGTGTTCCAGGGGACCAAGCCCATCATTGCCCAGCGGGCCGCCGACGACCTGGCCGCTGCCAAGAAAGAAGTCCTACCCCTGGCCGACCAGTTCCAAGATATCGTCCTTCCCGCCGGGTTTGCCACCGATGAGCCCCTCAAGACAGTGAAAACCGTCTACG
>Ga0302322_100004209_pt1 | contig 12459 bp, 9 predicted proteins | sample Fen_T0_2_FD_203757 | JGI IMG/M metagenome (GOLD analysis project Ga0302322, IMG submission 203757) | Peat permafrost microbial communities from Stordalen Mire near Abisko, Sweden - Fen_T0_2 | ecosystem: Environmental > Terrestrial > Soil > Wetlands > Permafrost | place: Sweden: Abisko...
CGCCACCCGCGGTCCGGTCGTCCGGCTCCTGACCAGGTCGGGCGGACGCCGGTGAGCCGCCGCGGTGCGAGCGGCCTGAGCCGGCGCGGAGGAAGGTGAGGAAGAAGGTGAGGAAGAAGGTGAGGAGGAGCACGTGAAGGCGCTGGCCGGCCTGCTGGCGCTCGGCGGCGCCGCGGTCGCCGTGGCGGTGGTCGCCGTGACGGTCGGGGAGGGTGCCGCGCCGGTCGGCGGCTTCGGCTCCGACCTGCGGCCGGGCAGCAGCGTGCCCGGGTCCCTGAGCGCCCTGGTCCGGCGGGCGGGCACCACCTGCGCCGGCGTCCCGGCGTCGGTGCTGGCGGCCCAGCTGGAGGCGGAGTCGTCGTGGAACCCGCAGGCCAGGTCGCCGGTGGGTGCCCTCGGCATCGCCCAGTTCATGCCCGCGACCTGGCGCGCCTGGGGCCGCGACGGGGACGGCGACGGGCGGGTGAGCCCCTGGGACCCCGCCGACGCGATCGCCTCCCAGGCGGCCTACGACTGCGCGCTCGCCGACCGGATGCGGGCGGCGCTGCGGGCGGGCCAGGTCTCGGGGCCGCTCGTCGACCTCACCCTCGCCGCCTACAACGCCGGCCCGCAGGCCGTGCTCGACGCCCACGGCGTCCCGCCGTTCGCCGAGACCCGCGCCTACGTGGCCCGGATCACCGCGCGGGCCGCGGCCTTCGCCGACACCACCGGAGCCGTCCCGCCGCGGGGAGCGTTCGCCGCCCGGCTGGTGCAGGCGGCCCGCAGCCAGGTCGGGACGCCGTACGCGTGGGGAGGCGGCCGGGCCGCCGGGCCGTCGGAGGGGTTCGGGCGGGGCCGGGGGACCGTCGGGTTCGACTGCTCCGGCCTGGTGCTGTTCGCCGCCTACCAGGCCTCGGGCGGCCGGTTGCGGCTGCCGCACTCCGCCGACCTGCAGACGCGCACGGGCACCGCCGTCCCCCTGGACCGGTTGGAGCCCGGTGACGTCATCTCGTTCACCCGGCCCGGGGAGGCCGAGGCGCACCACGTCGGGATCTACGTCGGTGCCGGGATGATGGTCGACGCCCCGCAGACGGGGAGCCAGGTGCGGGTGGAGTCCCTGCAGACGTCCTACTGGCGCGGCCAGCTGTGGCGGGCGGTGCGCTACCCGGAGTGAGCGGTCCGGGGTGAGCCGCGCCGACGCCGGCCGGGTTCCCCGGGCAGGGGCCGTTCGAGTGACGGTTTGGTTGGGTAGGGTGACGATTCCGCGCCGCTGGCGGCCCGACGACGTGAGGATTCGGATCTTGGACGAGACCGACCACACCTTCCCGGCAGACTTCCTCTGGGGTGCGGCGACCGCCGCCTACCAGATCGAGGGAGCCGTTGCCGAGGGCGGCCGAGCGCCGTCCATCTGGGACACCTTCAGCCACACGCCCGGCAAGGTCCTGGGCGGCGACGTCGGCGACGTCGCCGCCGATCACTACCACCGCTGGCCGCAGGACCTGGACCTCATGGTCGACCTCGGCCTGGACGCCTACCGGTTCTCGATCGCCTGGGCCCGCATCCAGCCCACCGGCTCGGGAGCGGTGAACCCCGAAGGGCTCGACTTCTACTCCCGGCTCGTCGACGGGCTGCTCGAACGCGGGATCAAGCCGGTCGCCACGATGTACCACTGGGACCTGCCGCAGGCCCTGGAGGACGCCGGCGGCTGGCCCGTGCGGGAGACGGCGCTGCGGTTCGAGGACTACGCGCGGGCGATCGTCGGTCACCTGGGCGACCGCATCCACACCTGGACCACCCTGAACGAGCCCTGGTGCAGCTCCTACCTGGGGTACGGCTCAGGGGTCCACGCACCCGGCCGCACCGAGCCCGCCGCCGCGCTGGCCGCCGTCCACCACCTGAACCTGGCCCACGGCATCGGCGCCCGCGTCGTCCGCGAGCTGGCGCCGCAGGCGCAGGTCTCGCTGACCCTCAACCTGCACGTCTTCCGCCCGGCCACCGACAGCGCTGCCGACGCCGACGCCGTGCGGCAGGTCGACGTCCTGGCGAACGGCGCGTTCCTCGGCCCGACCCTGGACGGCGCGTACCCCCCGCAGCTGCTCGCGGACACCGCAGGGATCACCGACTGGGCCTTCGTGCACGACGGCGACCTCGCCACGGCGCACGTGCCGCTCGACGTCCTCGGGGTGAACTACTACTCGACCCAGCTGGTCCGCCGGTGGGACGGGTCGACCGAGCGGTCCGAGGACGACGGGCACGGCCGGTCGGTGCACAGCCCGTGGGTGGGCGCCGGCACGGTGGAGTTCCTGCCGACGCCGGGCCCGCACACCCAGATGGGCTGGAACATCGACCCGAGCGGCCTGACCGAGCTGCTGCTGCGCCTGCACAGCGACTACCCGGACCTGCCACTCATGATCACCGAGAACGGCGCCGCCTTCGTCGACGAGGTCGCCCCGGACGGCGCCGTCCACGACGTCCAGCGGATCGCCTACGTGCGCGACCACCTGAACGCCGTCGGCGCGGCCATGGACAAGGGCGCGGACGTGCGCGGCTACTTCGTCTGGTCGCTGATGGACAACTTCGAGTGGGCGTACGGCTTCGAGCGCCGCTTCGGCGTCATCCGGATCGACTACGCCACGCAGGAGCGGATCTGGAAGGACAGCGCCCACTGGTACCGGGCGCGCATCACCGCCGGCCGGTGAGCCCGGCGCGGACGGCCCGCCGCCCTCAGTGCAGCGAGCCGTCCGCGGCGGCCGTCCGCCAGGCGTGGAAGCGGACCGTGAGCCCGGCCCGGGTGGGGGCGCAGCAGTAGGGACCGGCGTCCAGCGCGACGTCGGGCGGCCACGGCGCGAGGCGGACCAGCCGGAACGGCTCGTCCCCGGCCCGCGCCCGGATCGTGACGGCGTCACCGGCACGGCTCGCCCGCACGGTCACCCGGTGTCCGGCCCACTCCGGGACCGGCGCCACCGACCAGTCCGAGCGGCCGTCGGTGACGACGGCGCCCACCTGGGCCACGCCGTCCGCGAGCTCCACCCCGGCCTTGATCCACCGCACCGGCGATGCGCGGAGCAGGAGCCCGGCCTGGTCGAACTGCGCGTCGTAACCGGCGGTGAACTCCACCTCGACCGCCCGGCCCGGCGCGAGCGGCGCCAGCAGGCCGTGCTCGGAGTCGTGCACGAACCCGTAGGCGGTGTGCTGCCACGCGTCGCTGCCCTCGGCGGCGGTCACGAGCAGGTCCGGGCCCTCCTCGCGCACGTCGACGGGCGGGTGGGTCCAGCGGCCCGCCGACCACGGGACGGCGACGGTCTCCAGGTCCGGTTCGCTCACTCCCCGAGCCTACCGACGGGACATCAGCGGGTGGCCACGGCCAGGCGCGCCCCCAGGCCCACGAGCGTGACGCCGGTGACGCGCTGCAACGCCACCCGGGCCCGAGCGCCGCCGACCACGGCCCGGGCGCGGGTCAGCAGGCCCGCGCAGGTGCCGAGCCAGAGCAGCGACAGCCCGACGTGCACCAGCACGAGCAGCGCCATCCCGGCGCTGCGCGGCATCCCGGGCGGCGCGAGCTGCGGCAGCAGCCCGGTGTAGAAGACGGCGATCTTGGGGTTGAGGAGGTTGGTCAGCAGGCCGGCCCGCAGCCCGGACCCACGCCCGCCCCCGCGCCCGGGCTCCCCGCCGGGCGCTGCCGCCGCACGGGCCGTCCACAGCGTGCGCAGCCCGAGGACCACCAGGTAGGTAGCCCCCACGATCTTCACGACGGTGAACGCCTCCGCCGACGCCGCGAGCAACCCCGCCAGCCCGACGACGGCCAGCAGGCCCCACGCCGTCAGCCCGGCCGCCACGCCGACGGCGGTCCGCACCCCGGCACCGAACCCGGCGTCCAGGGTCGCCCGGACGACGACGGCCGTGTCGGTGCCCGGTGCGAGGGTGAGCAGGGCCAGGACGGCGACGGCCCCGGCGAGCGCGGACGGCACGCCACCAGTCTGCGGCCCACCGCACCGCCCCCGGTAGGTGCCATACGATCCATCAGGTGGCCGCCCCCTTCGTCCGCTATCGCTCCTTCGACGAGGACAGCGGCCGCTGGGCCGGGTTCACGTTCCGCCAGGGCGACATCGTGATCAGCACCCGCTCCAAGGCAGGGACCACGTGGATGCAGATGATCTGCGCGCTCCTGATCTTCCGGACGCCGGACCTGCCGCACCCGCTGGCCGAGCTGTCGCCCTGGATCGACCGGCTCACCACCCCTCGCGACGAACTGCTCGCGATGCTCGAAAGCCAGGAACACCGACGGATCCTCAAGACCCACACCCCGCTGGACGGCGTCCCGCTCGACCCGCGCGCCACGTACCTCGTCGTCGCGCGGCATCCCCTCGACGCCGCGGTGTCGCTGTACCACCAGGCCGCGAACATCGACCGCCGCCGGCTCGCCCGGCTCGTCGGCACGCCCGGACCGGACGCCGAGAGCCCGGCGGTCGCGGATCCCGTGAACCTGCGCACCTGGCTGCTGGCCTGGATCGACGACGACACCCCGCCCGAGAAGGGCCTCGACCGGATCAGGGGTGTCGCCCACCATCTCGCGGACGCCTGGTCACGACGTCGGGACGCGAACGTCGTCCTCGTCCACTACCAGGACCTGATCGCCGACCTCGACGGCGAGATGCAGCGCCTCGCGGGGCGCCTCGGGGAGGCGGTCCCGCAGGAGCGGTGGCCCCAGCTCGTGGAGGCGGCCTCGTTCGGGGCGATGCGTGAGCGGGCCGCCGAGCTCGTCCCCGACCGGGAGGGCGTTCTGCGCGACCCGGCGGCGTTCTTCCGCGGAGGGCGGTCCGGCGCCGCCGCCGAGGTGCTCGGCCCGGTGGAGCTGGCCCGGTACCGCACCCGCATGGTCGGCCTCCTCTCCCCTGATCTGGACGCCTGGCTGCACCGCTCCTAGCCCGGCGCCTTCGTCGCGGCTTGATCATGATGGCTCGACGCACCTGAGGGGGCACCCGGGCGCGGCCCTGGCCAGGTCAATCGGGGGTCCAGGCCGCGAGCCGATGCGTGGTGAGGTAGCCGTCGTCGGGGTCGGGGGTCAGGTCCGGGGATCCCTCGGTGACCGCGGCGCGGGCGAACGCGAGGACGACGGCGTTGAGCGAGGCCGTGGCGCGCTGGGACGGCTCGTGCAGGTCGATCGGTTGAAGGGCCAGGGCCGCCACCACCTCGTGGGGGAAGGCCCACAGTTCGAGCAGGTAGGCGCTGCTCTGGCCGATCGTGCAACCGAACGCTGCGACCTCACGCTCCCGGGCCGGGATCGAGGGGTCTGCGTCCCGCAGCCGGGCCCAGCGGTCGGGGTAGGCGCAGGCCAGGACGAGCAGGCCGACGTCGTGCAGCAGAGCCGCCAGGCCGAGATGGCTCTGGCACGGCCCGTCCCATCCCTCGACCTGACCGATGCGCCGGGCGGCCAGACACGCCCGCATCCCACGTTCGGCGATGTCGGTCCCGCTCAGGCCCGCCGGCAGGTCGCCTCCCGGTGCGAAGAGGCTGCCGGCCAGGACGAGGGCCTGGATGACGTCCAGGCCGAGCAGGGTGACGGCCCGGTCGATCGAGGTGACGTTGCTGGCCAGGCCGAAGAAGGAGGAGTTGACGAGCTTGAGGACTTCCGTCGTGGTGGAGACGTCCTGTTGGACGAGCTGCGCGACGGTCGAGACGGTGGTCGTCGGGCGGCGTAGCAGGGCGGTGAGTTCGGTGTAGATGCGTGGTGGCTTGGGCAGGCTGGCCAGTCCCCCGAACAGGGACCGCAGTTCGGGGTCGTGCATCACTCGTGCGGCCCGCACGGCGGAGGTCAGCGCGGCGTCCAGCATCTCGCCCTTGCAGGGTTTGGTGAGGTACTGCTGCGCCGGCCCGGCGGCGGCGATGATCGCTTCGTGGTCGGCGTGGCCGGACAGGACCAGCCGGGCCGTGCCCGGATACCGTACCCGGACCTCTTCGAGCAGCTCGGGTCCGCTCATGCCTGACATCTGCATGTCCGTGACCAGGACGTCGACCGGCCGCTGCTTCATGATCGACAGGGCCTCGGTGGCTCCCGTGGCCCACAACAGTTCCCAGTGGGCGCCACGACGCCAGAGCTGACGTCGAAGGCCGTCCAGGACGCTCGGGTCGTCGTCGACGAACAGGATCCTGGCGCCGGGCACGGCAGGCGTGCCATCCCTCGGGTCCGGGGAGGTGCCTGCGAGGGTGCCCCCGTGCGGGGCGTCCGGTCTGCCCGACGTCGTGGTCACGGCTTCTCCCCGTCATCGCAGGCCCTGTCGTCGACAGCCCCGTCGTCGCGGGGCCGGTCGTCGCGGGGCCGGTCGTCGCGGGGTCCGTCGTCGCGGGGGCGATCGTCGCACGCCGGGTCGTGAACCGCCTGCGTCACCGAGGAGGTGTCGGCCGGTGCGTTGAGGGGCAGGTACAGGTCGAATCGCGCGCCCTGGCCCGGCGCCGTCTGCAGGTCGATCCGGCCGTGGTGCTTGATGACGACGGAAGAGTGCGCCAGGCTCAGCCCCTGGCCGGTGCCTTTGCCTACCTCCTTCGTGGTGAAGAAGGGGTCGAAGACCTTCCGGCGCACGTCCTCGCTCATTCCGGGGCCGTTGTCGGCGATCGTGATGACGAGGAAGGGCGGTTCGCGTCGGGTCGCCACGCAGATCTGTCCGCGCTGCCGTTCTGTGCCTTCGGCGCGGGCCTGTTTCTCGTTGTGCTCACCGATCGCCTGCGCCGCGTTGACGATGATGTTCAGGATCACCTGTTTCAGTTCTCCCTCGTAGCACGGCAGCGTTCCCGCGTCGGGTGACAGGTCCAGGCGCATGTCGGCCACGTACTTCCATTCGTTGCGGCAGACCTGGACGGTCGATTCCAGGGCACGGTTGACGTCGATGTCGGTGCGCCCGGTGCTCGGATGGGCGTAGTCCTTCATCGCTCGCACGATCTCCGTGACGCGGTTGAGGCCCTCCGCACAGGCCGACAACGCGGCGGGGACCTCCCGGCTCAGGAACTCCACGTCCGGGAGGGGGAACGTGGCGGCCTGCCCGGAGCCGTCCGGCGGGTGCGAGCCGGCAGACGCCTCACCGGCGTGGGCCGGCGCCGCGGCGGCCAGTCCGAGGATTTCCGAGCTGACCTCGGCGAGGAAGTCGATGTTGTCGGTGACGTACTGGATCGGCGTGTTGATCTCGTGAGCGATCCCCGCGGCGAGTTGCCCGATCGATTCCAGCCGGTTGGCCTGGGCGAGTTGGTACTCCAGTTCCCGGACGTGGGTGATGTCCGCCCCGACACCGATCACCCCCCGTGCGCCCCTGTCGTCGTCCAGGGGCAACATGCTCACGAGGAACGTCCGGCGGGCGCCGACACCGTCGGCCAGGTCCACGGTGCGGTTGAGGACCGCATCACCGGTGGTCATGACCTCGGTCTCCCAGCCGGCGAGTGCCTCGGCGACACCGTCGTCCCGGGGGAACACCGATTCGTCGCGGCCGAGCAGGTCACCCGCGTCGGGCCGTCCCCGCAGTTCGAGGTAGGCGGTGTTGCAGCCCGTGTACCGGCCTTGCGCGTCCTTCCAGAACACCCACTGGGGGACGGCGGAGATGACGCCTGCCAGCAGGGTCTTCTCGTGCGACAGTGCGGCGGCCAGGCGCTCGGATCCCATCATCGCCTCCTTGAGGCGTTGCTGGGCCTGACGTCTGGCCGTCACGTCCTGTTCCACCCACACCAGGTGAGCCACCTCGCCGTCCTCCAGCGCGGGCCGGACCTCGACGCTCGCCCAGTACTCCCACCCGAAGCGATCAGTCAGCACGTACTCGCCGTCCGCGTGGTGAGCCTCCAGAACGGCCCTGAAGAAGTCGCCGAACCCGTCGCCGGGGGTGGCGTTCGTGGCGGCGGGCGAGGGATCGACACGGGAGTCTGCGACATGAGGGTCTGCGACAGAGGTGGTCAGGCTGAGGCGGGTGCGGCCGACGGCCTCGTCGAGGGTGTAGCCGGTCCGGCGGACGAACGATTCGTTGACCCATTCGATGACGCCGTCGGGGCCGGTGATGACGATGGCGTTCTGCGTCGCCTTCGCCACCAGGGCCAGTCGCTGCGACTCCTCAGTGATCTTCCGCAGATGGATCTGGGCTTGCATCCCCTCGCTGATGTCGATCAGCGAGACCACCGCACGTGCCGTGGCGTGTCCTCGAATGGAGTGGACCCTGGCGATGAACCAGCGCCGTTCCTCACCGACCTGCACCTGACCCTTGACCGACCGTTGCTTGAAAGCCGCCGGATCCGCCACCCGCCCACCGGTGGCCCCCCGCGCGGCGCCTGCCGTCGAACCGGCCTCGATCACTTGGCGCACCATGCTCGCGGTCTCGTCCAGGAGCCCCTGCATTCCCCTGGCGGTATCGCACCAGACGAAGAAGTCCGACCCCACCGTGCCGGGCCTGCCCGTTCGTTCCGGGCCGGGTCGGGCGGTACCGGCGCTCTGGCCGGTGGGGTGGGTCGTGCGGAGCAGGGTGAGCCACTGCCGGTTGGCGTCGATGATCGCCCCATCGGCTCCCACGATGCACAGGGATCCGTCCAGGGAGTCGATGACGCTGCGCAACACGCGTTCGGCGTGGTGAACGTGGGCCACCCGTTCCTCGACGACGTGCTGGGTGCCCAGGCGGGTGATCGACTCGCCGCGGGCCTCAGCGGCCGCGACGAGGGTGGCGATGACCGTGGCCTGCGCGCTCACGGTCGCCTCCAACTCGACGATCCGCCGGGCCGTCGACCGGGCGGTCGACTCTGCCCTCGACTGGGCCGCCACGTCCGCCCTCCCTTCCATCGCCTGTCCCGCCGCCCTCGGAGCACGTGTCCCGGGGCCCGACTCGCCGGGCTGGGACGAAGCCCTGCCAGCTCTGGTCAGGGAAGGTCGTCATCGACCGAACGCGATGCCGACCATGGTCTGGTTCACGTGGACACCGTCGTACTGTTCCCCGTAGGTGCTGAACCCCACGACGCCCTCACGGGCGAGCAGGTGGCCCAGTTCCCGATCCAAGCCGCCCTCCTCGAACTCCAGACGGCGCAGGATGCAGTCGAAGGCCAGGACCCCGGCCAGCGGACCCAACTCGGAGCGCAGGCTGGTGAACTGGTCGGCGAGGGCGGTCGCGGGATCCTGGCTGCACCCCAGCCGCAGCACCGTCCCGGTCTCGGCGACGCAGAGGAAGCGGAGGCTGCCGTCCGGCTCGACCCGGGAGATGCTCCTGATCCAGTTCCCTCCTCCCGCTCGAAGGACCAGCGGGTGCGTCGAGAAGACCGTCGGGGACAAGTCGGCCGGCCCCACACCCACCGCGCGGGCGTACTCCTCGGCGGCGCAGCGGCCGTTGAGGGTGTGCACGAGACGCTCGTGCGCGGTGGCCGACGTGACGACCAGGACCTGGTCTCCCGCGGCGTGGTGCTGCACCCGGAATCGGCGGAACGGCGTACCCGTCGTCACGACCGTCACCGTCGCAGCCCCCGACACGAAGCGCCCGTCCACCAGGACCGCCGTCCGCTCGAACCGCAGGTCGTCCCCGGCCGACCCGCCGATCAACGGCACGCCGCCCAGGAGGCCGCTCACCTGCTCGGCGAGCAGTTCCTCCCGCCGGGACAGGCCGTCGACCAGCATGACCGCGAACTGGGAACGCCCGTCGGCCTGGACGCCGGTCCCCCGGATCGCCTGCCGCAGAGCGCCGCCGGCCTGCGCCCAGACCTCGTCCAGCTCCGCCAGGGGGCGGATCGGGATCGTGACCGCCTCCAGGTCGGGACCAGGCAGGGCCACGACCACGATCCCCGAGCGCTGGAACCCGGCGCGGCTGAGCGCCCCCGCGCTCGTGCAGGCGATCACCCGGTCCCCCGCCCAGGAGGTCAGTGCGCCGGCGACCCTGTCCAGGTCGTACCCGCCGCTGACGAAGGCCAGCACCAGGCCCGCGTCGTCACCGAGTTCCTCTGCGACCGCAGTGACCGCGTCCTCGCCCACGGGATCCGCGCTCCACGCCGACCGCACCACCACGCCGTGGCCGACGCCGCCCTGACCGGAGCCGTCGACAGGCACGGCGACGTCGGCGGGCACGGCGACGTCGGCGGGCACGGCGACGGGGAATCCCTGGTCCAAGGGCAGGTACGTGGCGGACTCCGGCGGACTCATGACAGGGATGTCGGATCGCCGTGCCACGATCTTGATGCCCCGATCGCGCACCCCTCCAGAGGGCGCGTCCACGACGCGGCACCCGCCGCCGAGCAGCGCCCGCCCGTGCCGGCGTGGAGGGCACACCGAACCGTCCCGTGACCGTTCTACGAGGTCAAGCCCACGACCTGACGCGCCGACGACACGAGCAGTGCGGTCAGCATCTGCACCTCGGTCGGGACGACCCCCCGAGAGCCGGCAGGGGAAGGTCCAGGATGGGCGACAAGATCCTGTTCGTCGACGACGAGCCCCTCGTGCTCGAATCGCTCAGCCGTGCCCTGCGCGGCCGATACCACCTCTCCGTCGCCACCTCGGGCGCCGCCGGACTCGACCTCATCACCGACAGCCTCACCCAGAACGAGCCCTTCGCAGTCGTGGTGAGCGACATGCGCATGCCGGGCATGGACGGCGTCGAGTTCCTGGCCCGCGTCTCACTCGTCCTGCCCGATGCCATCACCATGATCCTTTCAGGTCAGGCCGACCTGGAACAGACCATCAAGGTCGTCAACTCCGCCAACCTCTTCCGCTTCCTCACCAAGCCCTGCTCCGCCGAGTCCCTGCGCCGCAACCTCGACCACGGACTGCGGCAGTACGAACTCGTCCGGGCCGAACGCGAGCTCCTGGAACGAACCCTCGGCGGGGCGGTCACCGTCCTCACCCAGGTCCTGTCGATGGCCAGCCCGGCAGCCTCCCGCCGCACCGCGCAGATGCGGGCCATGACGGCGTCCGTGTCCGAGCAACTGGGCCTGCAGAGCGACTGGCGGCTGCCCATCGCGGCCATGCTCAGCCACATCGGCTGCATCGCCGTCCCGGGTCCGGTCCTGGAGAAGCTCGAGACCACCGGGCACCTGGACTCCCACGAACGGGCCATGTTCGACGCCCACCCCGCCCAGGGCAGGCAACTGCTCGCCCAGATCCCCAGACTCGGTGACATCGCCGAATGGATCGGCAACCTCCCCACCTCCTACGACCCAGGCACCCACCGCGCGCCCACACCGCTCGCCACCTCCTCCCGTCCGGTCGACGACGGCGCCCAGATCATCGAGGCGGTCGGCCGCTTCCTCGTGCGCCACACCGCCGGGGACGACACCCGCACGATCATCAAGGACTTCACGGCGGACGAGCGCTATCCCGCCCGGCTGGTGGAGGCCCTGCTGGAAGCCGCCGCGGCGCTCCAACCCTTCGGGACCAACCGCGAGGTGACCGTCAAGGAACTCGCCACTGGGATGATCTTCCAGGAAGACGTCCGCACCAGCTCAGGACAGATCCTGATCCGCCGAGGCGAACGCGTGACCCCACCGCTGGCGACCCGGCTCGCCAACTTCGCCGCCACGGTCGGCGTCGCCGAGCCGATCAAGGTTCTGGTCGCCGGCGACCGCTCGCATCCCGTTCGCTGACCTCCCGTTGACGGCGATCAGACGCTGCCGTCGTCGGGGAGCGTCACCCGGCATCGGTGGCAGCTGCGGCACCTGGAGAGGAATCATCACGACGCGAGGAAGCGGTCTGTCGAGCTGCGCCTGGCACCGACGCGTGACGCACCACACCATCTGGTGCCGTCCAGATGTGCGGAGAACCTGCGGAAAGATGATCTCCGACTGGGCCCGTCCGGATCTTGCTTCGAGCCTGTGACCTGCACATACGGGGTGGGCCTAAGAGGACTTGAACCTCTGACCTCTTCCTTATCAGGGAAGCGCTCTAACCGACTGAGCTATAGGCCCGTGTCCACCAGGGACGTGTGGAAGGTTACCGCAGGGGAGCGGTCCGACCCAAACCGGCCGCGCCGCGCGCCGTCCGCTCATCGCGGACGGCGCCGACGGTCGGCGTCAGTCGTCCGAGAGGGTCAGGTTGACGCCGCCGACCAGGCTGGACGCGATGTTGTACAGGACCGCACCCAGGGTGGACAGCGCCATCGTGATGATCACGTTGGCGACGGCGAGCAGGGTGGTGATGGAGACGACCCGGCCCAGCCCGACGTAGTCGTTCAGGTTGAACTTCGAGGTCTTCCCCGCGAACTCGCGCATCTGCGTGTTCAGGGAGTCCCAGACGCCCATCGCGTTGAGCACTTCCCACAGCACGATGGTCGCCACGACGCTCGCGATGGCGAACGCCACCGACAGCAAGAACGCCGTCTTGATAGCCGAGAACGGGTCGATCCGGGCGACCGTCCGCCGCAGCTTGCGCGGTCCGCTCGCCCCGTCTGCCTGCGTCGGAGCAGCCGTCATGGGTGCCGGGCCGCGCTGGGGCTCGGGGGCGTACTCCGCGGGTCGCGACCCATAGGGCTGCTGGTGCGTGACCGGCGC
>Ga0302322_100004210_pt1 | contig 12459 bp, 7 predicted proteins | sample Fen_T0_2_FD_203757 | JGI IMG/M metagenome (GOLD analysis project Ga0302322, IMG submission 203757) | Peat permafrost microbial communities from Stordalen Mire near Abisko, Sweden - Fen_T0_2 | ecosystem: Environmental > Terrestrial > Soil > Wetlands > Permafrost | place: Sweden: Abisko...
CGAGTCCGCCTTTGGCGAGATCAAGTTGGATCCACGCGCTCCCGGCGGGCCGATTCACTAATGGCTGGAAGACCAGCGTCGAAGCCCGGCTTGAAAAAAAGTTCGGAGCTTCAGTCCTCCGCTCTTGCGTGGCCGCAGCAGTTTCTATTGTTTGCGCTGTTTTTCGCGGGGCTACTGCTTCTGCATGCGCCGCTGTTGCGACTTCCATATTTCTGGGATGAAGCGGGATACTACATTCCGGTGGCGCGCGATCTTTATCTGACCGGCTCGCCGATTCCACACAGCACACTTTCCAATGCGCATCCTCCGCTGGTAATGGCTTGGCTAGCGTTGGCTTGGCGGGCTTTCGGATATTCGACGTTGGTTACGCATGCTGCCATGGTAGCGGTGGCTGCATTTTCGTTGCTCGGACTGTTTCGTTTGGCTCGGGCGGTAACCGATGTTTCGGTCGCGTGGGCGGTCACGGCGTTGACGGCCATCTACCCGGTGTTTTTCATCCAAAGTTCGCTAGCGCAGGTTGACTTGGCGGCAGCCGGGTTCACTTATTGGGCGTTGCTGGCATATATAGAGGACTCGCCATGGCTGGCCGTCGTGTGGTTTTCGCTGGCGGGATTGGCGAAAGAGACCGCGATTGTCGGACCGCTGGCGTTGTTTGGATGGCAGATGCTTGTTCCTCTTGTTCCGGCGCGATGGAAAGCATTGTTGCCATCAGCGAACCGGAGAATGCGCGCATTTCATCTGCTAATTCCTGCCGTGCCACTCGCTTGCTGGTTTACGTATCATCGGGCGAAGACGGGCTATGTGTTGGGGAACCCGGACTTTCTGCGGTACAACCTCAGCGCGACATTGAACCCGCTTCGCATTCCGCTGGCGTTTGGGATGCGGATTTGGCAGGTGGTGGGATACTTCGGTCTTTACGTGCTAACCCTAGCCGGCGGGCTAGCAATGTTTCGTCCGGCGCGCAACGACGGCGGCGTGACCCGTCCGCGGATCGCGATCTGGCAACAGTGGGTGTTCGCGGTGGTACTGCTCGCGTATCTCGCGTTCATGTCGGCGGCGGGTGGAGCCGTGCTAGCCCGGTATTTGTTGCCGGTTACACCGTTGGTGATTCTGGCTTGGGTTGCCACCGTTTGGCGGCGCGTGCGGTATTGGAAATTGGTCACGGCTGTGGTTGGAATCGCGTTCGTGGTGGGACTGTTCAGCAATCCGCCTTACGGATTCTCGCTTGAGGACAATCTTGCATACCGCGACTACGTCGCGCTGCACGCCGAGGCCAGCCGTTTTGTTTCAATGAATACCCAGAATGTGCGGGTGTTGACGGCGTGGCCGGCGTCGGATGAACTGTCGCGTGCGTGGCTCGGATATGTTGCGCGTCCATTTCCGGTCGTGCGCATTGAGGATTTCACGGCAGCGCAGATTGATCTGGCTGCCGCCGTGCGCGGCAGTTTCGACGTGGCGTATGTCTTTTCTACGAAGTATCGGCCTGCGCATGAAATGCTAGAAGACTGGGCGACGTGGTCGCGAATCAAAGAGAAGTTCTTTGGGTATCATCGCGACTTGTTGCCGGAAGAAATTGCGCAGCGTCTTGGAGGGCAGATTGTCTTTCATAAGGAACAAAATGGACAGTGGGTTGCAGTCATTGCGATAGAAAGAAATCAGGACGCGCAGATGCCCGGAGCGAGCCAGCCTAGTCGCTGAGCAAATGGCAGGAGTGCGTCTTAATCACAACCCAGACTGGTTTTCCTGAAATCAGGCCAAGAGCCTCGCGGGCGGCGAGGGTCAGGTGCACATCGAACAATGTCCCGTTGCAATCAACGGATGCGGATACGATCCCATCTTTCTGCTCCAGATTCTGAATTGTTCCCGGGATAATGTTGCGGGCGCTAAGACCGCGCGGGCTTTCGGTCGCCAATAGAATGTCGCCCGACTGGATTCCAATCCGCAGCGGAGAGCCGGGCTGCGCTTTCACGAGCGGCGTTTCGAGTACCAGCGGGCCGCTCCCCAAGCGGCAAGTCATGGTACCCCGATCTGGATTCGCGGCAATCACCGTGGCGTCGAATATGTTTTCGAACCCTGAGAGTTGCGCCACGGTTTCGAGTCGCGGAGCATGCATCACGTCTTTCGGGAGGCCTTGCGCGATGATTTTTCCGGCATCAAGAACGATAACTTCTTCGCCCAGCGCAAAGACTTCATCACCGCTATGAGTGACGAGCAAAATCGGAACGCGGTAGGTCTGGTTCCACCGCCGCAGGTCGGAAAGTATCAAGGATTTCGTCGGCCGGTCTAGGGCTGCCAGCGGTTCGTCGAGCAAAAGGGCGCGCGGTTCGGTGACGAGGGCACGGGCCAAGGCGACACGCTGGCGTTCGCCGCCGGAGATCTGCTCGGGACGGCGATCGCGCAAGTGGTCAATGCGAAAGGTAGTCAAGATTTCCCGGCAACGAGACTTGCGATCGGCGGTACTGAGTTGGTGTAACCCGTACCCGATATTCTCTTCGGCGGTCAGGTGCGGGAACAGGGCGAGATCCTGCAAGACATAACCTAGGCGGCGTCTCCACGGTGGCAAGATCAGCTTCTTCTCGGAGTCGTAGAAATCCTCGCCACCCACGGTGATGCGGCCTTCGTCGGGATGTGTGTGACCCGCAATGCAGTCGAGTAGAGTGGTTTTCCCGGCTCCCGAAGCGCCGAAGAGAATGGTGAATCCCGCCAGGGCGCGAAAGTGAATATTCAGAAGAAAGCTGCCTTCCGGGTTGGGAAAGCGTTTGCGAATGCGTACTGCGAGTTCGGAAGAGACGGGACGCGGTTTTTGTGACGGAGGAAGAGCGGATCTCAATTCCATGGTCCCACCGCCCAAGAACGCCGATTCATGCCGTACACGACCGAGAGAAGGAGGAACGAAATAACGAGGAGCGCAAATGCTGTGTGGTTGGCGCTGGAGTAGTTGGCCGCTTGTACCTGATCGTAAATGTCAATCGAGATGGTACGAGTAACACCTGGAATGTTGCCGCCTACCATCAAGACCACTCCAAATTCGCCGAGCGTGTGCGCAAAACTCAGGGTGAAGCCAGTGATCAGTCCGGGTTTCGAAAGCGGAAGTACGACACGGCGAAATGTTTGAAGTGGGGAATGTCCGAGCGATGCGGACGCGCGTAGCAGTTTTGGATCAACCGCGCCGAACGACGCAGAAAAGGGCTGCACGGCAAAGGGTAAGCTATATAACAAGGATCCGATTACCAAACCTTCGAAGGTGAAAGCCAGAGTGTGGCCGGTGAGCGATTCCCACCAGCGACCGAGCGGGCTGCGCGAGCCGAGGGCGATCAAGACGTAGAAGCCGAGTACGGTCGGCGGAAGGACGATGGGAAGAGCGACTGCGGCTTCGACGAGGAACTTCCAGCGCCAGCGAGAGTAGGTGATCCAGTAGGCGATGGGAAGGCCCAAGGCGAAGAGAATAGTCGAGACGACCGCGGCCAGTCGCACTGTTAGCCACAATGCTTCCCAGTTCATCCTAAGGCTTCTCCGGGGGCAGGCTGAAGCCGTAGGTCTGGAGCAGGGAAGCGGCTTCGGGAGAGCGGAGGAATTCAAGGAACTTGCGCGCACCTTCCTGCTGCCTGGAGTGAGAGAGCACGACCGCGGCCTGATTCAGGACGGGATAGGAGTCGAGGGGCACGGGCCAGTATCGTCCTTTGTCTTTCAAAGCAGGAGCAAGCGCGTGGGATAGAGCAATCAGCCCGGCTTGGGCATTGCCGGATTCCACAAACTGCGCCGCTTGCGACACGTTTTCGCCGAGCACGAGTTTGGCGGAAACCTGACCATACACTCCGCTTTGGCGCAGGGCCGCTTCGGCAGCGCGGCCGTAGGGCGCGTGTTGGGGATTGGCGATCGAGACCTTCTTGATTGCGGGGTCGAGTAACGCCCGCATGCCGAGTTTTCGCAGATCGACGGGCGATTCTTTCGGTACCCAAAGTACCAGGCGCCCCAGGGCGTAACGGTAGAGCGTGGAGGAGTCGGCCAGTCCGTCGGTGCAGAGTTGTTTGGGGTAATCTTCATCGGCGGAGAAGAAAACGTCGAAGGGCGCGCCGTTACGAATCTGAGTCGTCAGATTGCCCGAAGAACCAAAAGTAAGTTTGACGTCGCGTCCAGTCTGAGCCTTGTACTTCGTGGCGATCTGCGGAAGAGCTGTGCTGAGGTCGGCGGCGGCGGCGACCGCCAGATCCTGGGCAAAAGCCGACGCGCACACAACGACCGTAAGCACTAATTCACGGAACATATTTAGACGCATTCTTCCGATGTCAAAAGAAGCGGAGTGCTGAGAGCTATTTTGCTAAGCCAACTTCGTCTTCGACAATGGCAACTCCCGCACGCGCTTGCCGGTCGCTGCAAACACTGCATTCAGGATTGCCGGTGCAACTGGCGGCACTCCGGGTTCGCCGACGCCTGCCGGGGGCGCATCGCTGTCCACGATGTGCACGTCGACATGCTTTGGAGCGCGGTTTATGTGCGCCAGTTGGTAGTTTTGGAAGTTGCTCTGGTCGATGACGCCCTTGGTGGCGGTGATCTCGCTGAAAAGAGCCAGGCTGGTGCCAAAGACCGCCGCGCCTTCGAATTGGTTGCGTATGTTGTCGGGACTTACTATGATGCCAGCATCGACAGCGGTCCAGACGTTCGGGATGTGGACCTGCCCTTTGGCATCCACTTCGACTTCTACTACGGTCGCAACGTAGGTCAGGAAGCTGCGGTGCGCGGCGATGCCCATGCCGCGACCTTTGCCCATCGGCTTTTTGCCCCAGCCGGATTTTTCTGCGGCGATTTCTACCACCCGCCGCAACCGTGCCGTATCCAGGGGATATTTCCTCGCTTCTTCGGCGTCGTCGCCCTTAGCTCCCAGGTCTACGATCCGCGCGGGCCCGATCAGGTCGAGCAGGTACTCGACGCTATCGCGTTTCGCATGGTTGGCGAGTTCGTCGGCGAAGGAGTGAATGGCGAAGGCGTGATAAACGTTAGCGACACTGCGGAGCCAGCCGATGCGGACGTGATAATCGGCGGGGCCGTTTTCGGCGCGATGGTTGGGAATATCGAAGGGCAGGTTGTTCCAGCCCAAGCCCATCTCGTCTTCGGCGTAGGTGGACTTGCCGTCGAATGTCGAATTGATGGGTGGATACGTGGTGCGCTGTAACCAGGCTGTGGGCTTGCCGTTTGCTCCGATTGCGGCCTTCATGTACATGGCTGCAACTGAGTGGAAGTAATCGAACTTGATATCGTCTTCGCGTGTCCAGACCACCTTGACGGGCTTGCCGAGTTGCTTTGACAGTACTGCTGCTTCCGCAACCTGATCGGGCTTTGATTTGCGGCCGAAGCCGCCACCGAGCAGCGTCACGTGGCAGGTGATATCTTCCTTCTTGATTCCCAACACTCCGGCAATCGTTTCCTGCACCGCCTGCGGGTTTTGTGTCGGCGCCCAGGCTACCACTTTTCCGTCGCGATACTCGGCGACAGCGACTTCAGGCTCCATCGCGGCATGCGCCAAGTGCGGTGTGTAATATTCTGCCTCGACAATCTTGCCGCCTTTGGCAAAGGCTGCATCTACATCGCCTACGTTGCGCACAACTTTTCCGGGCTGGCGCGACGTCGCTTCGAGCGTCTTGCGGAATTCGGCGGAGTTATACGTCGAATGTGGGCTGCTGCCCCATTCGATCTTCAACTGCTTGCGCCCGCTAAATGCGGCCCAGGTGTTGTCGGCGATCACCGCAACTCCGCCCAACGGCTTGAACGCATGCGGCGGTTCCACCGTATCAATCGTAATCGTCTTGTGAACGCCGGCGACTTTGAGCGCGGCTTTGTCGTCTAGCGACTTGATCTTCTGTCCGAGGACCGGCGGATGCTCGATGGAGGCATAGACCATGCCGGGCATGGTTGCGTCCATGCCAAAAATTGCTTTGCCAGTGACGATGTCCGGGAGATCGAACAGGGCGTTGCTTTCTTTGCCGATATAACGCCACTCTGCGCGCGTCTTCATTTGCAGGTCTTCTTGTTTTGGTACAGGCAGCTTGCTGGCGGCGGCGGCCAGTTCGCCATAGCCAAGTTTGCGCCCGCTCGCTTTGTGGATAACGAAGTGCGGCTCGGTCGAACAGTCTTTTGCTGGTACGTTCCACTGCGCGGCGGCTGCGCTAAGCAGCATGGCTCGCCCCGTCCCGCCTACCTGGCGCATCAGATCGAAACTGCCCTTCACGGAGTGCGAGCCATCCGTATCCTGGTCGCCATATTTCGGATCGCCAGTCGCCTGCTCGATCCTGACTCTGGTCCAATCGGCGTCAAGTTCGTCGGCAACAACCAACGGTAGAGCCGTGCGACTGCCGCAGCCCATCTCCGAGCGATGGGCAACGATGGTCACGGTTCCGTCGGAGGCAATCGACATCCACATGCTCGGATCAAACGGAGCAGCGGCGGCCTCGTCCTCGGCGGCCCACAAGGGCTGAGGGACGAGACGTGCGCTCAGAACGAAGACACCAGAGGCAAGCGCCCCCTGCAAGAAACCTCGGCGACTGACATTCTCGATGAGCTTCATGCGAGCTCCTTTGCGGCCTGGTGAATCGCCGCGCGAATGCGCTGGTAGGTGCCACAGCGGCAGAGGTTGCCGGACATCGCGGTATCAATGTCCTGATCGCTGGGATGTTTGTTTTCCTTGAGCAGAGCGATGGCTTGCATGATCTGGCCGGTCTGGCAGTATCCGCATTGCGGAACGCGAATCTCCATCCATGCCTTCTGGACGGGATGCATGGGCGCGATGCCTTCGATCGTTGTGATGTCGCTGCCCGCCGCTTCTTTCATCGTGGTGGAGCACGAGCGGATGGCTTCGCCATTGCGATGGACGGTGCATGCGCCGCAGAGCGACATGCCGCAGCCGAACTTTGTTCCGGTCATCCCTGCGACGTCGCGCAGATACCACAACAGCGGCATCTCGGGATCGCCGTCAAACGTCTTCTCTTGCCCATTCACCTTCAGGCGAATCATGGTTTCCTCCGGCTCTATTGTTTCGGCGCAATGCCGACCACTGCGGATTGGACTCCCATATCCTAGCCGCAGAGCGGGAAATGTGGAAGAGCGATGCGGCGGTGCTGGCAAATTCGAACCTACCACGGAGGCACGGAGTCACGGAGAAAAACAAGGAACTGCTTTTCTCCGTGACTCCGTGCCCCCGTGGTGGATTTCGTTTGGGATGAAGGAGCAGTTTCGACGGGCGCTCGCGGCATATAATCGTCTGTCATTCCCTGGAGGAATCTTGGCTTACGACGATCTGCGCGACTGGATCAAGGCGCTCGAGCGCGCCGGTGAATTGAAGAGAATCCGTACTGAGGTGGACCCGATTCTGGAGATTGCGGAGATTACGGACCGCGTTTCGAAGAGCCGCGACCAGCAGGGAAACGTCGGCGGGAAGGCGCTGCTGTTCGAAAATCTCAAGGGCCACCCGGGGCACAAGCTGTTCATCAATCAGTTCGGGTCGGCGCGGCGCATGAATCTGGCGCTTGAAGTGGATTCGCTCGATGAAGTCGCCGACCGGATTCGCGGATTCCTCGACGTCAAATCGCCGCAGGGGTTTCTCGACAAAGTGAAGATGCTGCCCATGCTGGCCGACATGGGGAAGTTTTTCCCGAAGGTTGTCGGGACCGGGCCGTGCAAAGAAGTGATCAAGCGCGACAATTTCTCGCTGCTCGATTTTCCGGTTCTGCAATGCTGGCCGAAAGATGGAGGCCGATTCATCACGCTGCCCTGTGCAGTCACACGCGATCCGAAGACCGGCAAACGCAATGTGGGCATGTATCGCATGCAGGTGTATGACGAGCGTACGACCGGGATGCACTGGCAGCGTCAGAAGGTTGCGGCCGAGCACTATCGTGATCGGATGCGGGCCGCGTCCGCAAGTGAAGCGACGGGTGCAAAATCCGCTGCCGTCGATATCATGGCGCGCTCGTCTGGCGGATCGATGCTTGCTTCCGGCGATCGTCCTTCAGGTCGCATGGACGTTGCCGTCGCGATTGGAACGAATCCTGCGCTGACTTTTTCTGCGATTGTTCCCGCACCTCCCGATGTCGAGGAGTACATCATCGCCGGGTTCTTGCGGCAGAAGCCGGTCGAGTTGGTGAAGTGCGAGACTGTGGACCTCGACGTTCCGGCCGATGCTGAGATCATTCTCGAAGGCTACGTCAATCTCGACGAACTCCGAACAGAAGGTCCGTTCGGCGACCACACTGGCTTCTACTCGCTCGAAGATGAATACCCGGTGTTTCACGTTACCTGTGTCACGCACCGCAAGGATCCGATCTATGCCGCGACGGTCGTCGGCAAGCCGCCGCAAGAAGATGCATGGATGGGAAAAGCCGTCGAGCGCATATTTCTTCCGCTGATGAAACTGACGATTCCGGAGTTGGTCGATGTGAATCTGCCGATTGAGGGCGTGTTCCACAACCTGATGATCGTTTCCATCCGCAAGTCTTATCCGGGGCAGGCGCGCAAGGTGATGAACGCGATTTGGTCGCTGGGGCAAGCGATGTTTACCAAGTGCGTCATCGTGGTGGATGAGGACGTGGATGTGCACGATATTGGCGATGTCACTTTGAAAGTGCTCAACAACATTGATCCCGAGCGCGACATTCAGTTCACGATGGGGCCGGTCGATTCGCTCGACCACGCTTCGCGGCTGGCGAATTACGGGTCGAAGATGGGCATTGACGCTACGCGAAAGTGGTCTACGGAAGGTTTCGGGCGTCCTTGGCCGGATGAGATTGTGATGGACGCGAAGACGCGTGCGCTGGTGGACGGGAAGTGGATGGCGCTGGCGAAGGAGTTGGGGATGGAATGAGAAGTTTGAGTAACGGCGCTCGCGGTTTGAAGTGCAAGGGAACAAGAGAGAAAAAAATGAGAACTCTGGAACGGTGGGCCGCGACTTTGAAATACTATTCGACCTGGCTCGTTTTCGTTCTACTCGTCATTGCGCTGAGCGCCCCGGCATCGGCCTCGCAGGCACGCTGGAAAGAACTCGACAAGAAGGTTGGGATGTTTCTCCGCGAAGGGCGTTACTCCGAGGGCGTCGCGACGGCCCAGGAAGAGTTGCGAGTAGCAGAAGCGACGTTCGGACCTGAGCACGCAGCCGTAGCTAAGAGTATGGACAATCTTGCACAGCTTTATGCTGCTCAAGGTAACTATCCAGACGCCGAGCGTTTCTACAAGCGTTCGCTAGCAATCGCCGAAACAATCTTCGGACCTGAAGACATCGACGTGGCCAAAAGCATGAACAATCTGGCCCAACTCTACGCGTCTCAAGCGAAATACGCAGAGGCAGAGTCGCTATCTCTGCACTCCCTAAGGATTCTAGAAAAAACGTCCGGGAAGGAGAGTTCTGCGGTCGGCACAATCCTGAACAATTTGGCGGAGCTCTATTCCGCGGAAGGAAAATACGCGGAGGCGGAGCCTCTTTTCAGTCGCTCACTGGCGATTGATGAGAAAGCGTTTGGATCAGAAGATGCTCGCACAGCCAAGGTCCTGGGCAATTGGGCGTTTCTCTATCGCCGGGAAGGCAAGTACGCTGCGGCCGAACCCCTATACGAGCGCGCACTGGCAATCGAACAAAAGTCCCTCGGGCCGGATCATGCTGACGTTGCCACTATTCAAAATAACCTTGCCGATCTCTATTATGCCGAGGGCAAATACCGTGAAGCCGAACCTTTGTTCAAACAGTCGCTCGTGATTCGAGAAAAACATCTCGGCGCGGGACATCCCGACGTCGCTGCGAGCCTGAATAACTTGGCCGAGCTCTATCGTACTGAAGGTAGGTATACGGAGGCTGAGCCTCTGTACACCCGATCGCGAACCATTATTGAGAAAACGCTCGGGCCGAACCATCCCTCCGCGGCGGAAAGCCTGAATAATCTGGCGTTGCTCTACCGAGCCGAAGGCAAGCTGGCAGAGGCTGAGCCATTGCTCAAGCAATCGCTGGCGATCAAAGAAAAGGCGCTTGCACCGGACCACCCCGATCTCGCACGCGCGATAAACAATTTGGCAGAGATCTACCGCGCTGAAGGCAAATACGCGGCGGCTGAGCCGATGTATCGGCGTGCGCTCTCGATTGACCAGAAGGCTCTCGGACCAGACCACCCTGTTGTTGCTGGACTCCTGTCTAACCTTGCCCTGCTTTACAGCGCCCAAGGCAATTACGTCGAGGCCGAGCCTCTCTACAAGACCTCACTCGCAATCAGAGAGAAGCAGCTTGGAGCCGAGCATCCAGATGTGGCCACTAGCCTTAACAATCTGGCCGAACTCTATCGTGCGCAGGGTAAGTATGCGGACGCCGAGCCTCTGTATAGACGAGCGCTCGTCATTCTGGAGAAGGCGGTCGGGCCGAACCATCCGGATGTGGCTACAGTACTCGCGAATTACAGCCGTTTGCTACGCAAGGTGAACCGCGAGCAAGAGGCGCAAGAACTCGAAACCCGTGTGCAAACGATTCGAGCCAAGTAAGCGCAAACGAGCTGATCAGGACGGGATGCCGATAGAGCGGGCGGAGGTAGGGATCCTTCGACTTCGCAGGAACTTCACTTCGTGAATTTCCTGCTCCGCTGAGGATGACGAGGGCAGTTTCGGCAATGGAATCTGCCTCGGCATTGCTATCATGTCCGGTACCGAGGAACCCCAAAATGAATTGCGCTCATGTTTCACGATGGACTAAATGCCTAGTTGCCTTCCTGGTCGTTCTTTCTTGTACTTCCGTATTCGCACAACCGGCACCCTCGCTCCAGCCTCGCGTCATCCTCGAACAAGTCGCAAGTTCCCAGGTGATGCATGACGGGATTCAGGTGCGTTCGGGCTCGGCGCAGATTGTGATTACTGCGCTTCGCGATGACATCATCCGAGTTCGTATTGCTCCCGGCGACACACTCCCTGAAGACGCGTCCTGGGCTGTGCTGGCTGGGCCACGCGGGAAGACTATCGACGTGCAGCCTGCGCAGGATGCGAACTCGGTTGGCTTCCGCACGGCTGCGCTGGATGTCCGTGTTGAACGGAGTCCTCTGCGGCTGGTTGTTCGCGATCTTGCCGGGAACATCATTTGTTCCGACGCGATCGGGCAGCCTACGGAATTCAATCTTGGCGGATTCAGCGTGCATAAAGAGATGGCTCGCGACGAGCACTTCTTCGGGCTGGGCGACAAAGCGGGAACGTTTGACCGTCGCGAACAGGCTTACACACTTTGGAATACCGATGTTGGGCCGCAGGAAGCGATTGATCCTCTTTATAAGAGCATTCCGTTTTTCATGGGGATTCGCGGTGGACGTAGCTACGGGCTTTTTCTGGACAACACCTGGCGCACGTGGTTTGATTTTGGCAAGCAGGCTCGCAATGCGTATTCGTTTGGCGCCGAAGGTGGGCCGCTGAACTACTACCTGATTTACGGACCCGCGCCGAAGCAAGTGGTCGAGGCGTATGCGTATCTGACAGGGACGCCGCCGCTTCCTCCGCTTTGGGGACTTGGGTTCCAGCAGTCGCGCTACAGCTATACGCCGGAATCGCAGATTCGAGAAGTTGCGAACCGGCTCCGGTCAGACAAGATTCCGTCGGACGTCGTATATCTCGATATTGACTACCAGGACCGCAACCGTCCTTTCACGACGAATTCCAAGGACTTCCCGAATTTTCCGGGGCTGGTTGCCGATCTCAAGAAGCAGCACTTCCACCTGGTGCTGATCACCGACTTGCACGTCGCGTATGCCCCGAATCAGGGTTATATGCCCTATGACACCGGGCATGCCGGAGATCATTTCGTAAAGAATCCGGATGGCAGCGAGTTTGTTGGCATTGTGTGGCCGGGGAAATCGGTGTTCCCGGATTTCACACGCGCGCAGACCCGGGAGTGGTGGGGCGGTCTCTACAAGCAGTTTGTTACAGACGGCGTTGCCGGATTCTGGAATGACATGAACGAACCCGCTGTCTTTGAGGCGGCGGGGAAGACGATGCCGCTCGATACCGTGCATCGCATCGAGGAGCCGGGATTTGCCACGCGTACCGCTCCGCATACAGAGATTCACAACGTATTCGGGACGGAGAACCAGCGCGCTACATATGAAGGGCTGCTGAAATTGCGTCCGGAAGAGCGTCCGTTCGTGCTGACTCGTGCTACGTATGCAGGGGGACAGCGCTATGGCTGGACTTGGACGGGCGATAATTCGGCGACATGGAATCATCTGCGTCTGGGAACCCAAATGCTGTTGAACCTCGGGCTGAGCGGGATTTCGTTCGTTGGTGACGACATTGGCGGATTCAATGCCTCGCCTCCGCCGGACCTCTTGACGCGATGGATTGAGATTGGTGCATTTAATCCCCTCTTCCGCGATCACTCCACGAAAGGTTCGTTGCCGCAGGAAGTGTGGGTGCATGGACCGCAGCATGAAGCCATTCGGCGCCGTTATATCGAGACCC
>Ga0302322_100004214_pt1 | contig 12456 bp, 16 predicted proteins | sample Fen_T0_2_FD_203757 | JGI IMG/M metagenome (GOLD analysis project Ga0302322, IMG submission 203757) | Peat permafrost microbial communities from Stordalen Mire near Abisko, Sweden - Fen_T0_2 | ecosystem: Environmental > Terrestrial > Soil > Wetlands > Permafrost | place: Sweden: Abisko...
CCAGCCGCTGCGGTGCTGGCGTGCCCGACAGCACGTCTCCGCATATCTCGACGACGAGCTCGACGCCGGGACCCGCTCGACGGTCGAGGCGCACCTCGAGACCTGCCCGACGTGCCCTCCCCTGTATGCCGGCCTCGTCGGTGTGAAGGCGAGCCTCGGCGGGTTGCGCGATCCCGATACGGTCGTCGAGGACGCGATCGCCGGGCGGATCCGCGACCACCTCGATGGCCAGTCGGGACGGTCTCGTTGACCAGCGGTCGGCCGGCGCTCGGGTAGCGGCGAACGGCTTCGGCCCGGGTCCGGCGAACATGCCTTGCGAGGCGCCGCCCCGGGCCGAGCGGCTCAGTCGCCAAGCTGGACCGGTTGGGCCGCGAACCGGATGCCGAGCGTCTCGGGCATCGTCACGAGCAGCGGAAGACGGACCCCGAGATCGATCGCGACGAACGCCAGGAACACGTACTGCGGCCCGACCCGGTCCCAGATGAGCCCCGCCACCAGCACGAGCGAGGCGCTGACCAGCATCTTCACGACCCGGGCGATCCCGATCCACCGGCCCATGCGCGAGGCGGGCACGAGCTCCCGTTCCATCGCTGCCGCGACCGGGCCACCGATGTAGTAGAACGACTGGAGCGCTCCGGCGGCGAGGAGGGCGACGGGCCCCGGGGCCCAGATCAGCACGAGGCAGGAGAGCGAGAAGAGCGGGATCGTCGCGTACAGGACCCGCTTCCGCCCCACCCGGTCCGCGATCCTGCCCAGCGGGACGGCCAGGGCGATGGAGCCCACCGCGGCGGCGATGGCCATGCCGCCCAGCACGACGGCGTCGGCTCCCTTGACCTCGTGGGCGTAGACCGACGAGAACGCGAACACCATGCCGACCGGGAGCTGTCCGATCGCGGCGATCACGAGCCAGCGCTTGAGGTACCGGCCCTCGCGCAGGACCTCGCCGAGATCGCGGAACACCGCTCGACCGGTCCCGCGTGCGCCCCACCGCTGCCCGGAGAGCTGGGTGAGGATGAAGAGGAAGGACCCGACCGTGATGGCGAACGCCAGCACGAAGAGCGGGCGGATCGCAGCGGCGTCGACGGTTCCGGATGACACCACGATCAGCGTGCCGAGGATGGGCCCGACGATCCCGAGCAGCCCCGCCGCGACCGTCTCGCAGAAGGTCATGCCCGTTGCCCGGTCCTGGTTCGCCAGGCAGTTCCCGCAGATGGTGGCGCAGCTGTGGCCGCTGATGGAGTAGCCGAGCCAGTAGGCCATCATCGCCAGGATCGTGATGCCCCAGCTCTGCGCCAGTGCGTACGTCAGGTAGGCGACCGCCAGCAGGGCGATCCCGGCCAGGTAGAAGGACCGGGGGCCATGACGGTCGATGAGCCAGCCGGTGAAGGGACCGGCCAGACCGGCGACCAGCATCCCCAGGCTGTTGACGAGGCCCAGCTGGGTCGCCGTGGCTCCGAGCGCGATGATGTAGATGGAGAGGTACGGGAAGACCATCTGGTATGCCAGCCGGTCCAGCGAGGTCCGGACGACTGTCACCACCCAGTCGCGCTGCTGGCGGCGCAGGAAGTCCAACATGGGCCCGCTCACGCGCGCCGCGGGCTGCGAAGGACTGCCCTGCGTCACGTCCTTCGCCCTCTCACTCGTGCACCTGCCGTGGTCCATTCGACCGTAAGGCTGATGGCGCACGCACCTACGGGTCGTGGATCACGATCTCCGGGGGCTGTCTCGCCTGTCCTGCCGTGCCTTGCAGCGAGGATCCGCGACCCTGCGCTGACGACAGGCCGGGGCCCGGCTCCAGCAGCCCGCCGCGGCCACTTCGGCCGACGCGGCGTGGATTGGGGCTCATCGCCTCCCGCGGTCGATCAGACTAGTGGAGTCGGTCCAGGAGCCTCCAGGGCTGATGCCACGGTGTCGTCCGGCGGGTCGAGTGGTTCGTCCGCGGGCGGCCGGGCATGGCGGACGGCGAGGATGACAGCGGCCCCGATGACGGTGATCGCCGCGATGATCTGCGCGGTCGGCACGCCGAAGAAGAGCCAGTTGTCGGCCTTGAGCGACTCGACGACGAAGCGAACCGCGCCGTACCACATGAAGAAGACCAGGAGCAGGTCGCCGGGCCGGAGCCTGTTGACGAACCGGCGCGAGAGCCAGATCAGGAACAGCGCCCCGATGAGGCCCGAGATCGACTCGTAGAGGAACATCGGGTGGAAGTGCTGCCCGAGCGTCGCGGCAGGGTCGGAGCCGGGCGGACAGGCATACCCCTGCGTCCGGTACATGCACTGGATCGCGATCCCCCAGGGCAGGTTCGTCGGCGCTCCGTAGAGCTCCTGGTTGAAGAAGTTGCCCCAGCGCGCGATCGCCTGCATCACGAACAGCCCGGGTGCGACCGCGTCGGCCCAGCGCAGGAACGGCTGGTGCTTCCAGCGAGCATACAGAACGGCGGCGATGGTGCCCGTGATGATCCCGCCGTACACGCCGAGACCCGAGTAGGGAGGGAGAACGATCTTGAGCGGATCGTCGCGGTAGAGCTGCCACTGGTCGATCACGTGGTAGAGGCGTCCACCGATCAGGGCCGCCACCGCGACGACGACCATGCCGTTCGGGAGCAGGCGCACATCGAGCCCCCGCCACCGCGCTTCGTGCCGGATGACGAGGTAGGCAGCAGCGAGCCCGACGGCATAGGCGACGCCATACCAGTGGAGCGCGAGGGGCCCGAAGGAGAAGACCAGCGGGGACGGCGTGAGGTCGATCACGCGGGCGAGTGTGTCACCGATCGCCGGATCGCCTCCGCGGCGCCTGACGCAACCGGAGCCGGAACCTGGCGGCGAGCGCGGCTGCCGGTCAGGCGAACACCGTCAGGCGCACGCCCACGATGAGCAGGAAGATCCCGAACGCGCGCTGTGCCACGACCGGGTCGAGCGACGTCCCGATGCGGGCACCGAAGAACGCTCCGACCAGGAGGCCGATGGCGATGATGACTGCCGCCCGCACGTCGACCTGCCCGGCGCGGTAGTACTCGAGCGCGCCGAAGAGACCGACCGGGAGCAGCAGCGCCGCGAGCGAGGTCCCCGCGGCCTTCGCGGCGGTGAATCCCGCGAGGATGATGAGCCCCGGGACGATCACCAGGCCGCCGCCGATGCCGAAGAGCCCCGACAGGATCCCGCCGGCGAGTCCGATGGCGGCGATGAGCACGAAGGCGGGCATGGGCGGTCTCCTGCTGGTTGGTCGTCGTTTCGATGATCGTGGCAGACCCCGGACCAGGGGACAGGCCGGTCAGGCGGGTGCGTCGATCCCCGCGCCGCGGTCCGGCCGGGACGCCCGCCGTCCGGGGTTCGGCCGCCACCAGGCCCGCCCGAGCTACTCGACGAGCCAGGCCGCGATGTCGGACGCGGACGGCACGCGCCCGGTGCTCATGATCCGCCCGTCGATAATCACGCCCGGCGTGTTCATGACGCCCTTGGCGGCGATCTCGGCGTAGTCCGTGACGTGCTGGATCTCCGCGCTGACGCCGGTCATGGCGACCGCCTCGTGTGCTGCGGCCTCGACGCGCTTGCAGTTGTTGCAGCCGGGGCCCAGGACTTCGATGACCTTCATGAGTGGATCTCCTTCGGGACAGGTGGGGTGTGGAGCCAGGACCTGATCTCGCCGCGCGATGGGACGCGTCCGGCAGCGACGACGGTGCCGTCGATCACGAGCCCTGGTGTGCGCATGAAGAACCCGCGGCCCACGATCTCGGCCGGGTCGGTGACGTAGCGGACGGTGGCGTCGGCGTCCTCGACGGCGACGACATCGCGCACGAGCACGGCGAGATCGGTGCACCGCCTGCAGCTCGGGCCGAGGACCTCGATGAGCATCGCGGCTGGGGTCATAGCGTGAGCCAGTTGAAGAGGTAGCCGACGACGATGATCCCGGTCGCGACGATGCCCACGAAGGTCGCCAGCAGGCGCGGCTTCATGACCTTGCGCAGGATCACCATCTCGGGCAGGGAGAGGGCCGTGATGGCCATCATGAACGCGAGGGCCGAGCCCACCGGAAGGCCCTTGCCCAGGAGCGCCTCGATGATCGGGATCGTGCCGGCGGCGTTGGAGTAGAGGGGCACGCCCAGGGCCACGAGGGCCGGGACCGCGAGCGGGTTGCCGGGGCCACCGATCTGGACCACGAGCTCGGTGGGCACGAAGCCGTGGATGATGGCGCCGATGCCGATGCCGACCATCACGTACGGCCAGACCCGCCCGACGATGTCGCGTGTGGAGCGCCAGGCGTCGCGCATACGGTCCTCGACCGTGGGCTTGTCGTTGATGGCAACAGAGCCCGCGCGGATCTTCCACACGTAGTCCTCGACGTACCGCTCGAGGCCGAGGCGGCCGATCAGGAGCCCGGCGAAGACCGCGACGACGAGCCCCGCGACCACGTAGGCGATCGTGAGCTGCGGTCCCACCAGACCCCAGAGCAGGACGATCGCGACCTCGTTGACCATCGGACTCGCGACGAGGAAGGCGAAGGTGACACCCAGGGGCACGCCGGCCTCGAGGAAGCCGATGAAGAGCGGCACGGCGGAGCAGGAGCAGAACGGCGTGACGATCCCGAAGCCCGCCGCGGCGACCGTCCCGATGGCGGCGTTCCGGCCGGCGAGCGCGCTGCGCACCTTCTCGGGCGAGACGAACGAGCGCATGAACGAGACCAGGGTCACGATCCCCGTCAGCAGCAGCATGACCTTGGGCACGTCGAACAGGAAGAACGCGACGGCCTGGCCGAGCTGTGACGCCGGGTCGAGCCCGAGGACGTCGAAGGCGAGCCATGTCGAGAGCGGCAGCGCGAGGAACCAGGCCACGGTCCACAGGACGGCACCGCCGAGGACGGTCAGCCAGAACGGGACCGCCGGCCGACGGACCGCGATGGTGGTCACGCGAGGACGCCCCGGAGCGACGCGAGCGCTGCGCTGCAGGCTTCCTCGTCGCGGTCGTAGTAGACGCGGCGCGTGTCGCTGCCGGCGCGTACGGGCCGCACGAGACCCGCATCGCGCAGACGGGCGAGGTGATTGCTCACGTTGTTCTCGCGGGCCCCCAACGACGCCGCCATCTCGCACACGCATACGGGGCCGTCGCGGAGGATGCGGACGATCGAGGCCCGGATCGGGTCGGCCAGGAGGGCGGCCGCAGCGGCCGCATCCGAGACGTCGGGAGCCGGGAGGTTCATGCGCAGGTCCTCGAGGACCGGCAGCTCAGTCCGCATCGTTGTGTTCTCCGAGAGGTGGCCGCCCGTGTGGCTTACCGTTGGGGACGTTGGAGTCTCAGCCCATAATGTCTCATGCGTCGGTGAGATGTCCACGTGCCGTTGGTCACGAACCGGCGGATGGCTTGAACGGAACAGGCTCGAGACGGGCTCAGCGACGCCAAACGGCGCCCGCCCGGACCGCCCGCAGCGTGCCGGCGGCGACGATGGCCCAGAACACCACGAGGCCCACGAACAGGATCGCGCCGAACGCCTCCAGGAGTCCCGTGTGCCACGCACGCGCCAGCGCGATGGTGGTTGCGGCATAGGCTCCGAGCGGGAACGTGAAGGCCCACCAGCCGAGCCCGTAGGGCAGCCGTCCCCGCCGCAGGTACACGACGAGGAGCACGCCGGCGATGGTGAGCCACCACAACCCCAGGCCCCAGACCGCCGTGGCGCCGATCAGGGACGCGGCGGCGACACCCGCTGCCGAGTCGCCCCAGAAGGGAGCACCGACCTGGGCGAGCCGCAGGAGCGCGAGGCTTCCCACGCCGATCGGGCCGAGCCCGATCCAGAGCGACGGGGCGAGCGGTGCGGCGGGCAGCGGATGGAACACCAGGCGGCCGTAGATGAGGGACGCGATCAGGAGGAACAGCAGGATCCCCATGCCCCAGGCGGCATAGCCGGCCGCGAGCAGGAGCCCGAGGTCTGCCGCTGCCACGCCCCCGGCGAGCGGTGCCAGCACCATGGGCACGATGATCATGACCACCGGCGGGATGAACCAGGCGCCGTTCGCGGCCGGAGGCTCGATGCGGTCGTTGGTGAACAACAGCACCGCGAACGCCACGCTCATCGCGAACGCGAGCACGATGCCGACGGTCGAGAGGACGCCGACCATTGCCTTGGACGCGTCCGGTGAGAGGATCGACGGGCCCACCGTCGCGATCCCGACCGCGAGCACCAGCAGGCCGGCCGGGAAGGTCGCATACAGCGCCCCCAGCATGGGGTTCGCGAGGTCCGCCCGCGCGGCGGCTGGATAGCGGAGCCAGCGAGTGACATACGGGATCCCCAGCCCCACCGCGATCAGTGCCGACAGCGCGACCATCAGCACGCCGAATGCCCGCATGGCGTCCGCCAGGCCAGCGATCTGTCCAGGGTTCTGGTAGGCAACGATGCCCACGATGGCGGTACCCATGACGGAGGCGTACCAGCCCGGATGAAAGCCCTGGAGGCGCCCGGGCCCCGCAACGGGGGACGGACTCGCCTGGTTGGTCGTGCTCATTGGACCGTTGCTCTCCCTCATGTGAGCAGGTCGATCGCCATCCTCGCGGCGATGACCCACAGCAGGACCCCGATGAACCGCTTGAGCTGGGCGCTCGACAGACGTGTCTGCATCACGTGCGAGCCCACCAGGGAGCCGGCCCCGGCCAGGACGGCCATGATGAGCAGGAACGCGGGGTCCAGGCCGCCGAGCGCGGCGTGGCCCAGGAACCCAGACAGAGACGAGAAGACGACCGCGAGCGCCGTCGTCGCGGCGGCTTTCTTCGCGTCGAGCCCGAGCCATGTCAGGCCGGGGAGGATGATGTTGCCGCCGCCGACGCCGACCAGGCCGCCGAGGAACCCGGCCACGCCGCCCACCGCGGCGCCCGCGCCCGCCTCTGCCACGGGCGTGAGGTCGCGCCGTCCGGCATGCGGCCGGTAGAACAGCATCACGGCGCCCGCGAACACGAGGAAGCCCACGAAGAGCCCCAGCAGCACCTGCTGGTCGACGTGGACCGTGAGGCTCGCCCCGAGCGGGGCCAGGATGACCGCGGCGATCAGCACGGGGATGCCGGCCCGCCAGTCGACCAGGCCGCCGCGGGCATAGGCGATCGTGGCCGCGGACAGGCTGACCGCGTTGAGCAGGAGCGCCGTGGACGTGGCCTGGCCCAGGGGCACCCCCATGTAGAAGAAGAGCGGGACGAACAGGAACGCGGCGCCCAGCCCGGCCATCGCCATGACGCCGGAGCCGAGGAAGACCGCTGCCCCGCCGACGAGATAGAGCAGCATGGCCGGGTGCCGTCAGACCGCGATCAGCGGGGGTAGCGGGAGCACGCGGCGCAGAGGACCTTGCCTTCCGCCACCCGGGCATACGGCTCGGCCACGAGCTCGCTGCACGACGGGCAGACGAGGAAGCGGACGACCTCCGCGGGCTCACTCCAGGCCGTGGCCTCGATCGGCCCGACCGTCATGATCTCGTCGGCGGGCGCGTCCCAGACGAGGTTGACGACCTCCATCTGCTCGGCCTCGGGGATCTCGGTCGGGGGGACGCCCGCCGCGCGCTTCTGCATGAACGGGCTCGCCTTGATGCGCGGCTGGAGGGTGGGCTTGTACGCGACGCGCACGGCCCGCTTCGTCTCCTTGTCGATCAGGGTGACGGCGAACTTGCCCTCGCCACTCTTCTCGATGTTGCCCTTGCCGAAGGTGCAGCCGGTCGTGAACTGGATCCCGTCCCCGAAGCACATCCCGCCGTGGTGATCGCCGGTCTCGATGATGGCGTGGAGCTGCTTGGACCCCGCACGGTCGACGCCGAGCTCGCCCATGGCCGCCAGCCCCAGGCGGACACCCGCCGTGCTGGCCCAGCACTTGTGGCCGTGGAAGGCAAGGGCTCCCGCCAGGATGTCGTTGTCAAGCATGGTTCGCTCCTTGTGCGCAGTCGTTGACCTTCATCGAGTGGCTTCCGCCGCCGGCTGGGGTGCGCCCGCACCAGCCTCGATGACGAGCTCGCCTGTGGGCGACAGGCCCTCGAGCAGCGCGACGGTTACGGCGCCGTCGGTCGTCGAGCGGCGGTACAGCTCGCGCAGCGCCTCGGGGTCGTCAGCGCTGTGGATCACCACTCGGTAGCTGAGGGGATCCACTCCCAACGGGTCCATACGCTTGACGCCATCGAGCACGACTTCGGCGCCGTCCACCTGAAGGCCCATCTCGGCTGCGCCGCGGGTGATGTTGGACAGGACGCAGGCTCCGAAGGCGGCCAGCAGCATCTCGGGCGGGTTGAACCCGAGGGTCGCATCGCCGCCCTTGATGGCCAGCTCGAGCGTCTGCCCGTGGGCGTCGGCCCTCGCGGTCTCGTCGGTGAGCCGGGTCACGGCGACGTGGAAACGCGGGACGCCCGCGTGCACGGATGGGTTCATGTCGACTCCTGGTGGATCTCGATGGGGGCGGGGCGTGAGTTCGTGGGCACGGCGGCCCGTGTGGCAGGTCGTCCCTGGCCGCACGGCTCCTGCTCGATCTGGAGCGTGGCGTGGCCAACGCCGATGCGGCGGAGCGCTTCGGTCCCGGCGACCAGGGCGCGGCCGGCGTTTGCGTCCGGGGCCACCTCGAGGTGGGCGGTGACGATCGGGAGGTCCTCGGGGAGCGCCCACACGTGGAGGTCATGTACCCCGCTCACGCCCGGGATGGCTGGAGCGCCGCCCCGGCGGCACGGGTAGATGATCAGGAACACCGCCGCGGTCGTGACCAGGCCGATCGGTCCGGTGTTGGCTTTCGTCCAGCCGGCCGCCGCGTTGCCCAGCACCAGCCCGGCGATGATCGCGATGCTGACGTAGGCGATCATCCAGCGGGCTCTTGGGTGGTCTTGATGCGGTTCACGTGGGCCTTGTCTCGCGGCGCTCGCCGCCGCGTGTCGGCGTGAGCGCAGCCGAGCTACTCGGCGAGCCAGGGAACGATGTCGGTGGCGGACGGGACGCGGCCGTAGCTGACGACCTTGCCGTCGATGACGAGTCCAGGGGTGCTCATGATCCCGTAGGTCATGATCTCGGCGTAGTCGGTCACCTTGGTGATCTCGGCCTGGATTCCCGCCATGGCGACGGCCTCGCGGGCGTTCTTCTCGAGGCGGACGCAGTTGTTACAGCCGGGGCCGAGGACTTCGATCTTCTTCATGGCGTGACTTCCTTATTCGGATGACATGGACGTGGGACCGCGGCGGCCGCGGGAACCAGGGTTCGGATCAGGAGAGCAGGATCCAGGCGCGCTGCGCGGCCAGGAGGATGAGAGCGACGGCGAAGATCCGCGACAGGGTCGCGGACTTGACCTTGCCGGCGGTGAACCGGGCGCCGAGCCAGGAGCCGATCACGGCGGCGATGGAGGTCACGATCACCGTCGGCCAGTCGAACGACGCGGTGCCGAGGTGCGAGAGGAAGGCCGAGAAGGACGGGACCGTGACCGCGACCGAGTTCGTGGCCGCGGCGAGGCGCGCGGAGTAGCCGACGATCGTGAGCGTAGGCATCAGCAGGAAGCCCGGGCCGACGCCGAGGAAGCCCGCGAACACGCTGATCGGCGCGGCGGCGACAGCTGCCTTCGCACGGTTGGCGTCGGTGATCTCGGCGACGATCTCGGTGGAGGCGCCCTTGGGGAGCAGCATCCGGACGGCGAGGAAGACCAGGACGCCGACATAGAGCCACCAGACGAGATCCGTGGAGGCGAACTGGAGGAGCCACACGCCGATGGGTGCGCCGATGGTCGTGACGATGATCAGGACCAGGGCGCCCCGCTTGTCGACCATCCCGGCCTTCCAGAAGGCGATCGCGGCGCTGATGGCGGTGAGGCCGTTGAGCAGCAGCGCCCACGGCTGGATAACGTTGATCAGGTCGTAGCCGAACAGGCCGAGCACCGGGATGGCGACGAACGCCACGCCCAGGCCGAGCATCCCTGACAGGAAGCTCAGGCCGAACAGGAGAGGCGTGAGGAGCAGCAACATCTCAGCAGTCAATGTGTCAGGAATGGCTGAGATGTCCAAGGGGCCATCCGTCACGAAGACAGGACGTCCTGGCCCGGTCCTGGTGCTTGACCTTCAAGCCACTCGAAGGTCTATCCTGCCGCCATGCGCATCGCCATCTTCTCCGACGTCCACGCCAACCTGCCGGCGCTCGAGGCCGTCCTCGCCGACATCGACGTTGCCGGTGTCGATCAGCGGTACGCCCTGGGCGACCTCGTCGGCTACGCCCCCTGGCCCAACGAGGTGCTCGAGCGCCTGGCGGCCGAAGGGTTCCCGATCGTCATGGGCAACTACGACGACGGCACGGGGTTCGGCCGCGACGAGTGCGGCTGCGCCTACGTGAAGCCCACGGACAAGGCCGAGGGCGACGCCGGCTTCGCCTGGACCAAGGCCCACACGAGCGAGGCGAACACGGCCTGGCTGCGGACGCTCCACCCGCAGATCCGCTTCGAGGCCGACGGCAAGCGGTATCTCCTTGTCCACGGCAGCCCCCGCCGGATCAACGAGTACCTCTACGAGGACAAGCCCGACGAGACGTTCGCCCGGATCGCTGCGGGCGCCGACGCGGACGTCATCGTCTGCGGCCACACGCACAAGGCCTACGACAAGACCGTCGCGGGAACACGGTTCGTGAACGTGGGCTCCGCGGGCAAGCCCAAGGACGGCGACCCGCGCGGGTGCTGGGCGCTGTTCGATACCGCAGCCGACACGGTGGAGTTCCGCCGGGTCGCGTACGACGTCGAGGCTGCCGCGCTCGCCATCGAGGCGACCGACCTGCCCGCGGAGTTCGCCGCGCAGCTGCGCGAGGCCCGCGGCTACAAGTGAGGATCGCCGACCTCGCTCGCCGCGCCGGTATCGCCGCCTCGGCGGTCCGCTGGTACGAGCAGGCCGGGGTCATTCCGGCCCCGCCGCGCCGGGAGAACGGGTATCGCGACTACGGCGAGGCCGACCTCGCTCGCCTGCGCCTGGTCGTGGCGCTCCGGCGCCTGGGCCTCGGACCGGAGGACGCCGGCCGGCTTGCACGCCTGTGCCTGGACCATGGCGAGATCGACGGTGACCTCGCGCCCCTGCTCGCCGAGCAGCGCGAGGGAATCGCCCGCCAGCGCGCCGACCTCGACCGGCTCGAGGGTGAGCTCATCGACCTCGAGATGACCATCGCGGCCGCCGGCCGCGCCAGGAGGAAGCCGACCGTGTCCGACCGCCCCATCCGCGTGCTCTTCGTGTGCACCCACAACAGCGCGCGCAGCCAGATCGCCGAGGCCCTGCTCCGAGACTTCGGCGGTGCCGACTTCGAGGTGAGCTCGGCCGGCACGGAGGTCACGCAGGTGAACCAGTTCGCGGTGCGGGTCCTCGCGGACCTCGGGATCGACTGGTCCGGCGCCCGCAGCAAGTCGATCACCGAGTTCCTCGACCAGCGCTTCGATTACGTGATCACCGTCTGCGACAGGGCTCGCGCGACCTGCCCCGTGTTCCCTGGCTCCGAGAACACGCTCCACTGGGGGCTGGAGGACCCGTCCCAGGTCGAGGGCACGGACGACAAGAAGCTCGCGGCCTTCCGCCTGACACAGCTCGAGGTCTCGACGCGCCTGCGGCCCTTCATCGAGGTCGCGCTTCGAGCCAGTGGTCGCGCTCGCCGCGCCTCGCTGGGCTGAGAGTCCACCACGCTAGCCACGGGGGCTCCAGCCGTCGCTGTGGCAGCGGGTGCATCTGTGGCGCGGCCGCGCACGTATCGCTCTCATGCAGCCCTCAGCAATCGCGGGCAGACTGCGCCCAAGGCATCCCCGCGCCCGAGGTGATCGGTGCGCGGGCGTCCCACCGGAGCCTGCCTCCCGATGACCTACCTGCCGGACCTGCCGCCCGAGACCGGTGCTGAGCCTGCGCTGAGCGCGGATCCGCCGCGGTCGGCCGCCCGGGGGCCGGGGTCCAGGATCCGCCGCGCCACACCCTTCGTCGCGGGCGTCCTGGTCACGCTGGTCGTCGTCCTCGCCGCCCAAGCGCTCAAGCCGGCCACGCCGCCGATCACCCGCACCGACGTGAACCAGGCGATCGCGAGCGCCATCGCCGCCCAGACGCCCGGGCCGCCGACGTCCCAGCTCGTGTACGACGTGGTCCGGCCATCGATCGTCCTGATCGAGACGGACGGCACGGGCGCCGACGGCAAGGCCACCTCAGGCGAGGGGACCGGGGTCGTGGTGAACGCCAACGGCGAGGTGATGACCGCGCTGCACGTCGTGCGGGACGCGACCGCCATCCACCTCACCTTCGCCGACGGCAGCAAGAGCACGGGCTCCGTGACCAGCCGCGACGACGCGACGGACGTCGCGGTCGTGACCCCCGCCACGCTCCCGGCGGTCCTCGTGCCCGCCACGTTGGGCAACCCGGGGTCCATGCAGATCGGCAGCGAGGCGTACATCGTGGGCAACCCGTTCGGCCTCGTGGGGTCGCTGAGCTCCGGCGTGGTCTCGGGGTTGGGCCGCTCGTTCCGCGACCCG
>Ga0302322_100004215_pt1 | contig 12456 bp, 17 predicted proteins | sample Fen_T0_2_FD_203757 | JGI IMG/M metagenome (GOLD analysis project Ga0302322, IMG submission 203757) | Peat permafrost microbial communities from Stordalen Mire near Abisko, Sweden - Fen_T0_2 | ecosystem: Environmental > Terrestrial > Soil > Wetlands > Permafrost | place: Sweden: Abisko...
CGTTCGAACCGGCGTCCCCGGTCGTCCGCGTCGCTCATATCCTGCTCGCGAAACGGCTCTGGGGCGTTTCAGCGTACGAGCTGCGTCAGGCGGGCGCCATGGAGTTCGAACGGGATCCGGCGCTGATCCGGATTCACGCATTCATTCCGGCATGGAATCGTTTGGCGATTGCGCTCGGCGTACGGCTCGGCGGCACGGTCGAGGGCGTCATGCGCGGCGCCACGCTCCGGAGGGGTGTGGCGGCGGACGTGGTGCTCGTGGGGATAACGAGGGAGGAATTTTATGGGATTAACTCTGGGCGGATCGTCGGGCGGGACTACCAGCAGCTCGACCGGCAACAGCACGACGAACAAGACGTTTTCGCCGGGACAATCCTCGCTCCAGGATCAACTGGGGTCGAGTCTCGCGACCAACCTCAAAGCGTCGGACTCGGGAACGATGTCGCCAGGAGTGACGGCGCAGAAAACGCAGGCGGCGGACACCATCAACAAGACGTCCAGCGGCCTGACGGACCGGGTAAATCAGTTCCTCGCCGCGCGCGGGTTCGGAAAAAGCGGAGCGACGGGCCAGGCCACGCTGCAGGGGGAACTGGGAAGAGAAAGCCAGCTCGCCGGAAATGAGGCGAATTTCGCCCAGGTGCAGCAGGGCGTGAACTCCCAGAATCTGCTTGCCGCGCTGAATTATGCCTTTACTCAGTTGGGTCAAACCGCATCGGGAGCGAGTACAGGAGATTCATCGAGTTGGGGTGTTAATGCCGGAGTTGGTCTCGGGTTGCCGGGCGTCCAGAGCCAGCTCAACAGCTTCAAGATATAAGGTCCGCTTATGTTCCCACAACTCCCATCCGGTAACAATCCCTCCCTCGGCGCTGCCGCTGGCGCTGGATCGGGCGCGGCCAGCATCTTCAATTCGCTGCAGTCGGCGCTGAACCAGGCTTCTCAGTTGAAGCAGCGGCAGCAGGCGGAGGAAACGGCGCGGGCGCATCAGGCCTTCGAGGACAAAATCAAACTGGTGGGCCTTGGAGCGCGGGAGGATGCCGATACCGGATCGACGCATCCGAACGGGCCAACTCTTAAACTCGGCGATAAAGACCAGGACTCGGCGCGGCAGTCGCGTAAGGGAACAACGATCAAAGATCCCCAGGGGGGACCGGACCAGTACATCCCATCGAAAGGGGAGAAGGACGCGGAGGCGCTCAACGATACCAACAGTATTGTGGCTCCTCCAGGTTCACAGCTTGAAGCGCAGTTGCAAGAGGAGGCGGGTATCCCAGCGGGAACTCGGATTCCACACGCGGCGCTTCCGCATCTGATGGCGCTCCACGACAAACTGCATCCCAAAGCTCCGTCCGAAACCTTTGAACCCTTCAACATCAAGGTGAACGGCAAAGAGCACACGGTGATGAAGGGGAGCCGTGGCACCTGGAAGAAGTTCGATCCATCCTCAGCCTTCAATGATCCGGAATCGGGCGATGCCGGGCCGCAGCCAGTCACGAGTGCATTTGCCGCACAGGAAAAAGGAGCGATTCCGCCCGGTACGCAGCTTTCGCAGGGCAACGCGCCGGGAGCGGCGCCCGGAGGGGTATTCTCGCTTCCGGAGAAGGCGGAGAGAAAAGAGACCGCCGACGACTGGGTGCGGATCATGACCGATCCATCCTCCGATCCGAAGGAGGTAACGCGCGCTACGGCGGCGCTGAAGTTGTGGCGGGCTCCTGGAACCGAAGCGCAGAAAGACCGGGAAATCGCGATGGGGCGCCTCGCGGAGGATCGGGCAACGCGCCTCTCGAACGAAGCGCAGCGCATGGCCGCGAACAATGACGATCTTTCGCCGAAACAGAAGCGGATCGTGTCGAGCCAGATCGTAAGTGCCAACAAGGTCAAGATGACCCGAATGCAGCAGGCGGAGCGGGAATTCCGGCTGAATCTGCGGGAGGCAGGTCAGGACGTTGGAAAGGTGAAAAGCGCCAAATCCCGGCTGCTCGAAGAGAAGCAGTCCGCGCAGGATGAGTTTGAATCGGCTCTCAATCAGTTCAACCAGAACGTGCAGCACGTGACGCTTTCAAACGATCCGGCCAAACCGAATCCACCGCTCGTGCAAGGTCCGCCAACCCAGCGGGCTCCCCAGGCACCCACGCAAGCACCTCAATCTTCGGCTGCACAGCCGGTGAAAGCCTCACCGGCGGCATCAAAAAAAACGTCTCTTGCTACCGTCCGGGCCTACGCCCAAAAGAACAACCTCTCTGAAGCTGACGCCATCCGTAAAGCCAAAGCCGAAGGTTATTCAATAGGGCAGTAGATGCCGGAACAGAGCTTCACGGAATTCGTCGGGTCAAAGAAACAAGCGCCCGTGGTGCAGTCGTTCGGGGACTTCCTCGGATCGCAGCAACCGGAGCACGAACCCACGCAATCTGAACCCGTGCAAGCTCCGCAACTCCCTGCACAACCAGGCGGGATGCTGCATCCGAACGTCCTGTTCCCGATGATCGAGGACAACGCCAGAAACCTCGCCCGCATTATCATCCCTCCACCCGTCCCTGTTCCTCTCCCGATAGGTCTGCAGAGCGAAGAACAGCAGAACCTGGCCGCACCCAACCCTTTCAGTGGAGCAACCGGAGCCGATGGAGTCGGAGCAGCGCTGAATCTCGACCCGAGTGGGATCCTCCCAGGGATCTACCGGGCAGGCAGAGGAGTAAGCCAGATCTCCACCGGCAAAGACACGGCAGCTCGGGTGACTGGAGCCCGTGAAACGCTGGCAGGTGGTTTCGATGCGGCGACACCGGCGATGGTGGGATCCGCCATCAAAGCGCCGATCAAAACCGCCGTATCGCTGGGCGCCGGCATGGTTTCGCAGGCGGGAGTCGAAGCCGGCCTCGTACGTCTCGGATTACCGAAGCATTGGGCGGGCCTTGCGGGCGACGTCGCCGGGATCGTGGCGGGAGTCGGGACCCATGAAGTGAGCCCGCGAGCGATTAAGGCCATCAGGGCGCGTGTTGAGCCAGTCCTGCAGGAACGCGCCGCGAAGGCCACCACTCAAATGAGTGGTACGGCCAACTCGACCGGGGCGGAGCCGTATCGACCGGCGGCAGAACCGCTCAATCCTGATACGTTCACAGCCTCGCAAAAAGCCACGCAACCTCTCGTTGCACAGCCTGCAATGCCGAAGGAGAAACCAAGTGTCGAAACGAAAACCACCGTCGCGCCCGTCGTCGAAAAGCCCGCAGCCGGGCCTGCTGGCGTCGCTGAACCAGGCGGCAGGAGTGCCGAAAAAGCCGGGCCGGTAGAAATAAAGCCCAACGTTTTCCATCAGGAGGGAGAACGGGCCGGAAAGTTCACGATTGAGCGCCTTAAGCGCGGACAGCCCGGAATATCTCAGGAGAGCGATCCGATTCTCGGACCTGACTCGCGAAAGACTGTTTTTGTCGCGCGTGGCGACGATGGAATGCCGCAGGGGTATCTTCATTTCTTCCTCGACGACGCCAAGCGCGGAGTGAGTCCGCCGGAACACGGTCTGAGTCCGGAGATTTACGTTCAGCCGGAATCCCGGCGTCAGGGAATTGCATCGAGCCTTTACGGCGCGGCACGGGATGCGGGGTACGATCTCAGCAAGGTAAGCGGCAGGGAGACTACACCGGCGGGCGCGGCGTTCCTCAACCGCTGGGCGAGTGTAGAGCCCACGCCAGAGCCGCGTAAGCCATCCGGTTCTGTAACTCTCGGAAGCGGCCTCGGCGCGCTGCAGCCCGTCTACGAACGCATGGTGGAGGGCCTCAGGGAATCGACCGAAGAGGTAAAGGCTCTCATCGCGAAACGGGAAGCCGGTCTCGAAGCTCTGGAGCGGTCGAAGATCACGCCGCGCGATATGAGCTTTGCGAAAGCGATCCGGCACTACTTCACGGGCGAGCGGGATTTCTGGGCGGCGCGTGCAAATCAGGTCATCGCGCAGGCACGGGCGCTGACATCCGGATCGCGGGAAAAGTCGGGCAAGCGCGCCGGGATCGATACCGATGCCGAAGCGGTCACCATCATGCGGCAGTTCAAAGGCAACCACGGCGAACTGCGCGCCGTTGCCGACCGCACGCATCCGGATCTGGCGGAGATCGAGGACCCGAAGGTAAAGGCGCGGGTTCTCGCCAGACTCGACAAGCTCCAGCCGTCGATAGAGCGGGCCATGAATCCCACTCCGCAGATGCTGGCGGTCGATGCGTTCTACACCCACATGGCCGAAATGACCGGGACGGAGGGACTCAAAACCGGCGCGCTCGAAAGAATGTGGAACAGCGAATCCTACGTTCCGGAACTCCTGAACCCGAAGGGCGAGGGTGAGTTTCCAGGAGTAAAGAAAGTCGCGGGCCAGTTGCTCGGAGGCAGGATTGGAAAATACTTCGGGTTCGCCAACGAGCGCACGTATCCCACGGTTCTGCACGCGATCATGGACGACGTGATTCCGAAGACGCTGAACGTCCATGACGCCTTCACCGTTCAGCAAAGCCACTTTGCGACTGCGCGCGCCACCCGGTTGTTCGAAAAACGGCTGCAGGATGCGGGCATCGGAAAATACACGACGAAGAAGAACGCCCCGGTTGGCGACGTTCCTCTGGCGGCTCACTCGGATGAGTTCACAAAGCAGGTCAGCTTCCCGACCGGCGGCATTACCGAAGAGGGAGACCCGGAATTTGCGCAGGCAGAATACCGGCTGTTCGTTCCTCCGGAGATTGAAAAGGCCATGCGCCCGATCACGGCTCCCGACTGGCTCAACGATCTTCCGGGATGGGCTCCTGTCAGAGCTTATACGTCCGCGCTCAAAGCCTCAAACGTGGCCATTTCCCTGTTTCACGCCGCGACCGAAACGCTGATGATGGATTACGCGAATGGGGTCAAAGGCTGGTGGCAGGCGATCAGGAGCGATGCGCGGACTACTCCCGAGTATCTGCTGGAGCAGCGGGACGGAGCCATGCACGGACTTGTCACGGCGGCGCAGGGGCGAAGCATCGGAGTCTACAAATCGCTCGAACCTGGCTCCATCCCGACCTGGCAGGAGATCGCGAAGAAAGCGCCGATTATTAAGCAGGTGGACCAGCTCGCCGAAAGCATTACCCGGTTCACCTTCGATAACCTGGTAGACCGCTACAAAGTCACGACGTATGCGGTCAGAAAGGCGGCATGGATCGCAACCCATCCCAATGCTTCCGATGCGGAACTGGCTCTCGCAAAACAGGATATTGCCTCCGCGACCAACGCCATCTTCGGAGGCCTGCACTTCGAGAATCTGGGATGGACGAAAGCGGCGGTCGAGCTGGCGCGCGCGGTTCAGTTCGCGCCCGACTGGACGTGGAGCAATGTGTTCAACATCGGATATGCGGTGCCTGGCAAAGCGGCCGGCCCACTCCGCAGCGGCCTTTCCGGGGAGCGTGGCAGACTTTCGCGGGCATTCTGGACTCGCACCGCCGTTCACGGAGTGATCGGCAGCCAACTGGCGAGCCTGATGTACACGGGACTCTCGGGCGGTAAGCCGGAACTCTCGGACCGTCCGTTCTACGTTTACAAAGGCCGCGACGAACAGGGCAGGAAAATGTATGTGAATCTGTTCCTCAAGGGTGCGCCGGGGGACGTGCTCTCCTGGTTCACCAAGGTCTACGATCTGGGCGCGGTTGCAGGATCGGCTCAATTCGTGGCCGGGAAGCTGTCAGCTCCGGTACGCGCCTCGATGCACCTTGGCACCAACACGGACTGGCGTGGAAGGCCAATCGTTCCGCACGGACTGAATCCCCTTGCCGCAACCGCCCGTGGCGTGGTGGGGGTGGCGAAGGAACTCAATCCGCTGCCGTTTGGAGCGCAGGCCACGTGGGACCTGATGGCCGGACCGGACGCGGATAAGTTCAGCGTGCCGGAGTTCATCGAATCGGCGGTGTTCGGCGCGCGGACACAGCACGTCGCCCCGGAAGGCACTCACATGAGTGGTGGCGTTCTTCGGCCGAACGCTATCCGCGAAAAGAACACGGCGCTCGATCAGGCGACGACGGGGCAGGTTTACAAGCGGCGCTGGCGGTAGCGTTCAGGAATCCGTGGCGGCGCGGATTCTCGAAGCGATTGCTTCGTGTTGCGCTTCCGCTTCCGCCCATGTCGAGCAGCGCTCGCACAGGAGATCGTTGCCGCGCTTTCCGAATCTCGGGAACACCATCGTTTCAAACAAAATCGGCGGTCCGCTCTTTCCGAGAGTGATGCGGGAGAAATTGTGATCGAGCCCTAAGAACACCGTGCTGATCCTGTAGTTTCCGGCGTACTCCTGCTTCACAATGCGGTCGGCGGTGTGGGCTTCAAACCAGCACGCCCATTCGAAAGTGTCGAAGATATGCACCGGCTCGCGAGCATCGTTCAGGATGTAATACCCCATGTCCACTTCAGGCATGGTCTCACGGTTAGCGGATGCGCGTGCTCTCGTACCAGTCTTCCATCAGCATCAGAATGCCTTCGCGCTGCTTCGAAGTGGTGCCAAACAGGAAGTGCAGGAGTCTGCGAGCGAGCGCGTCCTGTTGAGGAGTGAGATGCGGTAGAGCATCGCCCGAGGTTTCGGCGACGATAAGCCAAAAGCGCGTCGCGTCCTCGACGAAATCCTGCACCGCCGTGGAGTTTCCAGCCTGTTCCATCAATTCATCGTACAGTTCATCAGGTAGACGGATATGCTGTCTGGTCATTCAGTCCTTTCTCCTTCACGGCTTCGCGGGCGCGGCGGCGGGGGCGGCAGCCACATCACTCGTAAACGTCACGGCATCGCCCAAACCCACGAGCGCCTTATAAGCCTTCTGCATGGAGTCAACAGCCGCAGGGATGGCGCTGTCGAAACGATTCGAGCAACGCGGGCATTCAGAGGGCGGCGCGAAAGCCAGCTTGCGGTTGCCTCCCGGATCGAACTCGGCGCTGAAATCGAGAGTGACGCGCGTGTTGCAGTGACGGCACAGCATCGTCACGAAGCGGAGATCCTCAATCGAGACTACGAACTGATCGTGCAACGCGGTCACTCCTTGGTTTTAGCGTGGTTTCACGGCTTCGCGGGCGCGAAGGCGGGCGGGACGACGGCACGTCGAATAATAAGAATCATGGATGCTCCCGAGAGAAACTCTATCCCCGAAACTGCCCGTCCCGACGTTCTGCGTCGTCTGCGGCTGATAGGATTTGACGTGCTAACTCCCGAGCAGTATCGGGAGCAAGAAGGACGCCGGGTTGAGGAACACCTCCGTAAAGCTCAACAATCTCCTGGGCCCTCAGAATAACCAGCACGCCGTGCACGCCGCTTTGCATGGGCGATACGATTGCGGCAATCGGCTTCTCCGTCATTTGCGGGTCTCCTTCATTTCGCGGGCGCGACGGCGGGCGGGCCGGGAGACGCGTCATCGTGGATTTCTGACCAGAAATCCTGTCCTCCTCCGGACATGTATACCTCCGTTTTTCCAGTGATCGTATCTATCCGGAAAAGATCCTTGTTGTTATAGATCGACTTCTTTCCGACGATCAGGTGTTCGGCTGCCAGTAGTTGATAGCGGCCTACCTGTTCGATGGGTTTTCCTAAAACTGTCGGAGAAGGTGAGGAGTCTTTGGGAGTGACCATGGCCTCAGGCCGTGATTGTGAGCATCCAGCAAGGAGTAATACAGAGATCGCAGCCGAAATGATGGAAATTCTCATTTCGTCTTCTTCGCGGCCTTCTTCGCCTTCGCCCTGCGTGCCTCGACTCCCTTCATAGCAACTTCGCGTTTCTTCTCTTCAGTCATCATTGCGATACCTTTCGGGACCTTCTTCGCCCCACCCAGACGTCCGAGCGAAACTGCTGCATTATTCTTCTTTGCCATCGAAAACAATATTACCATCGAACCATAATCGCTAGTTGACAACCATAAGCGGTAGTTGTATTATGGAGAAGTACCCCAAGCAGCCTGGCGAGGCCAAACGCCATAGGAGCCACGAAGTGTACTCAAAATACGACTACGACGGCGAAACCCTCGCCACCCGCATCGAAGAGGAACGCGACCGTCTCGCACAGATCGCCCGCGATGAAGACGACGAAGCGGACGCCCTGAAGCTGATGAGCGAGGACGAACGGGAAGACGTGTACCAGGCGGCGCGGCTCGAATCTCTCGCGCGTCTCACGCCGATGGCGGCAGCCACGAGCTGGGCAGAGGCGATGAGTTTGACGGTGGCATCGGTCAGGGAGGCTGCGTAATGGCGATCATCAGGCAGAATCATTTCGATTACGGAGTGCCGCGGACTCTCGGGTTCAAAGCTCCGGGCAAGAATGTGCCGTCGAAGGTGGGCGATCCGCAGGTTTGTTTCGCAACGATTGCCGGAGACTCCGTTTATCTCGATGAGGCCCCGGCCGGGGACATCGAGCGGGAAATGCGGTCTCTGGGGATCGCGTACGGCGAGGAGTTCCGATTGACCCGCGCAAAGACTTCGCACGGTGGAAGCCGGTTCGTTGTCGAGCGCGTTACGGGCCGGGATTCCGGAGGCCACAATGTGCCGCAGCGCTCTGACGCATACGAGGAACCCATGCAGAGGAGTGCTCCCCCGCAGGTTGCGCAGGTTGCAACGGTGCAGACGATTACTCCGGCTTCCGCGAAGCTGATGGCCTGTTTCATGCAATCGATTGATGCCATTGCAGAGGCTCAGGCGTATGCCACCCGGAAAGGCCTGGGGATCACGTTTTCCTCGGAGGATATCCGGGCAACTGCCATAAGCTGCTGGATCTCAGCCTGTAAAGACGGAGGTTCCCGATGACGGCGACTCCAACCCTGACGGAACTGCTCGAACTCTCCCTCGTTCCGGATCATGTGTACGCTCCTGAAATCGAGCAGCCGGACCCCTACGGCTGGGAAGAAGACAACCTCGACCGGGACAAGCGGCTGGCGGTAGTTCCGAAACGGACTCTGAGGGACCGGATTTCCACGGTTGAATTCATCGCCGACACCATAGAGAGCCTGGACGATTCCGAAATGACCGAGGCCATGCGGGAGGAACTGAGCGCCTCTCTCGTGACGGAGCTGGCAGGCACCAGAGCCAAGGTGGATTCTACCTGCAGCGTTCTGGCAATGTGGGACGGTCTCGAAGCCTCGGCACTCAAAGAAGTGGAGAGGCTGAAAGCCCGCGCTGAGAAGTTCTCCCGCATGCGGGCAGATCTGGAGCGGCATGTTCAATGCGTGATGTCCGCCTCCAAAATCGAAAAGCTGGAAGGTGACACCAGCACGCTTTCGATCCGGAAGAATCCGCCGGCCGTCGAGATAGATCCCGGCACGGAGCTGCTCTCGGAGTACCTGTTCTATCCGGAAGTTCCGGCTCCGAGGCCTGACAAAGCCAAGCTGAAGAAAGCTCTGCAGGCCAAGCGGCCGATTTCCGGAGTCCGGCTGGTCCAGTCCACTCGATTAGTCAGGTCATGAGGCGCTCCCGGCTCTACCGGAAGCCTCCAGCCAAACGAGCAGGTCAGGATGATCCCCGCTATCTGACCTGGCTCCGGAAGCAACCCTGCATCGTCTGCGAATCCACCCGGTACATCGAAGCCGCACACGTGGGCGCCAGAGGCCTTGGGCAACGGTGTCCCGACCGGCAGGCGGTGCCACTGTGCCCGGCGCATCACCGGACTGGAGTTGCAGCTCACCACGTACTGGGGAAAGCCTTCTGGAGCTTCCACGAGCTGAGCCGGGATGTGGTGATTGCTGGGTTAGTCGATCGGTATGCGGCGGAAGGACGAAGAGCGGCGTGACGTTCTCAGATGGCTTTATGATCGTGATTGCAATCGTGGGCGCGTGCTTCGTGGTGTACGGGGTTTCGCAGCGTGGAAAGGGTTGAATATGAGTCAGGAAGAAAAAGATCAGATGTTCGGGCGTTTGGTTCGCGAACGAACGGCGGCCCGCGATAACCTCGCCGCAATTCACCAGCGGCTCAAAGAGATCGGCAGGCAAGTGACGGAAGCGGGCGCTGCCCTGACTTCGATGGCCGGACTTCCACCAGATCCTCACAGCGATGACCTCGTACTCCGAAAGCTGCGGGATGCTACCGAGTTGCTGACGGGAGACCAACTCCGCCTTCTGCTCGAAGAGCGCCGCGCGACGCTGCGAGTGATCGCGGAAGCCGATGAGTACCTCGGGCCGCATGGGAGCTGATTCCGCCGCTAAGGCCCGCCGCGCGCAGTCGAAAGAACGCCCGGCGGGCCAACGGTCCCGCGCGCGGGGTCAAAGCCGACGCGGGACCGCCTCCAGCAATTAAAGCACGCCCGCGAGGGGGTTGCGGCCGGAAAATACACGCCCTGGGCGGACGTAGCCACGCATGACCGCCGTACTGCGGTGTCCCGAAAGTCCCATCAGTTCGGTGTCGGTCCCGCCAATCTCGGCTGCCGCCGTTACGGCTCCGATCCGCAACGAGTGCGCGCCATACGGCTCTGCATCGATACCGGCAGTCTTCAGAACGCGCTTCACAACATCGTTGACATACTCGCCCGTGATGCTTCTTTTCACAAGCGTATCTTTGTTTTGAATGCGGCAAAACAACGGCCCGCGCCACGATCCACGCGCCGCAATCCACTCAGTCAGCGTCTGGACCGGATCGGTCAACGCCCTTTTCCCATGCCATGCGCCAATGTACCGCCCTTCGCCTTGCTGGTCAGTTTTCGACCGACGCAACATGACGGCGCATCCCTTTGCCTGGAAGCTGACGTCAGCCAACTGCAGCCCTGCAATTTCGCTTCGCCGCAAGGCGCAAGCGAACCCGATGACCAGCATCGCGCGGTCTCGTAATCCAAGCAACGTGCCGCTGTCGCAGGCCTTCGACGCTCTCCGCAATATTTCAGGCGTCATCGCAGCCTTTCCGACCGAACGTTCATCCCGCTTTTTTCGTGTGGAGGAAATAGCCTTCCATGCGTCCGCCGTCGTAGGCGGTTCAACTCCGGAGCGGCGATGCCAATCGACGATTGCGGAAACGTGGCGCGCTGCGGTCGTTACCTTGCGGGTTTGTTTGTTGAGCAGCCAGAGAACGTACAGGCAAACGGTGTCAGGAGTGCACGGAAGAGCATTTCGTCCGGCATCGGTGCACCAGCGCTCGAAGATGCGGACGTCGGAGGCGTATCCGCGCACGGTCAGATGAGCGCGATCCTCGACATGGTGCAATGCCGCCTGCATTTCTTTTAGTTCCCGCACATCAATGCCACATGGGAAAAGACGACCCTGCTCGGGTTCTTCCTGCCGGTTAACCATTTTGACCCCGCTACCAACCCAAAGATCAAATAGTACACGCTGCACAAAGTGTGTTGCAAGTTAAAAAAAAGTCCTGCAGAGAGAAAAAAAAACAGGTAGGATGGCACTTTGGCGCACAGGCTCCAGCCCGATAAACTTCCATTGTACGGTATAGACCGCAAATGGTCGTTTGTGACAACCCCCAGAGGCCCTCCACGTACTTGTCGGCATTCGCCGCCAGGACTTGGCGGAACGAACGGCGATTGCCGCTGCGCGCACGCTACGAGGGCCATCACTCATTCGCAGTGATGCGGTGCACCTATTAGTTTTACGCACCCTCGGCGAGTTTTTCAAGCCGCTGGAGCGTAAAATGTCAAACAAAGTTTCATCCCAACTTCCCTTCCCTTTTCTTCCGCGCGCCGCGAACAGGCGAGCTGTGTGCCGCATGGCGCACGCTGCCGAAATTGAGTTGCACGAACTCTCGGCGGCGTGGGTATGAGCGACCCCAAGAAACTGAAAATCGTCGCGCGCAAAGGGAATCCCCCTGAGTTCACAGCGCAGACGGTCGAGATGAACTGCGGTCATGTCGTCAAAGTTTCTCTCTATGGAACTCCCGACGACCAGCGCGAGGAACTAAAGCGCCTTGCCGGAGCGTTCTGCAAGGAATGCTGGATAAGCCGCAAAAATCAGCGGGACGAGATCGACGCGGCGGACGTCGAGCGGGATCGTCCCTATCTTCCCGTTCTCACAGGTTCACCGAAACAGGTGAGATGGGCACGGAACACGCGCGCTAAAGCGATTCCCCTTATAGAAGAGGTCATTGCCGAAGCGGTGTACGAACTGAGCCAGCTTGCGGCGAAAGATCCTGCGAACGACCAGGTGTCGGCGGCTGAGTTCCATCTGAACTGGGGAAGTGCCGTATCGGCCGAGTCCGAGGCGGGATTCTGGATTCAAAACCGTTCACACTTCGCCGATAAAGACGCGGTTCGTGGCTACATGAATGCGTACGTTTACCAGGAACTGGTAAAGGAAGCCATCGCCAAACGGAGTCGCGCATGAGCGACTCGAACGGCAACGGCAAACAGAGCCCGCGCGATAAGCGTTACGCCGATTTCGCCACCGCGATGGAAGGCGAGAAACTTTTCGTGCGAGACGTGTTCAGCGCCGTCGATCCGATCATCGCCGACAAGTTTAATGAGGTGGCGTGGCGTGTCCTCGAATGGATAAAGCGGCATTCGTGGGGCAGATTGTG
>Ga0302322_100004216_pt1 | contig 12456 bp, 12 predicted proteins | sample Fen_T0_2_FD_203757 | JGI IMG/M metagenome (GOLD analysis project Ga0302322, IMG submission 203757) | Peat permafrost microbial communities from Stordalen Mire near Abisko, Sweden - Fen_T0_2 | ecosystem: Environmental > Terrestrial > Soil > Wetlands > Permafrost | place: Sweden: Abisko...
GCAGCTGCCCGAGCGCATCGGGTTCGTTCCCGAGGACCGGCTGCGCGATGCCGTGATCGAGGAATTCACGCTCACCGAGAACCTGGCGCTTCGCGCCGCCAGCCAGCGCAGCGGCATGATGCCGTGGGCCGCGCTGCGCGCCCAAGCCGAGCACGTGATGCATGCGCACGACGTGCGGGCGCCATCCGCCGACGCGGTGGCCGGAGAACTGTCGGGCGGCAACCAGCAGAAGTTCGTGCTCGGGCGTGAACTCGACGCACAGCCGCAGCTGGTGGTCGCCGAGAATCCGGTTCGCGGACTCGACATTCGCGCCTCGGCGCACGTACTGGTCGAGCTGGCGGCGACCGCCGCCGCGGGCGGCGCGGTGGTGGTCTATTCGACTGACCTCGACGACGTGCTGCCACTCGCCGATCGCATGCTGGTGATGTTCGCGGGACGGCTGAGCGAGGTCCCCGTGTCTCGCGACGCCGTGGCGCGTGCGATCGTCGGGGCCACCTGATGCGGCGGCTCGACTCCCGGCTGGGCATCTCGGCGGTGACGCTGTTGGTCGTCGTTGGCGCCGTGCTGCTGATCCTCCGCGTGGGCGGATACGACACGGCGCGCGCCTTGCACGCGCTCTGGGACGGCGCGTTCGGCAACCCGTATGCGGTATTGTCGGCCACGCTGGTGCGCGCCACGCCCCTGTTGTTCGTGGGCCTCGCCGTGGGACTGGCATTTCGCGCCGGGGTACTGAACATCGGCGCGGAAGGACAATTGCTGGCCGGCGCGACGGCGGCCGTTGGCGTGGGGCTGGCGATCGGCGGATGGCCGAGGCTGGTGGCGCTGCCGTTGGTACTCGTGGCCGGGGCATTGGCCGGCGCCGGATGGGCCGGTATTGCGGCGTGGCTACGACTGAAGTTCGGCGTGCTCGAGGTGATCAGCACGCTGATGCTCAACTTCGTCGCGGCGTACGGCGTGTCGTATGCTGTGCGTGGTCCACTGCAGGAACCGACGCATGTCTACCCGCAGACGGTCGAGCTGTCGCAGGCGGTGCGGTTACCGGCGCTGTTCGCGGGACAGCGACTGCACCTGGGGTACGTGATTGCCCTGATGCTGGCCGTGGCGATCTGGTGGTTTCTTGCGCGCACGGCCGCGGGATTTCGGATCCGCGCGGTCGGTGCGGGGGCAGGGGCGGCCCGGAGTTCAGGGGGCATCGATGCCGCGCGCACGGCCATGTGGGTCTTCGTCGCGAGCGGTGCGCTGGCCGGACTGGGTGGTGCCAGTGAAGCGTCGGGCGTCACGTATGCGCTGTACGAGGGGATCTCGCCGGGATACGGCTACAGTGCCATCGCCGTGGCCCTGCTCGGCCGGCTGCATCCGCTGGCCATCATCGGAACCTCGCTGCTCTTCGGCGCGCTCGAAGCGGGTGCCGCCTCGATGCAGCGCGACGCCAACGTGCCCTCGGTGCTGGCGGCCGTCGTGGAAGCGCTCCTCGTGCTGGGCGTGCTGGCGCTCGACCGCGCGCGCCGCACACGGAAGGACTGATGCCGGCCGAGTTCACGGATTTCCTGCAGGCCACCGTGCGCACGGCAACACCGCTCGCGCTGGCGGCGTACGGCGAGCTCGTGGTGGAGCGCGCGGGCGTGATCAACCTGGGACTCGAGGGGGCGATCATCGCCGGCGCATTCGGCGCGCTGGTGGGAGCCGGGGCGGGAGGGATCGGCGCGGGCTTCGCACTCGCGATGGCGGCGGGCTGCGCGGCGGGGCTGATCGTGGCGCTCGTCGTGCTCTGGCTGCGCGCCAACGCGATCATCGCGGGCACGGCGGTGACGATGTTCGCGCTGGGCCTCACGGGCACGCTCTATCGCGCGCTGTATGGCTCGCAGGGCGCGGCGCTGTCGGTCCCGACGCTTCCGCCGATGGCGGTGCCGGGGATGTCCGCCATTCCGCTGGTCGGCCGCGCGCTGTTCGATCAGCCGAGCGTGACCTATGTACTGTACGCGCTGGCGATCGGGCTGTGGTGGTGGATGACGCGCACGCACGCGGGACTGGCGCTGCGCGCCACCGGCGAGCGACCGGCGGCGGCCTTCGCGGCCGGCATCTCACCGGTGCGCGTGCAGGCGCTGGCACTGATGTTCGGCGGTGCCATGGGCGGCCTGGCCGGCGGCGTGCTGGTGCTCGCACAGGTGGGGACATTCGCCGAGGGCATGTCGGCGGGACGCGGGTTCATTGCGATTGCCATCGTGGTGCTTGGCCGATGGTCGGCACCGGGCGTGGCCGCGGCGGCGCTGTTGTTCGGTGCGGCAAGCCAGCTGCAGTACGTCTTCCAGTCGCTGGGATGGCCCGTGCCTTACCAGCTGTTCCTGGCGCTTCCGTACGTGCTCACGCTCCTGGTGCTGGCCGGAACGCAACGTCGCGCGGCATCACCAGCGTGGCTCGGCAAGCCCCTGGACGACGATGCCCGGTGAGCACCGCGTGCTCACCGGGTGCAGGAAAGCGCGTCGCTGCGCCAGACGGATCGCCACACGGCAGCTTCGCGCGTGATGACCTCGAGTTGCAGCGTCGAGACGCCTTCGCGGGCGACGGCGAGCCAGGGCTGGCCGTGGACGTCGAGCGCCGCCAGCAGGTCCCACGACTCGATAACTTCCTCGTCACCCGCCACGCGCGCCACGAATCGCAGCTGATCGTCGACGAGCACGACGAAGCGCAGTTCCTCGTGCGCCGTGGCCTCGAGGTTTCGCATGCGCGCCGCGCGCGCCACCACGAAGGTGCCCGATGACGCGTGCACCAGCCACGCATCGCGCACCACCACCGGGAGACCGCGGAACTCCATGGCGCTGCCCGTATCGGGAAGCGTGTTGAGCGCGCGCTGGATGCGCACCACGACGCGTTGCGAATCCGCCGCGGTCAGGTCCTCGAGCACGTCGATGATCAGTGGGCGTGCGTGCGCGGCGCGTCCCGCATCGAGGGCGAGGGTCCAGCCCGGAGCGACGCCGGCAAGCCGCAGGACGGCGCGAGCGCCGCAGGGAAGCGGACGCACGTCGCGAATGGCCGCCTGCATCACGGTGGAATCGTATCCCACCACCGCCACGGAGACGGGCGCGGCGAGGGTATCGCGCCGGAAGAGCAGTGCGTTGCCCGTCACGGGATTGGCCAGGGCAAGGAACCCGCCAAGCGAGTCGGGCCAGGACGCGGCGGCCAGGTGCGCCGCATCATGGGGCACTGCGGCCGGCGTGGCCGCGCCGGGCGCAGGGGCGCGATCGGAAGCCGGGGCGCCGCAGGCGGCCAGCGCGAGGAGTACAACCACGACGGTGCAGCGTTTCATGTGCGCGGCGGGAGAAAGGGGCCGCCCAGGTCGAAATGCCACGCATCACGGCGAACGCCGGTGCGCGGATCCTTCAGCGGCTTGAATTGCAGGCGTTCCACCGGAAAGTGAATCTCGCGGGCGACGGCAACGAGACGATCATGGTCGGTGGAGACGAGGTGCGCCATGGCGCGACCCATCCAGATGTGCCGATGCAGCCAGAGTCCGCCATCCATGGCGAACAGCATGCCGTCACGCCGTCGCGCGAACTCGCGCCACGGTGGCGTGTGCGGCCACCGCGGCTCCGGAATGACTACTGACAGCCGATGAGTCCTTCGACGGTGGCAGGCGTGGCGGCCGCGACGTTCCCCTGGAAGAGCGCGCAGGTGAGCGGATAGGACGCCGGATGCGTGGCACGCGCCGCCCAGCCCGACCCGGTGGCCTCGATGATCGTGAGCACGACCCCGGGCGAATGACCGTACGACAGCTGGGTGACCGCCGTGGCGTACGTCGAATTGTCGTAGAAGTAGGCCTCCTGCGCGGTCGCGAGATTGCGCAGGTCGGACTTCAGGGCGGCAGCGTTCGCCTTGCCCTTCGTGTTCTGGAACTTCGGAATCGCGATCGCGGCAAGAATGCCGATGATCACGACCACGATCAGCAGTTCGATCAGGGTAAAGCCGCGGCGATGTGCAGTCATGGTCTGTGGGCTGCAGAGAGGCAGGCGATCTGTGCGATAGATCACACACGAACGCCCGCGTAAGGCTTCCTACACAAGACGGACATACCCGTTAGATGGCAACGCCGGGGCCAAACTGCCCTGCAATTGGTAAACGTATACGAAACAATGGCTTGAGCAACCCGGGGCAGGAGACCCACTATCACATTTCGTGCTCCGTTTCGCACAATTCGTCGCAAGCTGCAATAGCTGACCGGCCTACGACTTGCAGTCGAGCCAGTTGTCCCCGACCCCGATGTCGACCACCAAGGGGACGTCGAGGGCGATGGCAGTGGTCATGTCGAAATCGACCAATTTGCGCAGGGAATCGAGCTCATCCGGGGGCACCTCGAAGACCAGTTCGTCGTGCACCTGCAGCAGCATGGTGGCCCGAAGCCCTTCCCGGTGCAGCGACTCGTGAATGCGAATCATCGCCACCTTGATGAGATCGGCCGCCGACCCCTGGATGGGTGAGTTCTGGGCGGTCCGCTCGCCGAAGGCGCGGATGTTGAAATTGCGATCCTGCAGCTCCGGGATGTAGCGCCGGCGCTTGAAGATGGTCTCCACGTACCCACGCTGCTTGGCCTGCGCGACGGTGCTGTCGAGGAACGTCCGAATGCCGGCGAAGCGCTCGAAGTAGGTCTCGATGAATTGCTTCGCCTCGGCGTGCTCGATCTTGAGGGCACGCGACAGCGAGTGCGCCCCCTGGCCGTAGATGGTGGCGAAGTTGATGGTCTTGGCGCGAGCGCGCATCTCGCTCGTCACCGCGTCGATGGGCACGCCGAAGATCACCGACGCCGTCTGCCGGTGGATGTCGCCTCCCGCCTTGAAGGCCGTGACGAAGGCCGGGTCGTGCGACAGGTGCGCCAGCAGGCGCAGTTCAATTTGCGAATAGTCGGCGGCGAGGAGCTTCCAGCCGGACCGCGGGATGAACCCGCGGCGAATTGCCTTCCCGAGCTCCCGGCGGATCGGGATGTTCTGGAGGTTGGGATCGGACGACGACAGCCGTCCGGTACTCGCGACGGTCTGGTTGAACGAGGTGTGCAGCCGTTTGGTCCGCGGATTCACCAGCGCGGGCAGGGTGTCGAGATACGTGTTCTCGAGCTTGGCGAGCTCGCGGTATTCCATGAGCAGCGACGGCAGCGCATGTCCTTCGTCGGCCAGTTCCTGCAGCACCGACGCATCGGTGGACGGCCCGGTGGCGGTCTTCTTCTTGACCGGCAGCCCGAGCTTGCCGAAGAGGATCTCTCGCAGCTGCGGGTTGGACTGGATGTTGAACTCCTGTCCCGCCGCCTCGAAGATCTGCTGCTCCACCGCCCCGCGCTCACGCGCGAAGCGCTCCTTGAGCGACGCAAACCACGGCACGTCGATGGTGATCCCGGCCCATTCCATGTCCGCCAGCACCCCGACGAGCGGCAGCTCGACGTCCGTGAGGAGTGACGTGAGCGCGTGCTCCTCGAGGCGCGGCGTGAAGAGCGCGCGCAACTGCAGGGCGATGTCGCTGTCGGCACAGGAGTAGTCGCGCGCCGTGTCGATGGCGACCTCGTCGAAGCCAATGGCGTTCTTTCCCTTGCCGCAGAGGTCGGAGAAGTCGGTCATCGACCGGCCGAGGAACTCGAGCGCCAGCGCGTCGATGGCATGTGACCGGCGCCCTGGATCGAGGACATAACTGGCCAGCATCGAGTCGAAATCGAGGCCGTTCAGCGCGACGCCGGCGCGCCGCAGGACGAGGAGGTCGTACTTTGCGTTGTGCGCCGTCTTCTTCACGGCGGCATCCTCGAGCATGGCGCGCAGCGGCTCGACCTCCGCGCTCATCAGCGGCGGCAGGTTGCGAATGCCGGGCGCGACGACGACCGGCGCCTCGCCGAAGTCGAGGGCCCCCTGGTCGGCGCGCTTGCCCCGGTGCGCGAACGGCAGGTAATACCCCTCGCCCGGTGCGACCGCGATGGAAATGGACACGAGGTTGGCGCGCATCGGCGTGACGATGGGCGGTGCCCCGATGTCGAGGATCGTCTCGGTGTCGACCGCGATGCTCCCCACCGCGCGGCAGCGCTTCACGAGGGCGTGCAGCGCCTTGACCGTGTCGACGGTGACATAGCGCGCTTCGGGCGCCGGCGGGTGCACCACCTCCGATGCCGATTCGCGGGCTGCCGGGGCCTCGCCACTCGCCTGGGCGTCGGCCTGGGCCCCGGCCTGGGCCCCGGCCTGGGCCCCGGCCTTGCGCGCGGCGGTGGTGAACTCGAGGTGCACGAACAGGTCGCGCAACCGCGCCCAGTCGGGAGGCTCGAGCTTGAGCCCCTCGAGGTCGAGCGTGACGGGCAGGTCCTCGCGAATGGTGACGAGTTCCTTGGAGAGGATCCCGTTGGCGCCATACTCCTTGAGGGCGTTGCGCGCCCGGGTGGGCTCGGTCTCGTCGACATGCGCGAGGATGGTCTCGAGCGGCCCCCACTTGTTGATGAGCTCGATGCCCGACTTGTCGCCGATGCCCTTCACGCCGGGCAGGTGGTCGGATGCGTCGCCCTTGAGGGCGAGGCAGTCGATGACGCGATCGGCCGGGACCCCGAGCCGCTCGATGATGTTCTGGGTGTCGTACCACTTTTCCGTCGTCGCACCCGGACGGCCGTGCCACGGGTTGAGGATCCAGACCCCGGGACGCACGAGCTGCGCAAAGTCCTTGTCGCCCGAGACGACGACGACGTTCACGTCCTTCTCGACCGCCAGCCGGGCCATGGTGCCAATGACGTCGTCGGCCTCGTACCCCTCGAGCGAGAGGATCGGGATGCGGTAGCCGGCGAGGAGTTCCTCGACGCGCGCCACGCCCTCGTCGAAATCGACCTGTTGCTCGGGCTCGAGCCGTTCGCGCGTGGCCTTGTAGGCCGGGTACAGCTCATGGCGGAACGACAGGCCCTTGTCGTGCACCCACCCGAGATACTCGGGCTGGTGATTCTCGATGAGCTTGGAGATGAAGTCGTTGGTGCCGCGCGCGATCGACGTGTTCTCGCCGCGGCTGCTGCGAAGGGGCTGCTGGCCGAGGGCGAAGAACGCGCGATAGATCAGCGCATAGCCATCGACGAGGAAGAGGCGAGGGGCTTGGGGACGCGACATGAACTCAAAGTTGTCGGGCGGGCGGGGGGATTACCAGCCGAAACGATCGCGGCCGCCTGGCTCGAAGAGGCAGGCGGCCGTGGCGCAGTGCGTGGTTCAACGGCTACGCGCCGTCAGACTCGCATGACGCTCGCGGCGGAGAGGCCCTTGTCGCCGGCCTTCACCTCGAACTCGACGGTCTGGCCCTCGGCAAGGGTCTTGAACCCGTCCATCTGGATGACCGAGAAGTGAACGAAGACGTCCGCTCCTGTGTCCTGCTCGATGAACCCGTAGCCCTTCGCGTCATTGAACCACTTGACCTTCCCCTTCAACATCGCTGCCTCCTGCGCCCAATGTTCCGTGCGCGTCTCAGCCGGCAGGGCAGCCGGCCCGCCTAATTGTTCTACGGGCGCCCGGGCCGGGTGTCAAGCATGACGGCGAGTGATCAGCGACTGACGCGGCGCTGCCACTGGGACTGGAACTCGATCTCGCTCGCGTTGGTGAGGCGCCAGCGGCCGAAGCCGGTCTGGTCGTAGAAGGTCAGCTGGACATTGTAGCGCCGGTACTCCCACACCTCGGCGCGACCGCGATCACCGAGGGCGGCCATGCCCTGGTCGAAGACCTGGTCGGGCTCGCCGAGGCCGAGGAACACCTTGCCGCGATCGCTCATCCAGCCGGGTGTTCCCTCTTCGCGGTAGCGCGTGGTCACGAGCAGCAAGCGGCCGAAGTACTCGTGCAGGTCCTCGTTGACCGGCGTCAGGGGGGTGCTGTCGGTTTCCTTGACGAACTGCGCCCACGCGGCCGGCCGTGCTTCCGGCGCGCTCTCGCGCAGCGCCTTCAGCCGGTACGGCGCAGCAAACCAGCGCAGGTACAGCACCATGTCCTCGAACTTCGCCACCGGCAGTTCTTCGCCGAAACCGACGAACATGGGCGCACGCACGGTGTCGGCCGTCCCCGATGGCCACATCGACACGACGGCGATGCCGATCCCGACCTTGGCGACCGGCACGTTGACGACTCCGGCGAACAGGTCACCGCGGCGCGGCAACGGCGCCACGTCATGCCAGAGCACGCGCCCCGACTCATTGCGTGCCTCGAGGGTCACCGACAGGCTGTCACCCCCGCCGTATCCCTCGACATAGAACGGGATCAGCGAGTCGCGCCCGAAGACAGCCGTGGAGCGTGGATTGCCGACGATGTCCGCCAGCGACGCGCGCGTGCGCCGCGGCACCACCCGCAGGAAGGGCACCGGTGTCGAGAGCGCACGCGTGGCGCCCAGCCGGGGAATGGTCAGCAGCATCTCCTGCGTGCTCGCGCGGCCGCTGCCGTCATCGCGCACCGAGACCGAGAGCGCGTACTGGCCGGGCGCCGCGGTGAGTCCCTGCTGGAACACGATGCTCTCGTCGACGCGCCCGGTTTCCTTGAATGCCGCCACCCGCACGGTCTCGTGCGCCTCGAGGTCATGCACCATCACGCCACCCTGGCGCAGGCTGATGCTGACGGTGTATCCGGCGAGGAACCGGTCGTTGTCGCGCGTGAAGGCCAGTGCCGAGTTTGCCAGCGACAGCGCGATGTAGAGGTTGGTCGAGTCGGGGGACGCCGTGGCGAGGTATGAGATACCGCCGACATAGGGCATCGGTGCGCCGCTCGCCAGGAACCCCATCTGCGTATACAGGCGCGACGCGTCGAACTCTGGTCCCGCGCTGACCGACCGGGGGTTGGCGGCGGCACCCTTCGGCGCCGGCGCGGGCGCGGGCGCGCCCGCGGGGGGCTTGCCGCGTCCGCCGCACGCCGAAGCAAAGATCACGGCAGATGCCGTGGCGGCAATCAGCAGGAAGGTCGAGGCACGGCGCATGGCAGTCATCGTCAGTGAGTTGGTCGGCGGCATCGAATTCTCAGTACCCCGGAAGTCCAGACAAGGTCACGAATGTTTGCCAGCACTGTCGACGGCCGTTAGGTTTGCCGCGTGGCTCGCGACCCCCTCGTCGGCACGACCGTTGCCGGATATCTGCTGCTCGACCGTGTGGGTGAAGGTGGCACCGCCACCGTCTACAAGGCCGAGCATGCTGCACACGGATCCGTAGCGCTAAAGGTACTGCGCGAACGCCTGCGCCAGGACCGGACTGCGGTTGCGCGGTTCGTCCGCGAAGCGACGTTCGGCACCCGGGTGATCCACCCGAAAGTGGTGAAGACGATCGAAACCGGCCAGTCGCCCGAAGGGTTGCACTACCTGGCGATTGAATGGGCGCCGGGGGAGTTGCTCGAGGGATACGCCAAGCGCAATGCGCCGCTGCCCCCCGACGAAGTGGCCACGATCATCCTGCAGATCGCCGAGGCCGTCAACGCCGCCCACGCGGCGGGCATCGTGCACCGCGACCTGAAGCCCGAGAACCTGATGTACGATCCGGAGACGCGCGGCGTGATGCTGCTCGACTTCGGCATCGCGACCTCCACGGACGTCGCGCCCGACGAGCGGCTCACGCGGGCGGGGTTTTTTGTCGGCACGCTGATGTACGTGGCTCCCGAGGCCCTGTCGGGGGAAGTGGTCACGCCGCTGGCCGACCAGTACAGCCTGGCGACCATCGCCTACCTGCTGCTGACCGGCGCGCTGCCGTACACCGCCAAGACCCCGCGCGAGATGTTCACGCAACTGCTGTCGCAGCCGCCCATGCCGCTCAACAAGGCGCGGCCGGGACTGCAATACTCGCCGGCCGTGGAGCAGGTGGTGATGAAGGGGCTCGAGCGCGCGCCGAAGTCGCGCTACCCCGACGTGCTCGATTTCGCGCAGGCCCTCAACGAGGTGCTCTCGGCGCCGAACGTGCTGGACGGCGGCAGCGGCAGCTTCTTCGGCAAGATGAAAGGACTGTTCCGCCGCGACTGACGCGCGGCCGGCGTCCTGGCGCTATCCGCGCCCCGTGCGCCGCGGTTCCACGACGTCGAGCGGCAGCCAGACCGTGAACGTGGAGCCCGCGCCAAGTTCGCTCTCGACGGTGATGTCGCCGCCAAGCAGCCGTGCGAGCCGGCGCGAGATGGAGAGCCCGAGTCCCGTTCCCCGGCGGATGGAATCGCCGCGCGGCCCGGCGTTGACCTGCTCAAACTCCTCGAAGATCCGCTCCTGGTCCTTCTCGGGAATGCCGAGCCCGGTATCGCTCACCTGCAGCGCGATGAACGACCCGCCCTCGGCGAGCATCGGGCGCCGGCGCAGCTTCGAGACGACCAGCCCGACCGAGTGATCGGGCACCTGCGTCGCGCGCACCGTTATGGTGCCGCTCGCGGTGAACTTGATGGCATTGCCGAGGAGGTTCACGAGGATCTGCCGCAGGTGCGTGGGGTCGGTCTCGACCTTCGGCAGCGAGGCGGGCACGGAAATGCTGAACGACAGGCCCTTTTCGTTGAGCAGGGACTCCACTTCGCTGGCGACGTCGATGACGAAGGCGCGCAGGCTCAGGTTCTCGGTGGAGACCTCGAGGCGTCCCGCCGCGAGCTTGGAGAGGTCGAGGATCTGGTCGACGAGTTCCGTCAGGTGATTGGCGGAGGACTCGATGCGCTCGACCGGTGCGACCTGCCGAGGCGCAAGGTCGCCGTAGGCGCCGTCGCGCAGCAGGTCGATGAACCCGACGACGGCCGCCAGCGGCGTCCGCAGCTCGTGCGACACGTTGGCCAGGAACTCGCTCTTGGCACGATTGGCGCGCAGCAGGTCGATGGAGAGGCGCTCGAGATCGGCGGACCGCTCCGCAATGCGCCGCGCCTGCGAGCGCTCGTGCACGAGGGCCAGCACGAGCGCGGACAGCGCCCCGAGGGCGCAGATCCACAGGGCGGCACGCTCGCGGCGCAGCTCCACCACGGACGTGGCGGCCGTATCAAAGGCCGTGGCGTGGTGCGCGAGGTGGTCACCGACGACGAGGCCGGCGACGACGAAGACGACGACCAGCGCGAGCGCGAGCGACGACAGCCGCTGCCGCGACAGCCACAGGCGCGGTCCGCGCTCCGGCATTGACCGTTCGTTCACGCTCCGATAACCTCTGCCTTCATGGACTCCCACACGTTTCTCGTCGACATGCTCGCCGTGCGCTCTGCGCGCCGCGGCACCTTTACCCTGGCGTCGGGCCGCCAGTCGGACCTGTACATCGACGCCCGGCTGACGACGATGAGCCCCGATGGCCAGGCGACCATCGGCCCCCTCGCGCTCGAGCGCATGCGCGCGCGCGGCTGGATGCCCGACTCGGTGGGCGGGCTCACGCTCGGCGCCGATCCCGTATCGTACGCGATTGCGCACGCCAGCGCGCTCGCCAAGACTCCCGTGCGTGCCTTCACCGTGCGGAAAGAAGCGAAAACGCACGGCACAGGCAAGCTCATCGAGGGGCCGTTCCAGGCCGGCGACAAGGTGGTGGTGATCGAGGACGTGATCACGACCGGCGGATCGGCGCTGAAGGCCGTGGCCGCCATTCGCGCGGCGGGCGGTGTGGTGCTGGGCGTGCTGGCCGTCGTCGACCGCGAAGAGGGCGGGCGCGAGGTGCTCTTGGCCGAAGGACTCGAGGTGGAAACACTGGCCGGTGCCCGGGAGATCGTCGCACGCATGAGCTAGGCCCTGTGCGCCATTCTGAGCTTTTTCACCACAGAGACACGGAAAAGCCGAGGGGCACAGAGTACGACAACAAATTCACGGGGGCTCGGCGGACTGTCCTGTCCCCCGAGCCCCTTCTGAATTGTAGTTGCCTCCTCTGTGGCCCTCAGCTTTTCCGTGTCTCTGTGGCGAAAGCGGCCCGAACGGAGCAAAGGACTACAGGACGAACCGACGCACCCCGTTGGCGAGGCGGCTGACGTTGAAATTGATGAGCAGGCCGCGGCTGAAGCCGCCCAGCCGCAGGTAGGTCAGCACCTGCGCGTGGTGCACGGCGTGCACGATGTCGAGGGACTTGAGTTCGAGTACCAGTTCATGTTCGACCACCATGTCCATGCGCAGCATGCCGTCGAGCTCGGTTCCCTTGTAGCGCACCGGAAGCCGCACCTCGCTCGCGTACGAGATGCCGCGCGCGAGAAGTTCGTGCTCGAGGGCAAACTGGTAGACCGACTCGAGCAGGCCGGGGCCCAGTTGCCTGTGCACTTCGATGGCGGCGCCGATCACCCTGTCGGTGAGGACGTCGGGTTCGCGGTTCAGGTCGATTGCGGTCATGGACTTGCCCTCTATTCCGACCTTTTTCACCACAGAGACACGGAGGAAGAACCGAGGGCCACAGAGTACGGCAACTGCCTTTGAGGGTGTGTATCGCGAACAGTTCCGTCCGGCCAGGCAACCTTCAGAAGGCAGCCTCTGTGTCCCTCGGCTCATCCTCCGTGTCTCTGTGTTGAAGAAGGCCAGAATGGTGAACAGATA